>Ga0126380_10000276_pt1 | contig 15787 bp, 7 predicted proteins | sample PanSoiMetPlot_26_FD_92544 | JGI IMG/M metagenome (GOLD analysis project Ga0126380, IMG submission 92544) | Tropical forest soil microbial communities from Panama - MetaG Plot_26 | ecosystem: Environmental > Terrestrial > Soil > Tropical forest > Bulk soil | place: Panama | collected 2016-02-17
CCCAGGGCCGGGCCGGCGGTTTGCAGTTGCCGGTGCGCCCGCTCCAGCCGGACCCGGCGCAAGTAGCCGGTGGGGGTGATGCCGTAGTGGCTGCGGAAGGCGTATTGCAGCCCCCGGACGCTCACGCCCGCGGCCACGGCTACCTCAGCCACGGTGACCGGGCTCCCGGCATGAGCGTCCATGAAGGCCGCGGCGCGCCGCACAGCCGACGGCGCCACCTGGCCGGGGCCTGGAATATATGAGGCGGTCATGGTGGTGTTCGGGAAGGCCTCCAGCAGTGTGGCGGCGACGAGCCTGGTCATGTTGTGCGCCACGAGCGGGCTGACCTCGGTGATGCCGGAGGTGATCAGCTGGCGGCAGATGAACAAGGCCGTCCGTGCCCACTGCGCGCCCGCCGCGGCCGAAACCGGGGTGATCGACTCGAATCGCAGGTCCGTGGCGGGCAGGCCGGTGTGTTCCTCGGCCAGCTCCGCCGCTACCGGCCGCGGGAGCCGCACGAGCGCGACGACGCTGTCGTGCATGTCCGCGGTGTGCTGCCGGTCGGTGGCATCGAGCACGACATCGCCGCGGGTGAGGCTCACCTGGTCTTGGCCGAAGGCCATGGTCCCGGTTCCGGCCAGCAGGACCAGCGCGAGGACAGCATCGGGCGGGCTGATGTCGGCTTGATAACGGAAGCCCCGCAAGCGGACGAGGGCCGCATCCAGGGGGCCTGCGGTCACTGTCCGTACGCCCGCATCGACCCGGGCCGGATCATCGCACCAGAACCGGGCCCGGTGCTCGGCATACCGCTCGTTCATCAGGGCGGCGATCACGGCCATGTCCTGGGTGGTCATTTCGATCCGCTGGACCGGCATCACCCCGGCGGCCGTTCCCCTGCCTGCCATGTGGACCTCCCGACGCTGGCACCCTGGCGCAGACAGAACCACAGTGTTATCAGGATACGAAGCAGCCCGGCTTTGTCACACGAAGGCACCGGCATCTCGGCTTGCCGGTGGGCTATCACCCGCACGCGCAAGGCAGGCCATCGCCACAGGCCATGCACCCCTCTATCCAGGGACGGAATCAACCGGGGGCCTTCTCCCCGGCGGCGCCGCGGCGTAGGGTAATGATACTCCCAAAACGCAAACTTGAGCCGTAAAGCGATGGGAACGGCCTGTGAGCGTGCTCCATGCCGGGGGGGCACGTCCCGATGCTGATCTTGTCGTGTCGAAGTTGCGCCGCCCCTGGAGCCGGCCTGGGACGGTGTGCCGGGCGGCGTTGGTGGAGCGGCTGGCCCGGGAGGATCTTCGCCCGGTTGTGTCGGTGGCCGCCCCGGCGGGTTATGGGAAGACGACCTTGTTGTCGCAGTGGGCCGAGCGCGACGGCCCGGCGTTCGCCTGGGTGTCGGTGGATGACCGGGACAATGACCCGAAGGTGCTGCTTACCTATGTCGCGCGGGCGCTGGATCAGGTGGAGCCGGTCGGCGAGCGGGTGTTCGACGCGCTGGCCTCGCCGACCAGCTCGGTGCCTGGCGCGGTGGTGCCGCGGCTGGGGGCGGCGTTCGCGGCGATGACCTCGCCGGTGGCGCTGGTCGTTGATGATGTGCACCTGTTGCACAACTCTGAATGCCGGGCGGCGCTGTCGGTGCTGGCCGAGCACGTCCCAGCCGGGTCGCGGCTGGTGCTGGCGGGCCGGGACGCACCGCCGCTGCGGATCGCGAGGCTCCGGGCGGAGGACCGGATCGCTGAGGTCGGCCTCGCCGACCTGGTGCTGACCCGCGGGGAAGCGGCAGCGTTGCTGCGCGCGGCCGGGGTGACGCTCAGCGACGATGAGGTGGCGGTTCTTCATGAGCGGACCGAGGGGTGGCCGGTCGGGCTGTACCTGGCGGCGCTGTATGTGCGGGAGGGAGGCCCGATCGGTACCGCGGCGGTCTCGTTCGGCGGCGATGACCGGCTGATCAGCGAGTACCTGGAGTCGGAGTTCTTGGCCCGGATTTCCGGGGCGCGGCGGGCGTTCCTGACCCGGACCGCGGTGCTGATGCGCTTGTCCGGGGCGCTGTGTGAGGCGGTGCTGGACCTGCCCGGCGCTGCCGCCACCCTCGCGGGCCTGGCCCGGTCTAACCTGCTGCTGGTACCGCTGGACCGGCGCGGGCAGTGGTACCGCTACCATCACCTGTTCCAGGACATGCTGCTGGCGAAGCTGAAACGCACCGAGCCGGGCCTGGCGCCGGTGCTGCGGCGCCGCGCCGCCGGCTGGTGCCTGGCCAACGGCCTGGCCGAGGAAGCGCTGGAATACGCCCTCGCTGCCGAAGATGCCGACATGGCCGCCGGACTGATGGGGAAGCTGTGGCTCCCGGTCTGCCGGCAGGGCCGGTATGCCACGGCTCAGCGGTGGTTCTATATGCTGGCTGATCGCGGCGGGGTCGAGCGGTATCCAATGATCGCTGCGCAAGCCGCGATGGTCGCCACGAACATAGGACGGCCCGGCGAGGCTGAGCGGTGGGCCGATGCGGTCGATCGCTGGCAATACGCGGCCGGGACGCGGGCTGTGGACCTGGGCGCCGAGGCGTGGGCCGCCACCCTCCGGGCCATCCTGTGCCGCCGCGGGATCACGCAGATGCGCGCCGACGCTGACGAGGCAGCCCACAAGCTCACAGCCATGGGCATCGCGCCCTCAGGCGCGGCCTTGTGCCAGGGGATCGCCTGCGTCCTTTCCGGTGACCTTGACGGCGGTGACAGGTGGCTGCAGGAGACGGTCAGGGTCGCTCACGAAAACGGCGGGCCACAGGTCGAGGCGGAGGCCCTGTCCGAACTGGCGCTGCTGGCGATGGCGCGGGGGGACTGGAGCCAGGCCGAGGCCCTCGCCGACCGGGCCAGCATCGTGTTGCGGCAGGCCGGGATCGGAAGGCTCCTGCCCTGCGCGGTGCAAGCCGGTGTCGCCATGTACCGGGGTGACCTCGCGGCGGTGCGGCAGCAACTGGTCACCGCTCAGCGCTTGCGGCCCGCATCGACCTACGGTCAACCTCATGTGGCCGTTCAGGCCCGGATCGAGCTGATCCGCGTGCACCTCGCCCTAGCCGACATCACCGGTGCCAGGACGCTCATGCGGGAAATCGACGAGATACTCCGTCACCGGCCCGATCTGGGCATCCTGGTCGGCCAGGTCGGGCAGCTACAGGCCCGGCTTGGCAAAGAACACGGCCCTAGCGTGCCAGGGGCCTCGGCGCTGACCGCGGCCGAACTCCACCTGCTGCCGCTGCTGTGCACTCACCTCACGGTCCCCGAGATCGCCGCCGACCTGGTCCTGTCGCCGAACACCATCAAGTCGCAGATGAGGTCGATCTGCCGCAAGCTGGATGTCACCGGCCGCCACCAGGCCGTTGCCCGAGCCCGCGAGCTGGAACTCATCGACAGGTAAGGCCGCGCGTCCCGGTTCTTGGCTCAGGTCGACCCATGAGACCGAGTACAGCGCGTCGTTGTTGGGGCACCCACCGTCGCGCCAGGTGGCGTCGGTCAGCCTGGCCGCGTGCCAGAAGCGGTTTACCGCCGGATGTGGGAGGACCTCTGGGTCGCTGGGGGTCTGGGTGACCCACTTGGCGCGCGTCTGGGCTCCGTGCACGTACGGGAACCCATAGATCAGGGCCTGGATGGCCAGGGTGTAGGCGTACTCGCCCTGCCAGTCGAACACCGGGCTGGGTGCCGGCACCGAACCCTGGCTGACCTCGCCACCCTGGAGCCCGCTGGTGGCCACCCCCGCAGACCCGGCCCCGATGCGGCGCAGGTCGTCGTCGCTGAGCACATGCGCCCCGACGTTCTGCAACCCCATCCGGATCACCGGCGCCCTGGCGTGGTCGACGAACACGACCAGCGCAATCGCCCCATCGGTATGAAAATCACGGCCCACCACTTGGCCCGGGGCAAATCCGACGCCGCCGATGCAAATAGTGCTGGCCCGCATCCTGCGGACCGGCGCCTGCCTGCACCGGCCGCTGCCAGCCGACAGCCCCACCGCGCAGGCGATGAACGATGCAGTGGCGTCTCTTCGCGCGCAGGCTGGCCATGTTTGTGGCGAGCTTTGTGATCTTCGCGGCGCTGTACCTTTCCCCCGGGGAACCCGCTCTCCGCCTTGGCCGACGGACGAGTCCCTGCCCCCCAGCAGGCCTTTCACCCCATATGGGCGATGCAGTCCGGCATGGCGCGGCATCAGCATGAGTGCTGGGACCGGCATCGAAGTCGCCCTGGTTGGCACAGCACTCCGGGACAGAGCCCAGTGGTGGTGTGCGGGCAAGGAGGTCGTCGTGACCCGTTACCCCATCTCTAGCGGACGCGGTGGCCCGCCGGGCTCCATGGCGTGTTCGCGGACGGCGCGATGAACCGGCGGCGGCCCCTGCAGGGAATCGAACAGGACCTGGCTGCCTCCGATCCGTGCCTCGACAAGCTCTTCTTGTGGTTCACCATCCGGGCCAGAGGCGAGAAAATGCCCAGCACGGAGAAGATCAGGCGGCGGCCACTGCGGCTGCTCCCGCCGCCAGGAATGTGGGCGGCTTGCCTCCGGGAGGATGAGGACTGGCCCATTTGGCCTCGGGCCATTCCTTAGCGCCGGCCGACGGCGGATTCAGGCATTGCGAGGGTGAGTCATGTATGTCGTGATGGTGGCATCGGAGTGCGCACCAGCGGCCAAGGCGGGCGGTCTGGGCGATGTGGTATCCGGTCTCAGCCGGGAACTGGAGATCAGGGGAAACGAGGTCGAGATCATCCTGCCGAAGTATGCCAGCTTGCGGTACTCCGATATCTGGGGCCTGAAGCCCAGCTATCGCGACGTGTGGGTGCCATGGTACGGCGGTGCGGTCCGCTGCACGATATGGTTCGGCTACGCACAAGGCCGCAAGTGCTATTTCATCGAGCCGCATTCGGAGGCCAGTTTCTTCGGCCGGGAGCAACTGTACGGGTATCCAGACGACGCCGAGCGATTCGCGTTCTTTTCCAAGGCAGCGGTCGAGTTCATGCTGTGCGCTAATAAGCGCCCCGACATCATTCATTGCCACGACTGGGAAACTGGGCTTGTCCCGGTACTGCTCCATGAGCAGTACCGGGCGGCAATGCCGGGCCAGAAGGTCTGCTACACGATCCACAACTTCCGTCATCAGGGCACCGGCGACGAAAAGGTGCTGTGGGCCACCCAACTCGGCCATCCCGAGTACTTTCTCGACGCTGACCGGCTAGGTGATGACTTCCGCTACCGGGGCCTGAACCCGATGAAGGGCGGCTTGGTGTACTCGGATTTCGTCACCACCGTATCCCCCAGCCACGCCGACGAAGCGCTGTACGACGATGGTGCGTCCGGGCTTGGCCGCACGCTCAAGGAGCACCAGGCAAAGTTCCGCGGCGTCCTTAACGGCGTTGACTACGACGTTTGGAACCCGGAGGCCGACCGCTTCCTTTCGTCCCATTATTCGGCCGACAGGATCGACGGCAAGTCCGCGAACACGGACGCACTGAGGAATAGGTTCTGGCTGCGTAAGGCCCGCGGCCCCATCGTGGCCTATGTAGGCAGGCTGGACGAGCAGAAGGGCATGCCTCTGGTCCACCACGCCCTCTTTTATACGCTGGCCAATGGCGGCCAGTTCGTGCTCATCGGCGACGCCAACCACCACGACGGCATCAATGCCCATTTCTGGCACCTCAAAGACTATCTGGGCGACAACCCCGACTGCCACCTCGAAATCGGTTACTGTGAGGACCTGGCTCACCTGGTCTACGCAGGTGCTGACCTGCTGGTGGCGCCCAGCATGTTCGAGCCGTGCGGGCTGGCTCCCATGATCGGGATGCGGTACGGGACCGTCCCTGTGGTGCGGGCGACCGGCGGTCTGATCGACACCGTGTTCGACCGCGACAACTCGGGCCGCCCGCCCGGCGAGCGAAACGGATTTGCCTTTCACCACACGGACAACCAGGCCATCGAGTCGGCGCTCAGCCGCGCGCTGCGGCTGTGGTCCACCTCCCCGCGCGAATTCCGCAACCTCGCCGTTAACGGCATGCGCACGGATTACTCGTGGGCCGGACCCGGCCGAGACTATCTGGAAATTTACGTGCACATCCGGCGTACGTCAGCCTGAGGAAAGAGCCATGGCGCTGCCCTAGCACCAGCAGGCGCGTGCCCCGGGCGATCCCCACGGTTTCATCCCATTTGGGCGATGCCAGCGCCTGGGTGCGCTGGTTGCCTCGTATCAAGGCCGGGGTTAGCCATGGTGCGTGACGGCACCCGGCTCCTCCTACCACGACCCGGAGGGTGGCCGTGATCCTTCGTGTGCCGCTTGAGCAGCACGGAGACTCCTGGCCAGTAGCTGCCAGACCGAGTAACTGGGAGATCGACGATGAGTGCTGAAAGCGACCGGGTGGCCGGATTCGGGCGTTTGGAGGATGGGCTGCGGCAGGCCAGCGACTGGTATTTGTGGGGCCCGTATGTGAGTGAGCGGCAGTGGGGAACGGTCCGCGAGGACTACAGCGCTGATGGTGAAGCCTGGGATTACCTGCCGCACGATCACGCCCGCTCGCAGGCGTACCGGTGGGGGGAAGACGGCCTGGCTGGGTTTTCCGACATCGAGCAGCGCCTCTGCCTGGGGCTGGCGCTGTGGAACGGCCGCGACCCGATCCTCAAGGAACGGGTGTTCGGCCTGACCGGCGCGGAGGCGAACCACGGGGAGGACGTCAAGGAGTACTGGTGGTATCTGGACGCGCTGCCGTCGCATGCGTGGAACCGGTGGCGGTACCACTACCCTCAGGCAGCGTTTCCGTATGAGAACCTGCGGGCGGAAAACGGCCGGCGGGGCAAGTTCGACCCCGAGTATGAGCTGCTGGACACCGGCGTGTTCGACGGCGACCGGTACTGGATCACCGAGGTCCATTACGCCAAGGCCGACCCCACCGACCTGCTGATGACCATCACCGTGACCAACGCCGGGCCGGACGCCGATACCGTGCACGTCCTGCCGACAGCGTGGTTCCGCAACACCTGGTCCTGGGATCTGGGCGCACCCAAGCCGGTCATGGCGGCAGCAGGCGAGGCTTCGGTCAGCGTAGAGCACCCCTACCTCGGCACGTTGGAACTGGTGGCGGGCGCCGGGCTGGACGGTACCGCCCCGGTCCTGCTGTTCTGCGAAAACGAGACCAACGTCAGCCGCTTGTTCGGCGCTGAGCCGGTCATCCCGTATCCGAAAGACGGGATCAATGATCACGTGATCCACGGCGCGGCGACCGTGAATCCGGACCAGCGCGGTACCAAGTGTGCCTTCTGGTACCAGTTGGAGGTGCCGCCGGGAGCCACGGCCGAACTGCGGCTCCGGTTGCGCCCGGCCGACACTGGGCCGAGGGCGCCTGGCGCGCTCGGCAAGGACTTCGACAAGGTCATCGCTGCCCGGCGGGCCGAGGCTGATGAGTTCTACGCCGAACTCACTCCCGAAGGCGCCAGCGAGGACGAGGCGCTGGTCATGCGGCAGGCGTTCAGCGGATTGCTGTGGAGCAAGCAACTGTATTACTACGACGTGAGCCGCTGGCTAGACGGGGATCCGGCGCAGCCACCGCCGCCAGGCTCACGCCGGTACGGGCGGAACTCGCGGTGGCGTAACTTCAACTCCTTCGACATCATGTCGATGCCGGACAAGTGGGAGTACCCGTGGTTCGCCGCGTGGGATCTGGCCTTCCACACCGTGGCGCTGGCCCACGTTGACCCGGCGTTCGCCAAGTACCAGCTGGTGCTGCTGTGCCGGGAATGGTTCCAGCACCCCAACGGCGCGCTGCCGGCTTATGAGTGGGACTTCGGGGATGTCAACCCGCCGGTGCAGGCCTGGGCCGCGCTGGAGGTATTCGCCATCGACGGCGCCCGTGACCTGGCCTTCCTGGGCCGTGTCTTCGACAAGCTGCTGCTCAACTTCACCTGGTGGGTGAACATGGAGGACGCCGGGGGCAACAACGTGTTCGAGGGCGGCTTCTTGGGGCTGGACAACATCGGGCCCATCGACCGGTCCCACCTGCCGGTGGGCGGCACCCTGGAGCAGTCGGACGCGACCGGGTGGATGGCGTTCTACGCGATCGCCATGGGGTCCATCGCGGCGGCCCTCTACTGGTCCGGCCAGCGGCCAGAAGTCGATCTGACCTTGAAGTTCCTGGAGCACTTCGCCGCCATCAGCGACGCCATCCACACGCAAGGGCTGTGGGACGAGCAGGACGGGCTGTTCTACGACCGGCTGCTTACCCGGGACGGCAGCGCGATCTCGGTCAAGGTCCGGTCCATGGTCGGGATCATCCCCGCGCTGGCCGCCGCGGTCATCGACGAAGAGATGCTGGAGCAGTCGCTCACGGTCAGCAAGCAATTCGCGGACTACGTCGAACGTCATGGCCTGCACGACAGAGACAAGCTCCGTGAGACCGGCCTGATGCGCGGCGAGCCGGGGAGGCAGCGACTGCTGCTGTCCATCGTCGGCATCCAGCGCCTGGAGAAGCTGTTCACCAAGCTGTTCGACGAGAGCGAGTTCCTCTCTCCCTACGGGCTGCGCGCGCTGTCGGCCTATCACCGCGACCATCCCTACCAGCTCGACGTCGAAGGGCTCAGCGCCACGATCGACTACGAACCGGCCGAATCGACCACGGACATGTTCGGCGGGAACTCCAACTGGCGGGGGCCGCTCTGGTTCCCGCTCAACTACCTCATGTGCGCCTCGCTCTCTCGTTATCACCGGTTCTTCGGTGACGACCTGACCTTCGAGTATCCGACCGGCTCGGGGCGGCGGCTGTCGCTCGGCGCCATCGCCGAGGACTTGCAGGACCGGCTCATCTCGATCTTCCTCACCGGCCCGGACGGCCGGCGGCCCTGCTTCGGGTGGGTGCAGCGGCTGCAGCAGGACCCGGCCTGGAAGGACAACCTGGTGTTCAACGAGTATTTCCACGGCGACAACGGCGCCGGGCTCGGCGCCGCCCATCAGACCGGCTGGACCGGTGTCATCGCGGATGTGATCCGGCGCCGGCACGGGGCGGTCCGCGAGGTGGGCGACGTGGTCCGCGACATCCGTCGCGAGGAGGTGCAGAAGTCATGACCGCCGCCACGGAAGCCGGGACGCTGCGCGCCGTTCCGGGCAGCCGGTTCCCGCTGGGCGCGACGCCATCGGCCGAGGGCACGAACTTCGCGGTGGCCTCGGCCGTGGCCGATGGCGTGACGCTGTGCCTGTTCGACGAGGCCGGCGCCGAAAACCAGATACCGCTGGCGGACTACGACGCTGGCGTCTGGCACGGTTTCGTGCCTGGGGTCGGGCCCGGCCAGGCCTACGGGTACCGGGTAGCAGGCCCGTATGATCCGGCGCGGGGCCTGCGCTGCAATCCGGCGAAGCTGCTGCTCGACCCCTACGCCCGGGCCATCAGCGGCGCGGTCGCGTTCGGGCCGGAGGTACTCGACTACGCGGCGGACAACCCTAGGATGCCAAGCGCGCTCGACTCCGCCGGGCACATGCCCCGGAGCCTGGTCGTGGATCCGGGGTTCTCCTGGGCCGACGGCCGCCGGCTACGGCGCAGTTACGCCGACACGATCGTTTACGAGATGCACGTCAAAGGGTTCACCATGCGTCATCCCGGCGTGCCCGCGGAGTTGCGGGGTACCTACGCCGGGCTGGCGCACGAGGCCGCCATTTCCTACCTGGTGGGCCTCGGCGTGACCGCCGTCGAGCTCCTGCCGGTCCACCAGAACGTGCCCGAGTCCTTCCTGGTCCAGCGCGGGCTGACGAACTACTGGGGTTACAACACGATCGGGTACTTCGCACCGCACAATGGCTACTCGGCCGCGGTGACGGCCGGACAGCCCGGCGGCCAGGTGGCTGAGTTCAAGGCCATGGTGAACGCGCTGCACGCGGCGGGCATTGAGGTGCTGCTCGATGTCGTGTTCAACCACACCGCCGAAGCGGGCCCCGACGGCCCCACGCTCTGCTTCCGCGGCCTGGACAATCCTGCCTACTACCGCCTGGAGCCCGGCGACCCCAGCCGTTATGTCGACACCACCGGGTGTGGTAACTCGCTCAACGCCGGGGACCCGGTGACGCTTCAGCTGATCATGGATTCATTGCGGTACTGGGTCACCGAAATGCACGTCGACGGCTACCGGTTCGACCTCGCGCCCACGCTCGCCCGCCAGGAAGGCGGGTTCGACCAGGCGTCGGCCTTTTTCGATCTGGTCGCGCAGGATCCGGTGGTGTCGCAGGCGAAACTCATCGCCGAGCCGTGGGACGTGGGCCAGGGCGACAGTTACGACCTGGGGCGCTTCCCGCCGCTGTGGCGAGAGTGGAACGGCAAATATCGGGACAGCATGCGAGATTTCTGGCGCAGTCACCAGATCGGGATCGGCGAGTTCGCCACCAGGTTCGCCGGCTCCTCCGACCTCTACGCCGGCACCGAGCGGCGCTGCCCGACCGCGTCGGTGAACCTGGTCACGGTGCATGACGGGTTCACCCTCGCCGACCTGGTCTCCTACAACGACAAGCACAACGAAGCCAACGGCGAGAACAACCGGGACGGGACCGATGACAATCGGTCCTGGAACTGCGGCGCCGAAGGCCCCACCACCGACCCCGCCATCGCCGCGTTGCGCCAGCGGCAGTCGCGGGCCACGCTCACCACCTTGCTGCTGTCGTTCGGTGTGCCGCTGCTGCTCGGCGGGGACGAGCGCGGCCGCACCCAGCAGGGCAACAACAACGCCTACTGCCAGGACAACGACATCACCTGGTTCGACTGGTCGCCCGGCGACGACGAGCTGCTGGCCTTCACCCGGCATCTGATCGCCTTCCGCAAGAAGCACCCAGTGTTCCGGCGCCGCCGCTACCTCGCCGGGGCAGAAGCAAAGGAACTTGGCTGGTTCACCCCGGCCGGGACGCCCATGACCGGCGCCGACTGGGCCGATCCCAGCGCCTTGTCCCTGAGCGTCTATCTCGACGGTTCTGATGACCCGGACCGCGCCGCGGATGGGACCCCACTGGTGGACGACGACTTCCTGGTCCTGTTCAACGCCTGGTGGGAACCCCTGGACTTCGTCATTCCCAGCACGCGTGACCAGCAGGCGTGGCGAGGCGAGATCAACAGCTACGACCCGCCCGCGGGCGCGACGACGCCCCAGCACCAGGCCGGTGACCGCATCACCGCCGGACCCCGGTCGGTGACCGTGCTCCGCGGCCCGCGACCTCGGCCAGCCTCAGATTCCTAACTCGGGGTAGCAGCAGCCCTCAGCCTGTCTCCGGCGTAAAGAGCCGGACTCGCCCTTTCACCTCATCGGGACGACGCCGATCCGGGCGGCGCGAGGTGGGATCGATGGTATGGGGGCGCAAAGAGGGCGAGAGGATGCCCGACGATAATGCCCGCGAAACTTCAGGAGCCAGGCCCGCGGGCGCCGGATTCACGCAAGAGTTCTATGACCTCGTTGGCGGCCCCATGCACAACATCGAAGTGCACCGCATCCCCGTCAAGGGTTGCTCGCCGCCCCGGGAAGCACCGTCAGGTTCATCACTGCGGGCTCTGTCTGGAGCACCGGCATGAGGTCGTCGGTGAGATCGGGCGGGCTGACCACACGCAGGTGAATCACCGCGCCACCGCCGAGGCGAGCTTCGCCGAGTGCGTCACGCCATGCGGTTTAGCACGTGGTCGCCCACCCGCATCGCGTTGGCGATCGCGGTCAGCGCCGGGTTCACCGCCCCGATGCTCGGGAAGAAGCTGGTATCTACCACGTACAGGTTGTCCAGTTCGTGGGCCTTACAGTTGACATCGAGCACCGAGGTGGCCGGGTCGGTGCCGAACCGGCAGGTCCCCACCTGGTGCGCGACGCCGGCCACCGGGATGCTCATGTCCATGTAGAAGTTCTTGCCCAGCACGTGATGCTCGGCCATCCCGGTGTGATTGAGGATCTTCTTCAGCTCCTCATACAGGCGATCGGCCTCGGCGTTATTGGTCATCTTGTACGCCAGGTGGACGTTGCCGTCGCCGTCGGTCGTCACCCGGTTCTCGGGCAGCGGCAGGTCTTCGGTGGTGAGCCAGAAATCCACCCCATGCTCGGCCACATCCGTCAGGCTCCATTCCGGGGAAAGTTTGGTCAGCTTCGGCTTTTCGCCGCGCATGGCCTCGGCGTTGGACTTGCCGATCATCTGGATGTTGCCAGCCGGATACTCATAATCCTTGGTGGGGAGGTAGAAGTCGTTGATCCCCAGCGTCTTCTGGAAGACCGTGTCGTTCCTCTCCTTCGACAGGGCCACCACCGCCTTGCAGTTGTGGAACATGTAGTTGCGCCCCACCTGGTCCGAGCCGTTCGCCAGGCCGCGGGGATGGGCGTCGGTGGCCGAATTGAGCAGCAGCTTGGCGCTGTTCGCGGCACCGGCGCAGACGGCCACGATGTCGCCCCGGTAAACCTCGTGGCCGCCGCGACGGGAAACGACGACCCCGGTGACGCTGTGCCCGGTGCCGTCAGTTTCCAGCTTCGTCACCTCAGCATCGGTGAGTAGGGTGATGTTGTCCCGGCCGAGCAGCGGCCGGACCGCGATAACCTCGGCATCAGATTTCGCGTGAACCAGGCACGGGTAGCCGTCACACCAGCTGCAGCGGATGCAGGTGCTCCGGGGCCTTTCGGCCTCGTCCAGCATGATCCCGCACGGCGCGTGGAAGGGATGGTAACCACCTTTCTCCAGACCATCGGATATCTGCTGGATCCGCGGTTCATGAGAGACGGCCGGCGAGGGGTACGGGCCGCTGCGGTGGCCCTCGGTGGGATCCTCACCTGCGTTGCCGTGTACCTGGTACAACTGCTCGGCCTTGGCATACCACGGCTCGAAGTCGGCATACGACAGCGGCCAGGCCGGGGAGATCCCGTCGACGTGCCGCAGTTCCCCGAAGTCACCCGGCCGCAGCCGGTACAGGGCCGCGCCATAGAGCTTGGTGGCGCCGCCGACGAAATAGTGGACCTGGGGCTGGAACGGCTTACCGTCACCGTCGAACCACGTGTCCGTAGACATATAGCGGCCGCGGACAAACACCGTCTCCGCATCCCAGTTGCCCATCTCCCGGGGCAGGAAGTCTCCCCGCTCGAGCAGCAGAATCCTCTTGCCTGAACTGGCGAGAGTGTGAGCCAATGTCCCCCCGCCCGCACCGGTGCCAATAATGATTACGTCATAGTTCTCGCTCATTGGTCCACTATCGCCCCAGCGTAGGCGCCGGTCATCGCCCTGATGGGGTGAAGAACGGCGCCCCGGCACGGCCCGGCTTCACCCCATCGAGGTGATGACTGAGGGCGCGCGTTCAGTCACAATAATGATCAAGGACCACAGTTAAAAAGTACGGCACTAATGGGTAAAGGCGCCTTCGTGACCCGGGGGAGCAGATGTCAAGTCTCGATCTGGCGCGATTTCAGTTCGCGTGGACGTCGGTCAACCACTTCTTTTTCGTCCCGGTGACGATCGGGCTGGCATTCTTGACCGCGCTGCTGGAGACGTCCTGGCACAAGAACAAGAACCCGGACCTGCTGCGGCTGACCCGGTTCTTCGGCACGCTGCTGCTGATCAGTGTGGCGGTGGGCGTGGTGACCGGGCTGGTGCAGGAGTTCGAGTTCGGGATGAACTGGGGGGCGTACTCGCGGCTGGTTGGCAACGTTTTCGGCGCCCCGCTGGCGATGGAGGGGCTGGCGGCGTTCTTCCTGGAGTCGACGTTCCTGGGGCTGTGGATCTTCGGGTGGGACAAGCTGTCGCGCGGGGTGCATCTGGCGTGTATCTGGCTGGTGGCGGCCGGCAGCCTGCTATCAGCCGCGTTCATCCTGGCGGCAAACTCCTGGATGCAGCATCCGGTCGGCTACAAGATGGTCCACGGCAAACCGCAGCTGGACAACATCGCCGCGGTGTTCACCAACCCTGTGTTCCTGTGGGGATACACCAAGGTCGTCCTCGCCTCGGTTACCACCGGCTCGCTGATCATGCTGGCGGTGTCGGCGTGGCAGCTGCGCAAGGGCAAGGACCGCGGTGTTTTCGGCCACTCGCTGCGGCTGTCGCTGATCGTGCTGGCCCCGGCGATCACCCTGACCCTGTTCGTCGGCGACATGCTCGGCGTGGTGGAGGGCACCTACCAGCCGATGAAGATCGCCGCAGCCGAGGCCCAGTGGACCACCTGCCAGCCGTGCTCCTTCTCCCTGTTCCAGATCGGCGGCGGCAACAACGACCACACCCCCACCCAGATCATCGAGATCCCGCACCTGTTGTCGCTGCTGGCCACCAACTCCTGGAACGGCAAGGTCGTCGGGATGACCCCGCTGAACAACCAGTACAACAGCAAGTACGGCCCGGGCAACTACGTGCCGAACGTGTTCATCCAGTACTGGGGCATGCGGGTGATGGCCTACCTCGGCGGGCTGGTCTTCCTGCTGGCACTGTGGGGTTTGTGGCTGCTGTGGCGCAAGAGACTCGAGACCTCCCGGTTGTTCCTGTGGCTGGCGACCTGGGCGGTGATCGCCCCGTTCTTGATGAACACTGCGGGCTGGTTCCTCACGGAGAGCGGTCGGCAGCCGTGGATCGTGCAGGGCATCATGCTCACCAAGAACGGGATCTCCCCCTCGGTTAGCTTCACCGATCTGGTCATCAGCCTGGTGATCTTCATCGGGCTGTACCTCTGCCTGGCCGCGCTGGACCTGGTGTTCATGCTGCGGTACTCGCGCCGCAGGCTCGACCCTGGCCCGTCTGCCGAGGCCGCCCGCGACCAGGCCGCCCGCGTGCCCTCGATGCTCTACTGACCGACAGGGGAGGTGACTCCAGTGACGCTCGCTCAGTTCTGGTTCATCCTCATCGTCATCCTGTGGACCGGCTTCTTCGTGCTGGAGGGCTTCGACCTCGGTGTCGGCATGCTTCACGGGATCATCGGCCGCGACGAGACCGGGCGGCGGATGGTGATCAACACAATCGGGCCGCTGTGGGACGGCAACGAAGTATGGCTGATCGTGGCCGGCGCCGCGATCTTCGCCGCCTTCCCCGGCTGGTACGCGACCATGTTCTCCGGCTTCTACCTGGCCCTGGTGCTGCTGCTGGCCGCGCTGATGGCCCGCGGCACCTCGTTCGAGTTCCGCCGCAAGCGGGACAGCGCGGCCTGGCGGCGGATGTGGGACGGCCTGCTGACCGGCGGCAGCCTGCTCGTTCCCCTCCTCGTCGGGATCGCGCTCGGCGACCTGCTATACGGGCTGCCGATCGACAAGAGCCAGAACTACACCGGGTCGTTCTGGGATCTCCTCCAGCCTTACGGCATCTACACCGGCATCACCCTGGTGGCGATCTGCGTCCTGCACGGCGCGACGTTCGTCACGCTCAAGACCACCGGCGACGTCGCCGACCGGGCGGCCCGGATCGCCGCCCGGTCCGGGCCCATCGTCGCCCTGGTTGTCATTGGCTGGGCAATCTGGACCCACGTCACCGCCAGCAAGGGCTTCTGGCCCAACCCGGTCGAGATCGGCATCGTCCTCGTCGTCATCGCCGCCGCCTGGCTTGCCCACGAGCGGCGGGAAGGCTGGGCGTTCGCCTGCACCACCATCACGATCGGCCTGGCCATGCTGACGCTGTTCACCGACCTCTACCCCAACGTCATGATCTCCAGCACCAACTCCGCCTACAACCTCACCATCGCCAACACCGCATCGCCGTCCTACACGCTCAAGCTGATGTCCATCGTGGCGGTGATCGTGCTGCCGGTAGTGCTGGCCTACACCGCGTGGAACTACTACGTGTTCCGGCGCCGCCTGGTCGCCAGCGACTTCCAGCCGCCCC
>Ga0126380_10000277_pt1 | contig 15782 bp, 15 predicted proteins | sample PanSoiMetPlot_26_FD_92544 | JGI IMG/M metagenome (GOLD analysis project Ga0126380, IMG submission 92544) | Tropical forest soil microbial communities from Panama - MetaG Plot_26 | ecosystem: Environmental > Terrestrial > Soil > Tropical forest > Bulk soil | place: Panama | collected 2016-02-17
GTAAGCTGCGGGACGCGGGATGCCAGCCGGTCATTGCGGCGGTGCTCGTCAATCGCGCCGGTTGGATCACCGACGCTCTGGCGTATGGTCTTTCCTGGCCGGAGCATGTGCCGATCGCCGAAGGACTCGCGGTGCGGGACGCCCTTCGGTTCGCGTGCGGCCGATGCGGCCTCGAAGTCGCGGAGATAGATGAGAAGTCTCTTCACGAGGTTGCGTCGGCGCAGCTCCGCTTGTCGCCACATGACATGGATGTCCGCTTGAAATCGCTCGGCGCGACAGTCAGCAGGCCCTGGCGAAGGGAGCAGAAGCTCGCATGTCTCTCGGCCTGGGTCGCGGTGGCCGCGCTGCAGTGACGCTGAGATGCACCCGAAGGGCAACGCGTGGATGCTCCGTCCGTGCAGAGGGAGCGGTACAGACGCTCCAGCCCTCGGGGCTTGCGAAGAGCCCTTTGATGAAGGGCTTGGTCACCCACCTGTAGTGAATCAAGAGCGGCAGATCCGCGTAGATCAGCGTATCGGCTGCGGAGAATCGCTCCCAAGCGGATGCCACACAGCCAAAACCATCGATGATCCACTTGTCACGGTAGATGAGATCGCGGTGTATCTTCAGGTATTCATCGTCAGGGACTGGCTCACCATCGGCTTTAAACTTGATCATGTCCACGGTAAGCAGTGGCAATCGAGTCACATCTGACAAGCGCCTCGCGAGTGTGGACTTGCCGTCACCGGCATTGCCGAACACTGCTACCCTTTTCCATATCCCGCCCGCGGCTGATCATCGAGGACTATAGGATGCAGGATGCGTCAATGGCGGATACTAGAGCGGAATATCGTACAAAATCGTATAACGGCGAGGGGGCGAGCACTCCAAGTAACTCCGATAAAATCGAAATAACTTCGCTTGCCTGCCGAAGCGCATGATACCACCTAAGGTACCACCTGCAACTCCAGGCCGGGAATGGTTGCAATGACTTTTGAAATCGTCTGGTGGCAATTGCCAAAATGGGATTGCGCAAGAGAGGCTCGTCCCAAACGAGGCGGAGAGCCGTCGGGTGGTGGCCGCGCGCGCCCCAAACCATAAAGAGGACCCGACCGAATGGTGGTGCTGTTGAACCAGAGGCAACAACTCGGTCGAGTCAAGTTGAACTTACTAAGGTTGGGCTTTTGACTGGGCCACCACGTAGCCGTGCCTTGCCATACAGGCTGAAGTGACAGTGTCTACCTGTGCCCCCCGTAGCGCCAGGTTTCCGGCCAAGCCCGCAACTCCGAAGCCTTCAACCCAGAAGCCCTGGGGGGTAGCGGCCGCTTCTCCTTGACACTCAGCCAAGGCAAGCCGCATCCGCTCCGGATTGGTGCGTCCGCCGGCCCTCACGTACCCTTGGTCAGCTGTCACGCATGCGCCAAGCAGTAACGCAGCCATCAAAGTCAAATTCCGCATTGCAACGCCCCCAGTTTTGCCCCTTCACTGTAAATAACAGTGAGGGTCACTCTTAACCGACACAACTGCGTCTAAAACAGAGCGGAACAGTGGCATTCGATAACAATTGCCAATATTTCGCGATTATGCCGTCGCTTTTCGAACGTTGTGTTGCCAGAGAGACACACCTTTTGATGGCACAAACAGCCTGCTGTGCAGCCCTGGGGGCAGCGCGTGCCGGAGCAGGCGGGCTCTCTTGCCGTTAAGCGCCGATTCGGTGTGCGACTTCCCGATGACCGCAGCGTAGGTGATTTTCACCCATGGATTTATCAAACACCTGCGTTGTTGGTGGTGCAAACGCGCGATGGATGTGAAGGCATTCACATTCGAAGTGGTTTTTATATCGGCTCCCTGGTTGGATGGTTGCCGGGTAAAATGAACGGACTCGATCGGATCGCCGTTGACTGTTCGGCTTGCCGCTCTCGGAGGCATCAGCGGCTTGGTCTTCTCGCCGATGGACCAGCACTGCTCGATCTCACGCAATTTCACCGATCGGCGCGCAGCGCGCCCTTGATGTGCGAGCGAGCCATCGATCCAATCAATCGGAGAACACCAATGAAAAAAAATCGCAAATTTCTGAGTTTCTTGGCCATAAACAGCTTCGAGCGGCCGAAGCCGCCGGCTTCCTTCGAGGAAGGTGAGCAGGTCCGTGTCTCGGATGGTCCCTTCGCGTCCTTCATTGGCGTTGTTGAGGAGGTCGACGAGGAGCGCTCCCGGCTCAAGGTCGCGGTGTCGATTTTTGGCCGCGTCACGCCGGTCGAGCTGGAATTCGGCCAGGTGGAGAAGGGCTAACGCGGCTCTCGATCCAGTGGATTGACAGGAAAGTTGGCAAAACACTTGGCAAAACACACTGCACTATGCGGGCGCGCGCACGAGCATTTAGTCTCCCTCGACCACGTTTCGCTCGGTCTCGGTCCCGGCCAGCCTTTAGACCCCTTCTTCAAATCCAGTTCCCGGACGCTTCGCTTCGGACATGGGATGGACCACATGAGACCCATTTTCGCGACACGCGCCGAATCTCGCACAACATGCGGCATCTTCTGATCGTCAGTGCGATTTGATCGCATATTAGTCATCAAGCTTCATTGGCAAGCAGACGACGGCGGCTTAGGGCCATCTTCGGTGACGACGATGCCCACCCGCCAGCTGTGGTCTGTCTTCGAAAGCAGAAGGACCAGCGAGTACGGAAGTGGCATGGACTTCATCGGGCTACAAACTGCGTACCGAAGCGGAAAGGCATTGCCGATGTTTAACGACTATCTTGAGCGGTGGAGCCTGAAGCCGGACGGCGAGCCTATTATCACCGCAACCAGCAAAATTCTGCCGGTGCGCGTGGATGGCCTGCCTGCCATGCTCAAGATAGCCGTCCTCGACGAGGAGAAGCGCGGCGGCCTACTCATGATTTGGTGGGAGGGGTGGGGTGCAGCGCGAGTACTGGCGTACGGCGGCGATGCGCTTCTCATGGAACGGGCCCAGGACGGGCTATCTCTTGCCGATCTTACTCACGACGGTCGGGATGACGAAGCCAGTCGAATAATTTGTGCAGTATTAGCCCAACTACACGCGCCGAGAAATCGGCCTCTCCCCCAGTTGGTTCCTCTTACGCACTGGTTTGAACCGCTCTACCAAACTGCTGACGCACACGGCGGAATTCTCCGTGTCTCGGCCGCCGCTGCGTCAAACTTACTGAAAGCCCAACGTGAAATTGCAGTGCTGCATGGGGATATGCACCACGGCAACGTGCTGAACTTTGGCTCGCGCGGCTGGCTCGCCATCGATCCAAAGGGCCTCATCGGAGAAAGGTATTTCGATTACGCCAACATCCTTTGTAACCCCGACGAAGAGGCGGCGACCGCACCGGGCCGATTGGCGCGGCAGGCAAGCGTCATCGCCGAGGCAGCGGACCTGGACCGTAATCGGCTGCTTGCATGGATCGTGGCATGGGCCGGCTTGTCGGCGGCCTTTCTCCTTGATGATGGCTTGCCCCCGGAAGGCGCGCTCAAATTTGCGGCGCTCGCAGCCGGGTTGAGCGGTTGATGTCGCCCACACCCGGGTCGCAAACGGCCCCGGTAGAAATCGATCCCCGCTCGCGCTGGCAGCAAGGCGCGTATTGGCATGCAATGGGATGAGAAGGGACCCGCTCCGTATGGGACCCGCGGCCGCGGCGAACCAACACCCCGGGTCCCGCAGACGCGCACAGCGTTTCCAAATCGGCGGTCGACGCATATCAGACGTTGATGGGTCTTGATATAGTTCGCATGATATCAGTTCGTTCGGGAGCGCGCGGCGAGTCCGGCGTGGGCCATCTTCGGGCAATGACGACCGCCCTGAACGACCCTCCACCTGGGCGAAGCTCACTTATCGCGAAGCCTCGGCCATTATCTCGACGCTCGCTGCATCACTACTTGGAAATCACCAGATACCATTGCTTGCGCTCGGGATGCCGTAAGGGAACGAGCGTTTCTCCGGCACGATCGAGATATCTGGTTTTCCCGGTCGCGCGATATTTCTGAACGAACTTCACGACGGGGTGGTCAACGAGGTGCTCGGGCAGCGGGGGCGGATCGATTTCGTCAGGGGGCACGAGCTTGCCGTCGCGAGAATCAAGGTAGGGATCCACGAGGTTCCGCAGCGCGTACCAGTACGCTCGATTCAAGCCAGAGCCATACACATTGTCTTCCGATGAGGGAAAGAGGGTTCGGTTCGCACGATCGAGATATCTCCATTTTCCGGTCGCGCGATACTTCTCAACGAGCTTTACCACCGCGTGGTCGAGGAGGTGTTCGGGCAGCGGGGGCGGGTCGATTTCCTCAGGGGGCACGAGCTTGCCAGCCCGAGGTGAAAGGTAGGGGGCCACGAGGTTCCACAGGGCGTCCCAGTCAGCTCGATTCAGGCCAGAACCATACAGGTTGTGGTCCGATCGGGCCGTCTTTGCCCTTGACCTCTCGGTAAGGCCGCGCATCACGGGAACAACCGTTGAAGGAAATGTGGAGGGCGCACCCACCGGCTGGCCATTGCAACGAGCGGCGCGACCCTACATCAGCGGTGTGATTGGGACAACCGCCCTCCTTTCGGGTCCCAAAGGCCCCGGCAAAAATGGAGGCCGACGATTTCGCCACGGTGACGTTGCCCGAACGCGACTGCGATGCGATTCGCGATTTACTGATTGCCGCGAGGGCCGGCACGGTCATCGAGATCGGCCTTGCTCTCGGCACCCGGTCTCGGGAGGGCCGCGGTTGCAGCGAAACACAAACGTATCAACCGTCGCGCCTTCGAGCAGAACTCCCGCACTCGCGACCCAAAGCCAATAACCATTTCCATATGAAATGAGTTTCACGGGACTGAACTTCTCATCAAGCGGCCCGTCCGCGACCGACAGAAAAGTCAGCGTCAGTCCCGGCGCAACGACGGCAGAAACCAACGCCCCGGGTCGCCTGTCACCGAGATAGAGGAACCATGTGGCGACGACGATTGGGTTTGCGATCCAGGCCACATAGCCCGCGTTGCGAAGTACGAGTCCGGGAAATATGACAATCACGCCGATCGCGGAGGAAGCCCAGATCCAGTTGGCATTGCGAATCCGGGATTGAAGTTTACGATAATGCTGCGGACGTGTCGCGGAAGCCCGACGAACCGCATCTGGGGAGCCCGATCATGGGAGCGAAGCGTTTCCTTTCTACAAACAAAGCGATGTATTTTGTCGTCGCGGTCACCACTTTGTTTTCGACCGCTACGGCGCTGGCAGAAGTCCGCGTTGTTGCTCTTGGAGACAGCGGAATCCGAGGTAAGGGCGTCCCAGAAAATCAGGCATATCCGGCTCAGTTGGAAGCAGCGTTGAGGGCTAGAGGCCACCAAGTCACCGTGACCAACCAAGGCGTGAACGGCGACACGACAACGGGGGTCCTCGCGCGCCTCGATTCCGCCGTGCCGCCCGGGACGAACATCGTCATCTTAAAAATCGGTGTTAACGATCTGGTGAACTATCACGTTTCTCCCGATGCCATCGTCGCCAACAAACGCACAATCGTCGAGCGTCTCCGCGCGAAGGGCGCCGAAGTTTACCTGCTGGAAAACATGCAACAAGGCATCGTTGACCGAGCGGACCTGCATGTCGAATCCTCTCGCGCTCCCAACAGTACCAGGTGGCATTTGACCCCGGCCGGATACGCGATTGTCGTTCGCAGAACGCTTCCGGCAATCGAAGCGCTCGTCAAGAAAGTCGAGAAACGTAGATAGTTGCCTTCGTAGGCCGAAATAACTGGGAAGGCGCGGTGCGCACAATCTTCTCATGGCGCGTCAGTTGACACGCGGCACGGTCGCGCGCGTTGACGGAACAATGGATCACAACTGCCGCCCAAGATATCTCTCCACCTGCCGCCTTTCCCACTGTCCGTTGAGGAAGGGCACCTGGTCGAACGCGCGCAGGCCTTCTATGAGCACGTAGAACCCCCAGGGGGCCGCCGCGAAGATCACCCACGGATAGTGCGGGGAGATGAACACATTCATGGCTGCAAGCATGGCGATGATGACACAATACTCGGCGAAATGCATGTAGAAGCCCTTGATCCTGCGCACGTGCGCGAGCGCGAGGGCTTCCTCGGGACTGACCTGGGACGTTGCGGCCGATTGCATATCTGGCTCCCTCAAGGCGGAAAGATCGACCTCGAAAACCGCAGCGATCGCCTTCAGCGATTCCGCGCTGGCTTTCTGCCCGCGCTCGATGCGCTGGATCGTGCGCGTACTCAAGCCAGTCAGCTCGGCAAGCTGCTCCTGCGACCAGCCGCGCTGGACCCTGAGTTTCTGGACGAGCATCTGCGGTTCTTCGGCCATCACTCTCAACCTTACAGGGCGAGGGACACGACACGCCACGTCAGCAGGGCGACATTTACCCGACTTTTCGGCAACAAGGTACTGTCGGCGAAAAAAAAGCTGGCTACCGCCTGAGTCTGAGCCTTGGCGCTTTAACCAACCGCTTTCGAAATCGCCTTGCTGGAGCGTCAACTGCAATAGAGCCCCTTCTTATGCGAGCGGCGGGCCGAAGGCGCGCACGTCAAGGTGCATGCCATTGATCCAGCCGACCACGAGCAGCGGGCCTTACTCGATATTGTGGTCGGGGTGATGATGGGTGATGAAGATTGAACGCAGTGCAGAGAACGGAATGCCGGTATTGCGTCTGGCTCCATCGCTCAGCTCATCGGGGGTGGCACGAATGTGCAAGATCGTCGCGCTACGGCCACCATCGTCCGGATCACCTGTCCGGAGCCCGCAAGGCTTTCGCAAAACACCGCGAAGCTGTGGCCGAGAAGGAGAGGGGCTCCGCTAGGTGTTGGTCGGAGTGGCAGGATTTGAACCTGCGACCCCCTCGTCCCGAACGAGGTGCTCCACTGTCCTCACCTTGAAATCTCCCGTATTTTCTGGCCGTTCGTGGCCGCAACTCGCATTTTGTTCACGGGGTTTCTGGCCGCATACTGGCCGCGGAGTGCATTTGCGGCCTGGTCCTGGAAATCGGGGTGGTGATGGCCGTACGTTTCTTCGAGCTGCTTGACAGTCATCCCCAGGAAGCCGGCCGCCTCCCATAGATCCACACCGGCCTGCATCAGCCAGGTCGCCGCGGTGTGCCGCAGAACGTGCGGCGTAATCGCCACGTCGTATCCCAGCCGGGCCGATACGATGGCATTGAGGCCCGATGCCTTCACGGCCGCGGCGAATGCTTTGCGCACTTTCGCGATAGGCTTGCCGTTCCATTCGACCACCGCAGTCTTGGAGATCCCGCGGTCGCGCCAGCGACGCATGTGAGCCAAAAGCGAGGGCGGGAGCTTGACCGGCGGCTGACGCTTCTTGGTCTGCCGCCGCCCGATCGCCTTGCGGTAGAACACGCCGGCATCAAGGTCGACATGGCCGCGGCCGATCGCGGGCGTCAGCGCCGCCCCGCAAATCGCGCTCGACCGCGTTCCGGTGTAGAGCCCCACCAGCGTGAATCGCGCCACGTGCTGCCCGACTGCGCGCAGCGTGACCTTATCCCGCATCACCTGCCGGGCCCGCCACATGGTCCGTATGAGCAGAATGGCTTCCGATTTGGTCAACCATACATCACGTGGGAGAGGCTTTTCCGGAAGCGTGACTGGCGCCAGTTCGGAACAAAGGCCTTGGCGATGGTGATAAACGATCGCGGCCCGCAGATCCTCAAGTTCACGTCGCGGCGCGGCCTCGCCCACCATTCTGGGCGGCTTGCCACTCTTTTCAGGCTTGGATGACTTCCACTGTTGCGAGGTACGATGCTGGACGTAAGCGCGGCAGTTGGCGCCGTTCACGTCCGCAAGGGTCATGCCCCGCGCGCACTACCACGCATCGAGCGCCCCAAATCGTTGCTTTATCTCGCTCTCGCGAGCGCGGTGCGGAGCAACGTCGGTCAGATAGATCATCAGCACGTCGGCGACGAGGATCTGATCGGGACTACGTTTGCGCCCGCGGCTGGGCTGATACTTGTTGGCGAGGTATTCGCCGAGCGCCCGCTCGGCGCCTTCAACATCTTCTGCAGCGCAGCCCGTGCTGATTTTGCGCGATCCATCTCGGATGACCCAGACCGCGCGCTCGCGGAGCGTGCCGTCCGGGTTTCGCTTTTCCGGGCGGAGCCATCGGCGAGCCCCTTTGGCTGGGCGCGACATCGTGCTCTCCAGTCATTAATGGCCGCAAGCGTGGTGTGATACTTGCCGCGCAGAAGTTCGTATTCCAACTCGCCTTGCGTGCAGGCCTTCCGCAAGCTGCTCTCGGTTATCGAACCATCGGGAAACGCCAGCGCGGCGGCCACGTAGAGACGCAGCGGCGTGTCGGGCTTGATACTGTCGAGCGGCGGCAGGGGCTTCGTCATGAGCCCACGGTGCGGGTAATCGGCCCGCGAACGCAAGGGATGAATTGAACCCATTTCGTCCGGACGAAATGGCCAATTTTGTCCGGACGAAATGCACTAATTTCGTCCGGTATGAGCCGACGGTGCGAACGCGGCTAAACGACCGCGACGACCGGGATAAACGAGATACGCCTCGATGACCTCGCCCTTGGCCTTCTTGCGTCGAAGGGCGGCCCATATCTCACCTCGATTTTGCCGGTGAATTCCATGAACTCGGGCACGGTCTGTAAGCCGGATGCCATCGCGCGATCGATCGCGTCCTTCGCATAGACATGAGCGGCCGCGGTTCCCAGCAGCGCATACTTGCCGTACTCTGTCAGCACGACCTTGCCGCGCTTCTTCAAGACGTGCAGGGCGCCGGCGACTTGTGCCTTGCTTAGGCCGGTGCGGGCGCGAAGTTCGGCGGGAGTTGCCAGGCCGTTGTCAGACAATGCCTTGAGGATTGCTTTCCCCGGCGGCATATGACGGGCGAGACCCTGCTCTGGCGCGGCATAATGACCAAACCCGATCCGCTCAATCTCACCGCTCCCGAACAGCGAAACCAAGTAATTCTGCACGGTGATTGGATTGAGCCCGGTGTCAGCGACGATGTCATCCTTAGTTTCGAGTCCCTTTCTCACCGCAGCCAGCACCATTTTTTCGGTTTTGTCCGAGCCCTCCTTCAAGCGCGACCAACGATGCGGCGGATGGGCCTCCACGATGTCAACCTCGCGTCGGACAAAGTCGGCCTTCCGCTTGCGATTCCACATGCGGCGACGATCAACGTAATCGAGTGCGTGTTGGACGTGATCGCGCTGCCGCGCATCCATCACGCTCACACGATTCGCGAGTTGGCGAGCCTCTGTAGGAAGCATCCATTTCTGCAGGCTCGAGGCCAACTGATCGTGTTTGGTCGCTATGGCCATCGGAGACTCGCCGTGATAACGCCGCGCCTCCCGATATTTCCGACACAAGGTTTCCTGGGACCAATTCTTCCAAGGCGGTCCAGTGCGGAGCGTCCTGATTACGTCATCGAGCGACGAACCGGCGTCTAGATGAGGCTTCGCCTCAAGTACCAGCCTTCGGCCAGTCTCGCCAGCCCATATGGATGGTCTTCCTGCCATGGGATTCACCACCACCGTAGAAATGTTACGATCGCGCACGTAGAGCCAACGGAAACGACATGCGCATCAGTTTCGATCTTTCGCCGGGGGAACGGCTGTCATTGTCACTGGACCGGGCTCCGGTAATCCCAGTCGACGCCGCGCATCGGACAATTGACCAAGCAGCGCGATTGCATCCCTAGCGTCATTCCAAGGCGAACTTGTCTTTCGGTCAGCTGCGGACCGTCTGGGCCGTGCTCTACCAATCGACATGCGATCACGACTTGGGATGTAGCCGGGAATACCGATAGGTCGGCTCAACACCGCTAAGATCGATGTACATGGATCACCGCTCACCGCCTTAAGGGAAGGAAGCGCGAGGCAAGAACGGACGGTGGTGAAGCGTCCGTGACGGGGAGCTACCCCGGCCTCGCGCCCGAATCGAATTCTAACTCCACCCGCGACCGATCAAGCAGTCTTTCGCCGCTTGTGGATAACTCGCCTTCGTACGATGAGGCCATTCTATTCGTTTCTTTCTACGGCGGCTTCACGGGCCTTCGTTGAACCAAAAATCAGCATTTCTCGTGACATCCACCGCATCGACCTACGCTTTTCGGCCGTTCGGCCCGGTGCAGAAAAATCTAACAGCATGAGCATACTGTTCCTGCGAAATGCCTCGCCGACAAAAAACCAGGGCCGAGAAGCCCAAAACGCGGTACCGGCATCTGAAGCCCTTCCAGTTCAAGAAGGGCCAGTCCGGCAACCCGAAAGGGCGCCCGCCAGGCAGCCGCAACAGGGTTAGCCACGAGCTGGCGATGAGCCAACTTGTGCGGATCATGGAGTCGGGGCGATCGCCGGCCGCGGTTAGGGTAAAGGCGGCAAAGGCTATTCTCGATATTGCGATGGGACCGCCGGTGCTCGATGACTGGGAAGACGACTAAGCGGCGAGCCAAAAGGGTCGATCCGCGGTACCGCCATCTGAGGCACTAGCAGTGGAAACCCGGCCAGCCTGGCAACCCGAAAGGCCGCCCGAAGGGCTCCAGGAACCGCGTCGGCCATCGAATGCCCTTGGATAAGTTGATCAAGCTGGTTGATTCGAAGCGTGTGCCCGCTTCCGTGTAACTGAGGGCGGCACGGATATTTATCGAGATCGTGATGCGTTCTGCGGGGCTGTGGGACCCGGCACCATCACGATGGCGGTCGACATGGCCAAGCGCCCTTGTTCCTTGGGCGGGTGCGCGGTTTCATCGCTTGGCAGATTGGCGAGGCGATCCTGGGGGTGGGTCTGTTTCAGCTCGCCGCGATCAGGCAATTGTAAATGAGACGCTAATCGCGATCGGCTTCGACCACCAAACCGAGGAGTGAGTAATGATCGTAGCAATCGTCACCTTCAACTTGGCTCAGGCCACGACGCTTGGGGAGATCACCGAGGCTTTCCAGGGAACAGCACCGAAATATCAGGGGATGAGCGGATTGCTCCGTAAGAACTACTGGATGAGCGAGGACGGGCGTCGCGCCGGTGGGATCTACGTCTGGGCGTCGCGCGCAGATGCCGATCGCGTCTACACGCCGGAATGGAAGGCGTTCGTCGCCGAGAAGTACGGCGCGCCACCGACGATCGAGTACCTGCACTCACCCGTGATGGTGGACAACCGCGAGGGTACGATCACCGTCGCCGCCTGAAAAGTCGGTCGCGCCGACTTGCCAATCGCCGTAACGGTCGATTCAAACAGCTTGGTCGGGACCCTACCGAGATCCGAAGAACAGCATCAGCAAGCTGGCGGGTGGCTGCGGATGCGCCATGCCGGCGCCGTTGACATGCACTTGGCAACACGCGACATTTGACGACCATCGTTGACATGTGAATTGCCGCAGCGCGGGAGGATGCAATGTCGAAACGCGAGAGCGCCTCGACGATGAGCAGACGCGGCTTGCTGAAGGCCGGCCTGGTCAGCGCCACGGCCGTCAGCTCACCAGTTGACGTGCAGGCGCAGGCGCCGGCTCCGTCTCGCCCAGCCGGCCCGACTACGCCGCCGCCCAATCCCTCCGCGGAGCGAGGCGACCATCCCGAAGTCGCCGTTGTCAACGGCTCTAGCGGGTCGGACTACATGGCCGACGTCATCAAAAGTCTCGGCATCGAGCATGTGGCATGCAATCCCGGCAATCTTTTCCGCGGCCTTCACGAGTCGCTGATAAATTATCTCAAGATCGACTGGCACACGTGCACGCACGAGGAAGCCTCCGTCGCTATGGCAACCGGCTATGCCAAGATCGAGGGCAAGCCGCTGTTGACGCTGGCGCACGGCACCGTCGGCCTGCAGCACGCCTCGATGGCCCTTTACAATGCCTGGTGCGACCGGGTGCCGGTCTACATGATGGTCGGCAATACGGTCGACGCCACGAAGCGCGCGCCAGGCGGTGAGTGGGTTCATTCGGTGCAGGACGCCGGTGCGATGGTGCGCGACTTCGTCAAGTGGGACGATCTACCGGCATCACTCGCACATTTCGGCGAATCAGCGGTCCGTGCCTACAACATTGCCATGACCCCGCCAATGGCGCCGGTGCTGCTCGTGCTTGATAGCGAGCTGCAGGAGCGGCCGATTCCGCCGCACGAGAAGCTCTTCATTCCGAAGCGTGCCAAGATCGCTCCGCTCGTTGGCGACCCGGGTGCGGTTTCGGAGGCGGCGGCGCTCCTGGTCAACGCAGCCAATCCGGTGATCGTCACGGATCGCAGTGCCCGCACCCAAGCCGGCATCGATTACCTGGTCGAGCTTGCCGAAATCCTCCAATGCGCTGTGATCGACCTTGGCAGTCGCATGAATTTTCCGACGCGCCATCTGCTCAACCAAAGCGACCGCGCGCGGGCGGTGATCGCCCAGGCCGACGTCATCCTAGGTCTCGAGCTCGAGAGTTTCTGGGCCGCGACGCATGCGTTCCGCGACTCCATCGAGCGCTATGCCGACACGCTGATTCGGCCCGGCGCAAAGCTCATCAGCATCAGTGCCGCCCACATTTACCAGAAAGCGAATTACCAGGATTTCCAGCGCTTCCAGGAAATCGATCTCGTCATCCCGGCCGACGCCGAGCCGACGATAGCTTATTTGAGTGAAGCCGTGAGGCGGCTAGTACCGGCCGACAGCAAGGCGGCCATGGTTGCGCGAGGTGAGAGGCTCGCGGCGTCGCATCGTCAGATGATCAAGGCGGTCAAAGACGAGGCGCTCTATGGATGGGATGCGAGCCCGATCGCGACGAGTAGACTTGCGGCCGAACTGTGGGAGGCGATCCGCAACGAGGACTGGTCGATCGGCGCTGTCAGCAGCAACAATCGCCCGTCCTGGCATCGGCGGTTGTGGGATATGACCAAGCATTATCACTTCACGGGTCCGGCCGCAGGCGGCGGCGAAGGATATGGAGCGCCCGCGGCTGCGGGCGCCGCGCTCGCCAACAAGAAACACGGGCGCTTGACGGTGACGATCCAAGGCGACGGAGACCTCATGTACGGCCCGGGCATATTGTGGACCTGTGCTCATAGCCGATTGCCGGTGCTCTACGTCGTACACAACAACCGCGCCTACCATCAGGAGCGCATTGTCCTCCAGCGCATGGCGAACCGTCGCCAGCGCGGCATCGATCGAAACCACGTCGGGACGACGCTGGAGGATCCCGCCATCGACTATGCGACAGTGGCAAAGGGCCTCGGCGTGGCGTCCTTCGGGCCGATCGCCGATCCCAACGACCTCGGTCCGGCCTTGAAGAAGGCTGTCGCCGTGGTCAAGCGTGGCGAGCCGGCGCTCGTGGACGTTGTTTCGCAGGGACGCTGAGGAAGCAGTCGATGCGCTGGTACTTCTATGCAATTGTTGCGACGACGAGCCTGTCTTGTGCGCATGCGCAAGAGGCGGTGCGCATGGGCGATGCAGCCAATGGAAAGCGCATCTACATGGCCGACGGCTGCGCAGTGTGTCATGGCACCGTTGGGCAGGGCGGCCGTGGAACCGGTCCACACCTCGCGCCCAACCCTCTGCCCTTTGAAGCCTTTGCCCAGCAGGTGCGACGCCCGGCCAATGCGATGCCTCCATACACGACAGTCGTCCTGTCGGACGCAGAACTGGCCGACATCTACGGTTATCTTCTCGCTATCCCGCCGTTGCTGGATCCGAAAACCGCGGCAATTCTGGACAATTAGGCGGCGTGGGTCGGGATACCGATTTGCGCGGCAAGGCGTGAACATCGCGCTGTGCCAGCGCCACTAGCGGCCAGCCGCTGCGGGAGTGGATCTTTATAACAGATCGGCGAACGGTGCGTCGTGATCGCTCATTGAAAGACCTACATCCGGAGCCCACGACCCCTCTGACCCCACCCCTGCCGAAGCGCACAACGTCATCAGCTCAGTGAGGTGTAGCAGCCGCGCCGCTTGAGCGACCTGCATAGGTTTGACCCTGAGCAGGTACGCACAAAAAGCTGAATCTATTTGACGTCGATAGACAGCAATACTCGCGCATGACGCGGGTTGTCGGGTGCCGTTCGTGCTGAAGACGAAAGAGCTGGCCGCATCGGGCGGCTGGGTGCCGCCCTTCTTCAGTGACAGCCTCGCGCGAGGGTTTCTTGCCCCGTTGCGGCACCGGCACAAACCGCGCATGATCCCCGACAGCAAAACCAACACACCGGAGGAGCCCCACCATGAAGACGAGCATCCTCGCCAGTGTAGGCACCTGCGTCATTCTGGCGGCCGGGGTCGCGTTGATGGCCCTCTCATCGCCGCACGCGCAAGGCGCCGCGCCAAGTTATGAGTTCGATGCCTCGTGGAACAGGCCGTTCCCGAACCGCTGGATCAACGGCGGCCTCGGCGGCCTGTGCGTCGACGCCAACGACCACGTGCTGGCGCTCAACCGGCAGGACGTGAACAAGCCCGAACTCGCCGCCGGCGCCATGGCGCCGCCCATGCTCGAGTTCGATTCCGCCGGCAACCTTGTGCATGCCTGGGGCGATCCCAAGCTAATCGACCCGCGGCTGCATAGCTGCCACTACGACAAGGACGGCAACGTCTGGATCGCCAGCGCGCCATCCGGCATGGTGCAAAAATATTCCCACGACGGCAGCAAGCTATTGCTGACGATCGGCAAGAAGGGCGTCTACGACACTGCCGACGGCACCGAGAAGGGAAAGCCCCTCAATTCTCCCACTGCCGCCTTCCATATGCCGTCGAGCATTTTCGTCGATCGCGGCAATGGCGATGTCTACATCGCCGACGGTGAGAACGACACCAGCAACTCGAAGATCGCCGTATTCGACTCCAGTGGCAAGTTCGTGCGCCAATGGATTCCGGAGGGCTACAAGTCGGTGCACTGCATGACCATGGCCAACGACGGCACCGTCTACGTGTGCAACCGCCGCAACGGTAAGATCGGCGTCTTCGATAAGACGGGCAAGCTTCAGCGCACCTTCGACGTGCCCTCGACGCCGATTACCGCCGGGGTCAACGACGGCGGCGGCTCGGCGGTCGCCATCGACTTCTCGCGCGACCGGGAGCAGAGCCTAATGTTCGTGATCAACCAGAACAACTCACGCATCGAGATCATGGAGCGTGGCAGCGGCAAGGTCCTCGGCAATTTCGGCCGCCCTGGACCCTACCCCGGAGAATTCAACCAGGCCCACGGCCTCGCCATCGACTCGCAGGGCAGCATCTACGTCAACGAGAACCGCGGCCGGCGCACGCAGAAGTTCAAGCTGGTCGGCGGGTGAGGTAACCGGCAGCGGCGGAGGTACCGCGACGGGGCCCGTCGCCCGGGAAATGACAGAAATCCTCAGGGTGACGGTTCGGTTGCGATCGGCGCGACGATTGCCTTTGCGTTCGACAACACCGGCGAGGCCGGAAGCTGCAGCACGGTCGCTCGCTGCCCTCTCCGCAGGTGCGTGAGGAGGACGACCTCCCCCATGGGGAAATTCGAGCGCGGCGTGATGGGCGAAGCGATTGTCCACGACTACGGCGTGTGCGTCCCTGTCGACAAGATCGTGCCCTTGGCCGGCGCCTGCCGAACCACGATGCAAGTTCCGGGACCAGAAAATAGAAAACAATAGAAATGGCCTAGGCGCCTGGAACGCGCACACCGAAGACTACGGCTCCCGCTCGAACGGACTTAGAGCATGTTCCGGCCTGATTGAATCGGGGGGATTCCCTTTAGGCAATAGATGCGCGAGTCTTTCGGCATTGATTCGACTTTGGGAGGCGGTCGATGGCGAAGGCATATTCCGCGGATATGCGCCAGCGGGTTATCGGGCGGGTGGAAAGTGGTGCTTCACGGCGGGAGGCAGCGGAACAC
>Ga0126380_10000278_pt1 | contig 15772 bp, 18 predicted proteins | sample PanSoiMetPlot_26_FD_92544 | JGI IMG/M metagenome (GOLD analysis project Ga0126380, IMG submission 92544) | Tropical forest soil microbial communities from Panama - MetaG Plot_26 | ecosystem: Environmental > Terrestrial > Soil > Tropical forest > Bulk soil | place: Panama | collected 2016-02-17
GGGCTCTTGCCCGAGATCATCGAATATGCCGACCATCCCTGGTTCATCGGCGTCCAGTTCCACCCCGAGCTCAAATCACGGCCGTTCGCGCCGCACCCGCTGTTCGCCTCCTTCGTCGAGGCGGCGGTGGAGCAGAGCCGGCTGGTGTAGTGCAGCGCGCCGAGCCACGGGGGCTTTGCGTAGCCGCATGGAGCGAAGCGCAATGCGGGAACGTCCTCTCAGCCGCCCTGCGCGATGGGCAACGCCGCTCCCGGATTTCGCTTCGCACCATCCGGGCTACTGACCCCGTCGTGGAAGAGCCGCGATTGGTGTAAATTGCCCCGCCCCGTGCGGCCGCACTTCCGCTCACCACAAGCCATCGGACAGCACCATGATCTACGAACTGCGCATCTACCGTTGCGTGCCTGGCCGCATGCCGGCACTGCTCAATCGCTTCGAGACCACCACGCTCGGCATCTGGAAGAGGCACGGCATCCGCCAGGCCGGCTTCTGGACCACGCTGATCGGCGAATCCAACCACGACCTGCATTACATGCTGGCGTGGGAATCGCTGGCCGAGCGCGAGCAGAAATGGAACGCGTTCATGAGCGATCCCGAGTGGGTCAGCAAACGCGCCGAGAGCGAACGCGACGGCCCGATCATTCAGACGTTGTCGAGCCAGATCCTGACGCCGACGTCGTTCTCGGCGGTCAATTAGGCTCGCCGAAGGCGGGATGATGCCGCGCGGCCTTCACCACGTCACCCATGTGGTGCGCGACCTCGACGCGCTCGCCGAGGCGTATCGGCACCTGGGCTTCACGGTCGGGGCGCGCAACCGGCACACCTGGGGGACGCATAACCGCATCGTCCAGCTCGACGGCTTCTATCTCGAGCTCTTGGAAGTCGCCGAGCCGGAAAAAATTGTTGCGCACGCGCCGCGCGCGTTCTCGTTCGGCGCCTTCAACCGCGATTTTGTGGCGCGCCACGAGGGGCTCGCCATGTTGGCGGTGGAGAGCCGCGACGCGAAGGCCGACCACGCAGCGTTTCGCGCTGCGGGCATCGGCGACTTCGAGATTTTCACCTTCGAACGCGAGGGACGCCGCGCCGACGGTTCGTCCGTCAGGCTCGGTTTTTCCCTGGTGTTCGCCGTCGATCCCAGGAGCCCCGACACCGGGTTCTTCGCCTGCCACGAGCAACACGCGAAGGACGCGTTCTGGAACCCGGCGTTCCAGCAGCATGCCAACTCGGCGGCTTCCGTCGCCGCCGCGATCCTGGTGGCCGAGAATCCGACCGACCACCACATCTTTCTCTCGGCCTTTGCGGGCGAGCGCGACATCCAGGCGACCTCGACCGGCATTACGGTGCCGACGCCGCGCGGCGCAATCCAGGTGATGGATCCCGCCGCCTTCCGCATTCAGTTCGGCGTCGAACCGCCGGACGTCGCGTCCGGCGGCCGCATGGCCGCCTTGCGCCTGACGGTGCGCGACTTCGGCGCTGCCGTCGCGGCACTGCAGGCCGGCGGCGTCGCGGCGCAGATGCGCATGGGCCGCATCGTGGTGGGTCCGCAGGTGGCAATTGGTGCGACGCTCGTGTTCGAGCCGGCCGGTTGACCGCAGCGCCGCAGATCCGCATGGTCGGCGACGTATGAACGAGATGGTGCCCAAATCCGTGCCGAACGCCGTGGTGACGGTGGCCGGCGTAAAATTCGGCAACGCGCTGCCTTTCGCCCTCATCGCCGGGCCGTGCGCGCTGGAAAGCCGCGCTCATGCCCTGGAGACGGCGGCGGCGCTGAAAGAAATCGCCGGAAAACTCGGGCTCGGCCTCGTCTACAAGACCTCGTTCGACAAGGCCAACCGCACCAGCCTCAAGAGCCCGCGCGGGCTCGGCCTCGATGCCGCGCTGAGCGTTTTTGCCGACATCCGCGACACCCTCGGCATGCCGGTCCTCACCGACGTGCACGAGCAGGCGCAATGCGCCCGCGTCGCGGAGGTTGCGGATGTGCTGCAGATCCCGGCCTTCCTGTCGCGCCAGACCGACCTCCTGGTGGCAGCGGCGAAGACCGGCCGCGTCGTCAACGTCAAGAAGGGCCAGTTCCTCGCGCCGTGGGACATGGTCAACGTGGTGGCGAAACTCACGGCGGCGGGCAACCGCGACGTGCTGGTGACCGAGCGCGGCGCCTCGTTCGGCTACAATACGCTGGTCTCCGACATGCGCGCGCTGCCCATCCTCGCCCGCACCACCGGCGCGCCGGTGATCTTCGACGCCACTCATTCGGTGCAGCAGCCGGGCGGGCAGGGGACCGCCTCGGGGGGCGAGCGCGAGTTCGTGCCGGTGCTGGCGCGGGCGGCGGTGGCGGTCGGCGTCGCGGGCCTGTTCATCGAGACCCACGAGAATCCCGACCAGGCGCCGTCCGATGGGCCCAACATGGTGCCGCTCAAGGCGATGGAAGACCTGCTGCGCGGCCTGATGCGGCTGGACAGCGTCGCCAAGGACTTGGCGAAGCCGGTGTCGCCGTGATGGAATCAGCGTGAGGGAATCGTCTGGCCGGGGTAGCCAGGAAGGGGAGCAGAATGAAAGGTCGAAGTCTTATTGCCGCGCCGTTTGGCGCGGTCGCGGTGTTGCTCGCGCTGGACCCAGCGTTGGCCCAGGACTCTGCGGCCGGCACCGTGACGTCGTCGCTGTCCGGCCTGCCGCTGTTTCTCGCCTATTTCTGCCTGTCGCTGGTCGTGACGTCGGCCTACCTCTACATCTACACCAGCATCACGCCGCACGACGAGTTCGAGCTCATCCGCAAGAACGTGCCGGGTGCGGCCGTATCGCTGGGCCTGAGCCTGCTCGGCTTCGCCCTGCCGGTGGCGAGCGCGGTCGCCCATGCCGCCAATCTCATCGACTGCATCATCTGGAGCGTCATCGCGCTCATCGTGCAGGTCATCATCTACTACCTCGTGCGCATTCCGGTGCCGGACATTTCCAAGCGCATCGCGGCAGGCGAGCTGGCGCCGGCCATCTGGCTCGGCCTCTCCTCGGCCACCGGCGGGCTCCTGAGCGCCGCGTCCATGACGTGGTGACGCGACGATGCCCGACATGAAGCGTTCGTCGCAGATCGCGCTGGTGCTCATGGGCGCCACCAGCCTCGGCGCCACCAGCTACGCGCTCGCGCCGCGCACCGATTGCCCCCCGCCCGGGCAGCAGCGTCCGCCCGTCGCGGCCGGCAGCCCGGCGCAACCGGCGGAGCAGTGCCGCGAGGTCCGGCGCTCGTCGTCCGGCTGGCGCTCCTCGTACTATTCGGGCTCGCGCTCGTCAGGCGAGTCCATCTGGAATCGCTCCTCGCGACAGACCTCTGCCGGGCTTGCGCCGACGTCTCCCTCGACCATGCGTGCCATCACCAATCCGAGCGCGAGCGGCATCCTGAGCAGCAGCACCAGTTCGAGCGTTGCGCGCGGCGGCTTTGGCTCGACCGGGCACGGGTACTCGTCGGGGAGCTGACGGCCAAGGATGCAGCGCATCTCGTGTCCCGAGCGCGCCGACTGGCGCGACCTCGCCGACAAGGTGGGGTTCGATTTCCACACCATCGGCGGTGCGCCCTATTGGGACGAGACCGCCTATTACGGCTTCACGCTGCAGCAGATCGAGAATGACATCGAAGGCCCCACGGGCGAACTCGACGCCATGTGCCGCGAGCTGGTCGCCCGCGCCGTCGACGACGAGCGCATCCTGCGGCTGCTGAAGATCCCACAGCGGTTCTGGACCTGGCTGGGGGCGAGCTGGAAACGCGGCGACGTCAGCCTCTATGGCCGCTTTGACCTGCGCTACGACGGGCAGGGGCCGGCCAAGCTGCTCGAATACAATGCCGACACACCGACGGCGGTGTTCGAGACCGCCGTGTTCCAGTGGCTATGGCTCGAGCAGGCGGTCGAGCGCAACATCGTCCCGGAGAACGCCGACCAGTACAACTCGCTGCACGAGCAGCTCATCGCGGGCTGGAAGACCATCGGGCGCGGCCGCAAGCTGCATCTCGGCGGTGAGGTCGACAATTCCGAGGACGGCGGCACCATCGCCTACATCGAGGACTGCGCCCGCCAGGCCGGCCTCGCCACCAAGGTTCTGGCCATGGAGGCGATTGGCCGGCGGCCCAACGGCACCTTCGTCGACCTCGAGAACGAGCCGATCGAGCTGATGTTCAAGCTCTATCCGTGGGAATGGATGATGCGCGAGCAGTTCGGGTCCGGCCTGGCCGGCGCGCCGACCCAGTGGGTCGAGCCACCGTGGAAGGCGATCCTGTCCAACAAGGGCATCCTGCCGCTGCTGTGGGCCATGTTTCCGCGCCATCCCAACCTGCTGCCGGCCTATTTCGACGATGACGCCGCGGCCGCCGCCCTGGGCCGGTCGTATGCGCGCAAGCCGCTCTATTCGCGCGAAGGCGCCAATGTCGCGCTGATCGCCGACGGCGCGGCGGTCGATACCGACGCCGGCCCCTACGGCGCCGAAGGGTTTGTGCGCCAGGCGCTGGCCGAGCTGCCACGGTTCAACGGCAACTACACTGTGCTCGGCTCGTGGATCGCGGCCGGCAAGCCGTGCGGCCTCTCGGTGCGCGAGGACGCGAGCGCGATCACAAAAAACACCTCGCGCTTCCTGCCGCATGCAATCGTGGGGTAGGGCACGCCGTTCGCACACACCTCGGCTGTCATCCCGGACGGCGCGCGTGCGCGCCGATCCGGGACCCAGCTACGCCGGCATCATGCCATTGGCACGGCAGGGGTACATGGATCCCGGCTCTCGCGCCTGACGGCGCTCGGCCGGGATGACAGTGGAGGTGCCATGCATGGCGACCGATTCCTCCCGTGCGGCACATGTGCTCTAAGCGGCCACACGCCGAACCAACAAAACCGGCGGCTTAAGGACTTTTGATGAACCGCCTGCTGAACGTCGTCGGCGTGGTGACCTTCGCCACCTCTCTGTTCACGCGCGTCGTCGATCCGGTCATCCCGCAGATCGCGGCCAGCCTGTGGGTCGAAACGGCGACGGCGGCGCTGCTGTCCACCGCCTTCGCGCTGCCTTACGCCGTGCTGCAGCCGGTGCTCGGGCCTGTCGCCGATGTGGTCGGCAAGACGCGGATGATGACGGTCTGCCTGGTGCTGCTGACGCTGGCCGCGGTGGCAAGCGCGCTGGCGCAAAACTTTCCGGTCCTGCTCGGTTTGCGCATGCTGTCGGGCATCGTGTCGGGCGGCATTTTCCCCGCCGCCATGGCGTTCGCCGCCGACCTGGCGCCGATCGGCCAGCGCCAGGTGGCGCTCAGCCGCATTCTGTTCGCCGGCATGGCCGGGAACCTGCTCGGCGCCACGGCGGCCGGGCTGGTGGCAGATTTGATCGGCTGGCGCGGCGTGTTCTTGGGGGCCGCCGCCGTCGGTGCCGTGGCCCTGCTGATCGCGCTCGTCGGATTTCGCGGCGCCAAGGCGGCGGCACCGCGCGTGCCGCTCAAGTCGGTGCCCGGCAACTATCGCATCATCCTGGCCAATCCGCGTGCCAAGGTGTGCTTCGGCTCGGTCTTCCTCGAAGGCATCTTCATCTTCGGCGTGTTCCCCTATGTGGCCATGCTGCTGCTGACCAGCGGGGAAGCGCGGGCCTCCATTGCCGGCCTGGTGATTGCCGGCTTCTCCATCGGCGGTGTCGTCTACACGTTCGCCGTCGGCAACCTGCTCGAAATGTTCGGCCAGCGCCGCATCATGCGCGCCGGCGGTTTCGCAGCCGCGATCGCGCTTGCCGGCGTCGCCGCCGATGCCTGGTGGCCCTTCGCGCTCCTGGCCTTCGGCCTTCTGGGCTTCGGCTTCTACCTGCTGCACGGCTCGATCCAGGTGTTCATGACCGAACTGGCGCCGGAAGCGCGCGGCGCGTCCGCTGCGCTGCATTCCTCCTCGTTCTTCCTCGGCCAGGCCATTGGCCCGATCGTCTACGGGCTGGGCATTGCCTGGCTCGGTGCCACCGTCACCCTGCTCATCGCGGCCGTAGCGGTGGCGCTGATCGGCCTGACGGCGGCGCACCTGCTCACCCGCGGGGCGCCGGCGAAGTGACGCGCTACGCATACCGTGAGTTGCAAAAAGGTCACGACCCCCCGGATTCCGCTGTGCCGTCTATGAGGACGAAACCTCTATGCTCCAACTTGAGCATGCCGGCGGGAGATGAAGTTGGGCATCCGCTCACGACATCGATTCTGGCGCCAACTCGTCGGCTGGAGCCTGCCGCTATGGGCTGGAGGTCGGCTTGCCGCCGCGGCTGCGAATGGCCGTCATCGGCGGCTCATAGACAACGTCGTTCTGGCTGTTCTTCAGGGCGAGCTGGGCAAGGTGCAGCCACCCGCGCGCCATAGCCAGCAACCGCGCCTTGTGGGCGGGGTCGGCAAGCTCCTCCGCCAGCAGCACGCATTCAGCGGCGTAACGTTGATAGTCCCAGACCCGTTCCACGGCACGCCCCACCGGACCGACTCCCGCAACGCCGAAGTTCGACCCGGGTTCCCCGCGATGCAAATATTTTGCTTGCCGGCCGCGAATGCGCCGCCTTGCCGGCGCCTGGCCGGATGCTAGCTGTCGTCAATGGCCGACGATGCCGAACGGATCATCGATCTCTACGACCGCCACGCGCGGTCCTGGGATGGCGAACGATGGCGCAGCCTGTTCGAGCGGCCGTGGCTCGACCGGTTCCTGGCCCTGCTGCCGCGCAGCGGAGAAATTCTCGACATCGGCTGCGGGTCGGGCGAACCCATCGCGCGCTACTTCATCGAAGCCGGCTATGAACTGAGCGGCGTGGATTCCTCGCCCGCCATGATCGCACTGTGCGGCAGCCGTTTCCCGCAGGCTACCTGGGTCGTGGCCGACATGCGGAGCCTGGCGCTCGACCGGCAATTCGACGGCATTCTTGCCTGGGACAGCTTTTTCCACCTGCGCCAGGACGCTCAGCGCGCCATGTTCGACATCTTCCGCCGTCATGCGGCGGCGGGAGCCGCGCTCATGTTCAACAGCGGGCCGCGTCACGGCGAGGCGATCGGCACTTTTCGCGGCGAGCCGCTGTACCATGCGAGCCTGGCGCCGGACGAATATCGCGCCTTGCTCGACGAGCACGGCTTCGAGGTCGTGTCGCACGTGGCCGAGGATCCGGGTTGCGGCGGCCGCACCGTCTGGTTGGCACGCCAGAAATAGATCACCTCCGGCAAGCCGGTGGGCGCAGGGCCTTGCGCCACACCCCCAGGATGCGAATATAAAGGCACGGCCAGGGGTGCCGCGCCACCGCGCGGCTGAGATCACACCCTTTGAACCTGTCTGGGTCATGCCAGCGTAGGGAGCCGCAATGGCAGCCTCCACTCGTTCCGCCCATTCACGCGACGTCGTCATTGTCGGCGCCGGCGTGATCGGGCTCGGCATCGCCTGGCGCCTGGCGCAGCGCGGCGCGACCGTCACGGTGTTCGACAAGGGCGTGGCCGGTGCCGGCGCCAGCCATGCGGCGGCCGGCATGCTGGCGGCGAATGTCGAGGCTGAGCCGGGCGAGGAGGCCCTGGTCATGCTCGGCCGGCGTGCCCAGGCGGCATGGCCGCAATTCGCCGCCGAGCTGGAGGCGGCGAGCGGGATCGCCGTTGACCTGCGGCGTGAAGGCACGCTGGTGGTGGCGCCCACCGCCGACGATGCGGCGCGGCTGCGCCACGGGCTCAGCTTTCAGCAGGGCCTGGGCCTGCCGGTCGAATGGATGTCCGGCCGCGATGCGCGGCGGCGCGAGCCGCATCTCGGCCAGTTGGCCGGTGCGGTTTTCAGCCCGCAGGACCACCAGGTCGACAACCGCAAGCTGGCGGCAGCCCTGCGGGCGGCCGCCGAAGCCGCCGGCGTGGTGATCCGCGAGCACATGGCGGTCACCGACGTGCTGGCCACCCACGACCATGTGATGGGCGTGCGGCTCGCCGACGCGACCGACGTCACGGCGGCCGTCGTGGTGATCGCCGCCGGCGCCTGGTCGCGCGCCATCGGCGGGATCGCGCCGCCGCTGCTTCCGCCGGTACGGCCGGTCAAAGGCCAGATGCTGGCGCTGCAGATGGATGCTGCGGCGCCGCTCATCCGCCATGTCGTGTGGGCGCCCAATGTCTATCTGGTGCCACGCCTCGATGGCCGCCTCATTCTCGGCGCCACGGTCGAGGAAAAGGGGTTCGACACGACCTTGACGGCGGGCGGCGTGCTGGCGCTGCTGGAAGCCGCCTGGCGGGCGGTCCCGGCGATCGAGGAATTGCCGCTCGGCGAGATGTGGGTCGGCCACCGGCCGGGCAGCCGCGACGATGCGCCAATTCTCGGGGCCGGACCGGTGGAAGGCCTGTTCTATGCCACCGGCCATCACCGCAACGGCATCCTGCTGGCACCGGTGACGGCCAGCGCCATGGCGCGGCTCATCGTCGACCACGAGGTCGATGCCGCCATCCGGCCGTTCGGCATGGAGCGGTTCGGGGCAGCCTCCGCGGCCGGCGCGGCAACGCAGGCCGCGGAATAGGACGAGGACATGAACGACAACGACATCGCGACCATCCGGGTGAACGGCCAGCGCGAAACGCTCGGTGCCGCCACCATCGCGGCCCTGCTCGACGCCAAGGAGATCGGCGCCGACGCGCGCGGGATCGCCGTGGCACTCAACGGCTCCGTGGTGCCGCGCGCGGCCTGGCGCGCCACAAAACTGTCGCCCGGCGATGCGGTCGAGATCGTCCGCGCGCAGCAGGGGGGCTGACATGAGCGCCGATCCGCTGGTCATCGCCGGCCGCGAGTTCCGCTCGCGCCTGTTCCTCGGCACCGCCGGCTATCCCAACCAAAAAATCATGCTCGACGCGGTGGCGGCGAGCGGCACCGAGATGGTCACCGCCTCGATCCGCCGCATCAGCCTGGCGGGCGAGGAGGAGAGCCTGACGGAACTGCTCGCCGGGCGCGCGCATTTCCTGCCCAACACGGCTGGCTGCCAGACCGCCAAGGATGCCGTGCTCACCGCCGAGCTGGCGCGCGAGGCGCTCGGCACCAACTGGATCAAGCTCGAGGTGATCGGCGACCGCGAGCTGCTCTACCCCGACGTCGAAGAGCTGGCGTCCGCCACCGACACGCTGGTCAGGAATGGGTTCGTGGTCCTGCCCTACTGCAACGACGACCCGGTGACCTGCGCCAGGCTGGCCGATCTCGGCGCTGCTGCCGTCATGCCGCTGGGCTCGCTGATCGGCACCGGCCTCGGCATCGGCAACCCGCACCTGATCGAGCTGATCTGCAGCCGTTCGGCCGTGCCGGTCGTGCTCGACGCCGGCATCGGCACCGCGTCCGACGCCACACTCGCCATGGAGCTCGGCTGTGCCGCCGTGCTCTTGAATACGGCGGTGTCGAAGGCGCAGGACCCGGTGCGCATGGCAGCCGCCATGCGGGCGGCGGTGGAAGCCGGATGGCTGGCCCGGCTGGCCGGCCGCATCCCGAAACGCCCGCACGCCGAACCGTCGAGCCCGCAGTTCGGCCTGGTGGGGACGTAAGCGTGCATGTGCCGGATACTGTGCAGCATGGAGCGAAGCGGAATGGCGCGCTGCAGATCCGGGATCCCGGTTCTCTTTCTGAAAACGGGGATTCCCCCTCTGCTGTGCGTCGTTGCACGCGGCACCGCGCGCGGGGCAGATAGGCTGTGACCAAGCGACTTCCGCAACCGCCGCTCCTCGTCATCACCGATCGCCAGCAGGCCCGCCGGCCCCTGGACGACATCCTGGCCGCCAGCTTTGCGGCCGGCTGCCGCTGGGCGAGCGTGCGGGAAAAGGATTTGCCGCCGGGTGAGCAGGTTGCGCTCGCGCAGCGGCTGCGCAGCGTCGCGCGCGACTGGAACGCGTGGCTCACCCTGCATGGCGATCCCGCGCTGGCGCTGGAAGCCGGCCTTGACGGCGTCCACCTCGCCGCCGGAGGCGATGCGGCGGCGGCGCGCAAGGGGATGGGGAAGGGGGCCTTGATCGGTGTCTCGATCCACACGGCGGAGGAGGCGGCGCAGCTCGATGCCGGTTTGATCGATTATCTCATTGCGGGGCCGGCCTATGCCACCGCCAGCAAGCCTGGCCATGGACCGGTCCTCGGCATGGTGGGCATCGGAAAAATCTCGGAAGCGACCGCGGTGCCGGTGATCGCCATCGGCGGCATCACGCCCGGCGCGGTCGCCGACATGCATATCGCCGGCGCCGTCGGCATCGCCGTCATGGGCAGCATCATGCGGGCCGAGCGGCCGCAGCAGGAGGTCGAGCGGCTGATCGCCGCGGTGGCGCCGGACAGCCTGTAGCAGACCGCCTTGCTGCGGCTGCCCCGGGTCTCGCAGGCAAAGCGCCGGCCGCCGCGGCGCACGCTCAGCCGCGCTCCTCGCACTGGTCCAGAATGTCGCGAACGCGGGCCGCCAGGTGGGTCTGCGTGATCGGCTTTTGCAGGAGCTCCACGCCTTCATCCAGCCGCCCGTGGTGCACGACGGCGTTGCGCGAATAGCCGGTCATGTAGAGCACCCGAAGGTCTGGCCGGATCTGGAGCGCGCGCTGCCCGAGCTCGCGGCCGTTGAGGCCCGGCATGATCACATCGGTGAGCAGAAGGTCGATGCGGTTGGACAATTGTTCGAGGATGGGGAGCGCGGCGGTCCCGCTCGGCGCGGTCAGCACCGAATAGCCCAGGCCGCGCAGCACCTCGGTCAGGTACTGGCGCAGATCCTGATCGTCCTCGACGATGAGGATGACTTCTCCTTGCTCGCCCCGTCCGACGACGTCGATCTTGTCCTCCGACTCGTCCTCGCTCCGCCGCGTGTAGCGAGGCAGGTAGATTTTCACGGTCGTCCCCTGACCGACCTCGCTGTAGATCTTCACGTGCCCGCCCGACTGCTTGACGAAGCCATAGACCTGGCTCAGCCCGAGGCCGGTGCCTTGGCCGAACTCTTTGGTCGTGAAAAACGGCTCGAAGGCGCGGGTGAGCGCGTCGGGCGGCATGCCGGAACCGGTATCGCTGACGCAGATCAGCACGTATTGCCCCGGCGAAAGCTCGGGATTGAGGCGGCAGTAGTCGTCGTCGGCATAGATGTTCGTCGCCTCGAGGGTCACCTTGCCGCCGCCCGGCATGGCGTCGCGCGCGTTGACGGCGAGATTGACCAGGGCGGTCTCGAGCTGGTTGGGGTCGGCCTCGATCTGCCATAAGCCGGCCGCGCCGATGGCCTGGACCTCGATCGTTTCGCCGAGCGATCGCTGCAGGAACTCGGCGGCTCCCGCCAGGAACTTGTTGACGTCGAGCGGCTTGGGATCGAGCGGCTGTCGCCGCGCGAAGGCGAGCAGACGGCTGGTCAGCGCCGCTGCGCGCTGGGCGCCGCGCATCGCAGCGGCGACCGCCCGCTGCAGGTTGGGATTTGGCTCGGGTGCGTGCTTGACGTGACGCTGGGCGGTTTCGAGGTTGCCCAGCACGATCATCAGCAGGTTGTTGAAGTCATGCGCGATGCCGCCGCTGAGCTGGCCCACCGCTTCCATCTTCTGTGACAGCGCGAGCTGCTCCTGCGTCTCCCGGAGCTGGCGCTGCGCTTCCCTGCGCTCGGTCACATCGCGCGTGACCTTGGCGAAGCCGACGAGCTCGCCGCGCTCGTCGCGGATCGGGTCGATGACGACGAACGCCCAGAAGCGGCTGCCGTCCTTGCGCACACGCCAGCCTTCGGCTTCGGACCGACCATCGCGCGCCGCGGTCTCCAGCGCCGCGGCCGGCACCCCGGCCGCGCGGTCCTCGTCGCGGTAGAACACGCCGAAATGCTGCCCGATGATCTCGTCCGCCGTATAGCCCTTGATGCGCCGGGCGCCGGAATTCCACGTCGTGATGATGCCGTTGGTGTCGAGCTGGAAGATCGCATAGTCGACCACGGCGTCCACCAGGCGGCGAAACCGGTCTTCGCTGTCCAGGATCTGCTGGCGGGCCTGCGCGCGCTCGGTGATGTCCCGGGTGATTATGGCGAAGCCAATCAGCTTGCCGTCCTGCCGCACGGCGTCGAGCACGGCCAGGGCCCAGAAGCTGCTGCCGTCCTTGCGCACGCGCCAGCCTTCGGCCTCGAACCGGCCGGACTCGGCCGCTGTTTGCAGCGCCCGCCGTGGAACACCGCGCTCCCGGTCCTCGGGCGTGAAGAATGTGTCGTAGGGCCGCCCGATGATTTCCACCGGCTCGTAGCCCTTGAGCCGTCGGGCCCCCGAGTTCCAGCTCGCCACCAGCCCCTCGGGGCTGATCAGGTAGACCGCGTAGTCGACCACGCCATCAATGAGGAGTTGCAACCGCTCCGCATCGTCCAGCTGCTCGATATGTCGTGATTCCACGCGTCCCCCGTTCGACCCGAACCTCAACCTGGGGGAACGCCGGAAAGGCCCGGCGGGTTCCTCGCGCTCCTGCGCCTCCACATCGCGCAACCTCACGCGGCGCGCGTCTGCTTCTCCTGCAGGAAGGGCAGCACTTCCGTCGGCTTGCCGACGCGCGCGACGACGACGCGGTTGTCGGGCACGGCGTGCCAGCGGGCGTGATCGCTGTCGAGCGGCTCGGAGACGATCACGACCCCGTTCCCGGCCTCGCGGTAGTAGAGCGAGTTCGCCTCGTCGTTCACGGCATAACGGAAGGCGTAGAGGTCATGGCCGTTGGCCAGCGCGGCGGTGAAACGCAGCTTCTCCTGGCAGCCGCCCTGATTCATCAGCCGCGTCAGTTCGCGCAGGATGCGGGCCGTCGCCCCCACCGGATCCTGCCTTGCCCCGGCCCCCATGATGGCGAGAAAGACCGCCTCGGAATCCGTCGTGCCGGCGCGCGCGGGGTAGAACTCGTCGGGAATGAGCGCCTCCACCTGGCGCCGCCACCGGCTCCAGCTGCCGACGAATCCGTTGTGCATGAAGATCCACCCGGCGCTCGCGAACGGGTGGCAGTTCGGCCGCGTGACGGGCGCACCGGTCGCCGCCCGCACATGGGCGAAGAACAGGTGCGAGCGGATGTGGCGGCAGAGGTAGCGCAGGTTCTCATCGGACCACGCCGGCCGTATTTCGCGGTAGAGGCCGGGCTCGGGATGGTCGCCGTACCATCCCAGGCCGAATCCGTCGCCGTTGGTGCCCGCCGTCGATTCCAGCGCCCGGATGCTCTGCGACACCAGCGAATGCTGCGGCTCGGTCACGTAGTGTTCGAGCGCGATCGAATCTCCGCGATATGCGATCCATCTGCACATGAACGGCTCATCTCCCGAGTTCAACCGGTGCGGCCGACGCTGGGCGCGCCGCCAGCGTGCGCCGTCTCAGCGCGTCCGCACCTGGCGATACTGGATTGTAGACCATCGGCGGGCTTGTGGTCCCCTCTAACAGCCAGGGAAAAATTCCGCGAGTTCCAGAGACATAGGCGGGACCGCGGCCACGTTCCGGTAGCGATCTGCGGCGGGGCGCCCGCTTCAGCCGCGGCCGCGATAGGGCGGAACGCCCTGGCTCGGCGCCCACACCCCGGCCGGCAGGCGGCCGGCCTGCCAGAACACGTCGATCGGCATGCCGCCGCGCGGGAAGAAGTAGCCGCCGATGCGCAGCCAGCGGGGTTTCAGCAGAGCGACCAGGGTCTTGCCGATCGTGACCGTGCAGTCCTCGTGGAAAGCGCCGTGGTTGCGGAAACTGTTGAGGTAGAGCTTCAGCGACTTCGACTCGACCAGCCAGCGGTTCGGCACGTAGTCGATCACCAGGATGGCGAAGTCGGGCTGGCCGGTGACAGGACACATCAGCGTGAACTCCGGCATGGTGAAGCGCGCCACATAGTTCGTGTCGCGATGCGGATTGGCCACGCGGTCGAGCTTGGCTTCGGCGGGCGAGGCCGGAAGGCGGGTGGGCTTGCCGAGCTGGGTCGTCTTCACGTTCGCTTCGTCCGATGATTGTGATCCGCTGTCGCCGGCCGCAATATAGCGGCATCCGGGCGGTCATGGGGGAGCGACGGTGCGAATCTGGCGCAGGCTGCGCCTGTCCTTGGCTGGAGCAATCGCCGTCCTGGCTTGGCTGGTCGCGCACCAGGCGATGGCACACGCGCTGGCGAGCAAGCGCGTCGCCCGGGCCCCGGCCTTTGCCCGCCAAGCCGCGATCATCGGGCCGACCGACGACCGCGCCGAGCTGTCGAGGGTGCCGGGTCTCAAGGACATCGGCTTCGGCCGCGACGATTTCCGGCAGGCGATGGCCTGCACCGGCACCATCGTCTGCGCCGTGAACCTGCGCACCGGAACCCTGACGGCAACGGCGTCGGCGGGGAGCGTCGTTTCCGCCAACCAGATCGTGACCGCGGCCCACGTCTTCTTCGATCCGAAGACCGGGCAGCGACTTGCGTCCCTGCAAAGCTGCCAGTTTCGCAACTACGCCGATCGCCGCGCCGGCATACCGATCCTCGTCACGCCCGCGTTCGAACGCCAGCTGCGCGAGAACAATCCGTACAGGAGCGGGAACCAGGGGCGCGACTGGGCCGCGGTTCGGCTCAGATCCGACATACCGAACTGCAAGCCCTATGAGGCGGATGCATCAGGTGACTGGCTGGCGCCGGGCACCGAGCTGCTGGCGATTTCGCGCGTCCACAGGGATATCGCGAAAAAGTTCGACGGGCGCGAACCGATCGGCCAGCGCTGCACGGTGCGCAGCGCGGTACCCAACTGGTCCGGGATGCTTCCCCTCTATTTCACCGATTGCGATGCCGACACCGGCGGATCGGGAGGCCTCGGCCTGGTCCACATCGGCGGCAAATGGGTCGCCAAGGCCATGATGGTCGCAATCGGCCCGTCCGGCATCAATTACGCCGAGTACGACGTGACCAGGAACCAGTTCACGGCCTTCCTCGGCATCGAGCAGGAGTTCCTGCGCGCCGTCGGAGTCGAGCGGTCGGCGCCGATGCCCATTGCGCCGATCGGACCCGGCTTCGATCCGCCCGCGGTCGATCTCGACGAGCGCGGCACTGGTCGCTAGCCCGGGCGTTCGTCTCCGTGAGCCTGATGCAGGCGAATGCTGCGTGTCACACCGCCGTGATGTGGTTGCGCAGGTCGAGCGGCGCATCGATTTTGCGCAGCGGCTCAAAGCCGGTTCCGACGCCGCGGATCTCGACGTCGCCGTAGTCGAGGAGGCGGCCGAGAATGGATTGCTTGACCTCGACGCTTTCCACCTTGTCCATGTGCATCTCGGTCGTGTTCCGCCGGATGAAACCGGTCTTGTAGATGACGCGGCGGTCCGTGACGGCGATTTCCGTCGTCCACCAGTGGAACAAGGCCCGGGCCAGCAGCACCACACCGGCCGCAAAACACAGCCAGGCCAGGATGACGACCAGCCGATTGACGGCCCAGTGCGTGTCCGGATCGGGTCTCACCAGCCCGATGATGGCGGCCAGGACGCAGACGAGAAGTCCCGGAACGTACAGGCTCCAATGCAGGCTGGCGACATGGCGCACCGTCTCGCCCGGCTGCAGGACGCGATTGACGTAGCTCATGTGGCCTCTCCTGCGTGTCATTTAGCCTACGGGCGCCGGCGATGCCATCGCCGATCCGGCCTTTTCGCCCGCGCCGCCATCCTGTAGAAGCCCCGCCTGAATCCCCCAACGCCCGAGACTGCCATGACCGCCATCGTCGATATCATTGGCCGCGAGATCCTCGACAGCCGCGGCAATCCCACGGTCGAGGTCGATGTGGTGCTGGAGGACGGCTCGCGCGGCCGCGCCGCCGTGCCGTCCGGCGCGTCCACCGGGGCGCACGAGGCAGTCGAACTGCGCGACGGCGACAAGGCGCGCTACCA
>Ga0126380_10000279_pt1 | contig 15769 bp, 11 predicted proteins | sample PanSoiMetPlot_26_FD_92544 | JGI IMG/M metagenome (GOLD analysis project Ga0126380, IMG submission 92544) | Tropical forest soil microbial communities from Panama - MetaG Plot_26 | ecosystem: Environmental > Terrestrial > Soil > Tropical forest > Bulk soil | place: Panama | collected 2016-02-17
ATGAGCGATACAACAAGAGAGTCCGGTGGGACGGGTCCGTCCCACCGGAGTGTCGAGATTGGGGTAGCTGCCTTCATGGCGCTGCTTGCGATTATTGGAGTCTACGGTAGCTCGCGGGTCGGCATCGGTTGGGGTGCAGAGGGGCCGAAGGCCGGCTTCTTCCCGTTCTATGTCAGCCTTGCAGTGATCACCGCCTGCGCCGTCAATCTTGCAAAAATATTCGCAAGCACTGATGGGGGCGATTTATTCGCCAGGTGGGGCCAGCTTAAGCTCGTCCTCGCGGTCGTATTTCCGACGGCAATCTACGTTGCGGTCATCCCCTACCTCGGAATCTACGTTGCCTCCGCACTTCTGATCGTGGCCTTTATGAAATGGCTGGGCCATTATCCTTGGATCCGTGCCATTGCGGTTGGCGCTGTCTTGCCGATGCTGACATTCCTGATGTTCGAGAGGTGGTTTCTCGTGCCTCTCCCAAAGGGACCGCTCGAGAAATTCCTGGGGTACTGAATTTGGGGGTTGCCGGCGGGGCAATTGCACGCCGGCGAGGGACGAGAACAAATGTTGGAAAACATTGACAATTTGTTTCATGGTTTTGCGATCGTCGCGCAACCGTTCAATCTGCTTCTGATGGTCGTAGGCATCGTGCTCGGCGTCATCGTCGGCGTCCTGCCCGGCTTGGGTGGTGCCAATGGGGTGGCCATTCTGTTGCCATTGACGTTCAGCATGTCGCCGACCTCGGCAATCATCATGCTTTCGTGCATTTACTGGGGCGCGCTTTTCGGCGGCGCAATCACGTCGATTCTTTTCAACATACCGGGCGAACCATGGTCGGTGGCAACGACGTTCGACGGCTATCCGATGGCGCAGCAAGGTCGGGCGGGGGAAGCGCTCACTGCAGCATTTACCTCCTCCTTTGTCGGCGCGTTGTTCGCCGTGATCATGATCACCCTGGTCGCGCCGCTGGTCGCGAACTTTGCGCTGCGCTTCGGCCCCGCCGAGATTTTTTCGGTCTATTTCCTGGCTTTCTGCAGTTTCGTCGGCCTCAGCAAGGAACCGCCGTTCAAAACCGTAGCCTCGATGATGCTTGGCTTTGCGCTTGGCGCCGTTGGTCTTGATCAGGTCACCGGACAGCTGCGGCTGACATTTGGGGTTGAGCAGATGCTCAACGGGTTCGACTTTCTGATTGCCGTTATCGGTCTGTTCGGGATCGGTGAAATTCTGCTCACGATGGAAGAAGGTCTGAGTTTCCGCGGCACTTCGGCCAAACTCAATCCCAAGGTTGTCTTCCATACTTGGAAGGAGCTACCGCAATATTGGTTGCTGTCGCTGCGCTCTTGCCTGATCGGCTGCTGGATGGGCATCAGTCCCGCCGGCGCCACGCCTGCGTCATTCATGAGCTACGGCATTGCCAAGCGGATTTCGAAGAATGGCCACAAGTTCGGTACGGGTCAGATCGAAGGCGTTGTTGCCCCTGAGACGGCTGCCCATGCCGCCGGTACATCGGCATTGCTCCCAATGATTTCGCTCGGCGTACCGGGTTCACCGACCGCCGCCGTGCTGCTCGGCGGCTTGCTGATTTGGGGCTTGCAGCCGGGTCCGCTGCTGTTTACCGAGCAAAAGGACTTCGTCTGGGGTTTGATCGCCAGCATGTACATGGGCAATATCGTAGGCCTGCTGATCGTGCTCACCTGCGTGCCGTTGTTTGCCGCCATCTTGCGCATTCCGTTCAGCGTGATCGCACCGGTGATTCTGGTGTTCTGCGCGATCGGCGCTTACACCGTGAACAACAATACGTTCGACGTCATCATGATGCTGGTGTTTGGCGTTGCCGGCTACTTCATGAAGAAATGCAATTACCCCCTGGCACCGATGGTGCTCGCGATCGTGCTCGGCGACAAAGCGGAAGAAGCGTTCCGTCAATCGCTCCTTGCCTCTCAAGGCAGTCTAAGCGTCTTTTGGTCGAACGGACTCGTGAGCACGATCATGGCTCTTGGCCTGATCGCTCTGTTTTGGCCTCTTATTCAGGCAGGCTGGACACGCGCACGCGTGTTGACGGGCGGCCTGCGAGCGGCGGAATAGCTCCGAGCGACGCGGCAATTTCATTTGGGAACTTTGCGCTGTGTTCGTCGCAACCGCGCGATGATTGTCGCTATTTTGTCTGCAAAGATTTCTTTATACCAATTTTACGCATTCGCACCCCCAATTCACTCTAAAACAGCGCGATAAAAAAATTTCATCGGAATTGGGGAGGAAGTAATGGCAATCGCAGCAGGTTCTGCTGAAAGAGCGCGCGCGTCCGAAGCCACGCGCTGGGGCCAGTTGATTTTCGGCATCATCTGCATGGTGATGATCGCCAACCTGCAATACGGCTGGACGCTGTTTGTCGGGCCCATTGATCAAAAATACCACTGGGGCCGCGCGGCAATTCAGGTCGCCTTCACCATTTTTGTTCTTACGGAGACCTGGCTGGTGCCGATCGAAGGCTACCTGATCGACAAGTTTGGTCCGCGTGCAATGATCAGCGGTTCCGGCGTACTCGTCGCGATTGCGTGGGTCATCAACTCGGTCGCCGATTCACTCTGGCTGCTCTATCTGGGCGCTGCGATCGGCGGCATCGGCGCCGGCGTGATCTACGGGGGCTCGGTCGGCAATGCCCTCAAATGGTTCCCGGATCGGCGCGGTCTTGCCGCTGGGCTGACGGCTGCCGGTTTCGGTGCTGGTTCTGCGCTCACCGTAATTCCGATCGCAAACATGATTAAGTCGAGCGGTTACGAAGCGGCCTTTCTGTGGTTCGGGCTCGCGCAGGGCATCGTGGTGATCCTGGTGGCGTTGCTGTTGCGTGCGCCTGAACAGGGCGAAGTACCGGCAAGCCAGCTGGTGCAGCAGTCGCGTCGCGACTACGAATGGCACGAGGTGCTCAAGACCCCGGTATTTTATGTCATGTACGCGATGTTCGTCGCGGTGGGTGCCGGCGGTCTGATGGCGATTGCGCAACTCGCTCCGATCGCCAACGACTACAAGATCGCAAACGTCCCGGTTTCGTTGCTCGGGCTTACTCTTCCGGCCCTTACATTCGCATTGACCATCGACCGCGTCCTTAATGGTATCTGCCGGCCGTTCTTCGGTTGGGTCTCGGATCAGATTGGACGCGAGAATACGATGTTTGTCGCCTTCCTGCTCGAGGGCATAGGCATCTACGCGCTGCTCTATTTTGCCAACAATCCGGTCCTGTTCGTGGTTCTGTCCGGTCTGGTCTTCTTTGCCTGGGGCGAAATCTATTCGCTGTTTCCGGCGACTTGCACCGACCTTTACGGCAAGAAGTACGCCACCACGAACTATGGAATGCTATACACGGCCAAGGGTACTGCCGCTCTGCTCGTTCCGCTGGCTAACGTCCTGACTTCGGCGACAGGCAGCTGGCACGCCGTGTTTTATGTTGCAGCCATTCTGAACATCGTGGCTGCAGTCATGGCGCTCACGGTCCTCAAGCCCATGCGCACGACGTTCATTTCAAGAAGCTGACGGAGCTCGAAATAGGCGAAGCCGCCCGTAGGCCAACCGGCGGGCGGCTTTCGTTTTGGGCGGGAGGGGCGGTTGCCTGTGCGCATAGTTCTGGCATATTGTATACCAGTCATGAGTAACCGGGCCCCCAGTTCCAGTCGCGTCAGTATGTCCAGCCGCGGAGGCGCCGCCAGAAAGCCTCTTGCGTCCCAGCCGGCGCTCGAGCCGATCGACGCCGCGCCAAGCTTCAAGCATCAGGCTTATACCGCGCTAAAAACCGCGATCGTCGCGATGGATATCTATCGCAGCCGCGAGGATATTCGCCTGGACGAGCGCAAGCTCGCCCACGAGTTCGGCATCAGTCGCACGCCAGTCCGAGAAGCGATGGCTCAGCTCGAGAGCGAAGGCTTTGTTCGTTCGGTGCCACGCCGCGGCATTTATGTGGTGCGCAAGACGAAGCGCGAGGTGATCGAAATGATCACCGCCTGGGCCGCACTTGAGAGCATGGCGGCGCGGCTGATTACCCAATCAGCGACTGATGAGGAGATTGCCGGCCTGCGCAAAATGTTCGCAACATTTGAGAACGGCCAGTTGCGTGCCCACCTCGACGAGTATTCCGACGTTAATATCGAATTCCATCAGACGATCATCCGGCTCAGCCGGAACGACGTGCTGATCGATCTCGCCGAAAACCTCTTCACGCACATGCGCATGATCCGGCGCAAGACGATCGGCGAGAAAGATCGCGCCGATCGCTCGATCCGCGACCACATGAATATCATTGAAGCCCTGGAAGCACGCGCGACGGATCGCGCGGAAGAACTTGTACGCGATCACGCGTTAGGCTTGGCCGAGCACGTGGAGCGATACGCCGACTATCTCGACTGACATGCCGCATTTCTTTCTCAAACTGATAGCGCCGCGACCCACGTTTGCGAATGACATGAATGACGCAGAGAAGGCGATGATGCAGGACCATTTCCTTTACTGGAAGGGACGGCAGGACAGGGGAGACGTGCTGGTGTTCGGCCCGGTCCTGGATCCGCAAGGACCCTATGGAATGGGCATTATAAGCGTACCCGACGAGGCCGGTGCCCGCGCCTTTGCTGCTGGCGATCCGGCGATGAAGGCCAGTGTCGGATTCAGGTGTGAAATCTACCCAATGCGCGCCGTCACGCGCGAAGCAACAAACTGAGTGATCGGGAGGACTCCCATGGCAGAAGCTGCAGTGAAGGAAAAACGCGAAGCCACGACGCCGGAAACAGAGCAGGATCTCACCGACGGCTTTCACCTCATCATCGATGCTCTCAAGCTCAACGGTCTGAACACGATTTTCGGTGTGCCTGGCATTCCGGTCACCGACTTCGGCCGCATGGCACAAGCTTCCGGCATTCGTGTCATTTCCTTTCGTCACGAGCAGAACGCCGGTTATGCAGCGTCTATCGCAGGCTTCCTCACCAAGAAGCCCGGCATTTGTCTTACCGTTTCGGCTCCCGGGTTTCTTAATGGTCTGACTGCCCTTGCCCACGCCACCACCAACTGCTTCCCCATGATCCTTATGTCGGGCTCGTCCGAGCGTGAGATCGTCGATCTGCAGCAGGGCGACTACGAGGAGATGGACCAGCTCGCGATCGCCAAGCCCCTTTGCAAGGCGGCCTTCCGCGTGCTCCACGCGCAGGACATCGGCATCGGGCTTGCTCGCGCGATTCGCGCAGCTGTTTCCGGGCGTCCGGGCGGTGTCTATCTTGATTTGCCGGCCAAGCTATTTGGCCAAGTGGTGAATGCCGAGGCCGGCAAGAAGTCTCTGGTAAAGGTGATCGATCCCGCGCCGGCGCAAATTCCAGCTCCGGAAGCAGTCAAACGCGCGCTCGATGTTCTAAAAAGCGCCAAGCGTCCGCTGATCATCCTGGGTAAGGGTGCGGCCTACGCGCAGGCCGACGATCAGATCCGCGTTTTCGTCGAGAGGAGTGGCGCGCCGTTCCTGCCAATGAGTATGGGCAAAGGCCTCCTGCCCGATACGCATCCACAATGCGCCGGCGCCGCGCGCTCGACGGTGCTGAAAGAATCCGACGTCGTGATGCTGATTGGCGCCCGCCTCAACTGGCTCCTGTCGCACGGCAAAGGGAAAACGTGGGGTGATGCGCCGAAGAAGTTCATCCAGGTCGACATCGAGCCAAAGGAGATGGATTCGAATGTCGAGATCGCCGCGCCTGTGGTCGGCGATATCGGCTCATGCGTCACAGCACTGCTCGAAGGAATGGGCGCGAAATGGCCGGCGCCACCGGCCGACTGGACGGGCACCGTCTCCAAAAAGCGCGAAGAGAACATCGCGAAAATGGCGCCGCGCTTGATGAACAATAATTCGCCGATGGATTATCACGGCGCGCTCGGCGTGTTGCGCACCATCGTCAAGGAGCGGCCGGATGCCATCCTGGTCAACGAGGGCGCCAACACGCTCGATCTCGCGCGCGGCATCATCGACATGTATAGGCCGCGCAAGCGGCTCGACGTCGGTACATGGGGCGTCATGGGCATCGGCATGGGCTATGCGATCGGCGCAGCAATCGAAACCGGCAAGCCGGTGCTCGCGGTAGAGGGCGACAGCGCGTTTGGCTTCTCCGGCATGGAGATCGAGACGGTCTGTCGCTACAAGCTGCCGGTCTGCGTCGTTATCTTCAACAACGATGGCATCTATCGCGGCACGGACATCAATGCGACCGGTTCAGACCCTGCCACCACCGTCTTTGTCAAAGGTTCGCGCTACGACAAGATGATCGAAGCGTTTGGCGGTGTCGGCGCCAATGCCACGACGCCGGACGAGCTGAAGCGCGCTGTCAACGCTGCAATGGACTCCGGCAAGCCGACGCTCATCAACGCAGTCATCGATCCGGCGGCCGGGAGCGAGAGCGGCCGCATCGGCAACCTCAATCCGCAAAGCGCGCTTCGCAAGAAATAGACAAGCGCGCGATGACGGGCTGCCTTCATGCGGCACGTCATGGTTTCAGATTCCAAAGCTGGAGGAAGGCTATGGCTAAACGCAAGAACGTCAGCAAGCAAAAGAACAAGGGGGCCGCGAAAAAGCCGCCGCGGAAGGTGGTGAAGCTTGCCAATGCGAGGAGATCGAACGGCAAATCGAACGGATTGCCAAGGCCAAGCAACAAGCCTTACGGGCAGGCCGGCAAGGCGCTTGAGGGCGTGAAGATCCTTGATTTCAGCCACGTGCAGGCGGGACCCACTTGCACTCAACTCCTCGGCTACATGGGCGCCGACGTGATCAAGGTCGAGCGCCCCGGTGTCGGCGATATCACGCGCATCCAGCTGCGCGATGTGAAGGGGCAGGACAGTCTTTACTTCACGATGCTCAACGGCAACAAGCGTTCGATCACGATCGACTCCAAGCATCCGCAGGGCAAGCGCGTGCTCGACGCGCTGATCAAGGCCTGCGATGTCCTGGTTGAAAATTTCGCACCGGGCACGCTCGACCGCATGGGGCTGACCTGGGAGTACATCCACAAACTCAACCCGCGCATGATCGTCGCCTCGGTAAAAGGCTTCGGTCCCGGTCCTTACGAGGATTGCAAGGTCTACGAGAATGTCGCGCAATGCGCGGGGGGCGCGGCGTCGACCACGGGCTTCCGTGAGGGCCCGCCGCTCGTCACCGGTGCGCAGATCGGTGATTCCGGCACGGGATTGCATGTCGCCTGGGGCATTGTCTGCGCCCTCTATCAGCGCATTCGCACCGGCCGCGGCCAGAAGGTGCTTTGCGCCATGCAGGACGGCGTGCTCAATCTTGCGCGAGTTAAGCTGCGCGACCAGCAGCGGCTAAAGGCAGGCCCGCTCACCGAATACAGCCAATACGGCGAGGGCGTTCCTTTCGGCCCGACCGTGCCGCGTGCCGGCAATGATTCAGGCGGCGGTCAACCGGGGTGGATCCTCAAGTGCAAAGGGTGGGAGAACGACCCAGACTCTTACGTTTATTTCATTACCCAGGCGCCGGTCTGGGAACCGATCTGCGATCTGATCGGCAAGCCAGAATGGAAAACCGATCCCGATTATGCCACGCCGCCGGCGCGCCTGCCGCGCCTGAAGCAGATTTTTGCGACCATCGAAGAATGGACGATGACCAAGACCAAGTTCGAGGTCATGGAGATTTGCAACAAGGTGGACATTCCGGTCGGCCCCATCCTGTCGATGAAGGAGATCGCCGAAGAGCCATCGCTGCGGGCAACCGGCACGGTGGTTGAAGTCGATCATCCAGGCCGCGGCAAATACCTTACTGTCGGAAATCCGGTGAAGATGTCGGACTCGATTACCGAGGTGAAGCGCTCGCCGCTGCTCGGCGAACACACCGACGAGATCCTCAAGGACGTGCTCAAGTTCTCGAGCAAGGAGATCAGCGAGATCAAGAATTCCGGCGCTCTCAGCGCGCCGAAGAAGGAAGAAAAGGCGGCGTAATTGGATGTCGTGCCCGGGCTTGTCCCGGGCACCCCGCTTAGGGAAGGCAGTGCCTTTGCGATCGGGATCACCGGGACAAGCCCGGCGATGACAGTCGAGAAGTTGGGAGAGGTTGAGAATGCGTATCGTAGTCCACGGCCAGCAGGCCTTCGGCAAGGCTGTGCTGGAAGCGCTGCTTAAGCGCGGCGAAAACGTGATCGCCGTCTATGTCGCGCCGGAAAAGGAGGGCGCTAAAGCTGATCCGCTCAAGGAAGCTGCCATCGCGGCCAAGCTCCCGGTCTATCAGCCAGCGTCCTACAAGGACCCGAAAATATGGGAGGAATTCAAGGCGCTGAAGCCTGATCTTCAGGTGATGGCCTTCGTCACGCTGTTTGTGCCGGAAGACTTTCTGAACATTCCGACTCACGGTTCGATCCAGTATCACCCCTCGCTGCTGCCGGCGTATCGTGGCGCGAGCGCGATCAACTGGCCGATCATCAAGGGCGAGAAAGAAACCGGGCTGTCGATTTTCTGGCCCGACAACGGGCTCGATACCGGGAATATCCTTGTCCAGAAGAAGACGCCGATTTCCAACACCGACACGCTCGGTACGGTCTATTTCGATCGCCTTTTTCCGATGGGCGTTGAGGCAATGATGGAATCTGTCGACCTCGTGAAGGCCGGCAAGGCGCCGCGCATCAAGCAGGACGAATCAAAGGCAACCTATGAAGGCCGCTGCGGTCCGGGCAACGCCAGGATCGACTGGGGCAAGCCTTGGGAGCAGATCGATCGCCTGATCCGCGGCTGCAATCCTGCGCCAGGCGCGTGGACCACGCTCGACGGCAAGACCTTGAAAATTTTCGACGCGAAACCATTGCCCGCCAAGGATCCGAAGGGAATCGGCGGCAAGCTCGGCGAAGTCGTCGCGGTCGATGCCGATGGATTTACCGTGGTTTGCGCCGATGGACGCTTCAAGGTCACCCGGGTCCAGCCCGAAGGAGGCAAGAAAATCGACGCCTCCGAATTCATCTCCACTGCCAAGCTCGCCGCCGGCGTGCGGCTTGGCTAATCGTCAATTTCATAACGGAACTTCTCGCCATGCCCGCCTCGCAGCATCAAAGTCCGAAGTCTGACATCGAAATTTCGCAGGCCGCAAAGAAGCGACCGATTCTCGACGTTGCAAAGGAAAAACTCGGTATTGCTCCGGAAAATCTCGAGCCCTACGGCCACTACAAGGCCAAGGTCTCGATGGACTACGTCAAATCGCTGCACGGCAGGAAGAACGGCAAGCTTATTCTCGTCTCTGCGATCTCGCCGACGCCGGCAGGCGAGGGCAAGACCACGACCACCGTCGGGCTGACGGACGCGCTCAACCACATCGGCAAGAAGGCGATGCTGTGCCTGCGCGAGCCAAGCCTCGGTCCGTCATTCGGCATGAAGGGCGGCGCCGCCGGCGGCGGTTACGCCCAGGTGGTGCCGATGGAAGACATCAACCTGCATTTCACCGGCGACTTCCACGCGATCACCTCGGCGCACAATCTCCTTTCCGCGCTGATCGACAACCATATTTACTGGGGCAACGCGCTCGGCATTGATTCGCGCCGTGTGGCCTGGCGCCGGGTCTTGGACATGAACGACCGCGCGCTGCGCGAGATCGTTTGCTCTCTCGGTGGCGTGGCCAACGGTTATCCGCGCGAAGCCGGGTTTGACATCACTGTTGCCTCTGAGGTGATGGCAATCTTCTGTCTGGCCAAGGATCTCAACGATCTGAAGGAGCGCCTCGGCAACATCATCGTCGCCTACACACGGGACCGCAAACCGGTGCGTGCCCGCGACTTGAAAGCGCAGGGTGCAATGGCTGCGCTGCTCAAGGAAGCTATCGCGCCCAACCTGGTGCAGACGCTCGAAGGCACGCCGGCGTTCATCCATGGCGGGCCTTTCGCCAACATCGCGCATGGCTGCAATTCGGTTGTTGCGACGACCACCGCGCTCAAGCTCGCCGACTATGTGGTGACTGAAGCTGGCTTCGGCGCCGACCTTGGGGGTGAGAAGTTCATCGACATCAAGTGCCGCAAGACTGGCCTCTCTCCCGATGCCGTGGTGCTGGTGGCCACCATCCGCGCTCTCAAAATGCATGGCGGCGTCAAGAAGGAGGACCTCAAGTCCGAAAACCTCAAGGCTCTCGAAGCGGGCATGGCCAACCTCCAGCGCCACGTCGAGAATGTGAAGAAATTCGGCCTCCCGGCCGTGATTTCGATCAACCGCTTCTCCGCCGACACCGAGGTCGAGATCGCCTTGGTGAAAGAGAAATGCCGCGGCCTCGGCGTGGAAGCCTTGATGGCCGACCATTGGGCGATGGGCGGACCAGGCGCCGCCGATGTGGCAAAGACCGTGGTGAGGGTGATCGACGACGGCAAGGCTCGGCTTCGGTTTCTCTATCCCGACGAGATGCCTCTCTTCGAGAAGATCGAAACGATTGCGCGCGAAATTTATCGCGCGAAAAATGTGACGACCGACAAGTCGGTCAAGGACCAGCTCAAGAGCTGGGAAGAAATGGGTTATGGCAAATTGCCGATTTGTGTGGCCAAGACCCAATACTCGTTCTCGACCAATCCCGACGCCAAGGGAGCGCCAGCCGATCATACGATCAACGTGCGTGAAGTGCGCCTTTCGGCTGGTGCGGAGTTCGTTGTGGCGATCTGCGGCGAGATCATGACCATGCCCGGCCTTCCAAAGGTACCGGCCGCCGACTCGATCGATGTTAACGCGCAAGGCCAAATCGTCGGCCTGTTCTAGAATCAGTTGCTCGTGCGAAGCGAAAACGAAGGGCTCGCCGAAGGCGAGTCCTTCGCCATTTGCGTGCAAATTTCCTAAAATTTTTTGTTTTTTTGAATGGTCCGCGTACAGCGACTTTTCGGAACTTTCCGGTAGGTTGCTACCCGCTGCATTAATTTCTCGCCTTCATTCAATCGGACAAGAGGGGAGCGACCCGCCTGGCTTCAGCGACGAGCGCGGCGGTCAGGGTCGTCATTGGCTCGCGCGCGGGCGCCACAAGTCCGATGGTGTGTGTCGCTTCTGGCTCCATGATCGGAATCGAACGCAAAACGTCGGTAAGCCCGAGTGAGGCGGCGAGTCGTGCGGGCATGACACTGGCCCAACGCCCGGTGCGCACGTGCGAGTAAAGAAGAATCATCGAGTCCGATTCGAGCGTTATGTGTGGGTCGATGCCGGTGTCGCGCAGGAGCCGTTCGATGATGCGGCGGTTCTGCATATCCGGTGTCAGGAGGCATAAAGGAACCTGGGCAACATCGGTCCATGTTACCGTCTGTCGGTCACCCAGCGGCGCATCGGCAGCAACCAGCAAGCGGTATCGCTCACGATATAGCGGGATCGCTGTCACACGGCCGAGCGGTTCGTTGTCGAGGTAGGTCAGGCCGGCATCGATCTCGAGATTTTCCAAATGCGTGAGGATCTCGATCGAAGTGCGCGACAGGATTGTGAATTGCACCTCGGGGTGACGCGCGCGAAACGGCGTGGTCAGCGTTTCAACCATGGCCAAGGCGGTTGGAATTGCCGCCAGCCGCAATTTTCCCGCGAGGCCGTGCCGGAGTGCGTGCACCTCCTGTCGCATGGCTCGGGTGTCGCCGACGATGCGCCGCGCCCATTCGAGCACGCGCTCGCCCTCCGGGGTGAAGCCTTGGAATCGCGACCCGCGGTTAACCAAGAGTACGCCGAAGGAATCCTCGAGTTGTTTAATCCCGGCGGACAAGGTGGGCTGGGTCACCCCGCAGGCTTCGGCTGCCCGTCCAAAATGCTTTTCACGGGCCAAAGCCAGCAGAAATTCAAGCTTATCCAGCAACAGAGGATCCCGCTCCGGGTTATAGAGTAGGTTCCGCGGCTCAACGCCGTGGAACTCAATTAAGCTATCGTGATCGGGAAATACAAGCGGCCTAGTGCTATTAATAGATAACTTCTATCGCCCGATTTGGGTCTGGGGCTTGCATGCCTCGATTCAGGCGCGTTTTTCTCGGCGAGAGGAAGAAATTTTAAGATGAGCGTGAGCCAAGGGACACAGACGGGCCAGGTCGATCCGCGGGGTGGCCGTCGCCGCCCGCCACGGACCCCAAAGGGCCGTCAGGTCGATCCGCAGGCATTGGTGGAAGTGCGCGCGCTTCTCACCGACCGGCCCCGTCGGCGCGATCTCCTGATCGAGCATCTCCATCTGATCCAGGATCATTACGGCTACATTTCCGCTGCGCACCTTGCTGCGCTCGCTGCCGAGATGAAGTTGGCGCTGACTGAGGCGTATGAGGTCGCGACCTTTTACGCGCATTTCGATGTCGTGAAGGAAGATGAATTACCGCCACCTCCGGTGACGGTGCGCGTTTGCGATTCACTGTCCTGCGCGATGGCCGGCGCCGAGAGGTTGCTGAAGGAGCTTCCCCGCAAACTCGGACGCGATGTTCGCCTCGTGCGCGCGCCATGCATGGGTGCCTGCGACCGCGCGCCGGTTTGCGCCGTGGGCCACGTGCAAACATTCAATGCTACGCACGATTCTGTGGCTGCCGCGGCCAAAACAAAACAGCACGCGCACGCCTGGAAGCCCGGCGTTGATTTATCCGCTTATCAAAAAGCGGGCGGCTATGATTTGTTAAAAGCCTGCCTGACAGACAAGCGGACGCGTGACGAACTAATCAAGATCGTAAGCGATTCGGGACTGCGCGGTCTCGGTGGCGCGGGTTTTCCAACCGGCCGCAAATGGGCGCTTGTGCGCGCCGAGCCGGCGCCGCGAATGTTTGCCGTCAACGCCGACGAGGGTGAGCCCGGTACGTTCAAGGATCGCTACTATCTCGAACGTGACCCGCACCGCTTTGTTGAGGGCGTGCTGATCGCAGCTTGGGTTATCGAGGCGCGAGAGACTTACATCTATATCCGCGATGAATATCCAGAGCTTCGCCTGATGCTGCTGGAGGAAATCGAGAAGGTGGAGAAAGCAGGTCTTTGTCCGCACACCAAAATACATTTGCGACGAGGCGCTGGCGCTTACATCTGTGGCGAAGAATCGGCAATGATTGAGTCGATTGAAGGCAAGCGCGGGCTTCCGCGTCACCGCCCGCCCTACGTCGCGCAGGTCGGGTTGTTTGGTCGCCCGACGCTGGAGCAGAACGTGGAGACCATGTTCTGGATCCGCGACATCGTAGAGAAGGGCGCCGAGTGGGCGATTTCGCAAGGCCGCCACGAACGTAAAGGCTTCCGCAGCTTCTCGGTGTCAGGCCGTGTGAAGAGCCCAGGCGTCAAGCTGGCGCCCGCCGGCATCACGATGCGTGAACTGATCGACGAGTTCTGTGGCGGCATGCAGGATGGTCACGTCTTCAAGGCTTACCTGCCGGGCGGTCCATCCGGTGGAATCCTGCCGGCTTCGATGGCTGATATTCCGCTCGATTTTGGAACACTTGAGAAATATGGCTGTTTCGTAGGTTCCCACGCGGTTGTGATCCTTTCCGACAAGGACGACATCAAGGCTGCGGCGTTGAATCTGATGAAGTTTTTCGAGGATGAAAGTTGCGGTCAGTGCACGCCGTGCCGCGCGGGGACCGAGAAAGCCGCCAAGCTGATGGCCAAGGGTCCATGGGATGTGAAACTCCTGGAAGAGCTTTCGACCGCCATGCGGGATGCTTCGATCTGCGGCCTCGGCCAGGCAGCGCCGAATCCGCTGTTATGCGTGATAAAATATTTTCCGGATGAATTGTCGAAACCGCTGGGAAGCTGGTGACGACGAAAGGCGACGAAATGACTGTGGGCAACGGCAAGTACAAATCGGTGAAATTCCTCCTCGACGGCAAAGAGGTCGAGGCGCTCGATGGCGAGACGATCTGGCAGGTCGCCAAGCGTCTCGGCACCGATATCCCACATCTCTGCTACTCCCCCGAGCCCGGCTATCGCGCCGATGGCAATTGCCGTGCCTGCATGGTCGAGATCGAAGGTGAGCGCGTGCTGGCGGCAAGCTGCATCCGCAAACCGACCGAGGGGATGAAAGTCAAGGCGACGTCCGACCGCGCCAAGACCGCGCGCCAGATGGTCTTCGAACTCCTCATTGCCGATCAGCCTGATCGCAAGACCGTCGCACGCGATCCGCAATCGAAATTCTGGGCTTGGGCTGATCGCATGAATATCGGCACCAGCCGATTTCCTGCGCACGGCAAGCCTGCTCCCGACCGTAGTCATCCGGCGATGGCCGTCAATCTGGACGCCTGTATCCAGTGCAACCTTTGCGTTCGCGCCTGCCGCGAAGTGCAGGTCAACGACGTCATCGGAATGGCCGGCCGCGGCCACGGCGAGAAGATTGTATTCGACTTCGACGATCCGATGGGCGCATCGACTTGCGTGGCGTGCGGCGAATGCGTGCAGGCCTGCCCGACCGGAGCGCTGATGCCAGCGACGCTGGTCAATGACAAGAACGTGCGCACGGAATTTCCGGACCGGCAAGTCGACAGCGTATGTCCTTATTGCGGGGTCGGCTGCCAACTGACTTATCACATCAAGAACGACAAGCTGCTGTACGTCACTGGAAAGAACGGGCCGGCGAACGAGAACCGGCTGTGCGTGAAAGGCCGGTTTGGATTCGACTATGTGCACAATGCGCAGCGTCTTACCAAGCCGATGATCCGCAGGGAGGGCGTGCCGAAGGTAACGCACGAGTTCATCGATCCGATGAATCCGGGGACGCATTTCCGCGAAGCGACCTGGGAAGAAGCTCTCGACAAAGCGGCCGCCGGATTCAAGAAGATCTGCGACCTGGACGGCTCGGAGGCGCTTGCGGGCTTCGGTTCCGCCAAGTGCTCGAACGAAGAAGCGTATCTATTCCAAAAGCTCGTTCGTGCCGGATTTGGCACCAACAACGTCGACCACTGCACGCGTCTTTGCCATGCTTCTTCGGTGGCGGCCTTGCTCGAAGGCGTCGGCTCGGGCGCAGTGTCGGCAACCTTCAACGAGGTGAAGAACTCGGACGTCATCATCGTCATCGGTGCAAACCCGGCCGAAAACCATCCCGTTGCCGCTACCTATTTCAAGCAGGCGGCTAAGCGTGGCGCCAAGCTCATTGTGATGGATCCGCGCGGACAGGCCTTGAAACGTCACGCCTGGCGCATGATGCAGTTCAAGAACGGGACAGACGTGGCGATGCTCAATGCCATGCTCAACGTCATCGTGACCGAAAAGCTGTACGACCAGCAGTACATCCAGACTTACGTGGAAGGCTTCGGCGCGTTCTCCGAAAGCATCAAGGATTTCACGCCGGAGGAAATGGCGCCGATCTGCGGCATTCCCGCCGACACCCTGCGCGAAGTGGCGCGCACCTATGCGCGGGCCGAAAGCGCCATCATTTTCTGGGGCATGGGCGTATCGCAACACACGCACGGCACCGACAACGCGCGCTGCCTGATTGCACTGTCGCTGATTACCGGTCAGATCGGCCGTCCGGGCACCGGCCTGCATCCGCTGCGCGGACAGAACAACGTGCAGGGCGCTTCCGATGCCGGCCTGATTCCGATGTTCTTCCCGGATTACCGGTCGGTCGAAAATGCCGAAATCCGCGCCCAGGTCGAAAGGGTATGGAACACGAAGCTCGATCCAAAAAAGGGTCTGACCGTCGTCGAGATCATGGATGCTGTCCATGCCGACGTGATCAAAGGCATGTACATCCTGGGCGAAAACCCCGCGATGTCGGACCCTGATTTGAATCATGCGCGGGAGGCGCTCGCGCGCCTCGAGCATCTGGTGGTGCAGGACCTGTTTCTCACCGAGACAGCTGTCTATGCCGATGTGTTTCTGCCGG
>Ga0126380_10000280_pt1 | contig 15769 bp, 29 predicted proteins | sample PanSoiMetPlot_26_FD_92544 | JGI IMG/M metagenome (GOLD analysis project Ga0126380, IMG submission 92544) | Tropical forest soil microbial communities from Panama - MetaG Plot_26 | ecosystem: Environmental > Terrestrial > Soil > Tropical forest > Bulk soil | place: Panama | collected 2016-02-17
ACCCATTAGTGGGTAGCTCCGGGTAAACGCCGGTCTATACGCGACAGCTAGACTATTAGCAAAGTTTCCACTGGCTCCGACTACCGCTCCTGTTGCACGTACCAGCACGTCTATTTCTACTGTGCCCCAAGGGGTCCATCTGTATCGGCCATGATCGGATGTTAGATTAGCAATACCTAGGCCGCCGCCTAGCGTATTCCACACGTCCGAATAGATAAAACATCCCCCGGCCTGGAATATGCCAGGAGTTCCGGTAGGTATTGCAGAAACCCCGGATGATGCATCGCTATCATAAAGCGTAAGGGCTGCCGCTATTCCACCAATCTTGCCTTGAGCGCTACTTATCTCAATTGAATTACCATTAACTCCATCAGGATTACCAGACACAAGCGGCGGATTAAGAGGAGGGTTTACTAGGTTATCCCATGATAGAGCGTTGCTAAATAGTTTAACAACATCACCGCCGCCATAGCTGGCTATTCCTACCTTGTAAGCGTTGCCGAAAGGATCTGTGCCATTACTGGAAGCAATTGAAGCTATCAGATTACCAGCAGCCTCGGTTGGGAAATAGAAGAATGCACCATTGTTATTAATTACGAACAGCGTTCCCTGGAATGTTCCGCGAATCGTAAGGTTGTTAAATTCGGCGGAACCGTCTTTATTGATAGTCCATCCGGAAACTCCGGTGACATAGTTAGGAGATCGGATGAAGGTTCTAATCAAGTTCCCAACTTCGCCGACAATCGAGTTATTGAATCCGCCAGTCATTTCTTATACTGCGTTTCTTGTGAGCCTGTTATGGACAATGTTGCGATAGCGTTTGGATCGCCACCAGACCATACAGCCCAGCAATACTGACCATTAGTGATAGGCAATCCCTGGACCCTATCCGTTGAATCAAAGTTTCCGGTATATGTACCGTCTACAAAATTGTCGGGAGTAGGACTCCCGCCCATATAAACGCTACAAAGAGGAATAAGTACCGCGTTTGTGATGCTCACAGCTGCGACGGATAGGTCCCATCGCTGACCCACGATAGGACCGATTTTAGCCGTGCCATTACCGCTTCCATCCAGTTTAATTTGGGTGGAAGTATTAAGCGGTACAGAACTCATACAGAGACATTCCTCAATTCATTATAACGAGTTGCGGCCTTGGCTCCGATACCCTGCCACATATCAGCCTGAATATATGCAACTCGCTTAACAGTCAGAGCGATTCGCATATGCATTTGACGAGCAGCATCCGGGTTCCGGAGTAGCCAATTGATAGCGACCATTCCCGCAAGACCGATCGCAGCGCTGACGAGAATATCCGCCGCCTTGATACTCTTTTCATTTTCCATCATGCCTCCTTATGAACCGCCAGCCCACAATGCAATAGCGCCGGCCGAAATATTACTTGCCGGATTTATAGATGACGGCAACGAAACCAATCCAGTTCCATTAATAGCAAACCTGAGACCAGCCGCCGCGAGAGCCATATTTGCTCCGGTATTTGTAGAACTTGTTAGTCTGTTCATTGTCGGCTGAGTGGTGGCCAAATTCGACAATATAGCAGCCCATACAAAACCATTTCCAGGCACAATTTGACCAGGAATAGATAGAGGGATATTCAAGTCACCAGCCCCCGTCAGAAGTCCGCCGATATCTGCGGAGCCTGATAGCAAATTTCCTGCGCTTGAATAAATCCCACCAAATGATCCTGTTGATGCTCCAACACCATTACTGTTAATTGAAAACCGCACCGCTGACAACGGAATGGATGTGCGAGCTTGAAGCTTACATAGATACAGTGTTCCCGCAACCAGGATTGTACCGCCAATCATTAGGGCTGGATCGCCGTTAGCAAGTAGATAAGACCCCTGATCTGGCGGCAGCCAGGGAATTTGAGGCGCACTAAACGGATTGAATGTCATGTCACATCATGTAAGCGCCGAAGACTTCTTTATGGAACCGGAATCCAGCCACAGTAATGGTAACTAGGCCAACGATTCCAGCTGCCACAAAGATGAGATTATCACCAGGTCGAAAAACTCCCAATTGTCCCTTACTAAAATACAAGCTCCCAGCCGACGTGAAAACCGCCAATATATGGGCATCATCAGCGACGCCCTTATAAACGTTTACTGTACCGGCTGTAAACGATGCAGCCGTTATTCTCCGGATATCATAATTCCACTTATCAGTGAATTGCAGAACGGTCGTTCCGGATGCATTCAGCAGCGGAGGCCACATAATAAAATCGTTGACATCAACGTTAAATTCTGCGACATCCTTAATAATTCTAACCGGGATAGGTTCAGCCTCAATAGCATCTTCCATTTCCTCGGTGCGACTTTTAGGGTTCGCTTCGGTCATTTAGGCACCACCCCTGCGACACGAATAACAGTATTCTTGGCCTCCTGTACTGGCGGAGTCTTGCGCAATACAGCACCCACACCGACAGCCACTAGCAAGGCTCCTATCCCGAATTCAGCCAGCCTGATAAACAGATGCTGCCAATCCTGGGTATTAATAATCTGCCCACCCTGAGTATTGCCCAGCGGTGTTCCTACAGCCGTTGATGGCGCTAGAGGCTGTGTAGCTGGGTTATTAACCAGGGATAGAATCTGCCCATTCTGAACGGTCCAGAACATTTTAACATGCGGCTCTGTTCTTTTAACCGTGTTAAGGACACGCTGAACTTCCGTCGGGCTCGGACCAATACTTTCGATCCAAGCCGACAATTCCTGATTAGTCAATTTACCAGCGGCAGCGTCGGCCAATACCTGGGCCGTAGTTGACTTAGGCATTTATTCCTCGGGAAGTGGGTATTGTCCACCAGCCATCATGCTCGGAGCCCCGCCTGTTTCCAGCTTCCCGGTAGCAGGCTGAATCATATTACTATGCTTATACATATAATCCAAGCCGATAAGAGCACCACCGGAAATAATGTAGGAATTTAGATCGCGGGCCACCAGGAAAACAAGCGTAATAAGACCTGCGGATTTCCACGCGGCCGCTCGGCGAGACTTTTCGACATCCTGATTATCCGGAGGAGCCAGTCGAATATCAGACATATTCGGAAGGGCATTCTGATAGATCAGGTAGACGCCAACAGCAGTCAAAATTCCGACACTCGTTGCCGTATCAGGCTGAAGCTTAGACAGGAGTTTCATCTATCAATTCCTATTGCATCGGTTGGGGAGAAATATTAGACGTGGCAGTACCTGGACGAATTACCCTCTCGCCCTTGTGAAGCATTGACTTGGGAGAGAGATGATTAATCTTTTCAATAGCTGCAATCGTGGCCTGAGTCCAATGCATTCTCTTGGCGTATTCAGCAAACGTTTCATTTCTGGGAACTATCAGAGTTTTAAAACTGGTAAATCCCGTGGACCCTCCGCCGCTGCCATTACCGCTAGGTGGAGTAACAGAAATAACCGGAGCCCCTTGAGGCGGAGGTCCGAAAAATCCCTGTGCAGCTGCAACGATTCCAGACTGATCCGACGTAAGTGTTTGACCAGTCAGATACTTACCAATAGCTGCGGCGATAGCGACAGGATCGTAACCGATGTTTTGCAGGTAAGCTTCGACCTGCTGTGCCCACGATGCATTCGTTGAAGGGGCCGTTACAACGCCGGTAGCTCCGGCACCAACGCCAGAAATAAAAGCGCCAGTAGTTGGGTCCGTGTAACCGTAAAGACTAGGCGTAACTCCGGAAGGTCCATAGCCGCCCATCGAGCCGTATTCCTGGCTATAGGGAATTCCGGTGTTCGGGTCTATCGCATCGCTGGAAGCTGCCGTAGTCGAACCTTTTGCCCGCGAATACATTACATACCAAATTACTACGCCTGCTGCACCGAGGGCACCGATTAGCAGCCAATTCCTTGTAGACTTTTTCATAGGTGGTTTTCCACCAGGCCCAGGAGGCGGCCCACCATTTCCATTTATTGGCATTTAGTACCACACATTCACCCAGGATTGAACCGGATATGATTCTTCTTCAAAAACGTTTCCATACTGCGGAACGGGAACCCCAGCGTAAGGGTCGGGAACTGGCTGCCTTTGCAGAGGATGAACCTGGTAATTATATGCTTCGTTAGCAGCAAGCCATTCTCTATAGCCAGTACCAGCCTGACGGTTGAGGAATGGACGAACCAATTGATCGGCCTGGAATGGGAACATATCATAATGCCGTTGCCCACCGGACCAAGGCTTTTGTCTCTGCCCCCAGGTGGGACGCCAAGAGCCGATAGGAGCCTTATATTCAGATGCAGTTCCGGAATTAGGATTCTGTGATCCAGCCCTAACTTGGTCCCTTTGCTGCATAGAAGTCTGCCGTTCATACTGCGCAACGTTAGACGTTTCTGAATCCTCAACTCCATCAACAGTCTTGTTACGCCATCCCTCCGTTACGGTTTCATTTTTGTATCCGAGTTTGGCCTTATCTGTGACACGGCCCCCGTGATTTTTCGCGCGATAAGAATTCCCGCCAGGGATTCCACCTTGGTGATATCCTGGGCTAGGGTAATCCCCAGGAGTTGTACCCCGGAAATCCTGCGTCTCAGTACCGAGATTTGGTCGGTCAGCAGTGCCAGTATCGTATCCGTATCCCCAGATATCTGATCCGTAATCTTCATCTGGTCCGAAGTGCCATTCAAGGGCCTCTCCTGGGTCTGCCAAAATTGCAGGATAGGGACGCGGACCAGGAGCATTAGGTCCGCTCATTGTGGTAACTTCACTAGACCTGAGCGGGTCACCCATTGTGTTAATAGAGTGAACGGGATTTATACCCGTTCCCCACTTTCTTGCGGTCGCCGAGAAACTATTGGCGGCCTTCCAGCTACCCGATATTGCCACCGTATTCCTCCGTTCCCGGCAAGTGTGCATTTTCTAGACCGGAATTCTTAGCGTGGACGTACTGTACCCACAGCAATACTCCGGCCAATCCAGCTCCCAAAGCGGGAGGCCATCTTTCCTTATCCAGTATGATCCCTATAAACGCAAATCCAGCAGCTTGCAAAAGACCAATCTTAACCCATTTCATTAGGGTATCGGCTCTGGCGGCTGCGTTAATTTCAGTGGTCTGCGGTGAAGAATTAGTGGCAGAAATAATGTCATACGTCAAAGCAGCATAAACAGCTACCTTAACGGCAGGACCACCACCACTAACATCTGGCATTCTTAACCCTTAATAGCAGTACCGAGAAGCCCCGATCCTGCATTACCCGTCGCCTGAATAACACCAACAGTCTGCCGCCCGGGAAGGGTCAAGGCCGTGATAATTCCAATAGTCACGACACCGGCCACAAAGATTTGCAGAACCTGACCTGCCCTCATTATTTACCTCCGTTAATCAGCGATACAACTTCTTGGGCTGGAGCCTTTCCTTTGAACGGTGTAAGCATCACCGCAATAAGAACCATAATCGAGAGGCCGACACCGGCCGTCTCGTTTATTTTCTCGATTCCGGTAAGGAATAGAGCGGCGCCAAGACCAGCTATTCCCATGCGAAAGTTCACACCGAATCCCTGGATGAACTCATTACCCATTCCAATAGCGGTGGCAGTGAGGACAATTCCGGTTGATTTCGCCATTTCAATACCAGTTGTTTGCCATGTGGAAATTCCACGCGTTAATAGGATCACCGTATCTTGTTTTTATGTAGCTAATCATCCAGGCTATTTGTTGAGCTGCATTACCTCGCTGATAACCTGGACCAAAGCCTCTAATATTCTGAGCTATTCCTGCGGCCCCACTTCCCTGAGTATTCAGAATCGTACTGTTCCAGCCTGACTCTGACATTACCAGGTTGTTTAGGGCTGTCCATTCTGCGCCGGTCCATCCGACCGCCGCAGCCATTCGTTGACCCAAAGCTTTATTTTGAGCATTAGTTCCCGGAGCCACTGAACCGCCGGATGATTGGACATTACCAGAACCTCCTCCCGTGAAGGCGGTAAACTGCCCAAGTATAGGAATTGATGATAGCGAGCTAGCGATCAATCCAGCAGGCGAAACCTTGAGCCCCTGCCAAGATGTATTAGCGGGATCTTTGGCTGGGTCTTTTCCTGAGATTACATCTCGGGCCACTTGGGATAGACGATAGCCTTTAACGGCCGACCACGCCAGGATACCTCCGGCGAATACAGCCGCTACTGCAAAGCCGGAAATACCCTGGACGCGGTCTTGGGCCATTACTGAGGAATCCTAGCCTTCACGCCTGGGGCGAAACGTGAAAGCAGCCACGGGCCGACAACGAGCCCGACAACGAATCCACCCCAGAAATGACCGCTCTTAATAAACCGGGGAGCCATTAGTCATCCACCACCTTTCGCCATCCATTAGCCTCCTCGCGCCCGATGAATTCTTCTTCCGATCCATCGGGCAGAACCAGCACCACATCGGCCCGGGGATTAACCAGAACGGAACCAGGGTCAACGTGAATACGAGGGAAGTTATTTTCTACGTAAGCACGGGCACTTTCTTCGTCGCCTGCAAAAAGCAGACGCTGAGGCTTTCCGACAGTCAAAACCTGCGCCGGAACCTCGTCTTCTACATCAGCCATTTACTGTCCTCCCGTCAGGGCCATTGAGTTCTGGCGGGCCTGAACGCCGCCGCCAGGAGCCACGTAATTAACGATCGAATAAAGGTTCCCAGCGCCTCCAATGTTGCCGTTGAAGATGAAGTTAGAACCAGGTGAGGTCACCAGATAACTCCGGCGAGTTTCACCGCCGATCGCGTTACGGAAGAAATCATCATTGAAGAACAGTGCGTAAAGACCGTTCTCCTTACCAGTAATAAGGTTCGTGTTAGCGGCAGACTGCCTGGCATCCATTGTCAGGTTGTTGTACCCGGTAGCTCTAGCGATCATAGCTTGCCAATATGCCTTGGGAATATTGGAGATCAGCATGTTCGCTTCAAACTTAATTCCTACCAGGGGATCGGGCCAGTTCGTTTCGCCAGTAGCACGAGACCCAGCGTTATCCCGGAGCAGGAAAAGATACTCGCGGAATGGATAGCCGAGACCAGTAATAAGCTGACTGTTAATCGTACCGGCACCAGCAATTGCAAGCGAGCCCTGGGTCCAATACTGAGTGGTTCCGGACGCGGGCGGTTCTGGGGAAATAGGCCGGCCCTGCTTATCAGCCCTTCTCGGCTCCCAATAAAAGTCCTGAGTTCCGCGAATTCTGACAGACAGAGTACCCGTCGGAGTCGTGAATACAGTGGTCGTTGCATTCAGCGAGAACCGGAGGGTAAGGGATGCGGTGTTGTTGACGGACGCAACGGGGCCGATCGGGTCACGGTTGACGATTTCAAGCGGAATGTAAAGCATAAACGTAAAGTTGTTTGTGCTCACAGTTCCGGAAAGAGCATAGATCGGAGCCGTACCCGGATCATCAGCGTAATAGTAACCGCCATACTTGTTAGTCACAAACGCCGTGTAACCATCGAACGGGCCGAAAATAGCTTCGTTGTTAACGTCGTCCAGTTCAATGTTTGAGAAGATAATCCAGGGAGCGTCAGCCGTAGCCGTTCCTGCGGTAAGACCCGTACCCTGAACCAGGAGATAAAGGCCCCGGAGCCAGCCGGTAGCCTGGAGCGCCCACGGGATACCACCCTGGGCATTAGTCGCGGTGTAAGTCTGGTCATAATCCCCGCCTTCCCAAACGTCCTGAGTTCCGACGAGGAACGAACGGGGACGGGCCTGCTGCTTCTGCTGTGCTGCTGGCATTTCCTAACTCCAGTTGTGGGGTTTAACTTTTACGGAGTACGCTGCCAACTGGGGTTAGGGCCAGCGATTTTCCTTAGTCCATACTGATAATCATCAGCACTGGACCGCCTCGCTTAATATACAAAGCTTCCGAAATAGTTGCGCTTTCCCTCCGTCCCTTTGGCTTAATCGTCCGGCGTTGCAGGCCCTGGGTTACACGCCGGACATAATCAGGATCGACTCCACCTATTTCCGAATACCGCTTCTGATTTGAGATATCCGGATCGTAGAAAATAACTAGATGTTCTGGCGCGTCATAACAGTGATACGAGACATACCGGCCTCGCTGGATATTGTTCCATTCTGCACACTGCGGAGCACCACGCATTAGCGGACCTTCAAGGTCTTTCTTTAGTTTCAGCGTTTCTTGAGCCTGATGAGACTCGTCAACTACCAGCAACGTATCATGCTTTACGTTGGAATAATTGGAGTGAATAGCCCGCTTAAACTGGCCATGCAAGAGACGATTCTCAGCCTCGGTACTTTCGGCTGGTCTCATTAGTGGGACGAGAATATATCCGTTTCTCTTGTGATCCCGCCAATTCCAGCCTGGGGGCCATTCTGAGATTACCCGCATATCCAGCTGGTCCGCCATCTCTGGAATAACGGGATCACGTCCCTTAATCTTTCCATGCAAGACTACAGCCTTGCGATCTGGATTAGCACAGACCGACAATAGCTGTTTTGTTAGTTCAGTCTTGCCGCGACGAGTAGGCCCCAACGCCGTATAATGCTGCCCTGATCCATACTCTTTACCGAAATCACGGACGAATTCTTTGCGCGGTACAACGTCTACAGTACCGTATTCTGAGGTTCTATCTCGGGCCGTCTGAATTGGCAAAAGAGTAACCCGCCACCTGGTCTATTCCAGCCTTTTGCATAGCCAGCAGGATATTGGGGTCACTAAAAACGTGCGAAACAAGAGCCCGCGGCTCATTAGTCAGATTATGAACAGACGGCAAAGTGAGCTGCCAACGGAACGAAATGTAGCGCTTAGTGAAAGGAATCTTTATCCGTCTAGCGTCTCGTTGCTTAGCCGTTTCCCGGCGCTTTCTGACACCTTCAACAACGCCCTTGGGATTCAGCGATTGTTCGTGATTTCTATAGACCTGCAACGCAAGCGGCATAGCCGCAAGTGCAAATGCCAAATAGGGATTTTCTGATCCCTCTGTAATCATATCAATAGCTTTACGAGCCCGGGGATCGTGATTTGCGAGGTCTCCGGCCTTCTCGCAGAACTGAGGTCCATACATGAGGATAGCCGCAGCATCGGGCACAGTCGATTCATTGGCCACAGTTTGGCGAAACACTACATTGAGGATCGCCTTTACTTTCTTCTCATATCTACGGGCCACTGGATTTCTATAGTTTCCCGCCACGAATCCAGGTTCTGGCCGGTCATATTCCTCGCCCTCACGCGGCGGCACACCATCCCCGGGCTCGGGCATTTCTTCCGGAGGCCCGCTCAGGAATTCTCCGGAAAGTTCTTCGTCCAAAAAGTCTGTCATCTGTACCCCTGGTTACGATAATAATCCCGCAAAGCCGTAGTCATTAGAACTTCCCGGCCTCCGGTCTTATCATCGGGATCGGGGAGCCGAAATCCTGCATCATAAGCGTCACGATTAAACTTCAGGAATAGTTCCATGTCTTTAGGGTTGGCGCCCATCAGGAGATTCCTGAAACAAACATAGGCACAAAGATACTCGTCCAGCTGATGCCTTACAGCATCCTGTTTCGAGTCATAAAGAACACCGTCATAGCCGCCATCGGCTAGACGAATAGCCACCCATTTGTGGCGCAATTCCTCGGGAGGGACGAAAGTGACATAGGCATTAACAATATCCGATGCCCTTTTTGCCGCGTCGGAGTATCCAACTCCGGGGCTAGTCACTCATAATTTATAAGTCCCTTTCAATATTTGGGAAATTTGGCGCAGAGAGGGGAGAACTGATGCCGGAATTGGGGAACATTTCCTCTATCTTACCAGGGACATTGGAAATAATGAGCGGGGCTCATTCCCGTGGAACATTCCTTATTCAATTCTCCGCCTCTCCCGCCGGACCATTCCCACAGAAGAAGGTCAGCGAATTCCTCCGCCAATTCAAAGAATACCAGGTCAGGGTATTTTTTGTCAACTCGTCTGACTTGACAACCTGGTTAATTGTGTGCAATAATTAGTGCTACCAGGGACAACGGAATATGGGTAATTAATGGGGCTCATATTTATTGTCCCGTGTCCGGAAAGGGGTGTCAGCTAAATGGCTGACGAAAACGCCGTAGCAACGACGGCAAAGGGCACGGTTTCTACCGACCTCCGCCCGTATGAGCAACTGGTCAAGAAGCTCACCGGAATTGCGGAACTCGGAGATGGCAGCAATGGCTTTGAAATTGCCGCCGCCGTGATCGACAACATCGCTGTCGCAATGACGCCAGAGGAAATCTTCGGCGCCAACGAATCCGGCCCGGGTGACGCTGCCGATTGGCTGAATCAGCCGATCGGTCTCGTGGGCGATCCCCGCGTGGCCAAGTCCGACGAGAAATTCCGGAAGGGAACGCTCGGAGTCTATCTCACGATCGACTTCGTTACCCGCGAGGGTAAGCAGGAGATGATTACCGTCGGCGCTCCCAACGTCGTGGCCACTGTATGGCGGCTGTATGAACTGGAGATGTTCGGTCCCAACCGCGATCCGTTCTGGGTGGAAATCCGGGGACGGGAGACCGCGAACGGGACGCTTTACACGGTTCACGCCGCGCGCGACGCTGGCTGAAATCCCTAGCCAGTAACGGGTGGCGTTCTGGCAGGACATCGGTCGGGCGCTCCGGGGAATCTACGAAACATTTACCACGGGGCGCCCGTCCGAACCAGAAGAATACGAAGAAGAAATAGAGGAACTTCCCGACGAGGAAGAACCCTATATACCGTTTGGATATGAGGATGAAGAACCGCCACAACAGCAAGAAGATTACGGCGATGATACGTTCTCATATTTCGGCGATGGCCCTTATCCGTTCGGCTGGGACGAGGCGGAACAAACGTTCTGGGACAGACAGATGGATGGTTATGTATTTGCCGACCAGGGACAGTACGATAACCTACAAAGTCAGTTCTACGACGCTTATATGCGAGACGATATTTCCACAGAAGACAGGGTAGCGGCCCGAGCTGAATTCCTAGATGAAAGCTTTATCGCGGATATAGATTGGGACGCGTTCCGGGATTACCACGGTTACAACGAGTCTTGAGAAAAGAAGTGACCAGGGCACAGAAACTTCCAGTAATAGACGAGTCCGATCTGTTCGGAGTCGCCGTCATTGACCTGCCCACAACCAGACATGACCGTTACAATAATAACGGGCGTGACCGGGATAAAAGCAGGGAATATGACAGACGCCGTACTCGTAAGCGAGCTGCCAAACGCCAGGATAATTATCTGGAAAAAGAGATCGTTATATGGGACGGCGAGGGAAGTTCTGTACCTAATGGAGTCCCGCAGCCTTATATGCTGTTCGGAAATACCGATGGTGAGCTAATCACCGCACCCGAACTAAGCACAAAGGAATGCCTCAACCTGATACTTGAAGCGGACCCGCGAGCAATTCATGTAGGTTTTAGCTTTGGGTATGACGTGAACCAAATCCTCCGTGACCTTCCCATTAGTGCGCTTAGTGTCCTGGCTCGCAGGAATTCCTGCCGTTGGGAAGGTTACGTCATTGAGTATGTCCCCGAAAAATGGTTCACTGTGCGGCGTAAGGGTAGCCGCGGGATCAAAATATTTGACTGCTTCCACTTCTTTAATTGTGCTCTAGTAACGAACGATCCTCAGCGTCCAGGTGCTCTAGATAAATACGGAATCGGAACGCCAGAACAACGGGCCTGGCTTGCCCAGCAAAAGATGGATAGGCCATACTTTTCCTGGGAGGAAATAGATGAAGTTATCGAGTATTGGCGTCTAGAAAATAAGCTTACCCGCGAGCTTATGTATTACATTAGGGAACTCTTTGCCCAGGCTGGTTTTTACCTGAAATCCTGGCACGGGCCGGGGGCGCTCGCACGAGAATTGCTCAATAATCACGGGGTAAAGGATGCGAAAGCTGACACCCGTTCGGATAATATAGAGGTATGGATTGCAGCTAGGTATGCATTTGCAGCTGGAAGATTCGAGCCGTTCCTCGCTGGGTTCTGGGAAGGTCCGGCTTACCAAAACGATATACGTTCCGCGTATCCGTATGCTATTCAATTCCTCCCGAACCTGGCGACCGGAAAGTGGCGGCGGCATACACGTATCAATCGGGGCAGAATTCGGCGAGAGAGTTTTGCGCTGTACCATATCAAATACGATGCTCAAACTCTAGAGCGTGGTAGCTCGGATTATAAGAATAAATGCCGTCCTCGGCCTCTGTTCCGCCGGTTGAAGAATGACAGAATATGCTGGCCGGATAGGGTTGAAGGATGGTACTGGTCTCCCGAGGCTGAATTGGTGAAAGATGATCCAGCTGCAACTTTCGTTGAAGCCTGGATTTATGAGGATGACGGTACACGTCCTCTCGCTTTTATAGCCGAAATTTATCGTACTCGGGAGTATCATAAGAGCAGGGGTAATGCCATTCAAGAACCGTTTAAATTGGCCATGAATTCATGTTATGGTCAGTTTGCTCAGCGGGCAGGATGGCAGAATCAAAAGCCTAAGCCTGGGCCTCCGCCATATCATCAACTTGAATGGGCGGGATATATCACGAGTATGTGCCGGGCTATGATTCACCGGGCTGCGATTTATGCTTATGATAATGATGGCCTGGTGACTATCGACACGGATGCCGTTCTTACGACCGTACCAATCCCAGAGGAAATACTGGATAATGGGATTGGTAAAAGGCTTGGTCAATGGGATTGTGAGGAGTATGAATCCCTGCTGATCTGGCAAAATGGTTTCTACTGGCTTAAGAAAGATGGTGTCTGGAAGAAATGCAGAACTCGTGGTGCTCCCCGGGGAACAATCCCTATAGATAAAGCCTGGGATGCACTGGAAGATTTGGACTCTATTTGTTATGAGAAAAAGGTCTTCACAGGTTTCCGTTTGGCTCTCAAGCAAAAGCAAGGATTCCGGTTTTGGCGTAGTTGGAGAATGTTGCCTCACGAAGTTCAATTCGGCGGTGGGCCTTCTTCAAAACGCCAGCATGTTGGCCAGCCTGGATCTAAAAAAGGGTTTTGTAGGGTCTGTACTGGAATTGCACCTGGACCGCTACATAATCTCCACCCAATGCCGCTTGCGCATGCGGAGTATGAGGCCCGGTATAATGGCAACTGGTCGTATATGCATCATTTGCCGTGGCTGGAACAAGAAAAGAACGCAGTAGAACCCACAGAAGATCCCGAAGAAGAAGACCTATGGGAGGTCGTAACGCTATGACTCAGACCAGGGATGAGCGTAGAGAATTCCTCATGACGCTTTCCAAAAAGGCGCTTATCGAGTATTACAAAGCTAACGGGTATGTGTGGAGTCTCCACCCGCTAGAGAAGTGGAACAAAGAAGAAATAATCAGCTCTATTCTAGACTTGGAATTCCCCGATGTCGAAAATCCTATTTCTGCTGGTCTGTAGCCATATCGACCAGGGAACTATTGATAACGCTAAACGCATGACTTGTCTCTGTCACTTGTGTGGCGTTATCAGAGGGATTAACGACGTAATAACTAAAGAGTGGTACGCCCGATGTTATGACTGTCGTTGGCGGCGGTGGTATGGCTTGAATAAAGACATAGCCAGGTCTGCCAGTGCTGGTCACTGGAAAAAGACTAATCATCGGACGAGTCACGGGGAGAAAGACAGACCCGCAGCAATAGAAGCTAAAAAGCTACTAGCCCACCGAGGAGGAGGTGAGAAAATTGCCACAGTACAGGTCAACTGATCTCTTATTGGTCGACTGTGGGCACATAGCCGTCGGCGGTATTATCTTGCAACATCTCGGCGGCCGTGGGAAGAAAAAATACTCAACTCAATGCAAACGCTGTGGCGATTATCAATATATAATAAGAAAGGCTAATGTATTCGATCTGGCTGGCACAGATAAACCCAAAGGCAGGCACACAAAGCCCCCGTATTAAGAAGGAGAAATGATACCGGCAATCGCCAGTTCCGAACTGCAATGGGAATCATTCGTTGCGGTTTGTGAAAATTGCCCGAAATATTTTAAAGGTCTACCAGGTGCCAAGGTGGACCCAATACAGGCAGAACATCATGCCATAATGCATTCACAGAAGACAGGTCATAACGTGCTCGGAACCATCCGACGCGATGTAAGAATATCAGTAGCCAGGAGAGGTCATGGCTAATGAAAGACTCATGTGGAGCGATCCCCGCCCGGAAGGGTGCGAGGTATGTACTTATACATATAATGCAGACGGTACTAAAGAAGTGCGGCATATTTACCCGCTATGCCGCGTTCATGGCCGTCCAAATAAATCTCGGACTGAGCCGGAAATGGGAGAAAATATCCAGACCCCGGCAGTACCGAAAAGGCCTCGCGGCCGACCGCGAAAGTCCGGAGGTACAATTCCTGCTATCTCAACAGCTACCTGAGAGGGTTATGGCGCATTATATCGACTGTAAAGAATGCGAAAGAGGGGACACTTGTCCTGTTGGATTTCGCATTATGGGTCTAGCTAAGGAGCTTATATGAGTACCGTTCCAATGACCAGCGCTCGCCGTTCAGAAATCCTCGCAGATGAATACGAGGATGTCATCGTGGTTGTGTACTGCAATATGTCAGGAATAGAGGGGGGTTTCAGTGGACCCGGAGCCGAGGCTACGGCCGATGATTACATCCGTTACGTTCAGGATAAGTACCCTGCTTACAGGACTCAGGTATTCGGCAAAATCGTTCTCGGAAAAGTCGCGGACGCTCCTGCCGGAACTCCCAATTGGGAAGTCATCGAAGAACCCCCTACCACGTCTGGAGAATCCACGGAGAGGGAAGATTAGTTTCGTAATTGGAATAACTGTAGTTCTCGCGGCTGCCGCTATAGCGATATATGCTATTAATGTCGGCATCGTAAATCACTACATAGAAGCGCTATATGTCCTAGCTATATTCGCCGGAAACTGTCTTTGCTATACGGGAATAAAGATGGTTATCTGGGCCGAACAACATCACGACATAATGGAGGCTGCCAGGAAACTCGACAAAAAGGTTACTAGCTGGTATAATTAGAACTACCCACAGTGAGAAGGCACAGGAATGATCCGAGTAGAACTAGAACTACGCCTAGCAAATGACCAGGCTGCTATGGCGAAAGCTATCAAGAAACAGCTCAGTATAGAGCTAAAAGGAATGCCCTATCGCATCCGAATAATGACGGATGTACTTCCCAAGGTGGGGGCTGCTGAATGAGCGGGACAAATGGCAGTTGGGCGAAATATCTGGCGTGGGTTGAAAGGCTCCCAGATAACGTCCTGCTATGCCGACGCGACGGGCACAGGTTCGCGGAAATCACCGACAAAAAGCGTGCCCATTGGACAAAAAGAAAGCACGGGACAATTGAAATAGAAGTTCCGTGTCTCCGTAGGTGCGGAGTCCACAGAACGCAATTTGTGGACCCAGACACCGGCTATCTGGACCGCCGCAATAAGGTCTGGATGGAGTACGAAGATCCTGATTATCTCATCCCAAAGGAGGCGCGTAGCGGAAAGGGATACACAGCAGATATGCGGGCGGTAATTCGTATGGAAACTATCGTCCGAAATGCAGAACTCATCGTGGAGGAATAGATGGAACTCGGCGACCGTGTCGTTTACGACCTGATCCAAGAAAACACCGGACCCCCTGCTAACAGGATCGCCGTGATCGCAGCCCGATGCCGCGAGGCCGGATATCCCGAGGAGGAGGAGCTGGAAAAAGCCCCGACCCGGAAAGCCGGGTAGACCAAGAATAAAAAACTCCCACAGGAGGAACAATGTCCAGAGGAAATGCGTCATCTCTGCCACCAGACCCGCATCTCGACCCCAAGAATGCCCGGG
>Ga0126380_10000281_pt1 | contig 15755 bp, 14 predicted proteins | sample PanSoiMetPlot_26_FD_92544 | JGI IMG/M metagenome (GOLD analysis project Ga0126380, IMG submission 92544) | Tropical forest soil microbial communities from Panama - MetaG Plot_26 | ecosystem: Environmental > Terrestrial > Soil > Tropical forest > Bulk soil | place: Panama | collected 2016-02-17
CAGGCGTCGGTGTCAGATGTCAGGAAAACGGTTCACTCCTAATTCCTGATTCCCAATCCCTGATCCCTGACTACTGATCCCTGTTACTGATTACTGATTCCCGACATGACCGCCTTCGTTCGCCGCCTGTCGCTGACGAACTTCCGCAACTATCACGCCGTGCAAATTTCGCTCGGACGCGCCGGACCGGTGGTGCTTACGGGCGTCAACGGCGCCGGCAAGACCAACTTGATCGAGGCCATCTCGCTGCTGGCACCGGGTCGCGGACTACGGCGCGCTACCATGGAAGAACTTGCCTTCGCCGAAGGGGATGGCGCCTGGGCGGTCTCGGCGGAGATCGAAGGCATGCTCGGCCTTGCGACGCTCGGCACCGGCATAGATCCACCGGCCGGCGAAGATTCCGCGCCCGTCCGCAAATGTCGCATCGACCGCGAAAGCGTCGGCTCGGCAACCGCATTCGCCGACCACCTCCGCGTGGTGTGGCTGACACCGGCCATGGATCCGCTCTTTAATGGTCCCGCCTCCGAGCGGCGGCGATTTCTGGATCGTCTTGTGCTCGCGGTCGATGCGCAACATTCGAGCCGTGTTGCGGCACTGGAACGTTCGCTGCGCTCGCGTAACCGTCTGCTGGAGGATTCGCCGGGAGATTCTCATTGGCTCGACGCCGTCGAGCACGAAACAGCCGAAGTCGCGGTTGCAGTCGCTGCCGCGCGCGTCGAAACAGTCAAGCGTCTGTCGGCAGCCCTTGATGCCGCGCGTGATCAGGCGCCGGAATTTCCGCAGGCCCAAATTGATTTGCACGGCTGGATGGAGCGGCTTCTGGCCGACCATAGCGCAATCGAAATCGAGGATCGCTACCGCGCGCTTCTCAAGGAAAATCGCCCACGCGATGCGGCCGCAGGCCGCACGCTTGACGGCCCGCATTTGTCCGATCTCGCCGTACGGCACAGGGCGAAGAACCTCCCCGCGGCGGACGCATCAACCGGGGAACAGAAAGCCTTGCTGATCCGCCTCGTGCTCGCGCACGCCGGATTGATCAAGCAGATGACCGGCTTCGCACCATTGCTTTTGCTCGACGAGGTTGTCGCTCATCTCGACCCCGTGCGCCGCGCGGCGCTCTACGATGCGTTGTCTTCTCTGGGTGCGCAGGTGTGGATGACCGGCGCCGATCCGGTTTCATTCGGCGACATCGTCAGCCGGGCGAATGTTTTCGAGGTGCGCGGCGGAACAGTACAAAGAATAAGTTCAGTTCCATAACGATCGCTCACGTTTTGTTAATCGAAATCCGGTGAATTAATCGAAGATAGGAACCATCTCCCAACGATTGCTCTTATCCAAACAGCTATGGGGCTGTTAATGAGTACGGATGCGGCAATTGATCGGGTGAAAGGCGAACTTAGTCGCGCGTTCGAAAAAACTCGCGCCGATCTTGAGCGAGTCGAAATTTTGGCGGCGGGCTTAATCGCCTTCAGTAAGCCGGTTCCAACCTACGAACCCCGGTTCCGGCATTTGCCGCAGCCCGGTCTCAGCGCACACGAACTGCCATCGGACTAGGACGTCTGCAGGCTTGCCTTAGGCGCTGGCAGAGGCGCCCAAACGACCAAACGAAATCCAGTCAGTCGATCCGACGGGCGCATCAATCAGCGGGTATGTGCTGAGCTGATTCGCGTTGAAAACGACGCAAAAAAAGTGGGGATTTTTCCAACCCTGCCCCTTTAAAAACCGCTGGTACATCAACATATTAGGTCAAGATACTTTGCCCTGTACGACGCCCAATTTTCGTGTCAGACAAACCACACAATCCGACTCAATTTTCCACCCCCTTCGAGGGTGCCGCTGATGGCTGAACCGGCCCGCAGAAATCCATCCGACTATGGCGCAGAATCAATCAAGGTCCTCAAGGGACTTGATGCCGTGCGCAAGCGGCCGGGCATGTACATCGGCGATACCGATGACGGCTCGGGCCTCCACCATATGGTCTATGAGGTCGTCGACAATGCGATCGATGAGGCGCTCGCGGGATTTGCCACCGAAGTCACGGTAACGCTCAATCCGGATGGCTCCTGCACGGTGCGAGATAACGGTCGCGGCATCCCGACCGACATTCACAAGGGCGAGGGCGTCTCCGCAGCGGAAGTCATCATGACGCAGTTGCACGCCGGCGGAAAATTCGACCAAAACGCTTACAAAGTTTCGGGTGGCCTGCACGGCGTCGGCGTCTCGGTGGTGAACGCCCTATCGACCTGGCTGAAACTCACGATTTGGCGCGACGGCAAGGAACACTTCATGGAGTTCCGCGAGGGCGTCGCAAAAGCCCCGCTCAAGGTACATGGCGATGCAAAAGGCCTGAGCGGAACCGAAGTCACATTCCTGCCCTCCCCGAAGACCTTCACCATGGTCGAGTTCGATTTTGCGACGCTTGAGCACCGGCTGCGCGAACTGGCGTTCCTGAATTCAGGAGTGACCATTGTTCTCTCCGACCAGCGTCACGCCGTCGAAAAGCGCGAGGAGATGAAATACGAAGGCGGTGTCGAAGCTTTCGTGAAATTCCTCGATCGCAACAAGACCGCGCTCATCCCCAGCCCCATCATGATCAAGTCCGAGCGCGAAGGCATTACGGTTGAGTGCGCGCTGTGGTGGAACGACGGCTATCATGAAAGCGTGCTCTGCTTCACAAACAACATTCCGCAACGCGACGGCGGCACTCACCTTGCCGGATTCCGCGGCGCGCTGACGCGCCAGATCACTCAATACGCGGAAACCATCGGTACCTCGCGCAAGGAAAAAGTTGCGCTGACCGGTGATGATTGCCGGGAGGGGTTGACCGCGGTGCTGTCCTGCAAGGTGCCGGATCCAAAATTTTCGTCGCAGACAAAGGACAAGCTGGTGTCCTCTGAAGTGCGCCCGGTTGTCGAAAACGTCATCAACCAGGCGCTGCAGGACTGGTTCGAGATTCATCCTCAGGAGGCCAAGGTCATCGTCGGCAAGGTGGTCGAGGCTGCCGCCGCCCGCGAGGCAGCGCGGAAAGCGCGTGAATTGACCCGGCGCAAAGGCGCGCTCGATGTCTCCTCGTTGCCAGGCAAACTGGCCGACTGCCAGGAACGGGATCCCGCGAAATCAGAATTGTTCATTGTCGAGGGTGACAGCGCGGGCGGTTCGGCCAAGCAGGGTCGCAACCGCGAATTTCAGGCGGTGCTTCCACTGCGTGGCAAGATCCTCAACGTCGAGCGCGCGCGGTTCGACAAGATGTTGTCGAGTCAGGAAATCGGGACGCTCATCACGGCGCTCGGGACCAGCATCGGGCGCGACGAGTTCAATCCCGACAAGCTGCGGTACCACAAGATCATCATCATGACTGACGCGGACGTGGATGGCTCGCACATCCGCACGCTGCTGCTGACGTTTTTTTTCCGCCAGATGGACGAATTGATCAAACGCGGCCATATCTTCATCGCGCAGCCGCCGCTGTATAAGGTCACACGTGGAAAATCCGAGCAGTACCTCAAGGACGAGCGCGCGCTCGAGGATTACCTGATTACGGCCGGTCTCGAGGATGCCGTGCTCCGGCTCGCTTCAGGCGAGGACCGCGGACGTGCCGACCTGCGGAAACTGACCGAAGACGCGCGCACGATCCGCGGAATCCTGAGCGGTCTGCACAGCCGCTACAATCGTAAAGTAATCGAACAGGCGGCGATTGCGGGCGTGCTTAATCCCGGCGTTACCGGCGATGCGAAAAAAGGCGCTGCGGCGGCAACCTACATTGCGAAGCGGCTCGATGCGCTGGAAGAGGAAACCGAACGTGGCTGGAACGGCACGTTCGACGACAACGGTTTTCATTTCGAGCGCACGGTGCGCGGCGTCAAGGAAGTCGCAGTCATCGACCAGGCGTTGATTGGCTCTGCCGATGCGCGGAAGCTCGACGAGTTTGCCGCCTCACTGCAACAGGTCTTCCCACGGCCGACGCCGCCGGCGATGTTACGCCGCAAGGATGAAACAGTCGCGATCCACGGACCGGTTGGTCTGTTCGAGGCGCTTATCGCTGCCGGACGCAAGGGCCTCACCCTGCAGCGTTACAAAGGCCTGGGCGAGATGAACCCCGAACAATTGTGGGAGACAACGCTCGACGTCAACGCAAGATCGCTGCTGCAGGTCCGCATCAAGGAAGTCGACGAAGCCAACGTGCTCTTCGACCAGTTGATGGGCGATCTGGTTGAGCCGCGCAGACAATTCATCCAGGACAACGCTCTGTCGGCAAGCGTCGACGTCTGATCGGGCGCCGACGCCTTCTATCTCCCGTTGCAGATCATCTCGACGCCGTCGATCCATCTGCCCCGGCCTTCGGCTACCGATATCTCCCTGAAATAACATCCGCCGTAATCACCAAAATTGCCGTAACAACCGCCAAGAGCGCAGCCGCGCGTCCACGGCAGATACCCGATGTAACGAAGCTGGTTGTTGTTGAGCCAATATGATCTTACCCATGAGGAACACCCTGCTCAGACATGGCTTGATCATATCCGGAAGCCCGAAGGAATTTCGGGGAACATTCCGTCATAGTTACCGTCGACGGAAATCGCCTGTCAGGACGTGAGTTTAGCGCCGATCGTCAGCCCGATTATGAGTGCACCAAGGAACAGCACAATGAATATTCCGAACAACCATTTCGCGATCGTGGCGGACGCGGCTTCGATGTCGGCAAAGCCGAAAATGCCCGCGATGACGGCGATGATCAGGAAAATCACGGCCCATTTCAGCATCTGAAATGCTCCTTGTTGACGGACTCCTCTCTCGATAATGGGCAGGACCAGCGCCAAGTTCCGGTGTGACTGCGTGCATCAGAACAGGTCCAGGTATTCCTTTTGCTCCCAGGACGTGACATCGCCGCGCTCAGCGCCGGCTTCTTTCTGAAAGCGCTCGAACTCGGCAGCCTTGATGTGCAGGTAGTACTCGACAAACTCGGCGCCAAAACCGGTGCGCAAGACCCCGTCCGAACGCAACGCGGTGAGCGCCTCGTTCAGATTTTTCGGAAGCAGTGCAGCGACGGCTTCGTAGGGAGTGTCCGCCGAAGGTCCGGGATCAAGCCTGCGCGCAATCCCATCAAGACCGGAATAGATCTGCGACGCCACATACAAATAGGGATTGGCGGCGGGCTCGCCGACGCGATTTTCGAGGCGTGTAGCCGGGCTGCCCGGTTGCCCAACAACACGCACCATGACCCCACGATTGTCGTGCCCCCAGTTGGCACGATCAGGTGCCAGCGAGTAAGCCCGATACCGCTTGTAGCCGTTGATCGTCGGCGTGGTGAAAGCGGCGGTGCCGCGCGCATGAGCCAGCAACCCGCCGAGATAGTACTTGCCCACGGTTGAGAGCATGTCCGCGTGATCGAAAGCAAATGCGTTGCGTCCGCTTTTGCGTTCCATCAGGGACTGATGCAGATGCCAGCCGCTGGACATCACATTGGGCAGAGCAGGTCGGCACATGAAGCTCGCGAGATAACCATTCCGGCGCGCGATCTGCTTCACCGCGGCGCGGAACAACACCATGGCGTCGGCGCTCGCGAGTCCGGCCAGGGGCCGAAAAGTGAATTCGCATTGGCTGGGGCCGAGCTCGACCTCAATCGAACGCAACGGCAGGCCGAGCTGCTCGATGCCGCGGCGGAGAATGTCGACCGCCGGTTCCAGCATATCGAAGCGTGACTCGGTGAGATACTGATAGCCTTGCGTCAGCAGGCTGACCTCGGGCGCTTCCGGCGGCCAGGTGGCATCGGATGGCCGCAGACGCGGATTCTCAATCTTGAAAAGATGGAATTCGATTTCCAGGCCCGCCAGGAAATCGAAGCCAGCCTCGGCAAGCGTTGCGAGAGCGTCGCGACAGCGTGCACGGGAAGAATACGGCACCGGGCTGCCGTTGGTGAAATAGATGTCGCACAACAACCAACCGGTTTTGTTGGCCCAAGGGAGAATCCTGAATGTCGTGGGGTCGGCGACCATAACGAAATCGCCGCCGCCTTCCATCTCCCGGCTGGCAAAGCCACCTCCCGGAGTGAACACCAGATAGACGGTGCGGTGCGCTGTATCCTTGGCGAGCAGAGTCGTCGTCATGGTGACGCCCGCACTCATCGCCTGGACCGCTTCGGCGGCAAGTAATGTCTTTCCGCGCAAGACACCGTGCTGGTCGGCGAAGGAAAAACGCACGACCTCCAGTTTTTCTTTTCTGATGATGCGCCCGACTTGCTCGGCGGCCTTCGCCTGCGCGTTGTCCCGCAGTCGATGCTGTTCGACAAAATTCACCGCTTTGCGCGGACGCGAAGGCATGCTCGCCTCATACTAGCGCCCATTCCCCCAGCTCGCGCCCTGACGCTTGCTCGCTTCGCTTTCCTGCCAATAGTCCTGCCAGCCATCGGCCGGGCCGATACCGTCGATCGCGGCCGGACCCGTGATGCTTGCCGCACGCGCGGGATCGAGCACCATGATCGGCTTCTCACCTTTCGCGGACTGCTCAATTGCTTGCCGCAGCATCTTTCGATAGGCGCTGATCGCCTTGTCGGAGGTGCCGAGATGTTCACTGGTGCGATCCTGAATCGCACCCATCGATTCGCAGGCCCATTGATCGTGCACGTTGATGTCGGCACCCATCCCCGTGTACGTGTCGTGCTCCTGCTCGTGAGCATCGAACCCGTAGTCGTTGCTCTTGTTCTTGTTCGGGATGTAGTCGGGCAACTGGTAGAGCGCGAGCCGTTGGCGACGCATCTCGGTCTTGTCGACCGGGGCGCCGAAGCTGGTGAAGATCGCGTACCAGTAGTGCTTCTCGTCATCGACCGGCACGTGCCACTGCGTAATCGTCATTTCGCGGCTCATCGGGATGACGAATGCGTTGGGAAACATCAAGTTGGTTACACGCACATGGGTGCTGCCTTCGCTGATCTGCCGCAGCGTCACCAGCCTGAAGCCGAAGTCCGTTGGCTCGACCTCGATGCGTGGTCGCGTGACTTCGCGCATGATGCGCGACATCGGCATGTCGGAATCGCGCGAAGTGTCACGAAACAATTTTCCGTAGCCCTGGCTTGGATCCTCATCGTGGAAGAAGCGATGTAGGAATGACGTGTGCACCGGATCGATGCCCACTTCGAGCGACTGCAGCCAGTTGCAATCGATCATTCCCTTGAACGCGAAAGTGTGGCTGTCGGGTGCAATAAAACAGTCGAAATACGGGAACGCGGGAGGCTCGCCCTGACCAAGATAGGCGAAAAGAATCCCGCTCTTTTCGACGACCGGATACGCTTTCTGCCGGATGTTGGCGCACAGGTTGCTGTCATCGGGCTCGGCCGGAGTCTCCAAGCATTTGCCGTGGACGTCGAACAGCCAGCCGTGAAACGCACAACGCAAGCCGCCGTCTTCCAATCGTCCGTATGCGAGATCGGTGCCGCGATGGGGACAGCGGCGGCCGATCAACCCATAGCGGCCTTGCTCGTCGCGAAAGATCACCAGGTCTTCGCCAAACAGGCGTACGGCCTTGACCGGGCGATTGCCGGAAAGCTCATCAACCAATGCCGCCGGTTGCCAATAGCAGCGCATCAGGCCGCCCGCCGGCGTGCCCGGGCCCGTCCGCGTCATGAGATCGTTCTGTTCCGCACTCAACATCGCCAAGTCCCTTTCGCAAGACGACTTTATACGAAGTCGACGAGCGACTGAAAGTCGCGGGCAGGAGCCGCAAAAAAACGAAGCGGCCGGCAATGCAGCCGGCCGCAATTCCCCTTGATTCGCGACTTAATTGGCCTGTCGTGTGGTCCACCCCGTGTCCATGCGACGGCGCCAGGCGGTCTGACGCAGGCCTATCAGCCGCTGCGCCGCCGTCTTTGCTTCCGCACGGGTCGCCGCCGCGCATGTGCGATATTCGAGATCGGCGACAGGTGGCACCAATGGCTCCCTGCGGAAGAGCCGGGTGAATGTGTTGCCATCGTTCAATTTCAGGTCGGCGAGCGCATTGGCGACGTTGGCGGAATGACCGAATGCAACGACCCGACCCGTCATGGTGTGTCGGACTTCGTAGACGCCAGGACCGATCGGCGCTTCGACATGTTCGCCGCTTTGCGCATCGGGAAAACGCTTCCAGTTGCTCCAGGTCTGCACCATCAAAACCCCCAATATCTTAAAAAAAGAGCGGTCCAAGAACGCGAGAACTAACCATTGGTTCCGCCAGGTCAATAGAGGGTGTTGATAAGTTGCCGTCGCGCTTAATTCCGGCGGTTAACACAGGAACTTGGCTGCACTTAATCTTGCTGCGTTAACGCGGCGGTTAATGGCCGGGCAGCACAAGCACCTTCGGCTTCGGCGGGAGGTCCGTCTTCGACACCACCACAGATGGAATTTGCGCGAGTTCCACATCCCAATCCTGTCGCACGCGCTGAAGGAAGCGATCGAGCGTGTAAGCACTGAAAAAGTGCATTGGAATCATCAGTGGCGCCTTGAGCGCGTGCAGAACTTCAACCATCCCATCGAGATCGAGCGTGTATGAACCGTCCACCGGCACCATCACAATATCCACGCGACCGATTTCGTTGAGCTGCTGCTGCGTCAGCGTGTGATGCAGGTGGCCGAGGTGCGCGATGCACAGATTGGCGACTTCGAAAATGAAGATCGAATTGCCGTGGCGCTCCGTTCCGCCATCGAAGGTGCGGATGTTGGTCGGGACATTCCGCACACGAACGTCCTTGTATTGCAAATCGATTCGCGCGGGCTTTTGGTCCTCCCCCCATCCATGCAGCACATATTTGATGCCCGGATCGGGCGACAAGGTGTAATGCGATGAATGTGCGTGATTCATCGTCGCAATATCGGGAAGCACGGGCGGCCTGACCCAGTCGCTGTAATCGGTCGCGATGCGCACCAGTTGAGGGCTTTCGATCAGAAATGTCGCGTGCCCCACATAGCTGATGCGTACCTGGTCTCGCTCGAGCGCTGCAAGCCGCAGCACGGCGGGTTTGACGAAGGGCGGCCGCGAGGCAACTAGGCCCGGACAGGCTTGCGTCATTTCGGGCTTCGCCGGCGGTGCCGCGCCTTGCGCGACAGGCTGCGTAATCCCTGCGACGGTCCACGCCAGCAGCGCAAGGATTTTCATTGTACCGTGCGACATGCATTCATCCGCATCGATTGAGCGCGGACGGAAATCTGACACGCTTTCTTGGGCCTCGCCAGCACATCAGCAGTCAACAAAAAGCGGCGCCGAGGAGGCGCCGCTCTTTTTAGTTGTGTGACTTCAGAATTGCTCGAAATAGCGACGGTCCCGCATCGAGACGATGATCCCCTTCGGAGTCACGACCAGCCAGCGCCCGTCCTGCCGCTTTATCTGTTCGACCGGGCCGAGGCCGGGCAACGGCGCGCCTCGCACGACCTGATAGATGTCGCCATGACCCTGCACATAAACGTAGCCGTCGCGCGTCTCGCGAATCGACCAGTCGGTCAGGATCGCCATGCGCGGCGCCGAATCGACAGAGGCGGCTTCCGGCCTGGGCGATGGCAGTGGCGCGGAGGCGGGAGTCGCTTGCTGCGGAGTCGGGATGGAAGCGGTGATGTTGGCGCTTTCGCGATTGAGACGTTCGCTGATCTTCGCGATCTGGCTGGACGCTGATTTGTTGGCGGCTTCGAGGCTGGTCTTGAGGCTGGTGATTTCTTTGGTGAGGCGCGCCACAGACTGCTGCATCGCCTTGTTCTCCTCGACGGCAGCGACATCGATGGTCGGCGGTTTGGAAAAGCCACCGCTTGCGGCAGTGCCGACGACTGCACCCAATGCCGCCGCGATTGCGATCGATGCGGCGAGCACCGCGTAGCGCTTGTGCCGCGGGCGCAGAATGAGGCGGGGACGCCTCGGTGCAGCGAGCTGCCCAATGCTTGCAGAAACCGTCGTTCCCATAGCCGTGGTTTCATTTGCGGCATTGAGCGCCTCGGTTGTCTCGATCAGCGGCGCCTCCGCTGTCGAACTCGTCGTGCCGATCATGTCTGCAGGCGAGATCGACGGCGATTCGACGGCAGGCAGTTCAATGTTGGGCTGCGGTTGCCCGGATGCGTTGTCCGGTTGCGCGACCGCTTCGCCATCGGTTGCAGCCTTACGCTTGTCCATGGTTCTACATTCCCTGGATTGATCGTTCACCAATCGGTAACCACGATGGGTTACCAATTGGTTACCAATCCTGAGAGATGAACCGTTCGTCGATGGCGCCGAACACTCACGCGTAGCTGATACTCGCTGCAGAATGCAGGCGCGCGCGTTGCCTGCTCGCCGGCGCAAATTTTTTATCCAATCAAGCGAAGGCCGTAACTATACCGACAGCCCGTTTTCGGCTGCGAGGGCCTTCAAAGATACGGCCGGACGCGCTCCGACATGCTGAATGACTTCCGCCGCAGCAAGGGCTCCGAGGCGCGCGGAGGTATGGTGGTCTTTGCCGCGCGACAGGCCAACCAGAAAACCTGCGGCGAAGAGATCCCCGGCGCCGGTTACATCCACGATCTTGTCGACCGGTTCTGCAGCCACCGGCTCGACGGAGTCACCCGCCACTACCACGCAACCTTTTTCGCTGCGCGTCACCACGGCAAGCCTGGCAACGTCGCGCAATGCCTTTGTTGCGCTGGCGAAGTCAGCGGTCTCGTAAAGGCTGAGCAACTCGCGTTCGTTGGCGAAAACAATATCCACAGTACCTTTGCAGATCAGATCGAGAAATTCATTCCGGTATCGATCAACGCAAAAGGCGTCGGACAATGTAAGCGCGACGCGGCGTTTATTCTTGTGAGCAATTTCCGCCGCCTTGACGAAAGCTCCTTTGGCATGCTGCGGATCCCATAAATAGCCTTCGAGATAGGTGATTGCGGCGCTTGCCACCCGTGCGTCGTCTATATCGGCAGAGGTCAAATCCTGCGCGGCGCCCAAGAACGTGTTCATGGTGCGCTCGCCATCGGGCGTGACCATGATGTAGCTGCGCGCGGTCGAAGGGCCGCTGATGGCCGGCTTCGTGTCGAAGGCAACATTGGCGGCCCGAATGTCGTGGGCGAAGATGCGGCCCAGATCATCATCCCTAACCTTGCCGATAAAACTTGCGCGCGCGCCGAAGCTCGCTACGCCGACGATCGTGTTCGCAGCCGAACCGCCCGAGCTTTCCACTGCCGGCCCCATGGCCGCGTAGATCGCCTGGGCGCGCGCTTCGTCGATCAAGGCCATGCTGCCTTTGTGCATGCCATGTTTCACGAGGAAATCGTCCTCGGCGCGGGCGATCACATCGACAATGGCATTGCCGATGCCAAGCACGTCGTAACGAAGATTGGTCATGTGTGTCCTCGTAAATGTCGCGTGCACTATATCGGCGGAACGCGCCGCGGCAAGCGTGGACGATCGCGGGATGACGGGCCCTTGCCCACGGGCTTAAATTGTCGTGCTAGGAGTCGTCCATGTCTCTCGCGCGCGATATCACGACTGTCGGCAGCGGCACGCTGATCTCGCGTCTGTTGGCCTATCTGCGCGACGCCTGGATCGCGGCGCTGCTCGGCGCGGGCCCTCATTCCGAGGCTTTGTTCGTTGTGCTGCAAATCGTGAATTTTTTTCGCCGCGTATTGTCCGAAGGCGCGCTCAATAGCGCCTTCGTGCCGATTTGGCTCAGGCTGCGCGCAGGCGAAGATGGGTCAGCCAACGCTGCGCGTTTCACGCAGCGCGTTCTGCTGGTGATGTTCTGCATCGTGGGCATCATCGCCCTGCTGGTGATCTTTTTTGCGCCCACGCTGGTCACGGCGATCGCTCCGGGATTCGACCGGGCGCGGCGTTCGCTTGCCGCCTTTCTGTTATTCATGGTGGCACCTTATATCGTTCTCGCCGGGCTGGTGGCGGTGATTGCTGCGGCTCTCAATGCGGAAGGCCGGGTCCGCGCGGTCGCTATCATTATGGTGACGTTCAATCTGACAATGGTAACGTCGCTTGCCCTGCTTCCCCGTGGCGACGCTGACCAGTTCTACGTCACCGCCTGGCTCGCCTTTGCTGTCACCGTCGCAGGTCTGATCCAGCTTGCGTTGACCAGCGGGGTCTGGCTGTCGACCGGCAAGCGCTGGCAGCTCCCGCGCACGCATGTTGCGGATCAAACTGAAAATTTTTTCAAGCGCGCCTTTCCTGGCCTGATCGCCACCGGCGTGCCACAGCTGAAGCTCATCGCGATAACTGCGATCGCATCCGCTTCGCCCGCGGCAGTCTCATGGCTCTATTACGCCAACCGACTTTATGAATTACCGCTCGTTTCCGTCGCGATCGCCGCGGTCATCGTGCCTCGCATCGCTGCCGGCGTCGTAGCCGGCAACGATCACGCGCTGGTGGCGGCGCAGTCGCGCGCCTATGAGAGGGCGCGCTGCCCACCGCTGCGGGGTTTGCGCTGCTTGCCTATCCCATCGCGGGCGGCCTGTTCGAGCGCGGAGCTTTCGGTCCCCAGGATACAGCGGCAGTTGCGGGCGCGCTGGCCGCGATCAGTGCCGGATTGCCCGGCCACGTGCTGGAAAAGACATTCGGCGCCGTCTCGTTTGCGCACGAGGATACGCAAACGCCGATGGCAGCCGCGCTGTGTGGCCTGGCTGTCGCGATTGTCGGCGGGGTGCTGCTATTTCCGCGCTACGGCCATATCGGTCTCGCCGCGGCATTCGCGGCTTCCGGCTGGGTCGGAGCTGTAGTGCTGGGCAGCATTCTGTTTCGACGCCGCTGGCTACGGCTCGATGAGGATGCACGGCGGCGATTACCTCGCATTGTCATCGCCACCGCGATCATGGGGGCGGCCGTCGTCTTTGGTGCAGTGATCGCCCACGCAACTTTCCCGACGGCGGAATCGTCCTCCTCCGGCCGCCTCGTCGTGTTGATCGTCCTTGTGACTTTTGGCGTTGCCATCCACGCCGTCGCCTTGCGCACGCTTGGGATCGCGACGCTTCGGGAATTGCTGGCAGAAATGCGCGCCCGCTCATAAGGGCCTTGCCTCGCGCGCCTCCGGCATGGCATGGCTCCGCGCTAAATCGAAGAGGAAAGGCGATGGCGTTCAAGGAACGCGTTTTCTCCGGCGTTCAGCCGACCGGAAATCTGCATCTCGGAAACTATCTTGGCGCCATCACCAAGTTCGTGGCGCTGCAGGAGCGCTATGACTGCATCTACTGCGTTGTCGACCTGCACGCCATCACTGTATGGCAGGATCCGACTGAACTGCCGCGCGCCACGCGGGAAGTCACCGCTGCGTTCCTCGCCTGCGGCATCGATCCCACGAGGAACATCATCTTCAACCAGAGCCAGGTTGCCGAGCATGCCGAGCTCGCCTGGGTCTTTAATTGTGTCGCTCGCCTCGGCTGGCTCAACCGTATGACCCAGTTCAAGGAGAAGGCAGGCAAGGATCGTGAGAACGCCTCGGTCGGACTGTATGTCTATCCGAATCTGATGGCCGCGGATATTTTGGTCTACCGCGCAACGCATGTGCCAGTGGGCGAGGATCAGAAACAGCATCTCGAGCTCTCGCGCGACATTGCCCAGAAATTCAACAATGATTTCGCCGCATCCATCCATGCGCACGGCTACGGCAGCGCATTTTTTCCGCTGCCCGAGCCGCTAATTCAGGGACCTGCGACGCGCGTGATGTCGTTGCGCGATGGTTCGAGGAAAATGTCGAAGTCGGAGGCATCTGATTACTCGCGCATCAATCTGACCGATGATGCCGACGCGATTGCGCAAAAGATCCGCAAGGCAAAGACCGATCCCGAGCCGCTCCCGAGCGAGGAAAAAGCTCTGGGGCCGCGACTCGAAGCCGACAACCTGGTAGGCATCTATGCTGCATTGCAAGGCGTCAGCAAAGCCGAAGTGCTCGGCCAGTTCGGCGGCGGTCAATTCTCTGCCTTCAAAACAGCTCTGGTCGATCTTGCCGTTGCGAAACTCGGACCGATCGGCGCGGAGATGAAGAAACTTGTTCAGGACCCTGTCTATATCGATTCTGTATTGGCCGATGGATCGCAGCGTGCGCAAAAGATCGCCGCCGAAACTATGAAGGCGGTCAAGGATATCGTTGGGTTCGTGCATCGCTAGTTGCGGCGCGGTACGCCCGCCTTGTCGGCTTGGCGGCCGGCGTGCCACCATTGGCACTTGTGAACTCAGAATGACGAACATGATCGCACGGGAGCGTCGCGCCCATGAGCAGCAAGCGTCGCAGCTACGAGGCCGGCCACAAGCGCAAATACCTAGTGGTCATCGACGACACTGAAGAATGCGACAGGGCGGTCTACTGGGCAGCCAAGCGCGCCGGCCGTACCAAGTCGCAAATCGTGATGCTGCGCGTCATCGAACCTGGCGACCGCAATCAGCAATGGCTGGGCGTCGCCGATATCATGATGGCCGAGCAACAGGAGGCGGCGAACGCGGCGCTCGATAAATTCGCCGCACGGGCGAAAGAAATCGCAGAGATAACGCCTGACCGGGTAATCCGCGAGGGCGATACTGCCGAGGAGATTGTTAAGCTGATTGACGAAGACGCCGATATCGGCATTCTCGTTCTGGCCGCCGGCACCGGAAAAGAAGGACCCGGGCCGCTCGTCTCCAACTTGGCCAAGACTGCCGGCACATTTCCCATTCCGGTGGCTCTTGTGCCGGGGCATCTCAGCGACGACGAGATCGATGCGAGCTCGTAGGCTCGCGCCACGAGCCGTTGACCACGAGGCGCGTAATAGCCATTTATGCGCTATAGTTCTATCGCCGGGTGGGCCTTGAACCCGCATGAGGCAAGGAGCGATCAGATGTTTATTCAGACCGAGGTTACGCCTAATCCCGCGACGCTAAAGTTCCTTCCGGGACGCAGCGTGCTTGAAAACAGCACCCTCGACATGCCGACGAGAGAAAGCGCCGCGCAGTCGCCTTTGGCCGCACGCCTTTTTGATATTCCCAACGTCGGCGGCGTCTTCTTCGGGGCGGATTTTATTTCGGTCACCAAGACCGATGGCGACTGGCAGCAGATGAAGCCTGCGATTCTCGGCGCAATCATGGAGCACTATATGTCGGGCGCGCCGCTGCTTTCCGAAGGCGCAAAGCCGGACCACGCTGCAGCCGAAGAGTTTTTCGATGCCAGGGACGCCGAGACCGTTGCCACCATCAAGGACCTGATCGAGACGCGCGTCCGCCCGGCGGTCGCTGGTGACGGCGGCGACATAACTTTCCGCGGTTACAAGGAAGGCGTCGTCTATCTCAACATGAAGGGTGCCTGCTCAGGTTGCCCCTCCTCGACTGCCACCCTCCGACATGGCATCCAGAACCTTCTGCGCCATTTCGTGCCGGATGTGGTCGAGGTTCGGCCGATGTAATTGTGCCCTGCGGGCTCTCATGGGACGCTCCGCGTTTAAGGTACAGTCGAACCGTCAGCGGTTGCCGGATCAACCGATCTTTGCGGAAGATCGCAAGCGGGTTCTGAATGCGCGTCCTTGCCATCGATACTGCTCTTGAGGCGTGTTCGGTCGCTGTATTCGACACTGCGCGCGCCGATGCACGCGCCCAGGAAACCCTTCCCATGCAGCGCGGTCACGCCGAAGCCCTGATGCCACTGATCGAACGTATGCTCGAACGTGCGAAGATCGACGCCGCTGACCTCGATCGCATTGCGGTGACGACCGGGCCTGGGAGCTTCACCGGCCTTCGCGTCGGCATTGCGGCCGCTCGCGGCATTGCCCTCGCTTCGGGCAAGCCAGCGATCGGCTTGACGACGCTGGCGGCTTTCGCCG
>Ga0126380_10000283_pt1 | contig 15722 bp, 17 predicted proteins | sample PanSoiMetPlot_26_FD_92544 | JGI IMG/M metagenome (GOLD analysis project Ga0126380, IMG submission 92544) | Tropical forest soil microbial communities from Panama - MetaG Plot_26 | ecosystem: Environmental > Terrestrial > Soil > Tropical forest > Bulk soil | place: Panama | collected 2016-02-17
AGGTGCCGCGGATGCCAGCGACCGCCGTTGGCTCGATCTGTGCGCCGGGCCGGGCGGGAAGGCCCGGCTGCTCGCCGGGCTGGCCGCGGGCCGCGGTGCGCGCCTGGTCGCCTCCGACGTCAGGGAGCACCGGGCCCGGCTGGTACGGGCGGCGATCGCGGCTGCCAGCGCGGCGGTCATCGTGGCCGACGGCACCGAGCCCGCCTGGCAGCCCGCCTCGTTCGACCGGGTGATCGCCGACGTGCCCTGTTCCGGCCTCGGGGCGCTGCGGCGGCGCCCGGACGCGCGCTGGCGCAAGTCGCCCGCGGACGTGGCCGCGCTCGGTCCGCTCCAGCGCTCCCTGCTGCGCAGCGCGATCAACGCGGCCCGGCCCGGCGGGGTGATCGCCTATGTGACCTGCTCACCGCACGTCGCGGAGACCCGCGCGGTGGTCGGCGAGGTCATCGCCGCCCGCGACGACGTCCTCGTGCTGGACGCCCCCGCACTGCTGGGCGAGGTGCCGGACCTGGCCTGCCCGGGTCCTGGCGGCCGGTACGCGCAGTTCTGGCCGCACCTGCACGGCACCGACGCCATCTTCCTCGCCCTGCTGCGCCGGCGTTCCTGACCCAGCGCCCGGTCAGCTCCCGGTCAGCGCGCGCCCGGGCGTGCGGCCCAGCCGCGATGTGCCGATGTCGGCCCGCTGCCCTTGCGCGTACCCGCTCCCGTAGCCGCTGCCGCTGTAGGTCACCCGTGACCTGCGCGTCACCGGGTATGCCGCGCGGAGCGTGCGCTCGATGATCTCCGTGCGGTCCGCGAGCACCAGGGCGGCCGAGCGGCCATCACCGGCCGCGGCATCCGCGGCGCGCTCCGCCGCCCCCTGCTCGGCGGCGCGGACCCGCGCCACCACGGCGGTCGCGAAGCCGAGCAGCCAGCTCCGGCGCCAGGCACGCGGGCTCTGCGCCCAGGCCGGCGGCTGCGCCGTCGCCAGGCCCTGCCACATCTGGATCAGCAGTGAGGTGTACAGGACATCGGTGCGCTCGATGTCCGACGCGAACCCGAACACGTGGATCCGGGACCCCGGGCCGCTGCGGGGCAGGATCACGCACTGGCAGCGCAGCGCTACCGCCAGCCCGCACAACAGGTGCGCCTGCACCCGGGCCCAGGGATTGCCGATGTCGATCACCCGGTCGGCCGGGCGGTCGGTCTCCGGCCGGCGCGCGGCGAGCAGGGCCCGGTCGATGCCGTACTTGGCCATCAGCTCCGCGGCCTTGGCGGTCAGCGCCTGCGCCTCGGCCTGGGTCACGCCGTCTGCCTCGGCCTTGACCAGGAGCTTGCGGACCCGGCCGAGCAGCGCTTCCGGCGTCTCGGTGTTCATTTGGCCTCCCTCGCGGGCGCTTCGCTGGCTTCGGGAGGCGTGTCCTCGCCGCCGGGACCCCGCAACGGCGCCTGGGGCGCCTTATGCGGCGTTCGGCCCGTCGGCTGCAGCGCGACGCTACCTGCAGTTGACAGAGGGTGTCTCACTAGCGTCCCTCCTGTCTCTGGCAAGCTGTCGAATACCAGGCCGAAGGCTATCCGCGGGCCGTGACAATTCCGGCCGCGGCGGGCGGCGCATTGAACCTTACCGGGGAGCCCGGGACCGCCCCGGTCGGCACCCGTGCGGGGCGGCGGCGGCGTCTAGACTCGGCGTCATGGCCGTCCAGATGGCGCCCAGCATCTTGTCCGCCGATTTCGCGCGGCTCGCCGACGAGGCGGCGGCGGTCGCGGCGGTGGCCGACTGGCTGCACGTGGACGTCATGGACTACCACTTCGTGCCGAACCTCACTATCGGCCTGCCCGTCGTCGAGTCGCTGCTCAAGCACACGGGGCTGCCGCTGGACTGCCACCTGATGATCTCCGAGCCGGACCGGTGGGCCACCGGGTACGCCGAGGCGGGGGCCCGCAACGTCACCGTGCACGCCGAGGCGCTCCAGTCCCCCGTCCGCACCCTGCGGCAGATCCGGGCCGCGGGCGCCCGCGCCGGGCTCGCGGTGAACCCCGTTACGCCGGTCGAGCCCTTCGAAGACCTGCTGCCCGAACTCGACATACTGTTGCTGATGACCGTGGAGCCGGGGTTCGGCGGGCAGGGCTTCCTCGACATCGTGCTGCCCAAGCTGCGCCGGGCACGGGCGCTGGTGCAGCGGCACGGCGGGTCGGTGTGGCTCCAGGTGGACGGCGGGGTGGGTGAGGAAACCATCGAGCGTTGCGCGGAGGCCGGGGCGGACGTCTTCGTGGCGGGCTCGGCGGTGTACGGCGCCGACAACCCGGCGGCGGCGGTGCAGGCGCTGCGCCAGCGGGCGGAACAGGCCACCGCCCGCGCCCCCTGGTACCACTGACCTGGGCTTGGGGCTGGCGGCCACGGGAGGGGGAGGCTTGTCGATTCCGGCGCCGGCCGATCGTCGGGGTAGGTGACGGGAGTCCTTGACCAAACGGAAGGATGATCAGCATGGCCGAATACCTGATCCTCATCTTTGAGGACGAGAGCGCGTACGCCACCGCCACGCCCGACGTGCTCCAGCAGGTGATGGAGGCGCACAACCGGTTCGCCGAGCAGGTCCCCGAGAAGGGCGGCAAGATCGTCGAGGGCCGGGCCCTCCAGCCCACGCCCACCGCCACCACCATCCGCGGGGACGTGGTCACCGACGGCCCGTTCATCGAGACCAAAGAGGCCGTGGGCGGCTACTACCTGATCGAGGCGCGCGACCTCGACCACGCCTTGGACATCGCGAAGCTGTGCCCGGCGCGCTTCGGCGGCGTCGAGGTGCGGCCGATCATGGTATTCGGCTGAGGTGAGCGGTTCCCCCCCGTCCGGCGGCCCGGGGCGCGGGGGTGACACCGGCGCCGGGCCCGGCCAGGACGCGGGGGGCGCCGCACAGCCAGGCACGGTATCCGCCGCGATCGCCGACGCGCACCGCCGTGAGTGGGCCTTCGTGCTCGCCGCGACGGCGCGCGTCGCCGGCGACCTCGACCTGGCCGAGGAGTGCGTCCAGGACGCCTACGCCGCTGCGCTCACCGCCTGGACCCGCCAAGGGGTCCCGCGCAATGCAGGTGCCTGGCTCACCACCGCCGCGCGCCGCCGCGCGATCGACGCGAAACGGCGGGATGCGGTGCTGCGGGCGAAACTGCCGCTGCTGATCGAGCTGGACCCGCCGGTCGCTTCCTCCGCGCCGCCTGGGGCCGGCGCGGGAGAGGGGGGCGAGGTGATTCCCGACGACCGGCTCAGGCTGATCTTCACCTGCTGCCACCCCGCGCTCGCCAGGGAGGCGCAGGTCGCGCTGACGCTGCGGCTGGTGTGCGGCCTGACCACCGCCGAGATCGCGCAGGCGTTCGTGGTGTCCGAGCCGACCATGGCCGCGCGGGTGACCCGGGCCAAGAAGAAGATCTCCGCGGCACGGATCGCCTACCGCGTCCCCGGGCACGCCGAGTTGCCGGACCGGCTCGACGCGGTGCTCACCGTGGTGCACCTGCTCTACACGACCGGGCACACCGCCCCCGCCGGCGAGAACCTGGTCCGCGCCGACCTGGTCGACCGGGCGATCGGGCTGACGCGCATGCTGCGCGCTCTGATGCCCGACGAGCGCGAGGTCGCCGGGCTGCTCGCGCTGATCCTGCTCACCGACGCCCGCCGGGCCACCCGGGCCGACGCCCAGGGGCGGGTGCTGCTGCTGGAAGAGCAGGACCGGTCCCGGTGGGACCGCGCCGTGATCGCCGAGGGCGCCGCGCTGGTCCCGTGGGCGCTGCGCGGCGGCGGCCCGGGCCGCTTCGCCGTGCAAGCCGCGATCGCCGCGCTGCACGCCGAGGCCCCCAGTTACGCCGAGACGGACTGGCCGCAGATCGTCGCGCTGTACGACGCGCTGCTGCGGGTCTGGAGTTCTCCCGTGGTGGCACTCAACCGCGCCGTCGCGGTGGCCATGGCCCTGGGCCCGGATGCGGGGCTGGCCCAGATCGGGAAACTGGAGGCGGACGGCCGGCTGAGCGCGTACCGCTACCTGCCCGCGGCCAAGGCCGACCTGCTGCGCCGCCTGGGCCAGCTGGAGGCGGCGGCGCAGGCCTACCACGCCGCCCTGGCGCTTACCGACAACGCCGCCGAGCGCGAGTTCCTCGCCCGCCGTCTCACCGAGGTGACCGGGACGCCCGGCTGAACGGTGCGGGGCTGAGCAGGGCTGGTGAACGCGCACCGCGACCACCGGCCTCCGCGGTGGTGGCCTGCTCGGCATGCACCTGGCGGAGGCGTGCGCGGGAGCGGGATCGGCATCCTGATCGCGCCGCCGCTGCGGGCCGGGGTCGGCATTGTGGTGGCGGCATCACCGGCCTGGCCCTGCCGTCCCTCGTGGTGCCCTGGCTGCCTCCGCTGAATTCGGCGCTTCAGGCCGCCTTCCGCCGCGTCTCACCGGCACTGGGGCTGCTGTGGCTGGTCGCCGGGCAGGCCGTCGCCCCGGGGCTGGCCTGCGCCGTCGCGGGCACCTCCCTGGCCCGGGCCCGGCGCCCGGCTAACCCCGGCGGCCGGCCCGGGGCCGGCGGCTAACCGCGGAGGCCGCCGGCCGGCCCGGCCGTGAGCGGAGCGGAATAGCCGCCGTGGCACACTGGTTACCGAAGTGACAGCGTGCTCCGGGGTCGGTGAAACTCCGAGCCGGCGGTGACAGTCCGCGACCCGCCCAGGCCCAGCGCCTGGCCGGTTGATCCGGTGGAATCCCGGGACCGACGGTGAAAGCCCGGATGGGAGGCAGCACGCGTCGCGGTGCGGCGGTGCGGGCCAGCGCCGGGCCGCGGTGGCGCGTTCGCGCGTACCCCGGAGCCGGCGATAGGACGGCCCGGAGGAGGCGCAGCCGCGGATGTTCACCGGAATCGTGGAAGAACTCGGCGAAGTCGTATCGATCGAGCGACTCGACGGTGCGGCCAGGATCACCGTGCGCGGGCCACGGGTCACCGCCGATGCGCGGCCCGGTGACTCGATCGCGGTCAACGGGACCTGCCTGACCGTCACCGGCCTGTCCGGCGGCGACTTGACCGCCGATGTCATGGCCGAGACGCTGAACCGCACCGGGCTCGGTGGCCTGGGCCCGGGCTCGCCGGTCAACCTGGAGCGGTCGCTGCGGGTGGGCGACCGCCTCGGCGGGCACATGGTCCAGGGCCACGTGGACGGCGTGGGCACGGTCGTATCCCGGGTCAGCGGCGAGCGCTGGGATGTGGTGCGGATCACCGTTCCGCCCGGCCTGGCCCGGTACCTGGTGGAGAAGGGCTCGATCGCGGTGGACGGCGTCAGCCTCACCGTGTCCGCCCTCGGCGGCGGCCCGGGGGAGCGGCCCTGGTTCGAGGTCAGCCTCATCCCGGCCACGCTGGCGGCGACCACCCTCGGCCGGGTGCAGCCGGGCAGCGGCGTCAACCTGGAAACCGACGTGATCGGCAAGTACGTGGAGCGGATGCTGCACGGCGAGCCCGCGGCGGTGCGGTCATGACCGCGGAACAGGGCGTCCCCCTCGACAACGTTGAGCAGGCCGTCGCCGAGATCGCGGCCGGCCGCGCGGTCGTGGTGGTGGACGACGCGAACCGGGAAAACGAGGGTGACATCGTCTTCGCGGCCAGCAAGGCCACACCGGAGCTGATGGCGTTCACCATCAGGTACGTCCGCGGCCTGATCTGCGCGCCCATGCTGGGCGAGGACCTCGACCGGCTGCAGCTGCCGCCGATGACCAGCGACAACCAGGAGCACATGGGTACCGCGTTCACCATCAGCGTGGACGCCCGCGACGGCATCACCACCGGCATCTCCGCCGCGGACCGGGCGCGGACGGTGCGGGTCCTTGTCGACTCCGCGACCGAGCCCTATGAGATCGTCCGGCCCGGGCACATCTTCCCGCTGCGGTACACCGAAGGCGGGGTGCTCCGCCGCCCCGGGCACACCGAGGCCGCGGTGGACCTGGCCCGGCTGGCCGGGCTCACCCCGGCCGGGGTGGTGGCCGAGATCTTCAACGACGACGGCACCATGGCCAGGCTGCCCGAGCTGCGCGCCTTCGCCGACCGGCATGGCCTGGCGATGATCACCATCGCCCAGCTCATCGAGTTCCGGCGGCACTCCGAGCGGATGGTCCGCCGGGTCGTGGAGACCCGGCTGCCCAACGCGCACGGCGAATGGCGGGCGCTGGGCTACCAGGACTCGGTCGATGGCATCGAGCACATCGCGCTGGCGCTCGGGGACCTGGGGGACGGGCAGGATGTGCTGGCCCGGGTGCATTCCGAATGCCTCACCGGGGACGTGCTCGGCTCGCGGCGCTGCGACTGCGGCGCGCAGCTCGACGCCGCGATGGCGGCCGTCGCGGCGGAGGGCCGGGGTGTCGTCTGCTACCTGCGCGGCCACGAGGGGCGCGGCATCGGCCTGCTCAGCAAGCTCCGCGCCTACCTGTTGCAGGACGGCGGCGCCGACACGGTGGACGCCAACCTGGAACTCGGCCTGCCCGCCGACGCCCGGGACTACTCCATCGGCGCGCAGATTCTCGCCGACCTCGGCGTGCGCTCGGTACGGCTGCTCACGAACAACCCGGCGAAGGTGGCCGGGCTGGCTGCCTGCGGCATCGAAGTGACCGGCATGGTCCCGCTGCCGGTCGAGCCGACGCGGGAAAACATGCGCTACCTCACCGCCAAGCGGGACCGCCTCGGCCACCGGATCGACGGGCTGTCGGCACCGAACGGCGACGGCCGCGCCAGCCTCGCGGAGGCACGGTGAGCAGCCCGCAGGCGCCCGGCGCAGCGCCGCTGCGCGGCACCCCCACCGCCGAGCACCAGCCGCCCACCCTGCCGATTTGCGTGCCTCCGGCACCACCATGCGAGGTGCTCGCTGGCGCGCCTCCGGCACGACGTCCCGCGAGGAAGGCATGAGCGGCGCCGGCCGGCCAGCCGGCCCCGCGGTGGACGCGGCCGGGCTGACCCTGGCCATCGTGGCGACCCGCTGGCACGCGGAGATCACCGACAGCCTGGTCCGCCAGGCCTGCGCGGCGGCCCGGGCCTGCGGTATCGCCGAGCCGCTGGTGGTGCGGGTGGCTGGCGCGGTGGAACTGCCGGTGGTGGCGGCCGAACTCGCCACCGTGTACGACGCTGTCGCCTGCCTCGGCGCGGTGATCCGCGGCGGCACGCCGCACTTCGAGTACGTCTGCGACGCGGTGACGGCCGGGCTGACCAGGGTCGCCCTGGACGCCAGAACCCCGGTAGGCAACGGGGTGCTGACCTGTGACACCCTGGAGCAGGCCCGTGACCGGTGCGGGCTTGACGACAGCCACGAGGACAAAGGCTGGGAGGCGGTCGTGGCGGCGCTGGACACCGCGCTGGTGCTGCGGTCGCTGCGCGGAACCGCCTCACTGGGCGCGTGAGAGGCTGGTTTCTTGCTGTCCCTGGTCCTGCCCAAGGGCTCGCTGGAGCGGGCGACCCTTGACCTTTTCGACGCGGCCGACCTGACCGTCCGCCGGTCCTCCGACCGCGACTACCACGGCGCCATCGACGACCCGCGGGTCGAGCGGGTGCGCTTCCTGCGGCCGCAGGAGATCCCGTCCTACCTTGGGCGCGGGCTGTTCGACCTCGGCATCACCGGGCGCGACTGGATCACCGAGACCGGTACCGACCTCGTGTCGCTCGGCGAGCTCAAGTACTCGAAGGTCACCTCGAACCCGGTGCGGGTGGTACTCGCCGTGCCCGAGTCCGCGCCCTGGCGGTCGGTGTCCGAGCTCCCGGAAGGAATCCGGATCTCCACCGAGCTTCCGGCGCTGACCAGCAAGTACCTGGATGCGCACGGGATCAAGGCCATGGTGGTGCCCTCCTACGGGGCCACCGAGGCAAAGGTCCCCGACATCGTGGACGCGATCGTGGACCTCACCGAGACCGGGTCCTCGCTGCGCCGCAACGGCCTGCGCATCCTGGACACCCTGCTCACCAGCTACACCGAGCTGGTGGCGAACATCGCCGCACACGGCGACCCGGAGAAGCGTGCCGCGATGGAGGACATCGCGCTGCTGCTGCGCGGCGCCATCAAGGCGCGGGGAAACGTGCTGCTCAAGCTCAACGTGCCCGCTGCCCAGCTCGCCGCGGTGGCCGCGATGCTCCCCGCGATGTCCTCCCCGACGATCACCGCGCTGGCCCGGGGCGACATGAACGCGGTGGAAACCGTGGTGCCCAAGCACAGCGTCAACACCCTGATCCCGGCGCTGAAGGGGGCCGGGGCACGGGACATCCTGGAAATCCCCATCTCCAAGATCGTCGATTAGCCGCTGTGACCTGCCCCCGCGGCACGTACTGTGGGGAGGGTGGCGGCCTTCGGGCATACCGGCTGGCCGGAACATGTTGTGACCCGCAAAGCGCGTGTCTTGTGAAGGGATGCGGCCCGTGCGCGACATCCTGGGGCAGATCGAAAAGTGGTGGGACGCCGGGGAGACGTTCGGCCTGGCGACCGTGGTGCGCACGTTCCACAGCGCGCCCAGGGAGCCCGGTGCCGCCTTGGCCGTGTCGGCCGGCGGGGAAGTCATCGGCAGCGTGTCCGGCGGGTGCGTCGAGGGCGCGGTCTACGAGCTGGCCCAGCAGGTCTGCCAGAGCGGCCAGCCGGTGCTGCAGCGGTACGGGGTCAGCGACGACACCGCGCTGTCGGTGGGGCTCACCTGCGGCGGCATCATCGATATCTTCGTCGAGCCGGTCAGCAAGGAGATATTCCCGCAGCTCGGTAACGTGGCCGCCGCGATCAACGCCGGTCAGCCGGTCGGCGTGGCCACCGTGATCGCCGGTCCCGGCGAGGTGGGAGCGCGGCGGCTTATCCGGGGCCGCGATGCGCAGGTGGCCGCGGTCGGCACCCTCGCCGCGGGGGAGCGGCTCGACCAGGCGGTCGACGACGACGCCCGTGGGATGCTCGCGCAAGGGCTGACCGGCGTGCGTCACTACGGCGAGCACGGGGAGCGCCGCCTCGATGAGCTTTCCGTGTTCGTCCAGTCGTTCGCTCCGCCGCCGCGGATGCTGGTCTTCGGCGCGATCGACTTCGCGGCGGCCGTGGCCCGCGCCGGGAAGTTCCTCGGGTACCACGTCACCGTGTGCGACGCCCGGCCGGTGTTCGCGACCCGCGCGCGGTTCCCCGACGCCGACGAGGTGGTCGTGCAGTGGCCGCACCGGTACCTCGCCAGCACCCCGGTGGATGAGCGCACGGTGATCTGCGTGCTCACTCACGATCCCAAGTTCGACGTGCCGGTGCTCGAGGTCGCGCTGCGCACCCCGGCCGGCTACATCGGGGCCATGGGCAGCAGGCGGACCCACGAGGACCGGCTGGCCCGGCTCCGCGAGGCCGGTCTTAGCGAACAGGAACTCGCCAGGCTGCGGTCCCCGATCGGCCTGGACCTCGGCGCCCGGACCCCGGAGGAGACCGCGGTGTCGGTCGCCGCCGAGCTGATCCAGCTTCGCTGGGGCGGATCCGGCCGCCCGCTAACCGACACCGCCGGGCGCATCCACCACGGCTGACGCCCTGACATCGGCCGGCCCGCGGGTGGCGGGCCCGGCAGGCCGTAGGCTGGCGGACTGTGCGTAACCGGGTGGCTGGGGTGCTGCTCGCCGCGGGCGAGGGAAAGCGGCTCGGTACCCCCAAGGCGCTGGTCGAACTGGGCGGCCGCCGGCTCGTGGACCGCGGCGCTGACCTGCTGCGAGACGGCGGTACCGCGCCGGTCGTCGTGGTGACCGGGGCGGCGCCGGTCACGGTGCCGGGCGTCATCCTCGTGCCGAACCCGGACTGGCGCACCGGCATGGGCTCCTCGCTGGCGGCGGGGCTGCGCGCCCTGCCTGGCGAGTGCGCCGCGGCGGTGATCGCCCTTGTGGACCAGCCGCTGATCGGCGCCGGCGTCGTCCGGCGGCTGGTAGCGGCGCACCAGGCCGGGGCGGAGCTTGCGGTGGCCGCCTACCACGGGCGGGCCCGCAACCCGGTACTGCTGGCGCGCCGCCACTGGGCCGGGGTGATCGCGGCGGCGGACGGGGACACCGGCGCGCGGCCCTACCTGCGGGCGCATCCCGGCCTGGTGACCCTGGTGGAGTGCGCGGACATCGGCGCCCCGGATGACGTGGACACCCCGGAGGACCTGGCCAGGATCGATGCCCTGCTGTCCAGCCCCGGCGCCTAGCCGCCCACGGCCTGGATGCCCCAGGTATGCGTGACCGTCTCGCCTGGTTCCAGGGTGAGCAGGTCGGTGCCGGTAACGAAGGCGTTCGGCGGGCAGGTCATCGGCTCGATGGCCACGGCGCGGCGGCGGCGCGCGCTGTCGAGGGTGTCCCCGGTGAAGGCCTGCAGCCACCGGTAACCCGGCCCGGCCCACATCGCGGCCCCGGTTCCGCCGCGGGTCAGCCGGGCCCAGGCCAGGCCCGCCTCGTTGCGTTCCAGCCCGGTGAAAGCGTGATCCAGCCGCACCGTGCCAACCGGCCGGGCGGCGCGGAAGTCGAACGGGGTCCCGGCGACGCCCTGGGCGGGACCCGACGGGATGCCGCGGGAATCCGCGGGGAGCCAGCGGGCCACGGGCAGGGTCAGCTCACACTCGTCCACGGTCGGCGCGCCGGCGGTCAGGTACGGATGGGACCCGGTGCCGTACGGGGCCGGCCGGTTGCCCGCATTCCGCGCGGTCAGCCGCACGGTCAGCCCGTCGTCGCTGAGGTGGTACTCGACCTCTAGGTCCAGGCGGAACGGGTACCCGGACCGGCCGAGCAGCGCCAGGCGCAGCACGACCTCGTTCGGCGCGCGGACGGCCGGCGACCACGCCGACCACCGGGTCAGCCCGTGGATGGCGTTCTGCGCGCCGGGCTCGCTCAGGTCCAGCTGATACTCCGCGCCCGCCACCCGGTAGCGGCCGCCGTCGATGCGATTCGGCCACGGCAGCAGCAGCTGCCCGGCCCCTCCGGGGGGAAGCTCGTCGGCCTGGTATCCGGCGATCAGCGGTCGGCCGCGATAGCGCAGCTCACGCAGCCCGGCACCCAGCTCGGTGACGACGGCCAGGTAATCGCCCGCGGCGAACTCGTACTGCGCTCCGGTGAGCGGGCTCATGGCAGGCACTGCACGGCTGGCGTCATGGGGACATTGTCGCTGTTAGGGCGCGGGATTTCCGGCCAACGATGCCGCAGTGCCGGCGGGGCTGCTTGGGGAGCGGGGGGACCGTCAGCCCCGCCGGCAATTGCACGATAGCCGCACCAGCCGAGCGCGCGCGCCAAGTTCATTAACGATGCTGGTGAGGAGGATGCCGGGAACGGGCGCAGGGGCTAGCTCAGCTCGTGCCCGGTGCCCGCGAGCGCAACCGCGGGCAGCAGCGCGCCGTTGCGGACAGCCTCGGCGGCCAGCACGCCGAACAGGTAGAAGTAGGCGGCTTCTTCGTCGGGGAACGTCCGGGCCTCGTGCCGCGCGCCGTCCATGGCCATGAAGACCTCGTATCCGTCCAGGCCCGGCACCAGGCACAACGCGCCGTCTACCTCCGTTTCCAGCGCGTAGGCCGTCCGCGGGATGGCCGCCAGGTCCGCCAGCTCGCAGAAGATGTCCCTGGTGGCCACCCGCTGGCGGCGCGCGGCGCGGCCGCCTCCGTCGGGGATGGGCTCGGGCACGGCCGGAGCGGGCGGCGCCGCGGGCGCCTGAGCAGGGTGATAAGGGTAGCTCGGCGACGTGGCCGGCCCGCCGGGCGGGCCCCACCGCAGCGGCTTTTCGACGCGCTCCTCGATCAGCCCGGTGACCTCGTCGCGGGGTGTGAGCAGCTCGAACACGCCCCGGTCCACCTGCCAGTACCCCAGGCCGGTGGCGACGGCGGCGTCCTCGCCCAGGTACGTGATGTGCAGCCGGTCGCCGAGGTCGTCAAGAACCATGCAGGGCTCGTCGCGGAACGTGCCGACCGGCCGGGATTCCCAGAGCGCATCGACCTCGGCACGGATCACCCGCTTGCGCCAGTGGCCGGTGGCCGGCTCGAAGCCGAGTTCCTCCGGGGGCGGGCAGGCGGCGAACAGCACCACGTCGGACCCCGACGGGCCCACGCCTGCCTCGTAAGGCACGCCACGGTAGGTCGCCATCAGCCGGTATCTCATGATTCAGGCCTCCCTCAGCGGACGCAGCCACACTTGCCCGTCGTACCGGCCGATGAACTCCTCGGCACCGAACGTGACCCGGCTCATCTCGGCCCCGACCGGGATGGGCACGGGCAGCGTGAAGAACTCGGGAACGGCGCTGGCCGGGCCGCCGGACCCGGCGCGCGGCCCGGGCACCAGAGAGGCCGACATGTCCAGCGCGATCCAGCGCAGCACGAACAGTTCCGGCATCTCGGCGGAGAACTCGGATCCCGCATAGCCCAGGGCGAGCGATTGGTAGTAGTCGGAGGGCGTGTGAAACGAGCAGTCACTGGCCCGGTACACATAGCCGGCGATCACCAGGCGCTGTCCCGTCAGGTAGGGCTCGACGAGGCGCGGGGGAATGACCTTCACCATGGGGGTGCCAGGTTCTATGGCCCTCGCCGGCAGCTCAGCCTGAATCACACGGTCCTCTGGGGCTGGTGGATTGACCTGCGATGCAGTCCAAAGTAGACCAGATTCCCGAATCCCGTGGCTGGTCTGGGTACGAACGCTGACCACGTACAGAAGTGGCATCAGGGTTGCTCTGGCAGCCAGGCCAACCCCGGTAGCGTGAAGCCGTGGTTGACGACGGCTCCGCCGACCCGCGGGTGACGGCCGCCCTGGACGCTTACGCCGCCGGCCGCGGCGGCGAGCACGCCGTGCTCGCGGCCCTGGATGCGTCCCGCCTGCTGGTTCCCGTGGTGGCGGTGCCCGCCGGGGAGGACACGCCCGCCCTCGGCGGGCCGCGCCGGGGCAAATCCAGCGAGATGGCGCTGCCGGCGGTCATCGGCGCCGATGGGCGGGCCGCCCTGCCGGCCTTCACCAGCGCGGCCACGCTGGCCCGGTGGCGGGCCGGGGCGCGGCCGGTGCCGGTGCCCGCGGCCCGGGTCTGGCGGTCCGGCGCCACCGGCGCGAGCGCGGTGGTCGTCGACATCGCCGGGCCGGTGCCGTTCGCGGTAGACGGTGCCCGGCTGGCCGCGCTGGCGCAGGGCAGGCCGCCGCCGTGGCCGCACGAGGACTCCGACGTCGCGGCCCTGGCGCACGCGGCGCTGGCCGCCGAGCCGGCCGTCGCCGCCTACCGGCTGCTGCCCGGCGAAGACGGCACCGACCTGACGCTGTGCCTGTTCCCGGTGCCGGGCTGCGATCCCGCGGACGCCGCCTTCGCCGCCGCCGCGCAGCGGGCCAGCGAACGCGTGCTGGCCGGCGCGGGCCCGCGGCTGCGGCGCGGGATCCAGGTCGCGGTGATCGAGGCGGCCGGAGGAGCGGGCACCGCGACGTGATCAAGCCCCGGGGTTCGTGGGAGGATCGGCATCATGCTGCGCTGGCTGACCGCGGGAGAGTCGCACGGGCAGGCGCTCGTCGCGATCTGCGAAGGCCTGCCCGCGGGCGTCGAGGTCAGCACCGCCGACGTGGCCGCCGCGCTGGCCCGGCGCCGGGCCGGCTACGGCCGGGGCGCGCGGATGAAGTTCGAGCAGGACGAGGCGGAGATCACCGGGGGGGTGCGGCACGGCGTGACCCTGGGCGGGCCGGTCGCGATCCGCATCGGCAACACCGAGTGGCCCAAGTGGGAAACGGTCATGTCGCCCGACCCGGTGCCGGCCGGGGCCCTGGATGACCTGGGCCGCGCCGCGCCGCTGACCCGCCCCCGGCCCGGCCACGCGGACCTGGCCGGGATGCAGAAGTACGGGCACCACGACGCCCGCCCGGTGCTCGAGCGGGCGAGTGCCCGCGAGACAGCCGCCCGGGTAGCGCTCGGCGAACTGGCCCGGCGGTACCTGCGCCAGTCGTTCGGCATCGAAATCGTCAGCCACGTCGTGGCGATCGGCCCGGTGTCCGCGCCGGACGGCGTGCTGCCGGGGGCGCGGGACGCGCGGCGGGTCGATGCGGACCCGGTGCGCTGCCTCGACCGGGCCGCGAGCGCGGCGATGCAGGCGGAGATCGACGCGGCGCGCAAAGACGGCGACACCCTCGGCGGCGTGGTCGAGGTGATCGGCTACGGCGTGCCGCCGGGCCTGGGCAGCCATGTGCACTGGGACCGCAGGCTGGACGGCCGGCTGGCCGCCGCGCTGATGAGCATCCACGCGATCAAGGGCGTCGAGACCGGGGACGGGTTCGCGGCCGCGCGCCGGCGCGGCTCGTGCGCGCACGATGAGATCGAGGGCTCCGGCGCGGGAGTGCGGCGGCGGACCAACCGGGCCGGCGGGATAGAGGGCGGGATGACCACGGGCGAGCCGCTGCGGATGCGGGCGGCCATGAAGCCGATCTCGACGGTCCCCCGCGCGCTCGACACGGTCGACGTGCTGACCGGCGAGCCGGCCAAGGCGATCAACCAGCGCAGCGATGTCACCGCGGTGCCCGCGGCGGGGGTGGTGGCCGAGGCCATGGTGGCGCTGGTCCTCGCGGACGCCGCCACCGAGAAGTTCGGCGGCGACTCGGTCGCCGAGGCCCGCCGCAACCTGCGCGGCTACCTGGACTCGCTGGTGATGCCGCAGGCGCCGGGCCGAACGCCGCGAGGACGCGAAGCGCCGCAGCGGTGTCCCGGCGCCGAGGACCAGCCTCCCGAAGCCAGCGAAGCGCCCGCGAGGGAGCAGGCAAATGACCGCTAGACCGGTGGCGGTGCTGATCGGCCCGCCCGGCGCGGGCAAGTCCACCGTCGGGCCGCTGCTCGCCGCGCTGCTCGGCGCGGGGTTCACCGAGACCGACCAGATGGTCGAGGAGGCCGCCGGCAAGCCGGTCAGCGACATCTTCATCACCGACGGCGAGCCCGCCTTCCGTGATCTGGAGCGCGCTGCCGTGGCCCGGGCCCTGGACCAGCGCCCTGGGATCCTCGCGCTCGGCGGCGGGGCGGTGATGGACCCGCAGACCCGGGAGCGGCTGGCCGGGCACCGCGTGGTGTACCTGCGGACCGGCTTCGCCGCCGCGGTGCGCCGGGTCGGCCTGGACTCGCCCCGCCCGCTGCTGCTGGTCAACCCGCGCGGGCGGATGCGGGAACTGCTCGATGAGCGGCTCCCGGTGTATGAGTCGCTGGCCCGGATCACCGTGATCACCGACGACCGTGACCCGCAGGAGATCGCGGACGAGATCGCGGCCGCGGTCACCGCCCGGATCGCCGCGGCGGCGGGGGAGGGGGCCGGGACCGGCCCCGAGGACGGCGAGTGGGCGGGCGAGGAGGAGGATGGCGGCGCCGGGCGGCCGCCGGGGCCGCCCGCGACGGCGCCGTGAGCGCCACCAGGATCGGCGTCGGCGGCGAGCGCCCGTACCCGGTGGTCATCGGCACCGGGGTGCTCGGCGAGCTGCCGGCGCTGGTGGGGGACGCGGCGCACACCGTGGTCGTCATCGCCCCGGACGGGCTCGACACCATCGTGCGCCCGGTACGCGGGGCGCTGGAGGCGGCGGGCTACCTGGTGCACGCCGAAACGGTCCCGGCGGGTGAGGGCGCCAAGGAGATCGGGGTGGCCGCGCGGCTATGGTCCCGGCTCGCCGCGCACGGCGTCACCCGCAGCGACGCGGTCGTCGGGGTGGGCGGCGGCGCGGCCACCGACCTGGCCGGCTTCGTCGCCGCGACCTGGCTGCGCGGGGTCCGGCTGGTCCTGGTGCCCACCACGCTGCTTGCGATCACCGACGCG
>Ga0126380_10000284_pt1 | contig 15708 bp, 9 predicted proteins | sample PanSoiMetPlot_26_FD_92544 | JGI IMG/M metagenome (GOLD analysis project Ga0126380, IMG submission 92544) | Tropical forest soil microbial communities from Panama - MetaG Plot_26 | ecosystem: Environmental > Terrestrial > Soil > Tropical forest > Bulk soil | place: Panama | collected 2016-02-17
GAGAGCCTTGAGAACGGCGTTGTACCAGAAGAGGAGCTGCAACAGCAGCGGGAGATTTCGGATGATCTCGACATAGCAGCCGGCAATCTTCGCCAGCAGCCAATTGCTCGACAGCCGCGATATGCCAACAATGAAGCCCAGAATTGTCGCGAGGATGATGCCGATTCCGGCGACCAGCAGCGTATTGAGCAGTCCGACCCAGAACGCCCGGCCGTATGTCGAGCCGCGCGAGGAATACTCTATCAGCGTCTGGCTGATGTCGAAGCCGGCTACGTTGTTCCAGAATCCGAATCCGGAGGCGATACGTGCGCGGGCCAGGTTCTCGATCGCATTGCTGGCGGCGGCATAAACCAAAAACGCAACGACTGCGAACAGAGCAACTTGATATGCAATGCTCCGGACCCTGGGGTCGTTGTAGAACACGACAGGCGCAGGGCGCGACGGCGCGGGCAGGTCAGTCGACATTTCCCCCTCGTCGCACTTGCGGCGGCGGTTTCCTCCGACAACACTGTCGCGGGCCTCGCACCCGCGGGCCGGCAGCCCCGGTCAGCGGATCGGCGGCGCGTACTGGATGCCGCCCTTGGTCCATAACTTGTTGAGGCCGCGTTCGATCTTGAGCGGCGAGCCTTGGCCCACATTGCGCTCGAACGACTCGCCATAATTGCCGACCAGTTTGACGATGCGAACAGCCCAATCCTTGGTCAGACCGAGCTGTTCGCCGAAATTGCCTTCGGTCCCGACGAAGCGCTTGATCTCCGGATTTGTCGACTTCAACGCCTCGTCGAGAGTCTTCTGCGAAATATTCAACTCTTCCGCATCGATCATCGCAAACAGCGTCCACTTCACGATGTCGAACCATTGATCGTCGCCGTGGCGAACCACCGGGGCGAGCGGCTCCTTGGAAATGATCTCTGGCAGAATGATGTGATCATTCGGATCGGCGACGCGCAGCCGTTCCGCATACAGGGCTGAGGCGTCCGTGGTGTAGGCATCGCAACGGCCGGCGTCATAAGCCTTCACCGCCTCATTCGACGTCGCGAAGGTGACAGTCTTGAGCTGCATTTTGTGGGCGCCAAAATAGTCGGCGAGGTTGAGTTCGGTCGTGGTGCCCTGCTGCACGCACACGGCTGCGCCATTGAGCTCGAGCGCGGAATTTACCTTAAGCGCCTTGCGCACCATGAAGCCCTGGCCGTCATAATAATTGACGCCGATGAAGTTGAGGCCGAGCGAGGTGTCTCGCGACGACGTCCACGTCGTGTTACGCGCAAGAACATCGACCTCTCCTGATTGCAACGCCGTGAAGCGATCCTTGGCCGACAGGGGTACGAACTTCACCTTTTCGGCATCGTTGAGCACGGCTGCCGCAATCGCCCTGCAAAAATCGACATCGAGCCCGGTCCATTTCCCCTGTGCGTCAGGAAGCCCGAAGCCGGCAAGCGAGCCGTTGCTGCCGCAATTGAGCATTCCACGATCCTTTACCGCTTTGAGCGTCTGAGCCGATGCGCTCTGGGCGGCAATGGCGAGCAGCAATGCAAGTATCGTTGTAAATTGCTTCATGTGGCTTTTCCCTCAAAACTCATTGGAGCGCGGCCCTTCGGAATGCCCAAAATTTCCGTCGCAGAACCTGCGCCCGGCGGTCAAAACTAACGGTTTCAGGCCCCTCTTGCCCCCAATGGCCCCCTTCTTTCGGCATCTCAGAACGATCAGGTTGCCGGGTCAAGGGGTTGACGCTTGCGTCTCGTAACGACGTATATGTCTGCGTTGCGAATTCGCGCGCATCTTATCGCCGAAAAATGGTATTCCGCCCGCATGACGAAGAAGATCAAGTCGCCGATCAAACCTGATACCCGGATCGTTACGTCCGGCCGCGAGCCGGAAAGTTACTTTGGCTTTGTCAATCCGCCCGTCTATCACGCCTCAACATTGCTATATCCCACGGCTGAAGATCAGGTCGCCCATCGCGCCCGCTACAATTACGGACGCCGCGGAACGCCCACATCCGAAGCGTTGGAAAATGCTTTGCGCGAAATCAGCGGCGAGGCTTGCGCGGGCGTGGCGCTGCTCCCGTCGGGGTTGGCGGCAATATCGGCAGCGCTGCTCGCGACAACACGCGCAGGGGATCATGTGCTCGTCCCGGACAGCGTCTATCGGCCCACTCGAAATTTTTGCAACGGCGTCTTCAAGCGGCTGGGCATTGATACGACTTATTACGACCCTTTAATTGGCGGGGGAATCGCCAAGCTGTTCAAGCCGAATACGCGGGTCGCTTTCGTCGAAGCGCCCGGCTCGCAAAGCTTCGAAATGCAGGATATTCCCGCGATCGCGAAGGTCGCGCACGAAAAGAGCGCCCTCGTGTTGATGGATAATACCTGGGCCACACCGCTTTATTTCCGCGCTCTCGAAAAAGGCGTGGATCTCGAGATTCAAGCCGGCACAAAATATATCGGCGGACATTCCGACCTCATGTTCGGGTGCGTGTCGGCAAATGCCGCGACATTGCCCGCCTTGAAAGACACAGTTTACTCGATGGGACTCTGCGTCGGTCCCGACGACATGTATCTTGCGCTGCGCGGCTTGCGCACGCTCGGCGTGCGGCTCGCCCGGCACTATCAGTCAGGCCTGCAGGTGGCGCGCTGGCTCGCGCAACGGCCGGAGATTTTGCGCGTACTGCACCCGGCGCTCGAAAGCGACCCCGGGCATGCTATCTGGAAACGGGACTTCACCGGTGCGAGCGGCCTTTTCAGCGTCGTCTTCAAACCGACGAGCGAGCAGTCGATGCACGCGTTTTTGAATGCGCTGTCGCTGTTCGGTCTAGGCTTTTCATGGGGTGGCTTCGAGAGCCTGGCGATATTGTTCGACTGTACCGAGTACCGGACCGCTACCGAATGGGCCCCTGGCGGACCGACGATCCGCCTTCACATCGGCCTGGAAGATCCTGAAGATTTACTTGCTGACCTTACGCGGGGATTCGCGGCCATGGCCTCGGTGGCAGGCCGAGCCTCGTAGTTCGCAGCTACGCACCCACCAAGTTTACGCCGCCGCCGTGGTGCTTCCGCTGCGCATCACAAATTGCAGATTGCGCAAATACACAAACACACCGAACGCTTGCCCCAGGATGAAGACAGGATCTTTCCGATACAACGCATAGCCGAGCAACATCAATCCGCCGCCGATCGAAAAAACCCAGAAGGCGGTCGGGACGACGCTTTTTCCGGCTCGCTCCGATGCGATCCACTGCACGACAAAACGCATGGCGAACATCGCCTGGGCCACATAGCCGACCAGAATTCCCCAATCCGCACTGCTGATGAACACATCGTGCAGGTAGCCGCCCACGGCGTTTGCTATATCGACCAGCATTTTTCATTTCCTTCAGTAACACGGGGATTAAAACCGGTTTCCATTACCAATTCCGGTTAAGAACATTTTCGACAGTCGATGCTAATCCTCGATTTCGGGAATTCTCTTCTTGCGTCGGATCAGCCACCACACGCCGGCAAGATCCAGAATGCCAACCCACAAGCGGTCCCACATTCCATAGTTTGAAACGCCGTGCGCGCGCGGACGATCCACGACGTCAACATATCCAATGGCGTAGCCCTCTCGACGGACAAGCGCCGGAAGAAACCGGTGCAGACCGTCGAAATATGGCAGCGCGAGGAAGATGTCGCGGCGAAATGCCTTCAATCCGCAGCCGGTATCTCGCGTCCCGTCGCGCAGCACGGCGCCGCGCACCAAGTTGGCGATACGCGACTGGAATTTTTTGAATCCGCTTGCCTTGCGGCCCACGCGTTGCCCCGCGACCAAACCGACGCGTGGCGCGCCTTGTTCCAGTGCGCGGACAAGCGCGGGGACAAAGGCGGGATTGTTTTGCCCGTCCCCGTCAAGCGTCACGACAATTGGGCCGCGCGCTTCACTCACCCCAGTTCGCACTGCGGCCGATTGGCCGCAGGACTGCTTGTGGTGAATGCGACGCAACCAGGGACGGTGCTTTATCAGTTCGTCCAGCTCGGCACCGGTGCCGTCCTTTGACCCATCGTCGACATAAACGACTTCAAAGACCCATTGCCCGTTCAAGGCATCGGCAATCTCCGCAACCAGTGGAGCGATATTGCCGGCCTCATTGCGAACGGGCACCACGACGGAAACCGTCGGATTGGTCGTAGTCATGGAGCGATGTCTTATGGGGCCAGGAGGCCGCGGGCAACCGCTTTGATGCGCCTGAGCGACGGTCCCGGGAATTGATGGATCTTGCCGTCCGGACCGATCGAAAAACCAAGCCCACGATCGGCAAAATAGCGCCGCACCATCATGGCTCCGGCAATCCCGACCAACGCGCCCGCGAGCACGTCGCTCGGATAATGCGCAATCACCATCGGGCGGCTGATGCAGATCAACACGGCATAGACCAATAATACTGTGCGGGCGCGCGGCCATAGGGTGCCGAATGCCACGAGCACGGCGAACGCTGTCGTGGCGTGGCCAGACGGCATTCCGGCATAGGCAGGCACCCACGCGAACGGGCTGAACAGAAGGGGGTCAAGGCTCCCGCCGACATACGGCCGCGCGCGTCCGATTATTCTTTTGACGATGGTGGCAAACAGGCTTGGCACGGCGATGGCCGTGAAGAGAAAACCGACGCGCACCATGATGACGGCGAGCACGCGCCGCGAAAGCGGCGTTAGCACCGGTGGCAAGGCAGCAAGCACCAGGAACAGGACGCCAAGCGGCCAAAGAAACCATCCCGATTTGCCGAATTCCGTGATCTCATGAAAGACAGAAATGACCCAGCGAGGCACGTGGCCGACGCCCCGGATAACGGCTGCGTCGAGCGTGAACATTGATACAAGAACAGCCACCGCGACGCTGCCCATGACGGCAAGCGCACGGCTGTTAGACCACGGGATTTGTCGTTGTCCGAACCGTGGCGGCCGCGCCAAAAGGCTTATCGCCATCGTGAGATTGGGCACGCAGCGACGCAATGTCGATATCGCCGTCCCTTCCTGACGATTCAATCCGTTTATCGAGCTCATTAGTTCGCCTGTGACCGGAAGATAGACAACGATATGGGTTTTCCGGTGTTGATATTGTAGCCCTGCACGCGCCGCACAAGCGAGTAGCGTAGTCCCATCGATTCCGCGCTTTGGACGAAATTGCGCTCGCTGCGAGGGTCGATCAAGGCGAAGCGGCATGGTCTTGAGCGCAGGAAATCCGCCGCACCGGCCCCGTCCGTGAATCTGGTTTCCGTTCCCAGAAGGAACACAAGGCTCGGCTCCTGATAGCCGTATGTCGAGGCGACACGAGGCTCCTCGCAATCGGCCGCGCGGACCTCCTCAGCGATTAGCGCGCTGAGGAACAGCGAAGGCAACTGTGGAAATGCGATGGCGTAGACGGTGATCGCCATGAATATTGACGCCACCATGGCGCGAAGCAGCGAGCGTTCGGCGCCATCCGCTTCATAAAGCCACCAAGCAAACAAGCCAAAGATCACACCGACGGCCGAAAAGGGCCAGGCGGGCAGACCGAGCTCCCGTCCGAACATGATGAAAAGGACCAGCACTCCAATCGCGATAGCAGTCGGAAAAAGAAACCAGCCAATAGTGCCGCGCGCCATCCAGCGCTGTTTGGATACGCCGTGAGGCTCGATAATCCCCGCAATCAGGATGGCAATCGCGGGATAAAGCGGCAGGACGTAGTGTGGCAGCTTGGTCATGACCGCTTCGAACACGAGCCACGATGGCAGCAGCCAGGCAAGCAGAAAACGGGTGCCAGGCTCTTGACGCGACTTCCAGACAACCGATGCCGCCAACACCGTCAACACCGCGCCTGGCCAAAAGGTCACCCAGAACAGCAGCAGATAATAACCGGGCGGCGCGCCGTGAGCCTCCTGGCCGCTGGTCACCTTGCTGAGCATATCCTGCCCAATGGCCTCGACGAAGAAATTGCCGCCCGACTTTGCAGCAATTGCAATGAACCATGGAGAGGCCAGAAGGAGCAGCCAGATAAGACCCGAGACCGGGCGCAGCGACCAGAGCAACTGCAGCGATCGGTCGACAGCGCACAATACCGCGGCCGTAAGACCGACGAACATCAGTATCAAAGGGCCTTTGAGGAGCACGCCCGCGGCAATCGCGGTCCACAAAATCGCCGGTTGCTGCCACCCGATTTTGACTTCAGGCTCACGCTTGCTCGCGAGATAAATGCGCGCGAACGCGCCCATCGCCGCGACCGAGGTCAGCAACAGCATGGCATCTGTCTTGGCGAGCCGGGCTTCCACCCCGAGCACGACTGAACTCGCCATCATCAATGCGGCAAGAACCGCGGCACGGCGGGGAACGAAGGCAAGCGCCGCCCAATAGGTCAAAAGAACGGCAAACGTCGCGCCGGCAAGCGAGGGCAATCGATAGACCCAAATGCTGTCGCGCGTCCGCTGCACACCAAGCGTCTCGCTCGCCTTCACGGCAGCCGCTTGCAGCCAGTAGATTCCAACCGGTTTCTTGTATCGGACCTCGGTCTGAAACCGAATGTCGACAAAGTCATTCGTTTCCAGCATCTGCTTTGTGGCTTGGGCAAAGCGCGCCTCATCGCGATCGACTGGCGGAATCTGGAAAAACCCCGGTAGAAACGCGAGCAACGAAAATGCCACAAGGAGCCCGATGACGCGCCAATGCGACGCCACGGCAAAATCAATCGCCGCAGAGAGCCCGCGCTGCAAATCGATCGAGGAACGTGCTTCGCCGGTGGCTGTGCTCACGCCTTAAAGCCCTGGTTGAGAAATTGGTCGGGACAATAGGCCCAAGAGTCAGTCATGTCATTGCCGCTATTGCAGACGGACGGTAACGCTGTCGGCAGCGCCTCGGGCGTCCATCACAGTCAGCCGCACATATCCGGGGCCATCGGGTTGGAAAAATAATGTGCCGCGGCCATTCGGTGCGGCCATAGGTACACCATTGACGAACACTATCAGCGGGCCGCGGCCGCCGCTGACCTTCAGCGCGACCGGATCATGTGCGCCGATCTCCATGCGCGCGCCGTCGGGCGGGAACATGATGCGCGGCGGCTCGATCGGATCCCCCGGAGAGTTGAGGTTAAAGCGCTGCAGCGGCGGCGGCAGCTTATTGGCGCCGGCGAGAATTGAACCGTTCGGTGCGCGCGGGAGTGGCATGGGCGCGAGGCCGGAACGGGCAAAAGCCTCGAACAGGACTGGCGCGGCGGAGGCGCGGCCGACCAGACCAGGCACTGGTGCCCCATCGGGACGTCCAACCCACACGCCAATGGTCATGCGACCGTCGAAGCCGATCGCCCAGGCATCGCGATAGCCGTACGACGTGCCGGTCTTGAATGCGATACGGCCATGCGGTGCGTTATCGGGCGGCGGCGCGCCGAAGAGAATGTTGCCGACATACCAGGCGGCAACCTGATCAAGCAGGCGTCGAGACTGTCGTTCGACAGGCGTCTGGCGATCGGTCAATGGAAGCGTTACTCCGAGCCGCGCCAGGCTGGAATAGAGCATGACCAGGTCGGAGAGCCGGACGCCGACACCGCCAAGGCCCATGGCCAGACTCGGAGCCTCGCCTCTTGGCAAGATCAGCATAGCCCCCGTCTCCGACAGCCGTGCACTCAGCCGGCTGACCCCTACCTTGCCGAGAACGGCAATGGCAGGAACGTTGAGCGACAGTTGTAGTGCGCGGCGGACGCTGACCGTGCCCTGGAACATCATGTCGAAGTTTTCCGGGGTATAGCTTCCGTACCGGACAGGCTTGTCATCGATCAGCGTTTCCGGATGAATGACTCCATCCTCGAAACCAAGGCCATAGATAAACGGCTTCAAGGTAGATCCTGGGGATCGCAATGCCTGAGTCATGTCCACCTGACCGGCTCGGCGCGCGTCGAAATAGTCCGCCGACGCAACGCGCGCCCTCACCTCCCCGCTTGCATTGTCGACTGCGAGGACCGCGATTGAAATATCGGGCCCGAGCGCCTGTGCTCGCTCATATGCGAGCGCCTGCAGGCTCTTTTGCAGGAAAATGTCGATGGTGAGGTGATGGTCGCGCCGGTCAGGCTCCGCCCAGACAACCTGATCCGCAGCGTGCGGAGCCAGCAGCGGCAAAGGCTTGCGGTCTCGCGGCACAGGTTGTGATTGTGCGCGCGCAATTTCGTCGCGCGGAATGAGCCCCGCGATTGCGGCCCGCTCGAGCACGCGGTCGCGTGCGGCACGCGCGGCTTCAGGGAAACGATCCGGTCGCCGCAACTCCGGCGATTGCGGCAAGGCGACCAGCAGCGCAGCTTCTGCCAATGACAATTTGCGCGGCTCCTTGCCGAAATAGGCCAGCGAGGCCGCGCGAATGCCCTCGAGATTCCCGCCATAGGGGGCAAGAGTCAGATAGAGACCGAGTACCTCGTGTTTGCCGAAAGCGTGCTCAAGTTCGAGCGCACGCACCACCTGCCGCAGCTTGGCGCCCAGGCTGCGACGCTCGCGCGGCTCAAGAAGGCGCGCCACTTGCATGGTGATCGTCGATCCACCGGACACGATATGGCCTCTGGAAGCGAACTGGACCACCGCACGTCCCAATGCGAGCGGGTCGACGCCAGGATGCTCGCGGAAGCGCTTGTCTTCGTACGCAAAGAGCAGCTTCAGGAAACGCGGATCGACGTCCTCCTCGGCAACCGGCAGCCGCCAGCGGCCGTCATTGGTCGCATAGGCGCGCAAAAGCCGTCCCTCTCGATCGAGGACAACGTGCGAATATTCGAGATTCTTGCCCTGCGGCACCGGCCCGAGCGAATAGATCCACCCCGTACAGACCAGCCCGGCCGCGATGGCGGCACAGCCTGTTATCGAAAAAATCTTCCGCCAGCGTCTCATTTCGGCGAGATCTCGATTGCGCCGGTTGCCGTACGTCCAAATCTGTCCGGCTGGTACATGTCCTCGACCTTCGCCTGCGGCAGAATGTATCGCCCCGGAGAAACCGCGCGCACGACATAGGCGATAGCGAACACGGGATTCGAATCCTGGTTGCGATCGAACGCCGCCGTGAAGCGGTCGTCGCGGAATTCGGTGCTGACCGGATCGACCGCGTCCGCGATCCACGTCAGTGTGCCTGTCTCACCTGACGACACCAGACGCGGATTGTCGATTTCAAAGCCGGCGGGAAGGTAATCCGCGACAATGACACGGCCGAACTGAGGCTGCGGCTCGGTTACCTTCAGCATAACGACAAAGCGCTGGTTCTGTCTGGCCTTGCTCGGATCCGCTTTTTCCCCGTCGAGCGTGTGATAGCTGCGCTCGATCTTAAAGCCTTGCGCTGCGGCGGGCTCGGGCGTGAGCGGCGCGCCGCTCACCGATATCACCGCCTGCACGCTGCCCTCGCCCTGGTTCGAGACCGTAACAGGTGCCGCCAGCTCTTCCCCGCCAAGGCTGCGATAGTAGGCGCCCTCGCGACTCTCGTTGTTGACCTTGAGCGAGATCGCGCTTGTTTGCTTGGCAAGCGCGCGCGCGGCAAGCACAAGCCAAGCCTCCTCCTGCGTCGACGTATTGGCGCTGAGTGCTCGGGCGGCATCGATACGCAGAACTGCATCGTCGATTGTCTTTGGCGATGCGCGACCTTCGGAAGCAAGCGTTGCCAACGCTGCCGCATCGCGCAAGGCGGAGCCGAAATCGGCTCGGCCAAGATCGAGTTTAGGTTGCGGCGAAATGGCAGCCAGCGCTGCGAGATAAACATTGTCGGCGCGGCTCTTATCGCCAACCATAGCGAGCGCGGTAGCAAGCTGTGCCTTTGCGATTGGCGTTGCGACATCGGACAGCTTGACGTCCGCAAGGTAGCGCAGATCGCCAATGGGCGCCGCACCGTTTCGCGCCAGCATATAAAGCGCGTAGGCCAGTTCGCGACCACCGTTCTTGGCCGCATCCGGGGCGGTGGCGACGTAATTGCGCAGGCGATCGACGGCGAGCGTATAAGCAGTGGCCGGCACCTCGAAGCCTCGCTCGCGCGCGCGCGTCAGGAAATCTGTCACGTAGGCATCGAGCCACGGATCGTTCCCGCCGACCGACCACAGGCCAAATGAACCGTTTGAGTCCTGCCGGGTGAGCAGGCGGGCAATGGCGTCCTTGATGCGCTGGTCCATCTCGCCATCCGCTGCGAGACGCGCCTGGGCAGCCAGCTCGTTGACATAAAGCATCGCCATGGCGCGGCTCGTGATCTGTTCAGAGCACCCGAAGGGATAGCGGTCGAGCGCATTGAGCAACGTCGCGGCGTCAAGCGAGGTCGAGAGCGCAATCGACAATCCCGCACGTCCCGTTTCCGGAACGAAATCGGCGAATAGATCCTTAGAGAGCGTGAGCGTCTCGCCCTTGGCCAGCGCCCGAACGCTGCGCCGAGTGAGAATCTGCGTCGCCGGCCGCACGTCGAGTGCATACCTTCGCTCGAGAGCGAAATTGTCCGGCCCCGTGACTTTCACGCTGACCGTTCCGGGTCCAGCGCCCGCGGCGGCAACGGGCAATGAAATCCGGCCACGCTGTTTCGCAGCAAGCTTGATCGGTTGCAGCTTGTCACCCTCGAGGTTGACGGCGCCTTGGGTTGCGGCAGCGATATTGAAGTCCCCGGCAGGGCCTTCCACGTTGTCGAGTTCGAGTTGCACGGCGCCCTTGTCGCCGGTGCGCAAAAAACGCGGCAGCGTCGCGGTCAGTACGACCGGATCGCGTACGACCACGTCGCCGGCCGCCTTGCCGACCTTGTCTTTGCTCCAGGCAACCGCCATGACCCGGACAGTGCCGGCAAAAGCAGGAATATCGAACCCCACCTGGGCGGTCCCGTCGCGACCGATGGTGACGATGCCGGAGTAAAGTGCAAGCAGCGCCTGTGTCGGCGGCGAACCGGACAATTCGGCGCCGGCCGCGTCGCCGCCCGAACGGATTTGCCCCCGAGCCCCCTGCATGCCGTCAATCAATTGGCCATAGAGGTCGCGAATTTCGGCCGTGAGCCGGCGTTGACCGAGGTAATAATTATCGGGCGCCGGCGGCTTGTAATTGGTGAGATTGAGAATACCGACATCGACCGCGGCCACGACGACGCGCGCCTCTTCTCCGGCGGAAAGGCCGGCGATCCTGATCGGCACGATTAGTGGCGCACTCGGCCGCATCGTTGCCGGCAGCTCCATGTCAAGCGTGACCGTCCGTGCGGCCTTGTCGATCGAGAACCATTGCACCCCGATGGCCCGCCCCGGCATTCGTTGGGCGGGCGCATCGAGCGGGCGCCGCAATGTCGCGACCATGTAAGCGCCCGTTCCCCAGTCGCGACCGACCGTCAGGCTCACGCGTGCGGTGCCTGCCTTCACATCCTGAGATTGCGTGGCGACGAGACGATCGGTGAATACATTGATGGTCAGGCGGCCGGCGGTGCGGGCAGTCACCGCTACATTCATGGTGTCTCCCGATTTGTAGTCCGGCTTGTCGAGCGCCGCTTCAAGGAGGTCCGGCGTGTCGGCACTCGCCTCGGCATAGAACCCAGCATCGAAGCTAAGCGATGTGATCGGGCCGTTGACCTCGCCGGTCGAAACTTCCAGCCGGTAGCGGCCCCACTTGACGGGGAGCGATAGACGCGCCGGCTTGTCGGAGCCAACATCCACCGTGCCGCTGGCGACGCGCTCCGTGCGCTTGATCGGTTCATACTCCCATTGGCCGTTCTGCCGGTACCATTGATAGCTGCTCTCAATCTTAAGCAGGTCGTAGCGCAGGCTGTTTTGCGCAACGGTTTTGCCGTCAGGCGAAACCATGATCACATCGAAGTCGGCATTCGCACCGTCCGCAAGCGAGCGTCCCGAGAACATCGGCTTAATTCCGAGCATGGCCATATCGGGAGTGACGGGCAGCGTCAGCTTGCGCTCAACCGCGCGGCCCCCCGACTCCGACACTCTCACCGTGATCTGCGCTTCGAGCGGGCGGGTACTCGCGCTCGACACGTCAAGCTTGACTGGAAACGTCGCCTTGCCGACGCCATCGGTGCTCGGCAGATCGTCGATCTCCTGCCGCACCGCTGCGACGTCTTCCTCCGACAATCCGAAGGAATAGCCGGGGAATCCTGCAAGCTCCCTGGCAGCAAGAATCGTGACCTCGCCTGACAGATCGAGGTTCGAGGCCGGCGCGCCATAGAGAAAACGTCCTTCGACGCTGACCCGGGCCGGCGTGGTGCGTGAAATTCCTTTCGCGGCTGAGGAGAGTTCAAGTTCGAGCCGGTCGGGCACATAGTCCTCGACCATGAACGTCGTTTCGCCGATCGGTGAGCGCTTGGGATCGGCATAAGCGGCGACGCGCCACGTGCCGGTGGAGGCCGAGGCAACGATCGGCAGGCTTAGCGAGCGGCCGCCGAGGCCCTGGTCGGCTACCAGCGCGCGTCGATACTCGACCCCATCAGGGCGCGAGATCACCAATGTCAAAGGAGTGTTCAGCACCGCGGAGCCGCGGGCATCGCGCATCAATGCCGTTATAGCTACTGTTTCGCCGGTGCGATAAACGCCGCGTTCCGTGTAGACGAAGGCATCTAGACCGGCGGGCACCGCCCTTCCGGCAACGCCACGGTCGGACAGGTCGAAAGCGGGCGATTTCAGGCTCAGGAAGGCGTAGTCGCCTTTCTCGGTCGCTACGATTGCAGCCGGGGCGGCGCCGCCCTCCCCGCGCGCAAGCCCAGCCTCGAAATGAATAAAGCCGTTGCGATCCGTCTGGCGAACGGCCAGCACTTCGTTATTGCGCGCAATCAGCCGCACCTCGACGCTACCGCGCGGATCCGCGGTTGCGAGCGAGTGAATAAAGACATCGATGCCATCGTGCGCGGTGTAGGCTGTAAGTCCCAGGTCGGAGACGATGAACCATTGGGTTGCCTGCTGTCCGTAATCACTGGAAACAGCATCTTTGGGCTCGGCGGTTATTGCGTAGACGCCGGGGCCGAGATCCTTGACCGCCTGGTCAAGCGGAAAAGCAGTCGTCACCTCGGTGTTGAGCTTGGGTTCGACGGCAAGTTCGCCGCTCCAGATCCTGGCCCCGCGCTCGTTCGCCAAACGCTCGGCCTGATAGCGGCTCAAATTGCGTTGAAAGTCATAGCCAAGAAGGGTCTCGACAAGATTGCGGTCGCCAACCCGGTAAATCGATAGCGTCACCGCTTTGGTATTGACGCTGAGCACGGGAATGCCTTTCTGGCCCATGCGGGGCAGCACATAGGCTTTGCCCGAAAAGCGGACGAATGGCTTGCGGTCACGAACGAAGATCGTGAATTCAGCCGACTTCGCGAGCGTCTCCTTGACGACCGACGGAAGCCCGGTGCGCAACGTCACCGAATAGCGTTCGCCGTGCTTGAGACCTTCGACGCAAAGCTGTTTTTCGTTTGCCGAGATCGCGGGCCGATCCATGCCGGCAACGGCGACAAAAGGCGAGAAATCGGCGCGGCGGCCTGGAAGCTCCTCAGAGAACTGAAAGCAGGCGCGCGGCGATATCGAGTCGGAATCGATCGTGAAGTCGAGCAGCCGGAAACCATGCTCGGCCCGCAGCTTCTCGTATTGTCCGCGCAGTTCAGCGAGCTCTCGCAATTCCAGCGACGCTCGCATGGCATCGAGCGCCCCTCGCCATTGCTGGCGATCAGCCAGAGTCCGGCCGAGAACGGCAAGGCTGTCGGCTTCCGTATTGCGATCACTGGCTCGCTGGTAAGCGATAAAGGCGGCGGTCGAGGCACGATCGAGCAGCAGCGCTTTTTCGCGATCATCGCGCGGCTTGATTTGGAGGATCGTGCGGGAAAGTCGGAGCCATGTGCCAGCGTCATCGGGCGCCACCGTTAGAACTTGACCGAGAACCAGCATGCCTGTTCTAAAATCGTTTTTCTGGAAGGCCACGTCGGCATCGCGGCGCAAGGCCGCTGCCGCCCTGCTCACGACGCCTGCATCGCCCTTGATCTGCGCCTCGAGCTTGATTGCGGCCTCTTCCAGCGCGACTTGCTTGAATGGCTTGTCGGCCGCGATCGCCGCGGTCATGGCAAGGCCGAGAGCCGCGGCGGCGAGGCCGACACGAACAAAGCGAAGCATGGGGATAGTCCTCCGGAGGCAGCGGATCGCCGCGAACTGCATTTCAAGTTCCGATGGTGTCGAGCCCATGGCCGGGGCCAGGCGACGCGAGAGCATGCCGCGCATTTCCTGAAATTGATACCAGGTCAATTGGCTCAGTTGATATCTTCGGACGATGCAGGCCCTATCGCGGAAATCCCGTAAGAACCTCATCTTTCAGCGAAATTTATGGACGGATTACTCCTGTTCCATGCGATGGCCCTAGGCCGGAGTTTCGCGGTCCAGAGATTTTGCAGGCACATCCTGGCTCCGCATCTTTGCACGACGTGCTGCGGCGGCTAAACCCGGTGTGCCGACCCCGTAGCTCAGCCGGATAGAGCATCAGCCTTCTAAGCTGAGGGTCACAGGTTCGAATCCTGTCGGGGTCGCCACCTTTTCAATGACTTAGCTTTTCTGTTGGTGCGAAGCCGTGCCGCATCATGCCGCAATAGTTCTCCTTACGTTTCAACAATTCCCAACCATTACCGGCAACTCCACGCGGCACGGTTGCGGCACGGACTGCAAATTTTTCTTCGCGCTAATTGTGGCCCGTCCCGAACAGTTGGGTCCAAACTTGGGTCCAAGAAAATTCGCTGAGTTGGACCCGCGTAAAAATTAACCACAGCTACAACTCGGCGTTCCTAGCACCTCCAAGGAAGCTTTATGTTTCTCGCAAACTTGGTAGTGGAACGCGGAGTCGTGCCATGCCTCAAACCGAAGAAATTGCTTGGCGACATGTTTGGCTCAAGAGCATCATCGGCAGACTTGTCCCAACGAAAATTCGTCGCCCTACGCCTAGACGGATGTCCTTGTCGCAGCGTCTGGAAAAACTTCAACGTATGCGAGCGACCCTCGAACCGCCGCGGTCATGGATGGCAAAGTAGTCACTGACAAAGGGGCCGCCGCGATGGTGACAGCGGCGACCCCCCTACCTGAACTCCGGGCTTAGGGAGGCTGAGGGGTCGGCAGCCACTAAGCCAGCTACCTCAAGACGGGCGTTTCCAAGGCGACGGCGCCGAGGAACTATGGCATGGTGTTGCGACTGTCCTAGGGTCCAATTGCCCAGTACCCCCGAGGTCGTGGACAGCTGGGAGAGTCGCGCACACCCTGCGCGGCTCTTTCATTTCGACCAACGTGTGCATCCACTATTCGCCTGAGGCACCCAGCGGCCTTAGATCAGCATTGGTTATTTTGGGCTTCTCTGGGCTACAAATGACGTAGCCATTGGAGTCGGTTTTGTAGGTTGTTGATGTCTGGAAATGGAAGTATTTCTCGGCTGCGTCTACGGCTTCATCGAGGAGCGTATTAGAGACATACCCTCCGCAAAAAATCCCCAAGGTAAGGAGGATGGTTTTCATGCTCATAGCTCTTTTTCCGGACCGTTAGGCCCGTCCCGCCAAGAGATGACTTCTGATATTTAACTGATTCGTAAAAGCGGCACATTATTATCGGGAGCTAGTCCGAGTTAAGTTGGTGCTGTCAGCCGACTTACCCCCTTCCCCCCGTCCGCCTCCCCTTTCCCCGAAGCCAGTAGCATCTTGAACCAAGGGCTGCCCTCCCCCCCGAGGCACCTACCAACAAATCGTTGGCCGGATTCCACAAGACTGGACATTCACGCCTCGTCTAACA
>Ga0126380_10000285_pt1 | contig 15690 bp, 18 predicted proteins | sample PanSoiMetPlot_26_FD_92544 | JGI IMG/M metagenome (GOLD analysis project Ga0126380, IMG submission 92544) | Tropical forest soil microbial communities from Panama - MetaG Plot_26 | ecosystem: Environmental > Terrestrial > Soil > Tropical forest > Bulk soil | place: Panama | collected 2016-02-17
GAACGCGCGCCGGTGGACCTCGACTGAAACGAAACGCCCTATTCCTGGCTCCCCGGAACCGGATTGAACCGGATCATGCGCAAGGCGATCCCCTGGGGAGAGGTAGCAGCCGCATTTACGATCATCGCCGTACAAATGATGTTCAACGAAGTCGCAGCGATCGCAGCCGTGCCCTGGTTGACGGCACCCGTATTCTGGAACGCGCCAAAGGGAAATAGGTTAGTCGGATGCGTGGATGTCGTGTTGGTCGTAAGGTGAAAGATATTGCCACCAGAGTTCTGGAGAATCGCACCGTTAGCATTCCGTACCACGATCCTGAGGTTTTCCTCGGCGCCACTGAAGTTCGTACATACAAAGACCGTCGCTACGCCGACACCATTACCGCCCCCATCATCGCGCACGCCGGGGACGCGATAGATGATGACTTCGGGATCGTTGACCCCGGCCGACGCCGGCGTCGGCTGGACGGATGCAAGCGCGCCGGCTGCGATGATCCAATGAATGGCCTTCATGACGCCCTCCCTCTTGCGGGAGCGGAATGCCCCCACATGGAGGAAGGATAATCCGAAATTGCCACTCTGACGCGATTGCCATGAATAGCTGTTCGCTATGGCTGGCCAAGACTGGCAGCGACGACGAACACTCAACCTATGCTCGGTTTTCTCGCGGGTGCGGCGCGTGGAATGATGGTGGCGTGCCACGCAAGCCGAAAGCGCCCCCTTTTCGCCTGCAACGAGGCATGTAGACTTTGGCACAGCCACCCGGCGGGATGTGCCGAACCCCGATCATTGCAATAGGTGGCGAGGGTGCCGGCGGGGCGTCTTCCTGAAGCGGCATTGACATTGCGGGCGTCACGCATGGCGTGATCCAAGCCTGGGAGGAATTGATGAAACTTCCCCACCGCAGGCAATTTCTGCATCTGGCCGCGGGCGTTGCCGTGCTGCCGCCTGCTTCACTTGTCGCACGCGCTCAACAACCAGTGGTCACCCATTACAAATTCAAGGCCGCTGTCGAAAATCCCGCCTTTGAGTGGTTTTTCCTTCTTGTGGATGCAGGTAAGGATCAGGGTATCTGGGCGAGGTATGGACTTGATCCGGAATTCGTTTCGGCGGCCGGATCAGCCGCACAGCTTAAAGAGCGCGTCGACGCCGGAATCAAGATCGGCTTTGTGAATACTGCCGAGGTGCCATTGGCGCGGTCAACGGGTACGCCCACAAAAGTAGTTGCGGGATATTTTGGCGAGACGACCGCCAGAATATTCGCGTCTGCGAATGGCTCGATCAAAACGGCGAAAGATTTGAACGGCAAGAAGATTGGAATCGTAGCCAATACTCATACGTCCTACCGGACAGTTTTATTTATGAACGAAAAACTGGCGATCAAGGCCGAGCCAATTCCACTAGGGGCTCTTCAAAATAATCTCGCTGCCCTCAAATCAGGACAAATCGACGCTTTTTATTCCGCCGAAGGAGCCGCTCTCACACTCGTCGATACCGGCGATGTTCAATTACTTTTGCCCTTAGCTGACATTTATCCAAAACCATACACCGCCGTCGTTGTGTGGGTGACAGACGATTTGATCAGGGACAATCCCGACCTCGTTAGTAAATTTGTGAAGGCAACCTTGGATATTGTTTCGTATCTCAAGGCCAACCCCGCTCATGCTATCAGCCTCTATGTAAAGCGAACGAGCGCAGCACAGAACGTCGCCGAGAAGGCCGTTGCATCCCTCAATCAAATCCTGTCTCCAAGCGGACGGGGAAGCGGGCAGGACCTTATCGCTGCTGTGGCAGGTAACTGGCAATTCATCATTGAGTCCGGCGCGGTCCCGGCCAACATCAACGTGAAAATTCAAGAGGCCGTCGATACGACATTTCTGCCGCCACTGGCTCGTATTCCATAATATCGATCCGCGAATCCGTCCACACAGCCTAGTGCCGCGGCGATCGTCGGCCAGAACCACGGCGCGCGGCCGGCGGCAAGGCGCGCGTTGAATTCTTCGATGGTGGCGTAATAGTCATCGTAGGGATTGTAGTGCGTATCGCGGGCGGCCGGATCATGGATCGGGTCGTTGCGGTTGATGATATCGGGATTTGGTGCGCCCGAACCGAGATGGCGATGCGGCTGGGCGAAAGCCGGCGCCCTCACCGCCACCCCGAGCATCACAATAGAGACGAGTGTTCTCTTCATTTGCGTCTCGAGCGGCTGTGGGTCAATCGAGGTTGCGACGAAAGTCAGTGGGCGTGATGCCAGTCACTTTACGAAACGCGGCGGAGAACGAACTGGTCTCGCTGAAGCCGACCTCGAGGCCGATGGTCGTCACCGACAAGTCGGGGCGTGCCAGCAACGCCTTGGCGCGTTCCACGCGTCGAGCCATATGATAGCGGTGCGGCGGCGTCCCGAACGATTGCTTGAAGGCGCGGGCGAAATGGCTGGGGCTCAAGCGTGCCAATCCGGCGAGCTCGCCCAGCGAGATGTCTCGGGCGACGTGCGCCTCGATGTATTCGGCAAGGCGTCGCTGCTGCCAGCCGGCAAGCCCGCCGCGCGCTGCCTGCCCCAGGGAAGCGTCGTCGCCATTGAGCCGCATGAGCTCATAGGCCAGTACCATGCTCAAGGCGTTCACGTAGCCGCGCTGGGCCAGCTCGGGATTTTCCGCCTGTGCCTTGAGCTTGCTCGCGGTCTCCCACAGGTCCTGGTTCAGGAAGAAGAGGCGCGGCTTGAATTCGGTTGCGGCAAATGACCCTTCGGCGTTGAACAGCGACGCGTGCGGATCGATATAGAAATAGGTGACTCGCGTAAGAATCTGGGGATCTTGCCAGCCGTAGAATCTGTGGCCCGCCGGAATGAAGCTCAGCCGGCCTGAGAACTTCCGCAGCGTCGACATCGGCAAACCTTCGACCAGCGTCTCGCCGTCGCGGCGTTCGGCGCGTTCCGCAGCGATCAACAGATGCCTGGGAGCCGTAAGTTCGTATTCGAACCGCTCACGCCGCGTGATCCGGATCGATTCGACACGTAGTCCATCCCACTCGATGGCGCGTTGGCGTGCGATGTCCGGGGGAGTAAAGCCTACGACGCGAGAATGACGGCTCGCGACAGGGTCGTTGAATTCGGCCATGCTCGGCCTCCCGATATGTGCGTCCTTTCTTCGCTCTCGGGAGCTTCCTCGCGTCGTCCGTGGCATACGGATCTTTTTTGTTTTGGGGAACTCGCGCCGCCCGGACGGCAGCTTTGCCGCCAGGTTGTAAGTCCTCGACGGACAACGCCGGTGTTGATCTAGGTCGCCGCGACCAGCGCGCAAATCACGCCGTCGTGTCTGGGAATCACGCCCCCGTGTACGAACGGTAGCCCGGTCGGGAGACGTCCTTTTTTTGGGCAGCCGGTGCACGCGATATGGTCAACGACTAACGACCATCGATTGGTTTGGGCGAGATCGACGCAAGACAGCAAGATCGCGCAAGCCCTCAAGCGCGCGTTCGTCAAGCATCCTTGTTGCAGCTTGCGAGCCGGCAGGCGTGGCGACGGTCGCTGCTTTGTGTCGGGTATCTGTCCAATCGATCATCGTCGTGGCGGAGATTGGAGGCGTGTCGTGCCGAGCTTTATTCCGAATTGCTCCAAACAATGCGGCAGGCTCTCGAGGACGCGATGACTAAAATTCCTTTTAGTCAAGCTACGCCGGCCATCAAGGCGCTTATGGCGGAATGCATCTTGAAGGCTGCCGCGGACGGCCAGACGAGCCATGAGGGCTTGATAGCGGTGGCATGGGCGGAGTTTCAGACGGTTGCGTCAATGCTGCCATGATTCCGCCACCACGCCCGCACGCGACGACGACGGGATCCGGCTTCGGCGAAGCTTTTTGGAGCATGATCCCGAAAAAGCCTGGCCCGGACGTGATCCGTTGGCTGGGTACCGGTTTTCGGAAAAAGCCTGCCCTCGGGCTTGACCCGAGGGATCATGCTCCAGGCACAAGTTAGATCGAGATGACGATTCGAAGAAAAGTCATCTCGATCTAGTGCCTTGGTTTCGAAGTTCGTTGCATTATACAGAGCGGCTCCGAGTGAGTGCTCTCAACGGCTTAGCCGCGCGATCGGCTCCCGGGAAATGCAACGGACTTCAGATTCAGGACACTAGCGCGTCCTGCCCGTGCCCAAAACCTTGGCGTAATGCTCGGCGATGTCCGGCGGCGTGTTGACGATCAGCGCAATCACCTTGTCGAGCGCCTCGGCCGGCAGCGGCGCGATCTCCAGCTTGCTGCGTTCGGCGTCGGCCAGAAAATCCTGGTCGCGGGCGAGCGCGGCAAAGGCCGCCCGCAGGGCGGCCACGCGGTCGGCCGGCACGCCGGGCGGCGCCACCACTGGCCGCGCCGCCGTCTTCTGCGTGAAGTTGAGCTCCATGACCTTGCGGTCCGCCGGATTCTTGACGAAGTCCAGCGCGAACGGCACGTCGGGCAGCTCCGGCTCCCTGTGCAGGGCGGCCTGCATCAGCACATTGACCTTTTTCTCGCGCAGCCAGTCGGGCCGCACTGCCTTCACGCTCGACCAGGACCAGTCGCCGATGCCCTGGACCTCGCCGCGCTCGATGGCGAGCGCGATCTGCGCTGTGGTGTTGTAGCCGGTGACGATCTTGAATTTCGTCCCGATGGCGGCGTTGAGGAGTTTTGGCGTCGTCTCCGGATCCACGCCGACGATCCCGCCGACGATCAGTTCCTTGTCGAACAGGTCCTTGGCGGTCGTGATCCCGGTGTCGTGCCAGGACAGCACCACACCGACCTCGCTGTTGAGGCTGCCGATCCAGTTGAGCTTGTCGATCTCGAAGCGGACGCCGGTCGGATTGATCAGCCGCACCAGCAGCATGCCGCGCTGGAGCAGCGCGATGGTGCTGCCGTCGGCGGGCGCCGTGTTGGCGATGTGATTGGCCGCCGCCAGGCTGCCGGCGCCGGGCATGTTCTGCACGATGAACGTCGGGTTGCCCGGAATGTGCTTGCCGAGGTGGCGCGCCATCAGCCGCGCCTGCAGGTCGTAGCCGCCGCCGGCGCCGGAGCCGACGATGACGGTGACCTGCCGGCCGGCGTAAAAATCCTGGACGGATTCCGCGGCCGCCGCGGGCTGCACGGTCGGCGGCCAGCACAGGCTCGCCAGGAGCATCAGCAGGCCGGCCGGGAATGTGCGCATGGCCACGTCTCAACGTCCCTTCATGGTACGCTGCTCGATCTCCACGAGGCGCGCAAGCCCGCTGGTGGCCATCGCGGCCTTCATCTCGCGGTCGGCGCCGCCCGGCCCGAGAAAGGCATCCACCTTGTCGTCCGCCAGACACGCATAGGACTGGCGGACCGCCTTGTACATCGCGGCGAACGCGGTTCCGGATGACGCCGCGAGGCGATAGCCGAGCGCGGCAAGCTGCTGTCGCGACAGCGGATAGCCGGCAAACCCGTCGGGCGGCGCAAAGCACATGAGCGGCGCCGGCAGGCGCTCGCCGACGGTCCGCATCTCCTCGGGCGCGCGCGTGTGCACGAACAGCATGTCGGCGCCGGCCTTGTGAAAGGCCTCGGCGCGGCGCAGCGCCTCGTCGAGGTCGTGGACGCGGCGGGCATTGGTGCGTGCCACGATGACGAGATCGGGATCGCTGCGCGCGGCGCGGGCCGCCGCGATCTTCTCGATCATGAAATCGGTCGGCACGAGATGATCGACGCCGATATGGTGCTCGACGCGTCGAGGCAGGAGCTGGTCCTCGAGCTCGATGGCCGCCACGCCGGCGGCCTCGCACATGGCGACGGTGCGGTGCACGTGCACCGGATCGCCAAATCCGCCGCCGACGTCGAGCACGATGGGCAGGCGGCAGACCGTGCGCATGTCGAGCACCACCTGCGCCAGTTCGGCCACGCCAAGGTTAGCCTCAGTGACGCATTTGAGCCAGCCGAGCGAGCCGCCGCTCAGATACACGGCCTGGAAGCCGGCCTCCTCGGCCAGCCGGGCCATGATCGGGTTGAGGGCGACCGGCGCGACGATCAGGTCGTTGCCGCGCATGAGATCCCGAAACGTCACCGCGGTACTCCCTGAGATCGAGGATGGCGTGCGGCCTGGTCGTGGCACCCGGCCGGAGATGACGATAGAGTATCATCCATGGATATGCGGCAAGCCAGGGCGTTGCGGCTCGGCCTTCTCGCCGCCGCGCTGGCCGGCGCGGCGGCGGCGGCGGCGCCGGCGCCGTCGCGTGCACAGACTGCGGTCGACCTGCAGCTCGTGCTGGCGGTGGACGCGTCCGGCAGCGTCAACCAGTATCGCTTCGACCTGCAGAAGCAGGGCTATGCCGAGGCCTTTCGCAATCCGCGCGTGCTCAAGGCGATCAGGTCCGGAATCGCGGGCGCCATTGCCGTCACGATGACGCAATGGACCGGGCCCGACTTGCAAATACAGGTGGTCGACTGGACCGTGCTCAAGGATGAAGGATCGGCCAGTGCCTTTGCGGCGGCCATCGAGGATACGCCGCGCCAGCTGTTCAGCGGCGGGACCTCCATCAGCGGCGCCATCGACCACGGCGCGACGCTGCTCCTCGACAGCACGCAGAGATTTCCCGGCGCGCGCCGCACCATCGATGTGTCCGGCGACGGCGCCAACAACCGCGGGCGGGCGGCCCACCTCGCGCGCGACGACGCGGTGCGCAACGGCATCACCATCAACGGCCTGCCGATCCTGGCGCTCGAGCCCGGTCTCGACCGCTACTACTACGACAACGTGATCGGCGGCCCCGGCGCGTTCATGGTCACGGCGCAGACCTACGAGGCCTTTGCCGAAGCCGTGCTCAAGAAGCTCATCACCGAGATCGCGGACCGGCCGCCGTCCGAGCGCCTCGCGGCAGGAGATCGCCGATGAATGATCTGGTGCCGTGGCTTCTGAGCCAGTGTCATGACGTCCGACCCCCATCCCATCCTTCCCCCTTTCAGGGGGAAGGAGGAGTAAGCCGCACGCGCATCGCGTCATGCGAAACTCCGCGAGTGCCGCAGACTCTTTCCTCCCCCTGAAAGGGGGATGAATAAGGTGGGGGTCACAGAAAAGATGGGAGGCGCCGATGACCGACCAGCGCACTGGGCGCGTGAATTCCGGCGATGTCTCGCTGTTCTACCGAGTGTTCGGCGCCGCCGGCCGCACGCCCATCCTGATCATGCACGGCGCCAACTATTTCGACTCCTATGACTGGATCGGAGTGGCGGCCGCGCTGGCCGGCGACCGCGAGGTCGCGAGCTACGACAAGCGGGGCTTTGGCGAGTCCGGCTGGAGCCCGAGCAAGGACTATTCGGTCGACGCCAATATGGGCGACACGCTGGCGGTGATCGGCAAGCTCGGCTGGACGCGGCCGATCGTGATCGGCCATTCGGCGTCGGGCCGGCTGTCGATCGCGTTCGCGGCGAACTTTCCCGATCAGCTGTCGCGCCTCATCGTGGTCGACAGCGCCATGGGGCGCGACGAAGGCGGCGCCGGCGCCGGCGGCGGGCAGCGCGCCGCCACCGGCAACCCGCCCCTCGTCTTCGAGAGCGTCGATGCCGCGATGGCGCATTTCGCCAAACTGTCCAACCCGCCGCGCATCGCCCGTGACCGCACCCGCGCCGAGCAGGCGCTGGTCAAGGTCGAGCGCGGCTTCATGCTCAAACGCGATCCCGACTTCCGGAACACGCGGCCGCAAGGCGAAGGCAGCGAGCTGCCGCAGCGGCCGCCGCGCGACGTGTGGAAGGACCTCGCCGCGATCCGCTGCCCGATCATGATGGTGCGCGGGCTGCGCTCCGACCGCTACACGCCCGAGATCCTCGACCGCATCGCGCGCGAGCGCCCCGACGTCGTGTGGGCGACCGTCGACTCGCAGCACGACGTGGCCGCCCAGGCGCCGCAGGAATTGGTGGCGGCGGTGCAGAAGTTCGTCGCCGGGGCATAGATGCGCCGCAGGGTGGGCAAAGGCGCGCAAACTCTGCACCCATCCATAAGCAATGCGGTTCGATCGCGCCGTACCCACGCGTTCCCGTGCAATGTTCGTTTGGCTGAACAATTGCGACGCCGTACGCGTGGGCACGGCGCGCCCGAAATGTTTCCGGGATCGATGGCATGGCGCAACGCGCGCCTTTGCCCACCCTACGGCGCAAATTTCTGATTCACTTGTCAAACAGCCAACGCTGCGCTGATCCCGGGGGTCGCTTTTTCGACCTGAGGCGCACTGGTTGGCGCCTCTTTCTGTCTCCTTCCAAAGAGGGAGCGGAGCGCCGGAAAGGCGCTCGTGCGGCCGTGCGATAGGCCGCACTTCGGCGTGCTTGCGAGGCACGCCTAAGGACGCTTGCGAGGCGTCCCCGTGTGCCCCCTGCAACGTTGGAACGAACCAAGAACGCTGTCAAAGAAAATCGGAGTTTTTTCACCGTCGCCGAGGTGTAAAACTCCTGTAGCCCGCATGCAGCGAAGCGCAATGCGGGAACGGTCCATCCGGCGAACCATGGCGAGACCGCTCCCGGATTTCGCTTCGCTCCATCCGGGCTACGGCGCCGAGCAGACCGCACCACTGTCCGCGTGGGCTTCGCGCGCCACGCCGAAAAGAAGATCGATCGAACGGAGCAGGCGCTCAGCCCGCCCTACGGAGCTCGCGTCTAATCCAGCTTCAGGCCGATCGTGCGGATGACCGGCGTCCAGCGCGCCAGCTCCTCGTGCACGAAGCGGCGTGTCTCGTCGGCGCCCATGTCGGGCTGCGGCTCGAATCCGGATGCCGTCAGCGCCTGGCGAAACTCCGCATCGGCGAGCGCCGTGTGCGTCGCCTGCCCGATCTGCGCGATGATCGCTTGCGGCGTGCCGGCGGGCGCGAACAGGGCGAGAAAATTGCGCGCCACCATGCCGGCCACCCCGGCCTCGATGGCGGTGGGCAGATCCGGCAGTGCCGCGAGCCGCGCCGGCGTGGTGACGGCGAGGATTTTCAGCCGGCCGGAACGGTGCAGCTCGATCACCTGGCCGGTGATGTTGGGCACGACGACCGGGATGTGGCCGCTGACCGCGTCGGTGAGCGCCGGCCCCGCGCCCTTGTAGGGCACGTGCAGGATGTCGGGCGCACCGGCAAGCGACTTGAACAATTCGCCGGTCAGGTGATTGAACGAGCCGACGCCCGCCGATCCGTATGACAGCTTTCCCGGATTGGCCTTGGCGTAGTCGATCAGCTCCTGCAGGCTTTGCACCGGCACCGACGGATGCACCGCGATGGCGAGGCCGGTGATGGCGATGAGCGCGATGGCGTCGAAATCCTTGGCCGGATCGTACAGCGGGCGCGTGGCGGCGATCGGGTTGATGATCTGCGAGCCGCCGCCGCCCAGGAGCAGCGTGTAGCCGTCGGCCGCCGCGCGTGCGACCGCGGCGGCGCCAATCGAGCCGCCCGCTCCGCCCTGGTTCTCCACCACCACGGTGCCGAGCAGCGGCTTCATCCGGTCCGCCCACGGGCGGCCGATGGCGTCGTAGACGCCGCCCGGCGGGAACGGGATCACCAGCCGGATCGGCCGCTCGGGATATTTTGCCTGCGCCAAAGCCGGCAGCGGCGCTGCCGCCAGCAGGCCCACGAGCACGTCGCGTCGCCGCAGCATCGGTTCTCCAACAGCCATTGAGCCGGACACGCCCCGCACGTTAGAAGAACCGACGATAGCGGGCCAACGGGGAGTGTCCAAGATGGCGAAGGTGGCATTGGTGACGGGCGCCGGCACCGGCGTCGGCAAGGCGGTGTCGCTGGCGCTGATGCGCGACGGCTTCGATGTGGTTCTCGCCGGGCGCCGCAAGGACAAGCTGGAAGAGACGGCGCAGGAGGGCAAGGCGACCGGCGCCAAGAGCCTGGTGGTGCCGACCGACGTGAGCGACCCGGAGTCGATCAAGGCGCTGTTCGCCAAGACCCGGGACACGTTCGGCCGCCTCGACGTGCTGTTCAACAATGCCGGCATCGGTGCGCCGGCGGTGCCGATCGAGGAGCTGCCGCTGGAGACCTGGCGCAAGGTCGTCGACACCAATCTCACCGGCATGTTCCTGTGCACCCAGGAGGCGATCCGGCTGATGAAGGCGCAGAACCCGCGCGGCGGGCGCATCATCAACAACGGCTCGATCTCGGCGCACACGCCGCGGCCGCGCTCGGCCGCCTATACGGCGACCAAGCACGCCGTGACCGGCCTGACCAAGCAGACGGCGCTCGACTGCCGCGGCCAGGACATCTGCTGCGGCCAGATCGACATCGGCAACGCCGCGACGCCCCTCACCGAGCGCATGGTGCAGGGCCAGGGCGTCATGCAGCCCGACGGCCGCATGATGATCGAGTCGCGCATGGAGGCCGGCGACGTCGGCCGGGCGGTGGCCTACATGGCGAGCCTGCCGCTCGACACCAACGTGCTGTTCATGACCGTGATGGCCAACATGATGCCGTTCGTCGGGCGCGGATAGAGCGCAGAAAAAGATGTTCGAGCCGCTGGAGCACTGGCGCGAATTCTTCCTGCTGGTCGGCACCGCGGCGGCCGCGCTGGTGGCGCTCCTGTTCGTCGCAGCATCGGTCGCCGTCGGCTACCTGACCCCCGAGCGCGCGTCCGCCACACGCACCTATATGAGCCCTGTGGTCGTGCATTTCACCGCCGTCCTGGTCGCGTGCGCGCTCGGCCTCGTGCCGTCGCATACGCGCATGTCGTTCGGACTCCTTCTCGCCGCCAGCGCGCTCGGCGCGGGGGCCTATTCGACCATGATCCTGGTGAAGGTGCTCAAGCGCGGCACGGTCGATTGGGCCGACAAGTTCGACTATGGGATTGCCCCGGTGATCGGCTATGTCGCCGCACTGGTGGCGGCCGGCATGTTCTTCGCCGGCGCACATCGTGCACCGGAGGTTCTCGCCGGCGCCATCATGCTCCTGCTGATCGTCAACATCCGCAACGCCTGGGACCTGATGCTGTTCTTTGCGGCAAAGCATCTGGATTCGAGCTGACGCAAACCGCGGCGCCCCACGGCTCAGCTGCCGCCGGCCGTCTCCAGGTAGCGGATAATCGTCGCGCGGTCGTCGGCCGAAGCCACGCCGCCATAGGGCTTCATGTTGTGGCCCGGCACCACCTGGTCGGGGTTGGCGATGAAGCGGTCGAGCGTGGGCTTGTCCCAGGTGAGGCCGGCGTCCTTCATCGAGCCGGAATAGCCATAGTCGGGCAGAGATCCGGCCTTGCGCCCGACGATGCCGTGCAGGTTCGGCCCGAGCCGGTTGTCGCCCTGCCGCACCGTGTGGCAGGTGCGACAGGCATTGTTGAACAGGAGCTGCCCGCCCTCGGGGGGCTTGTCCTGGGCGAGGGCCGGCGGCGCGGCAAGGGCCGCGGCGGCGAGCAGGAACAGGATTGCGATCGACGGCATCGTTCTCATCCTCGCAACATCACCTGCAGGAACGCGCCAGCACAGGGCAGCGTTCCCGCGTCAGGAGACCGCGCTCACCGTGACCCGTGTGCCGGCCTTCACCTGCCGCAACGCCTTCACGTCGCCCACCGCCTTGGCAAAGACGTTGCAGGGGCTCGCCAGCCGCGTCTCGTTGCCCTGCGAGATCGGCGTGCGGCCAAAGCCGATGGCGATGCAATGGCCGTCGGGCCAGTACGCGATCTCGCCCGGCGTCACGACGGCACGCGCGTCCTTCTCGCGCGCGATCTCCGCCGGGATCTCGAAATAGACTTCCTCGCCCCAGGTCAGCACCGATGCCGTGATTGGCAAGGCCGCCGCCACCGCCTCGGCGGTCGGCGTGGCCAGCAGGTCGGCATCGAGCGTGAGCGAACCGAAGTCGAAGCGGATGCGTGCCATTTCGCCCCCTCGGTCATTCCCGCGAAAGCGGGAATCCATGACCAAAAGCCTTGCAAAACGATCTTCCAACAGTGGTCATGAGTCCCCCGCCCCCTGCGCGGGGGCATGCTTCGCGGGGACGACAAAGTCACTCCAGCTCGACGGTCTTGAAGTCGGCCGGCAGCACGATCTCCAGCACCTCGCAGTCGTCCGAATAGTCGAGCACCTTGTGACGGATGCGCGGCGGCTGCAGCCAGCAGCTCCCAGCCCGCATGACATGCGCGCCGGCGCCCTCGAGTTCGGTCTTGATCCAGCCCTTGAGGACATAGACCATCTGCAGGTCCACGTCGTGGAAATGCAGCTTGGCGACCTCCCGCGGATCGCAGGGCGGCACGAAGCGAATGACGTGCGCCTGCACCATGCCGTTTGTCGCCTTGGCCATGCCGAGATCGCGGTACGCCGCGTAGCGCCGCAAACCGACGGAAAAATCCTCGTCGCGATGGTGACTGACGTTGAACGTCTGCGCCTTGTGCGGCGCCGAGGCGCGCGGCGTCCTGGCCTTCGCGGCCTGCTTGGTTGGCGCCCGGCGCGGCGACGCCGTTCGCTGTCTGGCCTTCGCGGCCGTTTTTGCCCGCGCCGCCCGACGCGACGCCGTCCTTTGCTTTCTCCCCGCCATTGTCTCCTCCCGCGGTTGGCGTGACCGTGCCGGGGTTAGTTTTACCGTGCCTTGGGGCGAATTGGAGCAATGCATTTCGTTGAGTGCAGCGATGCAATTTTACGTCGAAAGAGGGGTTAGTTAACCATGAAGCGCCATAAATAAGCCAAATCCAAAATCCTGCTTATGATAAAATTCCGCATGCGAGGCGCCCCTCTGTCATTCGGCAGTTGCGCCCATATGGCAATGGTTTTGATCGCCAAACACGACGCCCCGGTCGATGCCGGCTGGCGCTGTCGCGAGGGCGAGACAATGATCGGGAGCCTGCAACCCCTGGTCGGACCGCCGGCGCGCGCAGCACACGCCGTCGCGCCGTTTGTTGCCGACCGCGCGGCGGACAGCCGGGCCGTAACCACCCGCTGTTTTGCAGATTTTCTGAAACGGAGTCAGGCGCGCGAGACGCGGCAACCGCCGCGTCGAAGCGGCCTGTTTCATCAAGGGGGAGACCATGTTGAGGAGCCTACAACACCTTGAGCGGCTGCCGCGGGTCGGCGCCGCGGCGCTGTGTGCCATTGTTCTCGCCGGCACCGCTTTCGATCGTCCCGCACAAGCCGAACAGGCGACCCCACGCGACGGGGCCGTGCGGACGGCGGCCGCGCGGGTCGACGCGCGGACCATCGGTGAGCGGATGAATGCCAATACGCTCATCGTGGTGACGGCGAGCCCCAACCTCATCTTCACGGCGTTCGGCGCCGATCTCGCCACGGTGCTCAACGACGGCGACGAACTGCGCATCCTGCCCGTCATCACCGAAGGCGCGGTGCAGAACATGCGCGACGTGCGCTTCCTGCGCGGCGTCGACCTCGGGTTCACCACCGCCAACCTGCTCGGCTATTTCCGGCGCACCGGCGAGATCGGCGATATGGAGAACAAACTCACCTACATCAGCACCCTCGGCATCAACGAATTCCACTTCCTGGCCCGCCACGACATCAAGTCGATCGAGCAGCTGCGCGGGCAGAAGGTGAACTTTGGCGCCAAGGGCAGCGGCGTGCAGATTTCCGCGCGCGACGTGTTCGCCCGCATCAACCTTCCGGTCGAAGAGGTCAACATGGCGCCGGCCGACGGCTTCGAGAAGGTGAAGCGCGGGGAGATCGCCGCCACGGTCGTGATATCCGGAAAGCCGTCCGCGGCGCTCGTGCCGCTCAAGGCCAGCGACGGCTATCATCTCCTGCCGGTTCCCTACAGCAAGCCATTGCAGGACGGCTACCTGCCGTCGGTGCTCACCAACGCCGAGTATCCCAATCTGATCGCGCCGGGCGAGCAGGTCGAGACGATCGCGGCCAGCAGCATGCTCATCGCCTACAACTGGCCGAAGAATACCGATCGCTACCGGCGGATCGAAAAATTCGTCAACGCCTTCTTCACGAAATTCGCCGAGTTCCAGAAGCCGCCGCGCCATCCGCAATGGAAGAACGTGAACCTGGCCTCGACCGTTCCGGGCTGGAAACGCTTCCCGGCCGCCGAAGAATGGCTCGCGCGCTATCGCGAGGAGGTTCTGTCGAGCCGGCGCAAGCAGTTCGACGAGTATCTGGCCGACCGGACGGCAGGCCGGCCCATTTCGGAGCGGGACCGTAACCAGTTGTTCGAAGATTTTTTGAAATGGAGCCAGGCGCGCGAGAACCGCTAAGTCGTCATGCGCGGGCCGACGAGTCCGGCTATGCGAATGGATTGCCGGGACAAGCCGGGTCGATCTGGCTGCGTCAGGAGAGGTTCAGATTCGCAGGGTGGGCAACTGCGCGACGAGCGAATTTGCCCACCCGGCAAATACCGAAGTCGCGCGCCGTTGCCGACCTTACAGGAGCGAAGCACGCACTCAGTGCAGGCGGAACTCGCCGTTGATGGCGCGCATCTCGGCCGGCTTGATCAGGCGCGAATGGGCGACCGTCACCGAATGCAGCGGGCCCTCGAGTGAGCGCTGCCAGAACAGCAGGAACTTCTGCAGCATCGGGAACGCCGGACAGAGGTCGTATTCCTGCCAGACGTAGCTCTGCAACAGCCAGGGATGGTCAGGGCGCCGATAGAAGATATGCGCGGTGGTGAGACCGTAGCCCTCGAGTTGCTTCACGAAATCCGAAGAAGCGCGTTTGGTTAACAACGTCATGGTGCCCTCCAGCCCGGCGGACTCCAGTTTGGTTCCGGTTCTGTCCATTGCAAGCCCAAATGTTGAATAAAGTGTTTATAATCAAGGCGTTAGCAGCAGTGGGCGAAGTCTGCTACCAACCGGCCCTTGACGCCGTTGAAGCACCGGGCCAACAGCCGCGCCTTGCGGCCGGTTCCGGATCCGGCCCGGATATTTTTCCTCGCCGCACCGGAACTTTTCCAAAAACGCCTGATTCTTCCGTCTGTTAGCAATCTCGTCAAGGGAGTGCCAATTTTTTGTTTCCCTCCCCTTGCGGCATGCTATAAGCCCCCTATCTCGCCGGGCGGAGGGTGCCCGGCAGGGCTGCTGACGGGACAGTGCCGCAGCAAAATCTAAAATTAAGTCAGCAACTTAGGAGGACAGCGATGAAGTTTCGTCCGCTTCACGACCGCGTCGTCGTCAAGCGCATCGATGCCGAGGAGAAGACTTCCGGCGGCATCATCATTCCGGACACCGCCAAAGAGAAGCCGCAGCAGGGCGAGGTGATCGCCGTCGGCCCGGGCGGCCGCGACGAGGCCGGCAAGCTCATCCCGCTCGACGTCAAGGCCGGCGACCGCGTGCTGTTCGGCAAGTGGTCGGGGACCGAGGTCAAGATCGACGGCGTCGAGTACCTGATCATGAAGGAAAGCGACATCATGGGCGTGATGGTCCAGGAGGCCGCGCGCAAGAAGGCTGCCTGACTTTTTCGGCGCTCCGCCCGGATTTTCCGTCCGCAAGAGCGCCACGTCGGACATCGTCGGCCTCGTTCGCGCGAGGCGGCCGGTAGGCCGCTTCCGGTGCGGAGAGGCAGGTCAACCACAGGGACAAACCAAAATGGCTGCTAAGGAAGTCAAATTCTCCGTCGAGGCGCGCGACAAGCTGTTGCGCGGCGTCGACATTCTGGCCAACGCCGTCAAGGTGACGCTCGGGCCCAAGGGCCGCAACGTCGTGCTCGACAAGAGCTTTGGCGCGCCACGCGTGACCAAGGACGGCGTCACCGTCGCCAAGGAAATCGAGCTCGAGGACAAGTTCGAGAACATGGGCGCCCAGATGGTGCGCGAGGTCGCGTC
>Ga0126380_10000287_pt1 | contig 15655 bp, 12 predicted proteins | sample PanSoiMetPlot_26_FD_92544 | JGI IMG/M metagenome (GOLD analysis project Ga0126380, IMG submission 92544) | Tropical forest soil microbial communities from Panama - MetaG Plot_26 | ecosystem: Environmental > Terrestrial > Soil > Tropical forest > Bulk soil | place: Panama | collected 2016-02-17
CTGGATGCTGCGGCTGGTCATCTCCTGGTACCGCCCGACACCGTGCTGCTCGTGCACCACGAAGTCGCCGGGCGTGAGCTGGAGCGGGTCGATGCCGCCGCGCCTGCGGCTCGGCATCCGCCGGGCCTCCCGCGGGCCGACGTGCTGGCCGACCAGGTCCGCCTCGGTAAGCACCGCCAGCCGGACGGACTCCCAGGTGAACCCGTGCGGGATGAGCCCGGTGGACACGGACGGCACCCCGGGCTCCGGCGCGCCGTCCAGGTCACCAAGCCGGGCACCGAGCCCTTCGCCGCGCAGTACCTCCGCCAGGCGCTGGGCCGGGCCGTGTCCCTCGGTGACGAGGACCACCCGCCAGCCTTCGCCCAGCCAGCCCCGGACGTCGGCCAGCGCCCGGCCGGTGTCCCCGCGGTAGGCGGGGGCCGGTGCCGCGCCGAGCCGCAGCGCAGGCCGGTCCTGGCTGCCGGAATCGCCGTCAATTAGTTGACCGAACGAGGCGCCGGGGCCGCTCTCACCCGCTCCGCCCGGCCCGCCGTCCGTGCTGGCAGAAGCAGCGCCCGCGGTGGCCGGACCGGCATCAGGAGCGGAACCGTCGAACGGGGTGATGGTCCACCAGGGCAGGCGCAGGGCGTCGGCGGCGGCCCGCACCTGAGTGATCGACTGGAACGCGGACGCCCCGAGATCGACCGGCGCCTGGCCGCCCGCCGCCGCGTTCACCCAGGACGCTTCCAGGAACTCCTGACTGGTGCGGACCAGGTCGGCGGCGCGTGCGCGGATCCGCTCGGGATCGCAGGCGAGGATCACTCCCCCGGCGGGCACGTGGTCGAGCAGTAGTTCCATGCGCGGCGCGAGCACCGGGGCGAGGGCCTCCATGCCCTCCACCGTGATCCCGTCGGCCAGCTTGCCGAGCACGTCGGCGAGCCCGGGGTGATCGGCGGCGAGGTGCTTGGCCCGGTCCCGCACGTCGGGCGTCAGCAGCAGTTCCCGGCACGGCGGTGCCCACAGGCCCTCCGGTGCCGGCCCGAGGCTGCGCTGGTCGGCCACGCGGAAGAAACGGGTCTCCTCGACGATGTCACCGAACAGCTCCACCCGGACCGGGTGCTCCTCGGCCGGCGGGAACACGTCGATGATGCCGCCGCGGACCGCCAGCTCGCCGCGCCGCTCGACCAGGTCGGTCCGGGTGTAGCCGATGTCCACCAGCCGGGCCAGCAATTCTTCCAAGTCGCAGGTGTCGCCTTCGGCCAGCTTGACCGGCTCCACGTCGGCCAGGCCGCTCACCATCGGCTGAAGCAAGGCCCGCACGGGGGTCACCACGGCGGCGACGGCGGCGGTCCGCGAGCTGGCGGGATCCGGGTGAGCGAGCCGGCGCAGGACCGCCAGGCGCTGCCCGGAGGTGTCCGAGCGCGGGGAAAGCCGCTCGTGCGGCAGCGTCTCCCAGGCGGGGAAGTAGGCCACACGGCCGGCGGGCAGCAGCGAACCGAGGGCCCCGGCCAGCTCCTCCGCCTCCCTGGCGGTGGCGGTGACCGCGAGCAGGAACCGGCCGGCCCGGCCGGGCGGGCCGGCCAGCGCCGCGGCCAGGAATGGGCGGAGCGCGGCCGGCGCGGTCACGTCGGCGCCGGCGGCCGGGACAACGCCGCCAGGATCCACCGAGGCAAGGTCCGCGACCTGACTGAACTGGGGGTCGTCTGCGATGGCGCTCAGCAGACCGGCGAGGCTCATGGTATCCCTGAGTAGGCAGCACGAAAGGCCCGCACGAACGTCAGCGAGCGCTGGGCGCGGATGCGGGATAACTCCAGTTTATTGCCTTCTGACCGGCGGTTGTCCCGGTCGCGAGGGGACGTTTCCCGCACCGACCGCAGAAGTTTCTGAGGCTCTCCCCCACAAGTTCGCAAAAGCCTCAGGCTACGCTATGGTCCCGTGACATCGGAGAACGGGATCCCCGGGGAGCGTTCGACGGGAGGGGGAACCGGTCCCGCCCCCAGGCGCGCCGCCGGAAGGCAGCCCGCCCGCGCGGTCAGCCAGGCGCGGACGGGCAGCCGTCAACGGGTGGCACGCGCCGGCGATGACCAGAGCGCTGCGCGCGCCGTCGAACCGGATGCGGCCGACGGCACCGCCCCGGCCCCACCGGAAACGACCACCGAACGCACCGGGTCGAAGACGGCCGTGACCGGCACCCAGGCCAACACCGCGGCACCCGGTACCCGGTCCAAGACGGCAGCTGACATCGGGAAGGCCGCGGCGGCCAGCGCGCCGCCGAAGCCACCAGCACCCCCCGCACCGCCGAAGCCACCAGCGGCCAGTGCCGCACCGCCGGAGACGCCGGCCAACGCCGCACCGGCGGAGACACCGGCCAGTGCTGCACCGCCGGAGACGCCGGCCAGCGCCGCACCGCCGGAGACGCCGGACAGCGCCGCACCGGCGACGGAAGCGGCCGAGCCGGAGGCGGAGGCGCCCAGCACGGAGCCCGCGGCGTCGGCGGGCGGCCGGCCCGCAACCGCCGCACCGGAGCCCGCCGACGCCGGCCCGCCCGCCGGTGCACCCGCGCGCGCCACGCCCGCAGAACCAACTGCGGACACCGCCCCGCCACTGCCAGCGGAGGGCATCGCCCGCCCAGCCAAGGACGGCGCAGCGCCAGACATGCCTCCGGCCGCCACTCCCGCAATGCCCGCTGCTGCTGCCGCACCCGCGCCTGCCTGGTCCGCGGAACCAAGCGCGGACACCGCCCCGCCACTGCCAGCGGAGGGCATCGCCCGCCCAGCCAAGGAGGGCGCAGCGCCGGACACACCCCTGGCCGCCACTCCAGCGCAGGCACCACCCGCGCGCCCACGACAGGCGCCCGCGGCAGGCTCGCCACCGGCACCGACGCCCAGCGGCCCAGCGAGCGGCTGGCCAGCCGGCCGGCCACCGGCCGCCGCGCCGCCACCGGCAGGCCCGCCCGCTCCGCCGGCACCCACCCCGGCGAGCCCACCCGAAGCCGCCGCGCCATCAACGGCACGCCCGGCCAGCCCACCCGTGGCCGCCGCGCCGCCACCGGCACGCCCGGCCGCTCCGCCGGCACCCACCCCGGCCAGCCCATCCGTGCCCGCCGCGCTCGCAGGGCCAAGCGCGGACGCCGCCCCGCCGTCTGCCCCGCCGGAGGTGCCCGCCGATGCGAGTTGGCGGCTCATGCCCGCTGCCGCCAATCCCAGCCCGCCCGCGCCTGAGCCCGTGGCCGACCCGCTGGCAGAGACCGGCCCGTTGACGGCGGTCCCGGCCGCTGCAGGGCCAACGACGCCAGCAGACGAGACGCCCGCGACGGCCGCCGACGCACCGGCGGACACCGGCTGGTTCCAGCCCGCGGTACAGAGCGCGGTGCCCTACGAGTTCCCGTCCACCGGCAGCGTGCGGCTGCTGCCGGGCCGTGGCCCGGGTGCACCGCACGGTGCGGCGGGCGCGTCATCTCCGGCTAGGTTCCGCACGGCACCCCCCGGCACGGCCGCACCCGCGGCGCGGGAAACGGGCGGAGCTGCGGTACCCGCCACTCCCCCAGTGGCCCCCGCCACGCCCCCGGCCACGGCCGCTAGACCCCCGGCTGCCCCCGCCCCGGCCTCCGCACCGCGCGCCGCGCCTCGTCCGGCCGCTGTGCCTCCGGCGGCCCTTCCCCCATCCATCGTGATTCCGGCTGGTCCTGGTTCCCCGGGCACCGCTCCCACCGGCGCCGCGCCGGGCACGGCCGACGCCGGGACCGCGATTCCCGCCACGCCAGTGCCGCGGCTGGCCCGGGGGGACCTGTTCGGCCGGCACACCCGGTCGTACGCGGCGGAGAACTCCGGGCAGCAGATCACGATTCTGCAGGCGGGCTGCACCACCGCCGAGGAACTGGGCGCGGCCGCGCTGCGCGCCGCCGGCGCCAGGCTGAGCGTCAGCATGATCGACGAGGGCAGTGAGGTCACCCGCGCGGCCGTCGCGCGGCATCGGCATCTCGCCGATGCCATTCTCGGCGACATGCGCACCGTGACGCTCCCGCCGCGGGCCTATGACATCGTCCAGTGTTCCTTGCTGCTGGACCGGATCGAGCATGCCGAACTGGTCCTGGACCGGCTGACCGGTGCCGTCAAGCCCGGCGGGCTCCTGCTGCTGCGGATCCGCGACCGGGACAGCGCGGCGGGTTTCCTCGACCGGGTGCTGCCCGGGCCGGCCCGGCAGTTCATCTGGCGCAAACGGCAGCCGGGTGAGCCCGGGCCCCATATGCCGGTGTACGAGCGGCTCGCCTCCGCTCGCGGCGTTCAGGCCTACGCGCTGCTGCACGGCCTGGTGATCACGGAGCGGGGGGCGCTGGGCGGGATGGCCGGCGGGCTGCCACGGGGTCCGTACGGGTACCTGGCCGCGCAGCAGCTCGCGGCCTGGCTGTCCCGCGGCCGGCTGACCTCAGCGCACGAGGATCTGCTGTATGTCATTCGCAAGCCGCAGGACAGGTTCGCCCGGATACTCTGAGCCCTGGGCATGGCTCCGTGGGCGGGCTAAGGTCGTCCCCGCGGCGGCGCGCAGGCGGCGGACCCCGATCTGTGGCGGCGGTTGCCCGGCCTGCCGGAACCACCTGGCCCGGCCCGTTACTGCCGGAGTACCCTCGGGCTTGCCTGGCGGTTGCCGGGGCCCGGATAACAGCCCAGTGAAGCGGGCTGGCCCAGACGGAGGTGGATGTGACCGCTGAGGCGGCCGGGCCGGCCGTGGACATCACCGGCCTTCCCTCCTGGACTCTCAACGAAGGTCAGCTCGGCGACCTGGAACTGCTGCTGGCGGGCGCGTTCGCGCCGCTGACCGGGTTCCTCGGCCCAGCCGACGTGGCGCAGGTCACCGAACAGGGGACGCTCGCAGACGGCACGCCATGGCCGGTGGCCGTGGTGCTCGATGTCCCCGAGGACGCGGTCCCAGCGTCGGCGACCAAGCTCACGCTCAACGACCCCGAGGGCACGCCCCTGGCCATCCTGGACATCACCGGGCGGTCCCCGGCGCAGCCGCTGGGACACCGCGGGCAGATGGGGCGGCACGCGCGGCCGGACGGCGTGGGCCCGCCCATGGTCCGGCTTAGCGGGCCGGTCACCGGGTTCCGGGAGCCCGAACACGGCCCGTTCCGTGGGTTGCGGCAGACCCCGGCGCAGTTGCGGGCGGAGCTGGGTGAGGGCCTGGTGCTCGCGTTCGTGACCCGGCGCCCGATGAGCGACCGCCAGATCGGCCAGCTGCGACATTTCGCCGGGCAGCTCAAGGCCAGGCTGCTGCTTCTGCCGCTGGTCAGCGGCCCGGCTGAGGTGGTGATCAGGCCGGAGGCGCTGGTGCGCGCGGTGGGCGCAGCGGCCAAGCACCTGCCGCCCGGCACCCTGCTCGTGCCGGTTCCGCTCGCGACCAGGGACACCACCGCCGCGCGGGAAATCGCGATCAGGGCCGTGGTCGCGGCCGCCTACGGTGCCACCCACCTGCTCGTGGACGAACGCGACGCGGACCGCGCCGACCGGGCGGCCGGTGACGATGTGCGGGTTGAGACGCCGATCCCGGTGATGCCCGGCGGCGAATGGGCATACGACCGGGCGGCCGAGGTGTGGCGCCCTCTCGCGCTGATCGAGCCCGGCACCGAGCAGTCCGACCTGGCCGCCGGCGAGCTGGAAGACCTGCTCGACCGGGGCGAGGATGTGCCCGCGTGGTTCGCGCCGCCGGGGGTGACCGCGGAGCTGCGCCGGGCCCGCCCGCCGCGGCGGCAGCGCGGGGTGGTGGTCTTCTTCACCGGGCTGTCCGGCTCCGGCAAGTCGACGATCGCCCGAGCGCTGCGGGACGCTCTGGCCGAGCGCGGCGACCGGACGGTGTCGCTGCTCGACGGAGACCTGGTCCGGCAGCTCCTGTCGGCCGGGCTCACCTTCTCCCGTGCCGACCGCGACCTGAACATCGCCCGGATCGGTTTCGTGGCCACCGAGGTCGCCCGGCACGGCGGCATCGCGATCTGCGCGCCGATCGCCCCCTACGAGGCAGCCCGGGCACAGGTGCGCCGCATGGTCAGCGAGGTGGGCGACTTCTTGCTCATCCACGTAGCGACGCCGATAGCGGTCTGCGAGGCGCGCGACCGCAAGGGCCTGTACGCCAAGGCCCGCGCGGGGCTCATCGAGCACTTCACCGGCGTCTCCGACCCGTACGAGGAGCCGCGGAACGCCGACCTGACCATCGACACGTCGGTCATGAGCAGGCAAGAGGCGGCGGAAGCGGTACTCGGGCTGCTCACCACCGGTGGCTGGCTGAAGAGCCCCGGAGTCGGCTAGTTGTTGTCGTCCTCCGCCCGGGCGCCGTCGTCGAGCCTGGACCGGAACGAGCTCAGCCGCCGGCTCAGTGCGCCCGCCATGGCGTCGCGCTGGCGGGACAGGAGTACGTAGCTAGCTGCCCCGCTCAGCAGCAGGGCCAGGCCGATCAGCAACAGGCCCCGCGCACCAGCGAGGTAGACCAGGAACGTCGCCGCGACGAACAGCAAGATCCTGGCGGTGGTATAGGCAAACGTGGCGCGCATAACGAGCCCAGCTTAGGGCAATGCCCCGCACGGTTCACGGCCTGCGGGCGACGGGTGTTACCTGGGGACCGTGCGCGGTCTCTCCCGGATCGCGGCACCGGGGCGGGGCACCGGGCCGGCCGGGGCGCGGAGGCACTCGGCGAGCAGAGCCGGGTCGATGTTCCCGCCCGACAGGACCGCCACGGGAGCGTGCGCGGCGGGCAGGTCGTCCCGGAACAGCCAGGCGGCCACCGCCACCACGCCGCCGGGCTCGGCGACCAGCCGGGCCCGGGTCGCCGTCAGCCGGATCGCCTCGCGGATCTCGTCCTCGGTCACGGTGACGATGCCGTGGACGAGGCCGAGCACATGCCGCAGCGGCAACTCGCCGATCTGCTCCACCCGCAGCGCGTCGGCGATCGTCCGCGCGGTAGCGCTGGGCGGCCACGCGACGCGTTCGCCGCGCCGCAGCGACTCCCTGGCGTCCGCCGCGAGTTCCGGCTCCACCCCGATCACCTTGGCCCCGGGGCATGCCGCGCAGACGGCAGCCGCGATGCCAGAGATCAGGCCGCCACCGCTGACCGGGACCAGCACCAGGTCGGCATCCGGGCAGTCAGCCGCGATCTCTAGGCCGATCGTGCCCTGGCCCGCGATCACGTCACGGTGGTCGAACGGCGGGATCAGCGTGTACCCGTGCCGGTCGATCAATTCCTGCGCGCAGGCGATCCGCGCCGCCAGCGTGGGCTCGACGGTCACGATCCGCGCCCCCTGCCGGGCCGCCGCGGCGACCTTGACCTCAGCGGCGTTGTCCGGCACGACCACGACCGCCGGGGCGCCCAGCGCAGCGGCCGCGTACGCGACAGCGAGGCCGTGATTCCCGCTGGAGTGTGCCACCACTCCCCGCTCCCGCTGCGCGGCGGGCAGCGCGCTGATCGCCGCGAAGGCGCCGCGCAGCTTGAAAGACCCCGTGGGCTGCAGGGACTCGGGCTTGACGAGCAGGCGCGGCGTGGTCTCCGGGAACGGGACCAGCGGCGTCCGGACAGTCACCCCGGCCAAGCGGTCCGCCGCGGCCCGGATCTCCCCGGCCGTTACCAGCGTCATCGGTTAACCCGGTGCGGGCCGCGGGATGCGCGGCACCGCCATCGCGGCAAGCCTGACACCCGACTTACCCTAAGGCACGCGCCCGGCCTGACCGGATCCTGGACGGCGGAACCGGCCACGCTGGGCCCGGGGAAACCGGCCACACTGAGCCCAGGGGAACCGGCCACGCTGAGCGCAGGGATCGGCGGGCCGCTGATCCCCGGCCGGGCGCCGAGGCGTTGCGGCACCGGTTTTCCCGCCGGGGCGCCGATTCTTGCGCGCCTTGGCGGCCCGGCATCAACCGCATCCCCGCTTACCGGGATTGCCAGCAAACCCGGCCGAGTGGTAGCTAGAGCACCAACGGCACCGGATTATCACGTCGGCTGGTTAATAGCGCCTTGCACATTCCGTAATCGGCTGGCGCACGCCCCGCGACGCCGTCGCGCCCATCCCGCCGGGTAGCCGCCACATCCCGCCACTTCCCCTGGGCGGGCGGGCGAGATCGGCCCGGCGCTCTCCCCGCGCCACACCGCCCGAAGGCCGGTCCGGTCCAGGGCGAAGCTGACAACCAACACCAGTTACTCATTTTTGGGGAAAACAAGGAAGTAAACGGATGTTTTCGCGACACTGAAGGCATGCTCCGAAACGGAGATAGGAGGGGTGGAACGTGGATGGCAACAATGAGCGTCTTCTCACTCCCGGGGAGGTGGCTGCCCTCTTCCGGGTGGACCCGAAGACGGTTACCCGGTGGGCGGCGTCCGGCCGTATCAGCAGCATCCGGACACCAGGGGGGCACCGCAGGTTCCGCGAGTCGGAAGTGCGCGCATTGCTCCGCGGCGAGACAGCGGGCAGCGCTTCAACGTCGTGACCAGCGCCCAGGCTGGGCGGGCACGTACCGGCGGCGGGCGTCAGCCGCGGGGAATCTCCCCGGGCGGCCCGCCGTCGTGCTGCCCGCTGGCAATGTAATCCTCAAACTCGCGGCGCAGTGCCTCGTCGCCCTCTCGCCAGCGGCGCCGCTGGCGGTCGAGTTCTTCCTCGGAGATTGCCTGACTGGCGAGCCGTGCATACTCGGGGTCTGCCGGGCTGACCTCGACGTAGGCGTCGCCCACCACCTGGCCCTGGTGGTCGATGGCGGACTCGGGGGCCATGAGGTTGCCGTTACTCAGCCTGACAACGAACATTACGAATCACTCAGATCCCGTAGCGCACATTGAAGTACAGCATGACATCTAGCGCGGTTCTTGTGTCGCCACCCAGCATGTCGACGAGCGCGGGCCGCTGGCCCGAGGCGATGGCAGCGAACGCATCCGCGAAGAACTCACGGCGGCCCAGCGACTCCTCCTGCCGGTGGAAGTCACTCACCAGTCGCATCAGGCAGCGCCCGTAGAGCCCGCGGAAATCATCCGAGTCCGACTGCCACATGCCACCGGGCCCGTCCAGGTCATCGAGGGCATGCCCGATCTCATGGCACACCACATCCGGGGTCGCGGAGGGCCGCGTGCCAATGATGATCTTGCCTTCGCCGTAGGCGCCCGCACATGAGTCCCAGGTCGCACGGCCCGACGGCAGCGGAACCCCGCGCAGGCGGCTCATGTCGTCCAGGTCGGGCACGCCACCGGGCCCCACGTAGATCGCGTCGACGCCCTCGGCGAGGCGCTTGGAGACCGAGAGGGGAAGCTCGGCCAGGCGGTCGACGGCCCGCGCTACCTCCGGGGGCGGCAGCGTGCCCTCCGCCCAGTCGCGGTGCAGCACCTTTTCCAGCGGTCCGCAGTCCCGGTGGCCCACCGCCACCTTGCGCGCCGCCACGGCCTCAGACCAGGCGCTGCGCGCCTCGCCCGCTTGCACCGCCGTGCGCTGGCGCGCGGCCTCCGCCGCACGCGCCTGCGCGGCCCGCGCCGCGATCGTGGCCGGGGCCGCAGCCCGGGGCGCGCCGCGGACAGCCGCCCTGGCGGCCCCCACGCGGCGGCTGCCGCCACGCCCCGGGGTGTCGCTCCTTGCGGGTTTGGCTGGCCTGAACGGCTTGCCGGCCGGGCGCACCCTCGCCTCCTGGACGGGCGAGGCGAACGGCCCGTTCCCCAGGCGCTGCGCCGGGATGGTCTCCGCGGGCACCGGCGCCGCCGGACGAGCCCCGTCGGCACGGCGATGCCGCCCGCCCGCGGGCACCGGCTGGGAGGCCACCGGGCGCCATTCTGCCGCCCGGCCCCGCAACCGAGCCGATCCTTGCCATAGCAGCCAGCGGAGGCGGTCAAAGAGCCGCAGCCGCATAGTTTTAACTCCCCGCGATCGGTGGTGCAGCCGCCAGGTTACGCCGAAAATACCGCCACCGTCACCTTTCGCTACGGACCGTCATGAGCTACGGGGTTACCAGCGGAAGCGGTACCGAGTCAGCCCATTTGCCCACGAGGCGGCGAACCGGCGGTTAGGCTGCCGCCATGGTGCTCCTGGGTGCGGTATCTACGCTGGTCATCGCGGTGCTGATGGCCGCCACCCTCGGCGCGCTGCTGTTGACGGGGCGGGCCTGGCGGCGGCGGCGGGCACCGGGGCAGCCGGGCCCGGCGGCTGATGACGCACTGCGACGACATCCTGCGGGGCGGGCCCGGCACGGCGGAACCGCGGACGGAAACCCGGGGCCGGCGATCGGGCCGGATGATGATCCTGAGTTCATCAACTCGCTGGAGTGGCTGATCCGCGGGAATCCGGACGACGAACCCTGACCCCCGGGTCAGCTGATGCCGGCGTAGCTGTGCAGGCCGGTGATCCAGAGGTTGACGCCGACCAGGTTGAAAACGAGGCTGGTGAACCCGGCGAGCTGCACATAGGCGGCCTTGCGGCCCCGCCAGCCGGCGGTGGCACGGGCGTGCAGGTACCCGGCGTACACCACCCAGGTAATGAACGCCCACGTCTCCTTGGGGTCCCAGCCCCAGTACCTGCCCCAGGCCTGGTCCGCCCAGATCGCCCCGGCGATGACCGCGAACGTCCAGATCGGGAACGCGAAAACCACCGTCCGGTAGGAGAGCCGGTCCAGGGCGTCGGTCGGGGGCAGCCGGTGCAGCACCGCGCCGAGCCCGGCCCCGGGGTCGGCCGGGTTCCGCCGGGCGTGCCGGTCCGCGATCAGGTACAGGACGGTCAGGACCGCCGCGACGATGTAGGCCCCGGTGGCCACGGTCATCGTTGTGACGTGGATCCAGATCCAGTAGGAGTGCAGCGCGGGAACGAGCGGGCCGGCCGCGGTGTACAGGACGGTGGCGCACAGGCCGAGCGCGAGCACGACGGGCGCCATGAGGAACAGGCCGACCGAGTAGACGCGGAACCGGATCAGCAGCAGCAGGAACGCGATCACCGCCGCGCACGTGATCGCCATGACGAACTCGTACATGTTGCCCCACGGCACCCGGTGCTCCGCCAGCCCGCGGGTGACGATGCCGAGGATCTGGGCGACAAGCCCGATCACGGTCAGGGCGAGCGCGGCCCGGACCCACGGCCCGGCAGGCGCGCCGCCCGCCCGCCACCGGCGAGCCGCCGCCACCGGCGGCCCAGCATCAGCGGCAGTGGGCGCCGAGGTCATCCCAGCAGGGTTCGTGGTGCCCGTCGAGGCTCCGGAGACAGGAACGCCGGATCCCGCCTGAGCGGTTACCCCGGCCGCCACCGCCACCCGCGCCCGCTCCGCCTCATCGATGGCATCGGTCTCCGCAGGCACCACCTCCGCGCTGGTCATCCCATTAGCCACCCGCGGCGTGGTCCGCCGCCCATAAGCAAAGTCGCCCGCGAAGGCCAGCACAGCCAGCGCGTAGAAGAACACCGTGACCAGCAGGAAACGGTCACTGAGCTGAGCGAGCCCGATGTTGACAGGAGGCACAAGCCTCACTCCCTCTCGTCCGATAGTGAGGGCACGTCTGTTGCTGTGTCTGCTGAGGGCACATCTGACGCCGCTGCGGGGACCACAGACGCGTCGGGGTGGGTCGTCGGTGTTGCTCCGGACGGCGTTATGCCGGCCGGGGCATTACCGTGCGGGCCACCCTCCCCGGCAGAGGTTGCGCCGGCTGGGGCATTACCGTGCGGGCCACGCTCCCCCGCACCCGCCAAGGCGGCCGACAACTCCGCCGAGAGATCGGCGAATTCCGCGCCGAACGTCTCCGACGACTCGGTCCGCGCCAGCCCGGCGAACTCGACCGCGCTGCCTCCCCCTGCCGCGGGCACGGCGCGCAGGAACACCCGGCGCCGGCGGACCAGGAACGACACCAGCAGGCCGGCCAGCGCCGCGATGGCGGCGATGAGCGCGGGAAGCTGCCCAGGGTCATAGGTGATGGCCAGGCTGATCCACTGCCGGTACCCGGTGAAGGTGAGCGTGCCCATCCCGTTCGGCAGCCGGATCGACTGCCCCGGCGCCAGCGGCCGTGGCTTGACCGCCAGCCGGTGCAGGCCGGCGGTGTCGAGCTGGTAGACCGACTGCGGCACGCCGCTGTTCATGCCGAGGTTGCCCGCGAACGAGACCAGGCTCACCCTTGGCCGGTACGGCGCGGGGAAGGCCGACTGCAGCTTCCCGCCGACGTCGACCGCGGTAGGCAGGAACACCCCGGCGAAGCCAAGCTGCTGCGGCCGGGCGTCCGGCACCTTGACCACGCCTTCGGACATGAGGCTGTTCACGGCGACCGGGACGAACGGTACCGGCCCGTTGAACACCGCGCGGCCGGCCCCGTCGGTGACCCGGAACACCGGGGCGTACCCGTGGCCGATCAGGTACACCTTCACGTCGTCCACGTTCAGCGGGTGATTCACCTGCAGGTCGTAGCGCTGCGTCGCCGCCCCGGGCTGCGCCTGGTAGCTGAGGTAGGCGTGGAACGCGGCGGGCTGCCCCGTGTCCGGCCCCGAGCTGATATAGCGCGCGCTGAACGAGTCCAGCGCGATTGAGAATGGCTGCAGGTCCGACGCCGAGACCAGCCGCCCCGGGTGGAACTGGTCCAGCGCGGTCACCGTATTTCCAAAAGACTGCCCGGCTACGAGCAGACGGTTCGCCTTGTAGCCGAACAGGCCGCCCATGCCGACCGCGGCCAGCAGCGCCAGCAGCGCGAGGTGGAACAGCAGGTTGCCGGCCTCCCGCAGGTAGCCCTTTTCCGCCGAGATCCAGCCGTCCCCGGTGCGCACCCGGAACCGCTTGCCCGCCAGCAGCGCGGACGACGCGGCCAGCACGGCGCCGGCCGGCCGCGGAGAGGTCATGGTGCGCACCAGCGGCAGCCGGGACAGGTTCCGCGGGGCCCGTGGCGGCTGCTGGCGCGCGGCGCCGGCCAGCCGGAACGTCCGCGGGATCACGCACCCGGCGAGGGAGAGGAACAGCAGCAGGTAGATCGCCGCGAACCAGGGCGCCGCGAACACGTTGAACAGCGAGAACCTGGCCAACCAGGGGGCCAGGGCGGGGTGCGCGTCGTAATACTGCTGCACCGCCTGCGGGTCGATGCCCTGCTGCGGCAGCACCGACCCCGGCACGCTGCCCAGCGCCAGCAGGAAAAGCAGGATCAGCGCGGTACGCATCGAGGTGAGCTGGCGCCAGCCCCACCTGACCCATTGCATTATTCCGAACGGACCCGTCAGGGCTGGCCTGACGCCGCGCGGAGCAGGGCCCGGGGCCTGCTGGCCCGGTTCGTCCGTGGCTTCCTCAGGGCGCCCGGTGGCCGCCGGGACGCGGACCTCGGTCACCGGGCCGCCCTCAATCACTGCCTCCCTCGCGGGACGTCGTGCCGGAGGCGCGCCAGGCAGCACCTCGCTTGCTTCGGGAGGCACCGGGGGTCCGGGGGTGTCCCCTGGACCAGCAGAGTCTCGCCGCCGGGACACCGCAACGGCGCCTGGGGCGCCCTATGCGGCGTTCGGCCCGGCGGCTGCGGTGTGACACTGCGTGTAGTCGACAAAGGCTGCCTCATGCTGGTTGCGCCAGCGCCTGGCTGATCAGGCCGCGCAGGCCCGGATAGGAGACCTGGCCGATGACACGGGCGGCGATCCGGCCGTTGCGCCCGATGACCAGCGTCGTCGGGATGCCCGCGGGCGGGACGGTGTCGCGGAAGGCCAGCGCGATCTCGTCGCCGGGGTCGTTCAGGCTGGGGTAGCTGATACCGAAGCGGCTCTGGAACGCCCTGGCGGTGGCCGGGCTGTCCCTGATGTCCACGCCGAGGAACCGGACGCCGCGGGGGGTGAAGTGCCGGGCCAGCTGGGCCAGGAGCGGCGCCTCGGCACGGCACGGGGTGCACCAGGATCCCCAGAAGTTCAGCACCACGACCTGGCCACGGTACTGGGCCAGGGCGAACTTGCTGCCGGACAGCAGGGTCCCGGTGACCCGCGGCGCGGCCGGGCCCGAGGTGGCGCCGTACACGGTGGTGCCCGCGCTGCCGGAGACGAAGCTCTGCCCGTTGCTCGCGGCGGTGCTCTGCCCGATCGCCCCGCCCTCGCAGGCGGCCAGCGCCAGCGAGGCGCCGAGCGCGAGCACGGCCGCCCGGGCGGCGCTCCAGGCAGCCGGACGGGCGGTACGGCGGGCGCGCGGGCGCGCCGGCGCGGGCTGGGAGAGGATGCCCGCGTGTCGGCTGAGACATCGCGGCAGACGGGACAGAATGATCTCCTACAAGCGGTAGTGCCCCATTGTGCCGGACTCAGCTGCAGGCCGTCACACCGGGCCGGCCTAGGGCCCAGGCCAGCCCCGTACGGGCGCCCGGCTTTTCACTCGATATAGCACATGAGTCTCGCAGCGCAACTGCCGCCATATCGGATGATGAGCCGGAAAGGTGGTATCAGGGTCCGATTGGTTGCCCGGTCTGCAGGTGATTCGGCCACGAGCGGGATTTCAGGCCCCGTGCGCGCCGCCGCGCCCGTGGCCGGACGGCTCGGCGTAGCTGACGCCGGTGATCGTGCCGTCGGTGCAGGTGAAGCTGGTCACGCTGCCCAGGGCGCACTCGCGGCGGCCCGGGTGGTGCCACAGCCGGCGTCCCTCGGCCGATCTGCGGGCCACCCAAATGGGCAGTTGATGGCTGACGCACACCGCTTCGTGCCCGCGCGCCTCCTGGGCCGCGTCGGTCATGACCGCGTGCATCCTGGCCGCGATGCTCGCATAGGCCTCGCCCCAGGACGGCCGGAACGGGTTGGCCATACGCGGCCAGTTGGCCGGCCGGCGCAGCGCGGGCAGCCCGACGTCGAACCGCTCCCTCTCGAAGTAGTTCCACGGCTCGATCAGCCGCCCGTCCACCCCCACCTCGAGGCCGAACTGCGCGGCGACGGGGGCAGCGGTCTCCAGCGCCCGTTCCAGCGGCGAGGACAGCAGCAGCGTGACGTCCCGGCCGGCCAGGAACGCGGCGGCGGCCTTGGCCATGTGCTCGCCCTCGGGCGAGAGGTGGAAGCCGGGCAGGCGGCCGTAGAGAACTCCGCGGGGATTGTTGACCTCGCCGTGGCGGAGCAGGTGAACCACCGTGGTGTCGGGCATGGCGCGCTCAGCCTACCGGGGTCAGGAGAGAGCGGAGGCGGCCGCCCGCGCCGCGGCGGGCAGCGCTTCGGCGATGCGGCCCAGTGCCTCGTCGTCGTGCGCGGCGGAGACGAACCACGCCTCATACGGCGAGGGCGGAAGGTAGATCCCGGCGGCCAGCATGGCATGGAAAAGGGCCGCATAGGCGGCGCTGGACTGCCGGCGGGCCCCGTCGAAATCGCGCACCGGCCCGGTGTTTCCCAGGAATACCGAGAAAAGGTTTCCCGCCTCCTGGAGCCGGAACGGCACCCCCGCGGCGCCGAGCGCCTCGGCGGCGAGCTTGGCCACCTCGGCGGCCACCGCGTCGACCCGCGCGTACACCTCCGGGGTGCAGGCGCGCAGCGTGGCCAGGCCCGCCGCGGTGGCCAGCGGGTTCCCCGACAGCGTGCCCGCCTGGTAGACGGGCCCGAGCGGGGCGAGCAGGTCCATGATCTGGGCCCGCCCGCCGAACGCCGCCGTGGGCAGCCCGCCGCCCATCACCTTGCCGAACGTCATCAGGTCCCCGGCCACGCCCTCCCGGCCGTACCAGCCGGACCTGGTCACCCGGAACCCGGTGAGCACCTCGTCCATGATGAGCAGCGCGC
>Ga0126380_10000288_pt1 | contig 15654 bp, 16 predicted proteins | sample PanSoiMetPlot_26_FD_92544 | JGI IMG/M metagenome (GOLD analysis project Ga0126380, IMG submission 92544) | Tropical forest soil microbial communities from Panama - MetaG Plot_26 | ecosystem: Environmental > Terrestrial > Soil > Tropical forest > Bulk soil | place: Panama | collected 2016-02-17
ACTCTCGGCTGGGCGTAAGAGGGGCCACTGCGAGTGCCACACGCAGCGGTCCCTCTTCTTTTGTGAACCCCGATTTTAGGATATCGCCAAAAGGCCAATCAGCGCGGCTGTAAAGGCTCAGCAAGCCAAAATGGGTGTCAAAGCGTAGATGTAACGACCCCGCTCACGGCTTCAATGCGCAGCCGATCAAGATCGCGTTCCCCTCTCGCGGCCACTTGGAGAATGCGAACAGCAACTTCTGTCTTTGTTGTGCGCGCCTTCTCAGAGGGCCTCAACGAGTCCCACGCATCCTCCAACACAGATTGCAGAAGCTTCAGCAGCTCGGGGGTCAAGGCATCCATATCTTATCCATCAACGGCTCGTGGTCGCCGCCAAGTATGTAGCTGTCGACGTATGACAAAGGTACGACACAGGCCGGACACGAAAGACGTAATACTTCGGTTTTCGGATATTTGTCGCAGACAAGTGATCGTGACGATCTCGCTCGTCCTGTATGGACTCAGGGTGTAGCGCTCCAATTGCGCTTGTGTGCACCCCAGCACGAGTCTCGATGTTGGGTGTCCGGCTGCGGCCTCATATGTTCGAACCAGCCACAAAAATACGGGAACCGATATTCACAACTTGTCCATACTCCCGACGTAAGACTCTTCTCGTTGCAAGCTGTCACAATGCAATCACAAATTCGCGGCGAGCCACTGGTTCAGACGCCACAGGTCACTGGATATGCCGAATAAGACGACTCCAAAAACAACACTGGAGAACGGCGACGATTTCATCAGGCGACTGTCAAAAGCTGCAGCGAAGCGACGGCTAAAAAGGGCGGCAGAACGTAGTGAGAGTTCTTCAGCGTCGAAGGCTGGCACAGCAGACAGTACCTCACCGCAAGATCGAACGCGTCGCGAGAGTTCATAGGCACTTCAGATCGTGCGACGGACTTGCCGAACCGACGTTAGTGTACCGACCCTCGACAGCAGTTCACTATTCGCGACCGAGGGCTATCGTTGGTGAGTTCGCAGGGCGATGAACCCACACGAAACTGGTCTGACTCTATCGTTATTGCGCTATTCAAAAGGCTGCCCGTGATTCGTCATACAGACTCTGTAGTTGGTTATTTGGGCCGTTTGCCAATCGCTATATCTCCACTTTGCTGCCGCAATACTGCATGTCTCAATTGCTTCTGTTCTTGCTGCGTTACCCTGGTCGCCGGGCGCGTAAGCATAACCAGATAGTTGGGACTTTGGAGAGGAATGATGTTTTTTGGCAACCGCCGGTGCGCCGGGAACAACGACAAGCGCGACCAATATCAAAAGTGTAGAAAGTTTCATGAGAAGATCTCCTATGCACAGGTCCCAGCGCCCTGTGCTTAGGAGGGCGAACTAACAGCAGCGTGACGAAACCACGAAGTTTTCTTTTTCAACAATAGTGGCCGCTATTGGCCAAACACTCCGTTAGTGGGCTCGCTAACTGCAACGCACGCAAGAGTTTCCGTATCTAATTTCGATCTCAACGCTCGGGATGAAGGATCATGTGGCAGCTATTTCAAGCCGTCGTGATCCGTCGTGCAGCCTCAAGGAGAAATGACAGCGTGCAGTAAAGCTATCAGCGCCTTGCACAGCGCCAATAGTGGTGGTGGTTCTGCCTGTAACCGACCCTGCGTAAGCCATGACGCGAGCAAATATCGGATGTGGCCCGTGTGGCTCCTACCAACTCTTGTTTACTGGGCTGCGGTGCATCGGCAAAATCAAAGGGCTCGGCCTGTGCCAGCTGTGGCGCATCTTGCGCCAGCGGCAGCGCCAACAAGCCGCCGACCAAACCCTCAAGCGGGTCACGCCGCGGCACTGGAGTTAAGGGGGATTCGTCGGTCGGCTGCCAGCGGCGCTCGAAAGTGTTGGCGACGGCCGCGCCCACCGTCTCACTGGGTTTGTGCCCTTTCGTCGTGACGTTCTCGTTGATGTCGAACCGCTCAGGGAGCGGCGGCAACAATGTTAAGGGTGGGGATACTGCAAACGAAAACGAGATCATGGCCCCTGCGGCCATGGTCACGCCGCCCGATGCGAGGAGTTGCATCGCTTGCATGACCGGAATCGGCTGCTCCATTGTGGCATAGGCATGACCGAAATCCTGTATCGGCCTGGCGGTGGCACAATTGTACCATCGATACTGCGCGCTGTGTTCGCGAGCGAAGTCTCCGTCTCCGGTCTTTGACGCACACGGGATCTGGCCGCGATCCACGGCTGAATTTAACCATGCGCCGAGTAAATTCCGGCGATGGTATTACCTCACCGTTCGGCCACGTAATTTATCTCTAGTTGTAAGCGTCTCGGCGATCGCCTTTTAAGAAATACTCACGAGACTCCTTTCGCGAGGCGATGAAATTGCATGAGAATCTTTTTTGTCGGCGTTTTGTCTGTGACCTTGATTGGCTGCAGCTGCCCTCCAGCACCGCAGGCGATGCTGGATGCTTGCACTTCAAAGCCGTGTTTTTTCAAAACGGCTGCAAGCTCCCCGCCCGATCTAAAGCCAGCACGATCTAAGACCAATTCTGCGGCAACAAAAGTCCGATCGAAAAACGCGGCGAAGAACGCAAAGACATCGCCCGTGGCTACAAAGGCGGTAAAACCAAACTCGCCTCGCACAAACGACGGATTCGACAAGGAAAAAGTCTCATCGCCGACCAATCTGACCCCGGATGCTTCTCCCCCGCCTCCGCAACCCGTCACGAACGCGAAGAGCGATGTCGGAACGAGTGTGAACGTAGCTGCATTGGGGCCGGCCTCTGGACCCTCCGATCCTATCCTGGAAAAGGCAAAGGCTACGATCGCGAGCAAGATGGAAGACCCGGCATCTGCCGAATTCGAGGATATGGCGAGAGCGGTCAGGCAGGATACTTTTGGGCAGTCCATTGACACCATTTGTGGCCACGTTAGAGGAAAAAATACAGCCGGTGTGGAAACTGGAAAAAGGGCGTTTCTATATCTCGTGAAGGAAGACATAGCGTTCGTAGACTACGGCTTTTCTAATTCTCGGGCGGCGAATGCGTATCGCGCGGTGTGTACCCGCGGAAATTGAACTCCACGAATAGCCAACAAGACTGAACCTAGTCCCGATACGGTTTGCAGATTCCATCTGCGTGATCCACCGGCGAACTCGTACAGTAACCCGCGGTCGCGGAGACCACCCAGCCGTTACCCCAGCGAACAATGGAAGTGACTTTCCCGAGTCCCGGTACCGTGTCCCCACGCATCACCCTCAAAGTGCCAGCAGGTCCCTGTAAGACCGCCGTGCTGTTCATAACTTCACGGAGCGTCCAGCTCGCTACGGTTGTCGGTTTTGTCTCCGGTGCCACAGCGGGCGTCGGCTGATCTCGTGTCGCAGGGGAAGGCGTTTCCTGCTTGGAGTCCTGCGGCTGCAGCGTCGCAATATCTTTGGCCGTCTCTTCTCGTTTGACGGTCAACTCATCTTCATTGGGCTGTACGCCGCCCGGTTCATGCTCCGAGGTGTCCTCGTGTTCCTGCACCGCTTCAGGAGCAGTTGTTGTAGCAGGGGCCATTGCTGTCGGACTGACGGGCACTGATTGCGATGATACCGCATCTTGCGTGGGTGGAGGTTCCGGTCGCTTGGCTGCAACGTCGGAAGGTCCCTTTGGCGTGGGAACGGATAAGAACTTACCTATCGACGGCATCCAGGTCATGATCATCTCGTTTGCATCGCCGCCAGATGACTGCCACGCAAAGGCGACCCCGGCGCCGATCAGAGCCGCAATCGAAAAGTGCAAAAGACTGCGAGCTATTCGCCTGCCACTCGATAGCTCGCTGCCCACGAACTGATTACCGAAGGCGCGAGGGGACACTTGGATCGAAGGTATCGCTGCCTTCGACCCAGCAGAAACGTCAGAGTCCCCCCGTGCCGCCCAAACTTGTTTACCTGGCGGCCACTCCTTCGATGCAAGGGAGACGAGATCGTCTGTGTGACGCCGGACTCTTTCCGCCTCGATTTCCCTATCAGCTGCGGTGAGGCGGTCCTTAAGCGTGTTGAGTTCGGCTTTGAGCGCGCCCACCTCAACTTTCTGCGCACCGCGCTCCATCTTGAGCCGATTGACGGCGTCTTCCTTCTTGCCGAGTTCGGCAAGCTGGTTGGTTTCCCTATTTTTTAATTCTTCAATGGTGATCTCAAGGCGTCGCGTTGACATTGCGAATTCGGCGCGCAGCGCATCCTTGTCGGCCTGGATTTCCGCCATCGACTGAGGGACGGACTCCTCCAGCCGCCGCGTCGTCAGGCGCACAGCGCGGCCATGGACAAAGGGGACAAGGGCTACCGCGATGAGGGTCGCGAGCAGAAACCCCATCCCGAAATACATGATCGACTCGATCATTTGACGGAAATCCTAGCTCACTCAGTCGGTTCGTGGCTACGCCGCGAATGGTGCAGCAACTTGGGGCAGACAAGAGACCGAATAGAGGCAAGAACCGGGCGACCGGGCAGACGATGGGTTCGCGCAGGAAAATCTACGCGCTTTTCGCTTGCCAAGGTGTGCTGGCGTAATTTTGTTCAATATCGTCGGAGGGCTACAGGGGGCGGTGGATGAGCAAGACCCGTGCTAAAGCCCCTTCCCGTCCCGAGCGGCCCGGCGAACAAGCGCGCTCGATTGCCACGGATAATCAACTTTTTGGACTGAAGGTAAAGTGATCGGCGAAAAAAGGACCAGTTTCGTTGAACGTTCCGGCTAGCTTTTTTCTAAGCGCTGCATTCTCCTGCCAAAGCCGAAAGTTCTCTCGCATCGTTTCGACACAATCAACATTCGTTTGCAAGTCGTGAATGTACCGACGCAACGGCTTCGGTAGCGCGTACAAATTCTCCGCTGTTGGCGTCCACGAATCTGGAATGTCGATTGTAGCCATATCGTCCGTGGCCGGTTCGATTCCCTATGGTGCTTTTCCGTAACGCACACTGGTAGAAACGCACCGGAACCACCGCTTCTTTATGAAAATACTTTGACAACTGGTACGGCAATTCATTCGGTGGCGTTGACCTGGAACCTCCGACAGATTGCCACAATTACAGTGATGAAGAACAAAACCGCGCGTGAACAGTAATCCGCGGGCCATTCTTCTGCGGGACACGTGGCACGCTACTGTCATCGCCGACAGCAATATGAGCGAGTCGTCGACAGAGGCGCGGTAGCATCGCACAGCGCGCCGGTAATTATTCGCCGCTGCCTCCCTGAGCAGATCGCACTATATTTTTGTCGTCGAACTAGCGTTGCTTCTCAGTCTTTGGAACGGCACCAAGACCAGTGGTCCACGCCTGGGAGGAGCGAAACCAGTACTGCAGTTTGGGCACAAATTCGTTGCGTTGATGCAGGGTGCCTACTCGAATGCTGTGAACCTTTGGGTCGTCATCGACCGTTGTGGAGTAAATTGGCGTCCCACAATTTGGACAAAACGCCTGTTGTCGTTTGGTGCCGCTTTCGGCCGTTTTGACGTATATCTTCGGCTCTCCTGATCGAAGCCTAAAAGAACCTTGCCGCGAGGGCACGACGGTACGAAATGCCGAACCCGATAGAGTCTGGCAGTCGGTACAGTGGCAGATGCCGGTCATTTCTGGATCGGCCTCCGCCTCATAGGCGATAAGGCCACAGTGACAGGCTCCATCGATTTTCATTGCGGCGTCTCCGGGCGTGCACGGCGGACATTTCGCCGTGTTTGGAAAATGTATAAGGCCGGGCGCAAATGTAACACATCACCCCTTTTTTCGATGTAGTTGCCAGCGATCGTCAGCAACCTTGTCGCGACCGATCCACCATTGGCGAAATCGACAACCTTGAGTTGGCAAACAAACTCTGCAGCGCGCCGCATTTTAGGCGCAGTTATTTATGCAAATAACAGTCCTGGGGGGACGATCCATGAGCGTCCCAAAATGAGCTACGCGAGTAATGCTGTTCGCGGTACCGCCTTCCATGAGGCCGGGAATGCGGTCGTGGCACGGTACTTTGGGCTAAAGGTCATCGAGCTCGCAATTCGCGAAGATGGCAGTGGCAGGACCGAGATTGTCGGCGCCACCGATGACTTGTCCCTCATCGAGCGGATCGCAATTCTCTCCGCTGGCGAGGCCTCTCGAACAATTTTCAAATGCCGCAGTCACGCGCTCGCTGTCTCTTCAGAAATCAGCGCACTTGTGGAAGGGCTGGCAGACGACCACCAACTTCAAATCAGAAACGCCGCTTATCTCCGCGCCATTGAAATTATCAAAAATAACATGCCTGAGGTCGAATGGCTGGCCGGCCGTTTGATCAAACAACGACGCGTCACGGAAGAGCAATTAAATGAAGCGGTGCGACAGGCGACCGCTACTCAGTCCCGCGTGGCGGGAAAAATGCCTGCCGCAAATGTGGTGCGTTTTTCCGTTCCGACTATTTCGTGGCGCGGGTCGATTAGCGCTGGCCATTACGTTCGGCTTCGACAATTCGCCTGACCGGCAACAAATCCACGCGATGTCCGCCTTGCGCGCGGACATTGAGTTACGAAACCCCGTTTGTGCATCAGGCGTGTTGCCGGGATCGCGGGTTATTTTGACGCGTCCGGACCAACGAATTTGCGGCCGCTCGGACCGATGCCGCTGACTTGGATCATCGTGGGTTCACGTATCTCTACGTAATGGGCGATGTTTGCCGGCTCGGTATAAAAACTTCCCGCCGGCAATTCCTTGAGGTTGGAGGGCTCTACTTTGTCTCCATAGCCGGTGTACCAGGTCCCAGACAGGACAGTGACCTCCCGTGAATCAGGGTGGGTATGCGGGGCGACCTTAAAACCGGCGGGAAATTTAAGGCGGATCGTATAAGGTCCCGGCTTGCTCGGGTCACCAATGAGCGTGGTCTGCTCCAAACCGGGCAATGCTAAACCGCCTTGCGAGCTCCATTTCATTTCAGACGGCGCGAGCGCCATCACCTCGGGTTCGGCGGAATGCGCCGCAGCTGAAAGGAACAGAAAGGCCGCCGAAACGCTGGCGGCAAGGACTACTTTGATCCGCATGACTTCCTCCCAATTTATTGTTGTTCAAAGAGACGTTTATTGATTGGGAGGACGATAGCAGACGGCACAATTTCCGAGTCTTAATTAAATCGCGTTTGCGCCCTTATGGGTCATTAGGTCGCAAGGGTTCGCGCAAGGGGACACACGCGTATTAGTTGGTCTTTTTGGCAACTACGATTGGACCACGGTCCAATATCTCACGAAGCCGAGAAGACGGATGATGTTTACAACATGCAAGACATGCCACGCTTTGTAATTGGGATCGTTATTGTTGCCGCATTGTGCGGCGTCTGTTGCATGCCCGCCCAAGCCAGCATCGTGGTCACCGTCGACAAGTCGGCCCAACGGCTATCAGTCGCAATCGACGGTTCGCTCCGCTACCAATGGCCGGTTTCTACTGCGCGCTGGGGATACAGCACGCCAAACGGCAGCTATCGCCCCGAGCGGCTGGAACGGAAATGGTTTTCTCGAAAATACGATTGGTCGCCGATGCCGTACTCTATTTTTTTCGATGGCGGTTACGCCATTCACGGCAGTTACGAGATCTCTCATCTCGGCCGTCCGGCATCGCACGGCTGCATCAGGCTACATCCACAGAACGCCGCCACCTTATTCGCGCTCGTCAAAGAGCATATGCACGAGACGAGCATCCACGTTACTGGCGAAGCGCCAACGTCGTCCGTCAGAAAATGGCAGTGGCAATATTAGGGACTCCGTCAAAACCTGATCCGTATTGAGCGGACGTGCAAGTGCTTAGCCGTCAATAGCGCAAAGGTCGACGTTCGCCCGGCCCATACCAACCGCTCCAACGTGGGTTCAAGTTGCAAAAACCGCGGTTACCGGCCAGCACATTGGGCCGGCACTCTTCGATCGAGCGATACTGGCAGTCCCAATACCCCTCAGAGATCACCGCACACCACGGAGTTTCATAAGCCTTCGCCGGCTGTTGGCCGAGGAAAAAAGTAGCCAGACCTAAAAGCGAAGCGAAAATTATGCGCCGCCTCGCAACCTCTATCCGTACTTCGGTCTTGGCGAAAGGCAGATGGTAATCGCCGCGCAAGTCGTTGCAGTTTTGGGGACGGAGCCGTCCTGCCTTAGCGGCTTGGCTGGTCTGTTTCATCAAGGTGATCGTCATGGCGACCTCCCTTAGGAAAAGGGGTTCACGGCCTTTCGTGTAAACCTGCGGGCGGTCTGTGGATGTGAACTGGGCCACTTCCAAATTGTGATGGCCATCACAAAAAAGCGGAATCGGAATGAGTTCGCGCGTTTCGGCGAATTTCATTGTGAAACATCGGAGAACTACTTCGATTGAGGCGGCCGTTCGGCCTTAAAGAGCCCTGTTATCAGCGCCGACAAAAGTGCGCCGCCGACAAATCCAATAACGACTCCAATCGATACGAGTGGGTACTCAGTGGACCCAAACAACGCATGAAGGATCATGGGGACGCCTAACGCGAAGACGATCCAAAACACGAAGAAAAGCAAGATATTCATGTTTGCTTTGGCTTAAAGGCGCGCGCAATGTCTGCAAAACGTCTGCCTTCGCGCGTGGCATCAATCCACCTTGTACCCAATCCCAATTGCAATATTGCCGTTTTCCCGCGCGTGGTTGTCTTCCCTTATCGAGACCTGAGCGCCGGTAGCCTTATCTAAAGCGTCACGGACGGCGCGGCCCAACTCACTATCGGGCCAAACGCTAAGACCGTCAGGAATTCCATTCACGCTGGTGTCTTGTTTGGCGACCCATCCAATACGCGTGAACGCATCGACAAGATCCCGTGCCAGGAAAATCGAATCGATGTCTTGAGGAACAATCGAAATCTGTCTCGGAGGTTCCTTCGTCTTAAGTGAGTTTTCTAGATCCGCGACCGCCGCCGGGGGCAGTTTTGGCCATACACGATCTTTTAGAGTCCATATTTGTCCTTCCAGACTATCTATTTTGGCCTTCGCTTCGTCCGGAGACGCGCCATCAAGTCTATTCTTATAAAGTGCAATGGTTCTTTCTCTATTCTTGATAATTCCGGAATATCGCCAACTCAAAATCGACCAGACAGCTGCCGCTACAACCAATATGGCCGCTCCAAAGACGACTGGAGCGTCGCCGATGACCCCGATCTCGTCGAGCACGTATTTGGTAAACTGATCCATCTGCAGACATTAACCGACCCGCGCAAGGATATGTGCGGAACCAAGTACCGTCGCACAGCCATTCACCGACTTTTGGGCTGCGAGGTTTTCAGGGATAACCGTCTGGGCAGAACTTGAATTTTAAACAGTGCGGACGTCGCTTATCTGGCTTTGGTCAAAAACCGCATACGCGCCGACACGTTCAAAGTGCCGATGCGGGCATCGCGCCGCCTATTCGATCGCTCTGTCGGCAGGTAGCAATACTGTTGGCGGGACGCTTAATCCAGTTGCGGATATTAGCGCGCAACTACTTGCCTTTGCCCGCTCGTTTGGCGCCACTATCCCCTGCGGCTTGATGATAAAGTTTGCGGATTTGGTGCAGGTCAACCGTCGGCTTTGGCAGCTCGAGCTTCATATCTTCCAGCGCGCCAGCAACAATGTGGGAGACGGCAAAATTCCTGAACCACTTGTGGTTCGACGGGATGATAAACCATGGCGCATGTTTGGTTGAACACTTCGATAGAACCGTCTCGAAAGCGTCGATGTAATTGTTCCAGAGCTTGCGCTCGGAATAATCGCTGTCGCTGATTTTCCACTGGCGGCCAGGATCGTCGAGGCGTTCTTTGAAACGCGACAGCTGCTCGTCCTTGGAGATGTACAGGAAGAATTTGAGAATTGTGGTGTTCTTATCGTCTACCAGGAGCTTTTCCCAGTCATTGATGAAGTCGAAACGCCGCTTCCAGACCTTTTTCGGGACAAGTTCGTGCACCCGCACGACGAGAACGTCCTCGTAGTGCGAACGATTAAAGACCGCCACGCGACCAAGGCCGGGCGCGTGGGGATGAACCCGCCATAGAAAATCGTGGTCACGCTCTTCCGGTGATGGTTGCTTGAATCCCACAACGTTGACCCCCTGAGGGTCCATTGCGCTTACGACATGCCAACAGGTCCCGTCCTTGCCCGCTCCATCAATCCCTTGCAGGACAATAAGCAGAGAATGCCGACGGTCGGCGTAAAGTTTTCGCTGCAGATCGGTGATGCGGATCAGATTGTGCTGGAGTTCGGCCTTGGCTTCGTCCTCGGAGTCATGCGTGCCATGAAAATCGGGGTCGATATCGGCAAGCTTGACCTTGCTGCCAGGGTCGACCTTCAACCGTTTGGTGAGATTCACGGGGGTTCCTTTTCTGTCAGGCAATCAAAGATGACCGCTGTCCTGAGCTAACTTCATCCCGGTCCGTGGAAATTTGCCAATACCCGATTTTCAGGACATCGAGAACAACCATCCAGATGAGGCAGTAGATCCAAACGCCCAAAATCGCCGCGGCCGGAATGGCGCGCACGCCGACACCTAAGTAACAAATCAACAGGGCCGCGATCTGTGTAGCGACGATGGCCCAGAAAAGGCGCGCACTGGGATACGGCGGCGCGAAGAGCGAACGCTTGGTGCGAACGACAAACAGCAGTAAATGCCCACCGACCGCTAGCTGCAGAAACATCACCGTTTTCAGCTGATCCGGGTCGAGATGGATCATCGCCTGCAGGTGCGGATCAGCGATCCACCGCAGACCTGTCAAGAGAAGGCCGAAAGTTTCGACGAGCGACAAAAGACCCATGAGTGACGCAAATAAGAAAATGCGATGCATATCCCAGCGAACTGGGCGGGCAACTGGTGGCACGTTATCGTAGGCGATCGTCATGATCGGAATGTCATCTAGCAACGCAAGAACCACGATCATGATCGCGGTGACCGGCTGGAACTGGAAGATCACGATTGACGCGACTACCAGGACCATGATGTCGAGCGTCATCGCAATGCGATAGTAGACGTAGCTCTCGATGCGCTGAAATATCTGGCGGGCAACGCGCACCGCGTTGATGATCGTCGACAGGCCCGGAGCCGTGAGTATCAGCGCCGCAGCGCTTCTGGCGGCGTCCGTGGCACCGCTCACTGCGATACCGCAATCGGCCTGTTTAAGTGCTGGTGCATCATTGACGCCGTCACCCGTCATCGCGACGATATGACCCCGGCTCTGCAAGGCCTTAACTATCTCGTACTTGTGCTGGGGGAACACCCGCGCGAACCCGTCAGCGCGTTCGACAGCATCCATAACCGAGCTGCTCAAAGCGGCCGGTTTATCCGTGTCCTCTCCGAACACATTGCTCGCGACGAGCAAATGGCTGCCAATTCCGAGTTGCGCGGCAATCTGGTCTCCGATCGCGACATCATCGCCGGTCACCATTTTGACGTTAAGACCAAGCTCCTTAGCTTCGGCGATCGTCATTTTGGCGTCGGCCCTCGGCGGATCCATCAACGAGACGATGCCGACAATCTCCCAGTCCTTGCCATCGTTGGAGCGGGCAACGCCGAGTGCGCGATAACCTTTGCTCGCGAGGTCCGCGACAGTCTCACTGTAGGCTTTCTCGGTTCTAGGATCCGGCCTGGCCAGGCTCGAGATCGCCTGCGGCGCACCTTTGGCATAGTGACAAATGCGGCCTTCTTGATCCTCGACCGTTGAGACTGTTCTTTTGTTCACCGGGTCGAACGGGACGAAAGCGGTCTGCCTAGTGTTCGCTGCGTCGTCGCGTCCGCCCCTGCTTTTAAGGATTGCGAGGTCTATCGCATCCTGGCTGCTTTTCTGGGTAGCCAGCGCAGCATCACGAAGCACGTCGTCGGCCTTGGCAGAACCGAACGGGATGCTGGCCTGTACCGTAAGCTGATTCATCGTCAGCGTGCCGGTCTTATCGCTGCAGAGAATGTCCACGCCTGCCAGTTCTTCGATTGCCGCTAGCCGAGAAACGATCGCTTTCTGCAGCGATAGCGCATAAGCGCCGATAGCCAGCGTGACGGACATCACAGCCGGCAACGCTACCGGGATCGACGCAATCAGCAGCACAAGCACGTATTGCGCGATGCTCCCGAATTCGGCCCAACTCCAGTCGTCAGCCAAAACAAGCTGCCGATAGCCCTGAACGCCAACCAGAATTGCGGCGAAGATCAGGGCCAGTAGCAGGAGGAAGTCCCCTACCTGCGTAACGGCGCGTTGCGAGTGCGACACCGCACCCGCCGATCCGACGAGCTTGGCCGTGCGACCGAAGAAAGTATTGCCACCGGTGGCGATGACGATCCCGTTCATCGAACCCTGCTTCGCAATACTGCCGGAATAGGCTTGATCCCCGACCTTCTTGGATACGGGCAGCGACTCCCCGGTCAACGCCGCTTGATCACAACTCAGATACTCGCCTTCAATGAGAACAACATCTGCGGGCACAATCTGACCGCCAGTAATGTTCACAATGTCTCCGGGCACGAGATCTGTCGCATTGACTGTTTCCCACTTGCCGTCTCGGCGAACACGAGCACGCAATGCCAATCCCTTTTTAAGAGCGGCAAGCGCATTTGCGGCCTTGTCGTCCTGCCAGAAACCTACGGCCGCGTTGTAGAAGAGAAGTCCGGCTACGACGGCGAAGTCTGCCCAGTCGCGACGGAGCGCCGAGATAATGGCTGCGGCCTCAATGAGAAACGGCAGTGGTCCCCAGAAATACGTCCCAAGTTTATGCCATTTGCTTTCGCTGCGCTCCGCGATCGTGTTCAAACCATAGTGCGCAAGGCGTTGGTGCGCCTCTGCTGAAGACAACCCATCCGCTGACGACTTGGTTTGCTGGAACGCCGCGGGAATTGGCGTCGTCGCTGACGCTCCCGTGGGCTTTGGCGAAGTTGCGACGCGTTCGCTCGTCATGCTGCTCACACCGAGGATCACATCCAAAGCTATCTGTAGCTTCCGCGAAACACGACCACAGTGCACAATAAAACGGTAATAAGATAAGCAGTCGTGTCTTCCAGGGATTATGCGAGGCAACCGGCGTTTAAAGTGGTGGCAATTAGGCTACGCGTCTTCTTTCCTTCGCGCTAGCCGCACTTTTTGAATGCCACTTGTCGTAAGTTGTGCCGAGAATTTGGCTGATGAGCAACACGGGTCAACACACAATATCGTCGAAGACATCGGTCTTCGAACAACTCGACGAAGCACCGATGACCTCGGTGCGTTACTATTATTGGTTTCTTGCCAGCGGCGGAACGTTGCTTGATGGCTTTTCGGTGGTTTCGCTCGGAATAGCCATTCCGTTACTCAAGCGCGATCTGACAATAAGTCCAATTCTGGTTGGCCTTATCGGTTCGGCTTTAGTGGTCGGAGCTGTGCTGGGAGCGGCGTTGGGTGGCGTCGCAGCGGATCGCATTGGACGCAAGCGCACTTTTGTGGCGGACATGGCAATTCTCGCAGTCGGCTCGGCGCTGTGCGTGGTGGCGCATGAGCCCTCGCTCATCCTAGCGGGCCAGTTTCTGATTGGCGTTGGAATCGGAATCGACTTCCCCACCAGCGGTTCGTACGTGTCAGAGATCATGCCACGCTCGTTACGCAGCAGAATGACGGTCGCGACGATTGCACTTCAATCCGTCGGCATGATCGCGGCTGCAGTCATCGCCATCGTGGTATTCCGGACGCACCCGGCGATGACGGATTGGCGGTTGTTGCTCGGGACGGCCGGCTTGTTGGCGGCAATCTATTTGTCGGCCCGTCTGTCCATCCCTGAGAGCCCGCGTTGGTTGGCTGAAAAAGGTAAATTGGCCGAAGCCGCCGAGGTGCTCGCGCGCCTCACCAATATTCCCGTTTCGCTCGCACGTTTGGAGGAGTCTGCGAGTGCGCCGACACTGCGGACGCAAGTGGCGAAAACGCCTGGGTTCGCTACTCTCTTCACCTCGCACTACAGGACGCGCACACTGCTCGTCACTCTGCCTTGGCTAATGATGGACATCGCCACCTATGGCGTCGGGCTATTCACTCCTGTCATCCTTGGAGCGATGCATTTTGCTTCCACGGGCACTGGTACCGTCGCAGCTGTGCTTGGCGATGCCGAAGGAAGCGGGCTAGTTGATCTGTTCCTGCTGATAGGTTTCATCGCGGGTATGTTTGCTGTCCCGCGGTTCGGGCGCATTTCAATGCAAGTCGCCGGCTTCGCTGGAATGACGCTAGGGATGCTTGTTTTGATGTTTGCGGCCGCGATCGGCAATGGGCCTGATATGCATCTTGGGTTGGTCATCGCCGGTTTTGTCCTTTTCAATTTCGCAATGAATATCGGGCCGAACGCCACGACGTTTACGCTGCCTCCCGTTCTTTTCCCGACAGCGATCCGGGCTTCGGCGAGTGGCTTCGCCGCGGCATGCGCAAAGGTTGGAGCGACCATTGGCACTTTTGTTGTTCCTCAACTCCAGGCAGCCTGGGGTCTTATCGGTGTTCTTGCTCTGATGGCTTTTGTCAGCATTGGCGGGCTGGTCGCCACTGCTGCTTTCGCGCATGCCATGAATAAAGAAGACCAGATAGAAGAGGCAACTGACGCGCCTCGTTTACAACAAGTGCCCGCGCAGTGACCCTCGCCCAAATTCTCCGTAGCTCCGGTTAACCATCTTTCGCTAATGGTGGCGGGGTGTTGTGTCGATTGGATTTCTTCTGGCCTACACCCGACAACCGGGGGGTGGGTCCATGCATCGTGTTCCCGCTGTAGTGTTTGCGGTTGTTTCCACCATCACGCTCACGCAGTTTGCTTTGGCGGCGGACATCCCTGTCAAAGCGCCGCCGCTAGGCACACCTTTGTCACCAATCAATTGGACGGGCTTCTACCTCGGCGGCAATGCCGGCGGTGCGTGGTCTACGACCGACTGGACATTCTTCAACGGCGCAACGTTCGAACCAATCAGTCAGAGCGGTTCGAGCTGGATTGCCGGCGGGCAGATCGGATATCTCTACCAGTTTAATTCCAATTGGGTGGCGGGCATCGAGGCATCGTGGTCTGGGACTAATCTAAAAGAGACCTCGCTTTCGATGGGTGTTGCCGATCGCCTTCGGCAATCAAAAATAACCGACCTGGTCCTTGTCACAGGACGTCTTGGTTATGCGTCCTACAACTGGCTTGGCTACATCAAGGGCGGCTATGCGAACTCAAAAATCGATTTCAACACGTTCGTCGCAAGTACAGGATTGACGAGCACAAGCTCGAGCGATCGCGACGGGGGTTGGACGGTGGGTGCCGGCATTGAATATGCCTTCAACCCGTATGTGAGCGCGGGCGTCGAATACAACTTCGCTCGCCTCAACATCGGCGACCGCAATCAAGCCGTGAACGCCGGGTTTGTGACTCCAGAAACAGTCACGAGTGCGCATGCTGACATTCAAACCGTGTGGGCACGTTTGAACGTCAGATTCGCGCCGTTCGTTGGAAAGTACTGAATCGATCGCACCGATGATTAGCGATCGGCCCTCGCAAGAAATGCGAGCTGAATTCTTGACCTGAGGGAGAAAGGGCATGAGGACGATTCTCGTTGGTGCACTGTCGGTCACCTTGGCTGGCTGCAGCTGCCTGAATTCGCCGCAGGCGATGTTGGAAGGATGCACCGCGCTGGCTTGTTTCGATAGAACCGCAGCCGCCACAGCGTCCGAGATCACTC
>Ga0126380_10000291_pt1 | contig 15603 bp, 16 predicted proteins | sample PanSoiMetPlot_26_FD_92544 | JGI IMG/M metagenome (GOLD analysis project Ga0126380, IMG submission 92544) | Tropical forest soil microbial communities from Panama - MetaG Plot_26 | ecosystem: Environmental > Terrestrial > Soil > Tropical forest > Bulk soil | place: Panama | collected 2016-02-17
ACAGATCACGGTGTTTGCAGCTGCATCCCTGAAGAATGTACTCGATGACGCCAATGGCGCTTTCACCAGGACCACCGGTATCAAGGTGGTCGCGAGCTACGAGGCAAGCTCCGCGTTGGCCAGGCAGATCGAACAGGGTGCTCCTGCCGACGTGTTTATCTCCGCCGACCTGCGCTGGATGGACTATGTGGCGGAACGCAAGCTGATTATCCCGGACACCCGGGTGAACCTGCTTGGCAACAAATTGGTGTTGATCGCACCTGCAGATTCCAAACTCGGGCACGTCGCCATCGGCCAGGGTTTTGACATCGCGAAGCTTGCAGGCGATGGCCGAATCGCAGTCGCCGACGTGAAGGCCGTCCCTGCCGGTCTTTACGCCAGGGCAGCGCTTGAGAAGCTCGGGGCCTGGACGGCAGCAGAGCCGAAGCTGGCTCAAGCCGAGAATGTGAGGGCAACGCTTGCTTTCGTCGCGCGCGGCGAAACCCCGATTGGCATTGTTTATGAAACCGACGCGAAGATCGAACCTAAGGTAAAGACTATCGGCATCTTTCCCGACGACTCTTACCCTCCGGTCACCTATCCAGTGGCCGCAACCACCGCGACAAAGAAGCCTGTTGTCGGGCAATATTTCAGCTTCCTGCGCACGCCGGCCGCCAAGGCGGTCTTCGAAAAATACGGCTTCAGCTTCCTGATCAAGCCGGTGTCGTAGGCAGTATCGTACGCGTGTTTGACTTATCCCCCCAGGACTGGACCGCGGTCGCGCTATCGCTGCGCATCGCTGCAATTTCAACCCTCGTCGCGTTGCCGTTCGGCATTGCAATTGCCGTGGTGCTCGCACGGGGATCGTTCTGGGGAAAACCTTTGCTCGATGCGCTCGTCCATTTGCCGTTGGTATTGCCGCCGGTCGTCACTGGCTATCTGCTGCTCATAAGCTTCGGTCGAAAGGCCCCACTCGGTGCTTTTCTTGCAGATCATTTCGGTATCGTGTTTTCATTTCGATGGACCGGTGCCGCACTTGCGTGCGGCATCATGGCTTTTCCGCTGATGGTGCGGGCCATCCGCTTGTCTGTCGAAGCCATCGACCGGCGGCTCGAAGACGCAGCGGCGACGCTCGGCGCCAATTCGGGCTGGACCTTCGTCACTGTGACGCTGCCGCTGGCACTGCCCGGGATAATTGCCGGGATGATGCTTGCCTTCGCGCGGGCACTCGGCGAGTTCGGCGCCACGATCACCTTTGTTTCCAATATTCCCGGCGAAACGCAAACCATATCGGCGGCTGTCTATACGCTGATTCAGGTCCCGGGCGGAGACGCAGATGCGCTCAAGCTCGTCGTCATATCGCTGGTCATCTGTTTCGTTGCCCTGCTCGCTTCGGAGTGGCTGGCCCGGCGCGCAACGGCGCGCCTCCATGGGGCTTAGCCATGCTTGTCGTTCAAGTCGAAAAGACGCTCGGGGAAGCCTTCAACCTGAAGGCGTCGTTCTCAAGTGTAAGCCGGGCAACAGCGTTGTTCGGAGCATCGGGTGCGGGGAAGACCAGCGTGATCAACATGATCGCGGGCCTGTTAAAGCCGGACCGGGGTCGCATTGAGCTGGATGGCGAAGTATTGTTTGACGACGCTGAGCGCATCGACCTGCCAGCGTTTCGCCGACGTATTGGCTATGTGTTTCAGGAAGGCCGGTTGTTTCCGCATTTGTCGATCAGAGGCAATCTCGACTACGGCCGCTGGATGTGCGGGCAAAAGACGGATGACATTGCGTTCCGGCACGTCGTCGAAATGCTTGATATCGGCCACTTGCTCGATCGCCGGCCCGGCAAGTTGTCGGGCGGCGAACGCCAGCGTGTCGCAGTCGGTCGAGCCTTGCTGATGCGCCCACGCCTGCTGCTGCTCGATGAGCCGCTTGCCTCCCTCGATGTCGCGCGCAAGCGCGACATTCTTCCCTATTTTGAACGCCTGCGCGACGGGGCGCAGGTGCCGATGATCTACGTCAGTCACAATCCCGCAGAGGTGAAACGCATTGCCAGCCGCGTGGTGTGCCTCGACGCCGGGAAGGTCATCGCAGCGGGTGGTCCCGAACTGCTCGACGCAACCCATATCGATGTGCTTGCCTAAGGCATGTTTCCCCCGCAGCGAATCGTTTGCTTGACCGAGGAAACCGTCGAGACGCTTTACCTTCTCGGCGAGGAAGCCCGCATTGTCGGGGTGTCAGGCTACGCCGTGCGGCCTCCCCAGGTTCGGCGTGAGAAGCCACGGGTCTCGGCGTTCATCTCAGCCGACATTCCGAAGATCCTTGCGCTCAAGCCGGATCTTGTCCTGACTTTCTCCGATCTGCAGGCCGACATCGTCGCCGAGCTGATCCGCAACAATGTGGCGGTTCACGCCTTCAATCAGCGTGACGTCGCCGGCATTTTCGACATGATCCGCGTGCTTGGTGCATTGGTCGGCGCGAGCGACAAAGCCGAAGCGCTGGTGCGCTCGCTTGCCGCGCGAGTTGATGCCGTACATGAACGCGCTCTCAGGCTGCCGCGCCGGCCACGCGTCTATTTCGAAGAGTGGGACGAACCCATGATCTCGGGCATAGCCTGGGTGTCGGAATTGATCGAGGCCGCCGGGGGAATCGACGTGTTCCCCCAGCTTGCCGAACGCAAGAACGCCAAGGACCGAATCGTATCTGCCGAAGCCGTGATCGCCGCGCGCCCCGATATCATTGTTGGATCCTGGTGCGGGAAGAAATTCGTTCCTGCCAAGGTTGCAGCGCGTCCGGGCTTTGCCGATGTCCCGGCCGTCGGCGCCGGCTGGCTGCGCGAGATCAAATCGACCCTTATTCTTCAGCCAGGCCCCGCTGCGCTCACTGAGGGGCTCGATCAGCTGGCTCGAATCGTTTCGGAGTGGGTCGAGCAGCGTGCACCCTAGGCAGCTGAATTTCGCGATGGGTGGTAGGAAGTCCGCACCCCGCCGTGCTATGTAGTGAGTGAACTCACGCAACCCGGATGACTGAAATGCAGCTTAACAAGACTCGAAGGGACATTTGGATGGACTTGCTGCTGGTGGCATTCCTGATCGGCCTGAACGTGGCGACTCGCCTGCTGCCGCATGCACCTGGCGTCTTGCCGGTAGCAGCCAGTGGCCTGTTTGCCGCGCGAGTCTTACGCATTCCTGCGTTGGCCCTGTTTGTGCCCTTGCTTGGCATGGCTCTGAGTGACATGGCCCTGCCGGGCGATGATTGGCGCATCGCGCTCGTAGGTTTTGTTGCGATCTCGATCCCGGCGCTCGCCGGAATTTTCACGCGGCGCTGGCACGGCATTTTGCCGGTCGCCACTACGATGGTGGCTTGCTCGCTTTTGTTCTTCCTATTGTCCAACGGCGCCGTCTGGGCGTTCAGCGGCATGTATCCGCTCACATGGCAAGGCCTGACGCAGTGCTACATTGCGGCTCTGCCATTCCTCGAGAAGACCGTGCTGGGCGATCTTTTCTGGACAGCCGTCTTGTTCAGTGGAGCCTGGATGGTGCAATACAGGCCATCATTGTCGCGGCGCGCGCTTTAGCTGAAATACGCCTGGACTCGTTTCCACAGCGACCTTGCGCGGCCGGCCAGGTCGCTCGGCGCTTCAGGCTCGGCTAGCCGCAGGCCAACCGTCGTTACCGCGCCGCTCTCCACCTTGTGTGCGAGCAATGCGATTGGACCAAGCGCGACAATATCGCCCACTCTCGGGCGGCGCCTGAGTTGTTCGTTGAAATATTCAGCCAGCGTGACCTCGTTGTGATCCGCAGCGACCTGGAGCCCATAGATTTCCGCCAAAGCACCGAGTGTTGCTGTCCCCGGTACAAAGAAGTCGCCGAGCAGCCGCGGATCAGGCAACGCAGGCGGCGGCATCCTGACGAAAAAACGATCGAGAGCCTGCGCCTTTTCCGGTGGCGCGAGAAGATAAATGTAGTCGCCCTCCCGCACGGGCTCTGCTTCAGACGGCGTAAGAATTTCCTCGTTCCGGATAACCAGAGTCGGTCGCGCCCAGTTCGGGATCAACCCACGCCGGAGAAATGGGCTGTTGGCGGGCACGGGATAACCGACGATCTCGCGCGCGAGCTGACCCGGCAAATCGAGCTCGACCCTGCGCGGAATGATATCAGTGCGCGTGAAGGCGATATCCAGTTTTCGTGCGGCTAACGCCACCGTCCAACCCTGCACCAGTAGTGACAGCAGCACCACAACGAAGGCGACGTCGAAGTAAATATGGGCTCCTGGCACGCCGACCAGCAGCGGAATCGAAGCAAGGAAGATGCCGACTGCGCCACGGAGTCCTACCCAGGATATGAAGATTTTCTCGTTCAGGTGAAAATTGAACGGCGCGAGGCACAAAAACACTGCCGCAGGACGTGCGATCAACATAAGCGTAAGCGCCACCGCTATGGCGCCAAACAGGGTTTCGGACAGCCGATGCGGCCACGCCAACAAGCCGAGCAGAACAAACATCACGATTTGCGAAAGCCATGTGATGGCATCGAGGAATACGACGACAGAATTATGCGCCCGTGTCTGATTGTTGCCGACCACCAGGCCGGCAAGATAAACGGCCAGAAATCCCGACGCATACACCGCATTGGCGAAAGCGAAGACAACAAGCGCGCTGACTGCCACAAATGGCGCATGCAATCCCTGCGCCAACGCCACCCGATTGAGAACGAGAGTGATGATTTGGCCACCGGCAAAGCCGATGATGAAGCCAAGGACAGCCTCGCGCATGAAGCTCATCAGTGCGTGCGACCAACCTTGCCCGCCAAGCAACAATATCTCGACCAGGATAAGCGCGAGAAAGATTGCAAACGGATCGTTGGTGCCGGACTCGACTTCGAGCACGGATCGCACCCTTGGCCGCAGTCGCAGGCCCCTGGCATTGATCAAGAAGAACACCGCCGCTGCGTCGGTAGACGCAACGACCGCCCCGATCAGCGTGGCCTCGATCCATCCGATGCCGAGAGCAAATTTTGCCACCGGCGCAGTAAGCAGTGTGGTGATCAGCACCCCCACGGTCGACAGCATGACCGCCGGCCACAGCACATTCCGCAAGCTGGCAAAACGGGTACGAAGGCCACCGTCGAACAGGATCAAAGCAAGCGCGATCGAACCGACCGTATAAGTAGCGCCCACATCGTCAAACTTGATGCCTCCGGGCCCGCCCTCGCCAGCGAGCATCCCCACCAGCAAAAAGACCAGCAACAGTGGCGCGCCAAAGCGCAGCGCGATAAGGCTCGACAGGATGCCGGTGAGGACCAGCAGACTGCCCAACAATATCGCGAGGCTGACCGCGTCAAGCGAGCTCATTCCGCGAACCTCCTGCCGCTATAGGAAGGTTTCGCGAGCGCAAGAGCAACCGGAAAGGTTGTCGCTGCTCACTCGGTGGTCAAAATGCAACCTTGTCGCCGCCCTTGAGCGAGAGGATTTCGCGCGCCTCGTCCGATGTCGCGATGTCAACGCCGAGCCCCTCCAGAATCTTTCGGACTTGGGTGACCTGCTGAGCGTTCGATTCGGCCAGCTTGCCTGCACCTATCCAGAGCGAATCCTCCATGCCGACCCGGACGTTGCCGCCCATCGCGGCGGCAATGGCGGCGACCCGCATCTGGTTGGCGCCTGCGCCGAGCACCGACCAATGATAATTGTCGCCAAGCAGACGATCGGCCGTGCGCTTCATCATCATGACATCCTCAGGATGCGGGCCGATGCCGCCGAGAATGCCGAATACGGATTGCACAAATAACGGCGGCTTGACCAGGCCGCGGTCGAGAAAATGTCGCAGCGTATAGAGATGCCCGATGTCATAGCACTCGATCTCGAAGCGCGTGCCGTTACCCGCACACGTGGTCAGGATGTATTCGATGTCGGCAAAAGTGTTCTTGAACATGCCCTTCTTCGAATTTTCGAGATACGGTTCCTCCCAGTCGTACTTGAACTTGCCCTTGTAGCGCGGGATCATCGGATACAAGCCGAAGTTCATCGTACCCATGTTCAGCGAAGCAACTTCCGGCTTGAAGGTTGCAGCCGGACGCACGCGCTCCTCTGCAGTCATTGTGGGCGCGCCGCCCGTGGTGATGTTCACCACGACGTTGGAACGCTGCTTGATCACCTTAAGGAATGGAGCAAATGCCTCTGGCGTCTGGTCGGGGCGGCCGTCCTGCGGATTGCGTGCATGGAGATGCACGATCGCGGCCCCTGCCTCAGCTGCCCCGATGGCGGCATCCGCAATTTCCTGCGCCGTCACCGGGAGATGCGGTGACATCGACGGCGTGTGGATCGAGCCGGTAACAGCACAGGTGATAATGACTTTGCGCGGCTTCGCCATGACCTTTCCATCCGATGAAGTGAGGGTTGCTGATTGGCAAATGGACTTCGCCATCGATCCTAGAGTATCAGCCCTAACGAAGTCACCCTGTTCGGTTTGAGCTTTAAACGGCATGGCCGCACCCGAAAAAGTGCATAGGCCGACAATGATCGTCGGCATCGTCTGCGGCACGCTGGCAGCCCTGGCGTGGGCGGCGGGCTTCGTGGTCGCGAAGCATGGAATCGAGATCGGCTTTTCACCGGCGGATCTCGCGTTCCATCGCTTCTTCTGGTCCGGCCTGCTGGTGCTGCCGCTGATCGTGCGTGACGGCTTGCGTGATCTTGGCGGAATCGGCTGGGGACGCGGTCTTGTGTTGAGTATCCTGTCCGGCCCGCCGCAGTCGCTGCTCGCCTACAGCGGCTTCATTCTGGTGCCGCTCGGTCATGGCACCACAATCCAGCCGGCTTGCGCGGCGCTGTCGGGCATGGTCCTCGCTTCCGTGGTGCTTCACGAAAAGCCGACCATTCAACGCATCATCGGCGGAGCAATCATCATTGCCGGCCTGCTGATGTTCGGCGCCGAGTCGCTTGCAACAATCGGCAGTTCCGGCGTGGGCGGCGATCTCCTGTTTGCCAGCGCGGGATTGTTCTGGGCGACGTTCGGCACACTGTTGCGCCTCTGGAATGTGCCGGGCACGAGGGCAGTGAGTGCGGTGGGCGCCGTTTCCGTGATGGTGTTCGCGCCGATTTATCTGTTTGTGTATGGGCTGGGTGCACTGGAACGGCACAGTCTATTCGAAAATCTCCTGCAAGCCGTCGTACAGGGCGGCCTCGCCGGTTCGTTGCCGATCTACCTTTTCGCCCACGCCGTCATCGCGCTCGGCGGCGGCCGTGCCGCAACATTTCCGGCTTTGGTGCCGGTGTTCGGGGTCGTGATCGGTTTCCTTGCGCTTGGCGTTGTGCCGAGCCTGGCGCAATTTGTCGGAATGCTGATCGTTCTGCTCGGATTCCAGTTCGCGCTGCGGCGTTGAATCTCGTTTCAACGCAGTCCTTTGAAGAACATCCTGCAGATCTGGGCGACAAAATCATTCGCCTTCGCGCGCGAGACATGAAGCCTACGATGCAGAATTTGCGTCGTGACGCCCTGCAAGGCCGATACGAATACCGCCGTGCGGACCCGTGCACGCTCCAGCTCGATCCCGCTGTCGACGAATGGTTGCTGGAATCTCGTCATTGTGGCCGTCAAGGCTGCTTCAAGGCCGGGAAATGCTCCCTGCTCGTTGATACGTGAGCCGGCCATCAGGGCAAAAAGGTGCGGGTGGTCGCGTGCGAACAAAAAGAACCCAATACCGGCTGCCACAAGCGCCTGCTCGCCTTTCGGGTTGCCAACCAATTGTTGTTCGATGCGTCCCCCCATGCACCGCCAGCCTTCCTCGGCCACGCGCGCCAGGAGAGACAATTTATCTGGGAAATGTCGATATACGGCACGATGATTCACGCCCGCGTCTTGCGCAAGCTCACGCAGGCTGAGGAGCTCAACTCCATCCGATTCGAGCCTGACAAGCGCGGCAGCAATCAAGCTTTCCGCCAGATTTCCGTGGCGAAAAGTCTTCCGCGTTTTTCTCCATCTGCTGGCCATTTTCCGCCGACCAGGCCATTCCCGGCTACGAACCAAGAATTAGGCGCATAGCTCCTATTCCTTGACGCAAACCCAAAGCCTGACATAAGTCTCCAGTGGAGACAATGGACAAACCTGGAATTTCAAACGGAAATATCATGTCGAAGATGCTGCATGATCATCTCAACATCATCGTTTTCCCGCCCATCATTCTCGTTACAACCGTCTTGCTCGGTTGCATGTTGCAGTGGTTGTCGCCCTGTGAGCTGCTCGGTGGCATAAGCCAAACGTGGCGCGCTACCACAGGCTGGATCGTTCTTATCACCGGTATGTCGCTTGCGGCCGCAGGCAGACGCGCGCTTGTGCGTCTCGGGACAAACGTCAGCCCGCTGCGGCCGACCACGGCACTTGCTACGGAGGGTATTTTTCGCTGGACACGCAATCCGCTCTACAGCGGCGGGAGTCTGATGATGTTCGGCATTGCGCTTGTTTTTGCGATCGATTGGTTGTTTGTGCTTATTCCTCCAAGTTTGTTGATCCTCCACTTCGGCGTCGTGACGCGCGAAGAGGACTATCTCGAACCGAAATTCGGCGATCGATACCGGCGCTATAAATTGGAGGTCGCGCGATACGGATTCGGGATTTAACCAATGGCGCCCCGTTTCATCGCAAAGCAGCTTTCGCGGCCAAGCGGCTTTATGGGTATCGTCATCCGACACCTGATGAACCGCCACAATGCAAGAATGAATGCGTTTGCGGTTCAGCAGCTCCGACTTGAACCTTCCGATCGCGTGCTCGAAATAGGGTTCGGCGGCGGCGTGACCTTGAACTCGCTACTAAATGTTGCCGCATTCGTTGCCGGTATTGATCGTTCAAGTGACGTAGTTGACTGGGCGAAACGGCGATACGGCGACGCGATAAAAGAGGGTCGCGCGAAATTCGATCGGGGAATTGTTGAATCCTTGCCTTTTGAAAAGACAGCGTTCAACAAGATTTGCACAGTGAATACTGTGTATTTCTGGTCCTCACTCGAGGCGGGCTTTTCTGAAATCTATCGCGTCCTCAAGCCACGAGGCCGGGTAGCTGTCGGCTTTCTTCCGAAGGACCACATGGAGCGAATGAGAATGCCTGAAGATATTTTTACTGCGCGCGCGCCGCTTGACGTGGTCGGCGCGCTCACAAAGGCAGGCTTTCGGGACGTGGTGATCACACGTCCAGAATCACACACGCCATGGAATGTCATCGTGGCGAGTCGATAAGTTCGGACAGGCTAGTCTTCCGGCCCCGCGTACTTGCCGGCGGTTTCGGGAAACATGTTCTTGATGATCTTGAATTTGGAGATGTCGGCGGTCGCGTCCATGTGCAGGAAAATCACCGCGTCGCGCAGCGCTTTTTCTATGCCAAAGTCCAGCATGATCCCGTTGCCGCCGTGCAGCTCAACCGCATGCTGCGCTACCTTCAGGATTTCTTCGGAGGCGAACATTTTCGCCATATTGACGAGAACCTCGGCATCCGACGCATTGTCGTCAACGGCCTGAGATGCGCGGTCGAGCAACGCCCGGACCGCCTCAATACGCGTCGCCATGTCGGCGAGCCGAAGGGCCACCGCCTGATGCTTGATCAGGATGCGACCCCCCTGCACGTAGTTCTGCACGTAGTCAGCCGTAGCCTCGAATGCGCGCACTCCTACGCCGAGGTTCTTCGCAGCCTGAATAATTTTCCCGGGGCGGAAATAGACGCCGGCGGAGCCCAGCGCGGAATTCTCCACCAGCAGATGGTCGTCGGGAACGAACATATCCTCAAACACCATCTCGCCATTGTTCATGAAACGGCAGCCGAGCGTTTCGTTGCAGCGCGCCACTGAAAAGCCTTTGGTCTCGCGCGGCACCAGAAACGATGAGGTGCCCTGCAACATGCCAACTTTTGGGTCCGTGTTGGCGTAAACGACATAAAGGCCGGCGTCATAACCGTTAGAGATAAACTGCTTGCGGCCGTTGATGATCCATCCGCCGTTTGTCCTTACGGCCTTGGTCTGCATGGCCGCTTCCGGCACGTTGTAGGGCAGCCAACGGTCTGAAGCGCCGCGCGGCTCCGTGAGACCGTGCGCCATCAGGAACTGCGGGTCGGCAACAAGGCGCTTGAACCATTTTTCCTGCAGGCGCTTCGGGGCGAATTGGCGCAGGAGAACCGATACTTTCCAGTTTTGCACCAGCTTGTCGGCGAGCCCCGAATCGCCCCGCGCGATTTCTTCAGCGATCATCGCGAACGTGCGGACTTCAGTGCCCTTTTCGATCTCGACGCCGCCATACTCTTCTGGCACGCCCAGGGTGCGAATGCCGATTTTCTCGGCTTCTTCGAGAATGCGAGGCGGAAGCCGATCTTCCGGCACCATCGACCATTCGCGTTGCCAATTCTGCTTTATGAACGGAAGGACAACTTCATCGACGAAATCACGGCAGCTTTGCCGCATCATTCGTTGCTCTTCGGACAGACCCCGGTCTGCGGAGGTGCGATCGAGCATGGCAGTTTCCTTCCTGACGCCGGCTACGCGGCTTCTCTGTTCGACAAAAAGTCACCCATGCGGTCGAGCGCCTTGAGAATGTTTTCCGTCGAATTGGCGTAAGACACGCGGACATAGCCTTCACCCAAAATTCCGAAATCCGGCCCTCCGATGATGGCAACTCCCGCATCCTCCAGCAGCGCCGACGCGAGCGCCTTTGCCTTCCATCCGGTGCGTTTCACGTTGGGAAAAGCATAAAATGCACCCTTGGGGGTGGCACAGGAGACGCCTGGCAACCTGTTGAGTCCTTCGACCACAACCTTTCGCCGCTTGTCGAATTCGGCGACCATTTTGTGCACTTCTTCCTGCGGACCTTTGAGAGCGGCGAGCCCGGCATATTGCGCCGAGGCATTCACGCATGAATGCAGGTTCACTGCGAGCTTGCGGGCATAGTCATAAAGCTTGCCCGGCCATACCGCATAGCCCAGGCGCCAGCCGGTCATGGCGTAGGTCTTTGACCACCCATTGAGCAGGATCAGGCGATCACGGATCGAATGATAAGACAACAGGCAGACGTGCGTCTCGCCGTCATAGACCATGTGATCGTAAATCTCGTCGGACATGACGGTCACGTCCGGCCATTTCTCCAATCCCGTGACGAGCTGGTCGACTTCAGCCTTTGGCGTCACGCCGCCGGTCGGATTGGCCGGCGAATTCACGATCAGCAGCCGCGTACGGGGCGTGATCAGCTTCAGCGTTTCCTCGGCGGAAAAGGCGAAACCATTCTCCTCGCGGATCGGCACCGGCACCGGCTTGGCCCCGGTGAATTCGATCATCGAGCGGTAGATCGGGAACCCGGGATCGGGATACAAGATTTCCACGCCCGGCTCCCCGAACATCAGGATCGACATGAACATGGTCGGCTTGCCGCCGGGCATGATCATCACGCTGTCGGGAGAAACTTCGACCTTGAAGCGCTTCGCGAGGTCAGCCGCAACCGCCTCTCGCAGGGGCGGAATACCATTGGCGGGGGTATACCCATGGTGCCCGTCGCGGAGAGCCTTGACCGCCGCTTCAACGATGACACCCGGCGTCCTGAAATCAGGCTGGCCGATGCCAAGATTGATGATGTCGCGGCCTTGCGCCGCCAAGGCATTGGCGCGGGCCAGTACCGCAAAGGCGTTTTCCTCTCCGATGCGGTCGAAGGCCGCGATTGTACGAAGCATGGCTGCTGTCCTCCCGGTGGGCGCCCCAAGGCATGCCTGCGTTTGCGCCTCGTTAATGGGGCGGCACTTCAGCCGATCAGACAGCAAAAATCAAACGGCACCAGAGCCTTGGTCTAAAAGGGGCGGCTAGTTGCTGTCGCCGCCAAACCTACCGCTAATGTCGCGCATAATCTGGAAACGAATGTTCGGGTCGGGATCGTCGCCAAGGTAGACACCGCCAAAGTATAGTGGGCCCGGACGAACCAGGTTCGTACCCCAATCCTGAGAACCGGCAGTCGCGGTTACAACAGCCTTCTTGTGCTTGCGCGATTTGGCATCAGCTGGGGGGGCCAACGCGAACGCAAAAATCAATGCGAGACCGAATAGTTTGAACGGAAGTGATGACATGGGATCCTCAATAGCGCTGCATGCGAAGCCATTTAACGAATAGACACCACGGCGCAAAGGAAATGCCGCATCAATTCGATCACATCTCGGTGTCGGAATATCGAAGCGGCTGGGGGGTTTACCCTGCCCTGTGAGACTTCGCCTCGCGGGCTAGATTGCAATCGTGCAGGTATTGAGGGCATTGTCGACCTCTCGCCTTTTTCAAGGATTTCGGTTCATGAGTGTCGCCGACAAACGCCGCACGTTCCGTGCGTTGCATCAGAGTGGTTGCTTTGCCATTCCCAATCCATGGAATGTCGGGAGTGCCCGCTACCTGCAGGGGCTCGGCTTCAAGGCTTTGGCGACGACCAGTGCCGGTCACGCTCATTCGATAGGCTATTCCGACGGTGACGTGACGCGCGACATGGTGCTCGCGCATTGCCGCGAAATCGCGCAGGCAACCAACGTACCAGTGAATGCGGACTTTGAAGGCGGCTACGCCGATGATCCGGACGAGGTTGCAGCCAACGTTCGGCTCTGTATTGACACTGGCGTGGCCGGATTATCCATCGAAGATTTCACGGGTAACGATGACGATCCGCTTTACGACTTCGATCTCGCGGTGAAGCGGGTTCGCGCGACGCGCGATGCAATCGACAAGGCCGGTGGCGACGTGATCTTTACAGCGCGCACAGAAGGATTCATCGCCGAGTTGAACAAGTTCTTCCACGAAGATCTGCCGCGTCGGCCAAAAACCTGACCGAATGAATTCTGCCACCGCCTCTTCGGCCCGGCTGACCAAACAGCGGCCCTTTGTGCTGTTCTGGCTGGCAAGGCTTGCCTCGACGATGGGCTATCAGATGCTGGCCCTCACCATCGGCTGGCAGGTCTATGAGCTTACCAACAGCGCCTTGGACCTCGGGCTTGTCGGCCTCATTCAATTCGTCCCTGCTGTCGTGCTGACCCTTCTGATCGGTCATGTTGCGGATCGATACGATCGGAGATTGATCGTACGCGCCGCGCACGCAGTCTACGCAGCCGCCGCGCTGATGATCACGACGGCATTTGTAACCGGGACGCTCGGCCGTGATCTGTTGTTCACCGCAGTGTTCATAATCGGTTGCGCTCGCGCTTTCGAATTGCCCACAGCGCATGCGCTTGCGCCGACGCTTGTGCCGCAATCATTGATCTCGCGCGCGGTCGCTGCATGGACTTCGGCCAATCAGGCCGCGGTGATTTGCGGTCCTGCGCTCGGAGGTCTGATCTACGCAGTAAGCCCGGTGCTGATCGGCCTCGCGTGCCTGATCTTCTTTGCCTCTTCGATCACTTTGGTCAGTCTGGTGCGCGCGCGAGGACCGGCGACATCGCGTGAACCGCCCACATTGGCATCTGTCCTTGCTGGCTTCCATTACATCCGCAGTCGTCGCCGGTTGCTCGGCGTGATTACCCTGGACCTGTTCGTCGTCATTCTTGGCGGCGCCACTGCGCTGCTGCCGGTCTACGCTCGGGACATTCTTTCCGTTGGACCAATCGGTCTCGGCTTCTTGCGGTCGGCGCCGGCCGTCGGCGCGCTGATTACGGCAATTGCACTGGCGCGCTTTCCGATCGAACGGCATATCGGCCACAAGATGTTCGCCGTGGTCGGAATTTTTGGCGTGGCGACAATCGTGTTCGGGCTGTCGACATCGTTTCCACTCTCGTTGCTGGCCCTCGTCGTTCTTGGGGCTTCCGATGCTGTCAGCATCGTCATCCGGTTTTCCCTGGTGCAGATTGAAACTCCCGATGAAAAACGCGGGCGCGTGAGCGCCATCAACTACCTGTTTGTCGGGTCTTCGAACACGCAGGGCGAATTCGAGTCCGGCCTGGTCGCCGCCTGGCTTGGCGCCATACCGTCGGTGGTGATTGGCGGAGTGGGCTCGCTGCTGGTCGCGGCCGTCTGGATGGTGTTATTTCCTGATCCACGGCGTATCGACCGGTACGAGCCGGCGGATCATGAACAGATGAGGACGTGATGCATATTCTTGTCACCGGGGCCGCCGGCATGATCGGTCGCAAGCTCACCGCAAGGCTGGTCAGGGACGGTCAGCTGCACGGACAGAAGATCGATCGATTGACTGTCATTGATGTCGTGGCTCCGGAAAAGCCGGGCGGTTTTGCACGAGGCCTGGAGCTCTCGGCCAGCGACCTTTCAAGCCCCGGCGCGGCGACCAGAGCCGTCGCAGGCAGGCCGGATATGATATTTCACCTGGCCGGAGTGGTGTCGGGCGAGGCGGAAACCGACTTCGAGAAGGGCTACCACGTCAATCTTGACGGCACTCGCGCCTTGCTCGAAGCAATCCGGGCTGCCGATTACAAACCCAAAGTGGTGTTTACGTCCTCGATCGCGGTGTTCGGCACACCCTTTCCTTCTTCCATTCCGGATGATTTTCATCTGACTCCACTAACGTCGTATGGGACGCAAAAAGCCATTTGCGAATTGCTGCTTGCCGACTATACGCGGCGCGGATTTCTCGATGGCGTCGGCATCAGGCTTCCGACAATTTGCGTGCGTCCCGGCAAGCCGAACAAGGCGGCGTCCGGCTTTTTCTCCGGAATCATCCGCGAACCTCTCGCCGGCCAGGAGGCGCTGTTGCCGGTCGCCGAAACGGTGCGGCACACCCATGCGAGCCCGCGGGCGGCGGTCGGATTTCTGCTCCATGCGGCGGGCTTGACGCGTCAACAGCTCGGCGGACGCATTAATCTTTCCATGCCCGGCGTATCCTGCACGGTCGCAGAACAAATCGAAGCGTTGCGCCGCGTCGCAGGCAGCAAGGTAGCCGCGCGCATCCGCCGGGTACCCGACGAGCTTGTCCAACAAATCGTTAGTGGCTGGGCCGAGCGTCTCGATGCGCGGCGTGCGCGTGATCTCGGATTTAAGGCTGAGGACAGTTTCGACGACATTATCCGCGCACACATCGAGGACGAATTGGATGGGAAGATCGCTAATTGACGCACGCGGACAGCATTCGCGGCGTCCTCATGCGCTTGCATCATACGCTGCAAACCTTACATTGAAGCCATGACCTACGTCGACGCTGCCGTCGCCCCATTACGAAAAACCGGTCAGATCAAGATTCATGGCCCTTCCGCCTTTGAGGCGATGCGCAAGGCCGGTCAACTTGTTGCCCGTTGTCTCGACATGCTGGCAGTGGAAGTTGGCCCAGGCATGCCGACCGAGAAGATCGACCGGCTTGTTTTCGAATATGCCATGGTTCACGGCGCCCTCCCCGCCACCCTTATGTATCGTGGGTACAGGAAGTCGACCTGCACCTCGCTTAACCATGTTGTGTGTCATGGCATCCCCGGCGACAAGCCATTGAAGGATGGTGACATCGTCAATATCGACGTGACGCTCATCCTGGACGGCTGGCACGGCGATTCCAGCCGAATGTTTACCATCGGCGAAATTCCGCGGCGCGCCGAGCGGCTGATCGACGTTACCCATGAGGCCATGATGCGCGGTATCGCCGCGATCCGGCCCGGGGCGACAAGCGGCGACATCGGCCACGCGATCCAGACCTATGTCGAGGCGCAGCACATGA
>Ga0126380_10000293_pt1 | contig 15549 bp, 13 predicted proteins | sample PanSoiMetPlot_26_FD_92544 | JGI IMG/M metagenome (GOLD analysis project Ga0126380, IMG submission 92544) | Tropical forest soil microbial communities from Panama - MetaG Plot_26 | ecosystem: Environmental > Terrestrial > Soil > Tropical forest > Bulk soil | place: Panama | collected 2016-02-17
AAGAAGGAATTCCACCACAACGCCAAGGTGGAGATCGGCCGCTTCAAGGGTCTTGGGGAGATGATGCCGGCGCAGCTCAAGGAAACCACCATGGATCCGAAGAAGCGGACCATGCTCAAGGTCATGCTGCTGACCGACGACCGCGAGGACACCGCCGACTCGGTCGAGCGCCTGATGGGCACCAAGGCCGAGGCGCGGTTCGCCTTCATCCAGGAGAAGGCGGAGTTCGCCGAGGAGGATTTGCTGGACGTTTGAGCTGCCGCGGCAATTGTTATTTCGGCTGAAGCCCCGCGGCGATCTCGCCCCGCGCTTGCATCACCATGCCCTGGGCCACGCCCCTGATCAGGCGCGCCGCCAAGTAGAGCCGCTGTTCGATCGAGTCGATGACCACGCGGCGGCGACGGGTCCGACAAGTCAGTCGAGACGGCGCGCTCGTCCTCGGTCGTCGTCCTCAGGCGGCGGCAGGCTTCCGTTGATCGTCGGCTTGGCCCGGCTGGGCTTCGAGGTCGGCAATCACGTCGCCGAGTTCGTTCTCCAGCATCAAAGTGTCGTGATCCTTAAGCTCTTCGGGCCACGGCCGCTTGACGTCGTCGGATGCCTGCGCTTCGGCAACCTGCGCCCACACGTGCGGGATCGTCCGCAGCAATTGCTCCAGGTCGGAATGGAAGGCGCGATCGGGCAATTGCGCGGCAATCCACGCCCACGTGTCCTGGGCGAGCCGCCCTTCGAACTCCTGCAACAGCCGGGCGTTCTGATCGACCCACCAGGGCCGGTAGGCCGGGTTGTCGCGCTGCAGCGCGCCCACGGTGACGCAGGCGCCCCCGAACAGGAGCAAGGCGCGATCGAGGACCGCGGCGTCCGCGATGCCGGCCGGATGACTGAACCACCTGGACATCAGGGTCAGCACCGTCGGATCGTTGCGTCCGAATTTTCCGCCGGCGCGATATCGTTCCGCCATCGCCAGCGGCAATGGATATCGCCCGAGCTCGCTATAGAGATCGGCGCCATCTGCGCGCTGCAAATCCCACGGTGCCCAGTGCGGCCTCAGGAAGAGGAGCTCGATGATGCGCCAGGGTTTGTCGTGGTCCGGATCCTTCTCGAAACCTTGCGGCAGGCCGAGGGCAAACATCTCCGCCAACACCTTCGCCGGCAGCTTGTCCGGGTCGAACATGCCGGCAACCGCATCTTTGACATCGAACCACAGGCCGAGCCGGCTGAGCTGCATGCCGAGGCTGTGCGCGACGGCGGACCACGCGATGAAATCTGCGGTGCTTCCCTTGAATGGAAAACACTCGAGCATTTCGATCACCAGCGCTTGTCCGGCGGCGGCCAGCATGCCACGCATCTGCTGCAGGGCCGCGGGAGCGGGCGCATCCCATTTCACCCGGATGGCCGTTTGCCCGAGCTTGGCCTCACCCACGCACTTCGAGAACTGCATCACGACGCCGGCGATGGCGTCATCCAGTGGCCCGCGCGGAAGCTCAGGAAGCCGAATCGCGAGGGCGGGGCCGCCGCGTCCTTCCGGTCCGGAGCCCCGCACCCCCGGCGCACCGGAAAACGGGTCGGCTCCCTGGGCTTTGTAGCCGCGCCGGATGAAGGCGATGGCGTCGTCGAGCGTGGCAAATCCGACCTCGCCCGCGGCAAGGAACAATCCGGCCTGGAAGGTGCCGCGCGTGGCGCCAAGACCAGGCGCGCGCGAGGCCAGCGGTTCCGGCTGGAAGAACGGCGGAGCGACGAAAACGGCGGACTGATCGAGCTGCGGATCCTGATCCCCGTCGGGAAGACGGCGGCTGAGAAAGGCGCGCCCCGCCGCCGAATCCCAGGAATCGATGCGCCACAACAGCTCAGGGTTCTCGTCCTCGGCAACCATGGCGGTCTCCTAGCTCTTCACGCGGCCCAGCGTCGCAACCACGACGATGTCGATGCCGGCATCGGCCAGCGCCTGCGTGGCGGCCCGTCGCTCCGTCAGCCACTGCCGCGCTTCATGCGATGGCGGGTGCCTGCTCTGCATGCGCTGCTCCACATGGCCTTCGAGCGCGACCTCGGCAGCCGACAGCCGCGCCGCTTCGACACCATTGGTGTCGAATGATCCGATCTTGAGGATTTCGATATAGTCCTCGTCGTCGAGAACGCCGCCTGAGATCTGCCCGGTGGAAAAGCGGCGGTCGCGTTCTCCGGTGGTGACCAGCACCTTGACCGCCCCCATTGTTTTCAGGTCGTTGTCGAACGATCCCGACAGCGCGCTCAGAATGTGGCGGCGCGCGGCCTGCTGGCGGGGATGATCAGGCAGCTTCTCGACCGTGTTGCTGAACGGCGCGCGCAGCACGTCATAGGAATTGCGATCGATCGCCTTCGTCTCGGGCGGAACCTCGTCGCGCTTGAGCACCAGACAGACGTCGCCATAGAACCGGATGCCGGCGCCATTGAGCTCGGCGGCCGCATAATAGACCTTGTTCATCGGCTGGCCGTGCAGCGGCGCCAGCGCATGGTCGACGATCTCGCGGCTCTTCCAGTGATCTTTGGGCGGATCGCTGCCGACGCGGACCTTGGTCTTCCCGAGATCGTAACTGTTGAGATAGGCCGGGTGCTGCCGGTTGCGCGAGCGCTGGCAGAAGGTGGGCACGTGCACGGACGCGATGTTGACGACGGCGCGGGCGCCAGCGCGCGGGTCGCGAGCCTTATCGTCAGGTCCCTTGCCTTCGAGAGCGCTCTCGATTGCCGCCACATTGGCCTCGGCAAACCGCCTGAGCGATTGGTGGTCGCCGGTCAGGCGGTCGATCGCGCGCTCAACCTTCGTCTTCCACTTCGACATGCGGCTTCTCCCTGTCAGGGACGCGCGGCCGGCGGCGGCGGTGCGGGCGCCGTGGTCGTGGGCGGCTTGGTCTTCTCGACATTCGCCAAGTTGAGCGCAGTGAACGAGCCGAGCGCCGCCACCCCGATCACGAAGCCGACAACCTGGCAGAAAAGCCCGACGCGGCGGCAAGCCGTGATAGCGCGACGGCGCCGCTTACCGTCGAACCCCTTCCATTCGAAACGCTGATAGCTCGAATAGAAGCGCTCCCATGCGGCGAGCTGTGCGAAGCCGCCGAGCATCGAGACGCCGAGCGCGATCCATGCCGCCCAGAACAACTGCTCGCGCGCAACCGCGCGCAGCTCCGGACGAAAGCTCACCGAGAAAGCAAACAGCGCACCCGCGATCAGGATCAGCGATTTGATGAATTCCTGCCGGTAGGTGTTCGCGAAGGCGAGATCGCGATGAATCGACGCGATGTCGGGATTGCCCGGCGGTGCGAAGATGTCGGACTGGTCGGCCATGTCTTCCCTCCCGAAGCCACAGGGCAGGGATGTTAGCTTTGCGGCGCCCTGCAATCAAGAAGTGTGCATACAACTATCACTACCATAGCTTTGCACTATGGCGCGCGCGACTGCAACAGACTTCGTCGATCACCCTACATCCCCCTGCCCTCCGCCACGTCCATGATCAGGCGCGTCAGCAGGTAGAGGCGCGGCTCGATGGAATCGATCAACACGTATTCAGCCTCGATGGAATGCGAGCCGTAGCCCTGCAGGCCGAAGCGCTCGATCACTGGCGCCTTGGTGTTGAGCGCTGCGAAGGCGGCGTCGGTGCCGCCGCCCTCCGGCGCGTCGTCCACCACGAGCTCCCGGCCGAGCTCGCGATAAATCCGCTGCGCATGAGCGGCGAGCGCGCGTGACGCCGGAGTCGCCTCCAGCGGCGGACGGCGGCGCTCAAAAATCATCTCGACCTTGGCCTCGGGCAGGAGCTGCTTCTTGATGCGCTCGCGCACCTTCCGCTCGATGGCGTCATAGTCGGCAATGCGCAGGACGCGGATGTCGGCGACCGCCTGTGCGTTGGGCGGGATCATGTTGCGGACGCGGCCGGCATTGGCCAGCGTCCAGTTCATCTTCAGGCCGCTCCCCGGGTCGGACAGGTCGCTGGTCTGCAGCACCTGGTGGGCGAGCTCGTACAGCGCGTTGACGCCCTTCTCCGGGCTGAAGCCGGCATGCGATGCCCGGCCTTCGACGTTGAGCGCGATCGACGCAATGCCGCTGGTCGCCAGCGACAGCTTGTCCGATGCGGCGAGCGAGGCTTCCGCGGAGAAGGTTGCGTCGTGTTCGGCGCCGAGCCGCGTGATCAGGCTGCGCGAGCCGGGCGAAGAAATCTCCTCGTCGCCGTTGATGAGCACGGTCAGCGTACCGTACTGGCGGAAATCCAGGGCTTTCAGCATCGCGAGCGTATGCAGGATGAGGGCGATGCCCTGCTTGTCGTCGGCGATCCCCAGGCCGTAGGCGCGGTTGTCGTCGACGCGAAACGGTTGCTTCGCCAGCATGCCGCGCTGGTAGACCGTATCCATGTGAGCGATCAGGAGAATCTTTTTCGCGCCGGTGCCCGTGAAGGTGGCGCGCACCATCCGGCCGATGCGCTCGGGCGTGTCTTCCATTTTGTAGATGTCGCTTGGCTCGACCAGCTCCACCTGCCCGCCCAGATTTTTCAAATGTCCCGCGATCAGATCGGCCAGCCGGTCGAGCCCTTCGCTGTCGCGGCTGCCCGACTCGATCGACACCAGGTCCCGCAGCGTGTCGAGCAGCGCCGGTCGCTCCCGGCGGGCGAGCGAAGCAACCGAATCGGCCGCCTGGCCGAACGCCTGCACCATGCCCGCCACCAGCAGCAGCACGGCATATCCGAATGTCCGTGGAGTCATGGTCTCGTGCCCCCAATGCCTGGCGCGACGGCGCGGCCGCCGCGTCCGAACGGCGTGCGCCAGGATGGTAGCATTCGGCTCGATCGGCAAGGACGAGCCCACCGCACGGCGCAGCCCCGATCCGGCGGCGTTGCAGTTGTGGGCCTATGGAGCGCGGACTATGCTCGCCGTCCGACACGATAAGACTCAAACGGGAGGACGCGATGCGCAGACATCTTCCTTGGCTGATCGCCGGGATGGCGGCGGGTTTGCTGGCAGCGGCTCCGGCGGCGGCGCAGACCGGCGTCACGCTGAGTGGCCAGGTCACGTCGGCCGAGGAAGGCGCCATGGAAGGCGTGCTGGTGAGCGCCAAGAAGGGCATCGTGACCACGACCGTTGTGACCGACAAGGACGGGCGCTACGGCTTCCCGGCGGCAAAACTCGAGCCCGGCGCCTATGCGGTCAGCATCCGCGCCGTGGGCTACGAGGTCGACGGCAAGCCGTCCGCCGAGGTCGCGACCGACAAGCCGGCCTCGCTCGATCTCAAGCTGCGCAAGACCAGAAAACTCTCGTCCCAGCTCACCAATGCGGAATGGATTCTCAGCGCACCTGGCACGCCGCAACAGAAGCAGGTTTTTTTCAATTGCGTCAGCTGCCACACGGTCGAGCGCATCTTCAAGTCCAATCACGACGCGGCCGGCTTCCTCCAGGTGCTCCCGCGCATGGCCGGCTATGCCAACCAGAGCACCCCGCTGCATCCGCAGCGGCGCGTCGCCCAGCGGCTCCTCGAAGAGCGCGGCGACCAGCGCGAGGCCGCCTTCCGCCAGCGCGCGGAGTACCTGGCCACGATCAACCTGAGCGAAGGCACGACCTGGGAATACCAGCTGCAGACGCTGCCGCGGCCGAACGGCCGGGCCACGCGCGTGGTGATCACCGAATACGATCTGCCGCGCCCCACCATCGAGCCGCACGACGTCATTCTCGATAAAGACGGCACGCCCTGGTACTCGAACTTCGGCGAGCAGACGTTCGGCAAGATCGATCCCAAGACCGGCCAGCACACCGAATATCCGGTGGCCGACCTCAAGAAGGGCTGGCCCACCGGCATGCTCGGCCTGCGCGCCGACCGCGACGGCAACATGTGGCTCGGCATGATGTACCAGGGCGCGATCGCCAAGTTCGATCCCAAGACCGAAAAGTTCCAGTACTGGAGCCTGCCGCCCGAGATGAACAAGGACATGACGCAGGTGAACATGGTGCGCGCCGAATCCGCCCATGTGGACGGCAAAGTGTGGTCGCAGAACAATGGCTTTGCCGCCGTGCACCGGCTCGACGTCGCCTCTGGCCAGATCGAGACGTTCGAGCCGTTCAAGGGGTCCAAGGCGGGCGAGAACCACAACATCTACGATGTGATTCCCGACTCGCAGAACAACGTCTACTTCACCGATTTCGGCCAGGAGCACATCGGGCGAATCGATGCCAAGACCAACGAGGTGAAACTCTACACCATGCCGACCAAGGCCTCGGCGCCGCGGCGCGGCATGATGGATGCGCTGGACCGCCTGTGGTTCGGCGAATACCGTGGCAACAAGATCGCGATGTTCGACACCAAGGCGGAGACGTTCAAGGAATGGACCATGCCGACGCCGTGGTCGGGACCCTACGACGTCGCGCTCGACAAGAACGGCGAAGCCTGGACCGGCTCGATGATGACCGACCGCGTGTCGCGGCTCAATCCGGCCACCGGTGAGGTCGTCGACTATCTGCTGCCGCGGCCGACTAACATCCGCCGCGTGTTCGTCGACAACTCAACCACGCCGGTCACCTTCTGGGTCGGCAGCAACCACGGCGCCTCGATCATCAAGCTCGAGCCGCTGGACTAGACAAAGCGTGAGCATCGCCGCGGTCGCTCAGCGGCGCCGCCGTCGGCGCGGCGCGCGTTTCATGCCTGACGCTGACGTCCCGTAACGGGCTTCCATTTCGCGCGCCACCCTGGCGGCGGGGAGAAACTTGGTGGAGCCGAGCCACACCTCGACGATCTTGCCCGACTTGGCGCGAACACAGCGCACCGGCTCGCCCTGGCTGCCGTAGCCAGTGGTCTGTGCGATGCGACCAGCATTCCGTCCGGTGATCTCGATCTCGGCGGCATCGAGCATCGGGTTCAAGAAACCGGGCCCGACCGCCATCACCTTGTTGCCCATGGGCAGGAGATCGACCGCGCCCCACAGCGTCCACCAGCGGCCGCTCCACTCCCTGACCTTGCGGCTGGGCGCGCCGCCCTGCGCCCAGGCCCTCAAGACACGGATCATCCCATCGACCCACGCCCCGGCCCAGCCATCGATCGCGTTGGTGAGACCGGAAATCGTGAGCTCTTGCGTGGGGAGCACGACGGTACGGGAAATATAGCCTTGCAGGCCGCCCGAATGACCGAACCAGTCCCACCCGTCGAGGCAGCCGCTGACCGTCCCGAAACCGTAATATTGCTCGATGCTTGAATGCGGGTTTCGCCATTGGCGGCGGACCATTTCGCGCCGGCTGGCGACGGATAGCACGCTCCTCCGCGCACCGGGCGAAAGCTGAGCGAAATAACGCGCGAGATCGGCCGCCGTGCTGACAAACCCGCCGGCTGGACAGCCGGCGTTGGTCTCGAAGTCGCCGCGAATGATCAGACGCCGGCCAAGCAGCATCCGGCCGGTATGGCCACGCGCGAACGGCACGCCGCGCGGCAATGGCATGTCGGCTGTCGTTTCCTGCAAGCCCGCGGCATCGACGATCTCCCGCCTCATCCATTTGCGGTACGGTTCACCGGTGATCGCCTCCATGATCAGTCCCAACAGGCCGTACCCATGATTGGAATACTTGAAGCGCGTATTGGGCTCGATCACCAGTGGCCCCTTCAGGTCCGCCCTGAGCTCGCGCACGCTGAGAAACGGGCGCCGATCGACATAGAAACCGGCGTCGCTGCCGTCGCGAATGAGACCGGCGCTATGCGACAGGAGCTGGGCGATCGTGACGCGCGCGACGGCCTTGTGGAGACCGTCGACGAACCGGCCGGCCGGGTCGTCGAGCTTGAGCTTGCCCTGCTCGCGCAGCTTCAGGATTCCCGCCGCCGTGAAGCTCTTCGAGTGCGACGCGATGCGAAAGCGGTGACGCGCAGTCAGCGCCTCGCCGGTCGCCAGATTGGCGGAGCCGAACGCCCGTTCGAGAACGATCGCGTCCCGGTGTGCGATCGCAATAATGCAGCCTGGCTGCTGCGAGGCCTGCATCTGGAATTCGATCCAGCGCGGGATGTAGTCCAGCGCGCTGGCGAGCCATCGGTCCATATCGAGAACCCCCTCGCCGGCGTCCCTTGATTGGGCACAGACCACCTCCCTGCGCGGCATGATATTTCGCTCGATGGCGCGGACAATCGCCTTCGAGCCGATGGCTGACATGCTCAAGCAGAAGGCCGCCGCGCCCGCGGCACCGCCCGGCGCGATCAGTCCGCCATCAAAACGGCCAGCCGTAGCGCGGCACCTGGGCACGGTAGCGCCGGTACTCGTCGCCGAATTTCCGCTCGAGATAGCCCTCCTCGCGCCTGACCACCCCGAAGTGCATCACCAGCGCCCAGGGAACGAGCAGGAGCGCGGTCCAGTCGGACGCAAGGCCCACCGCGAGCGCCAGCAGCAGCAGCGCGAAGGCCTGGTACATGGGGTTGCGCGTTCGCGTATAGATGTCGCTCGCCGCGAGCGCCACGGCCGGCTTGCGCACGTCGTAGGGCGTTCCCGCACGGTCGAAGGTGCGCACCGCGCGAAACACGATCCAGCACGCCATCAGGAACAGGATCGCGGCCACCACGACGCGTCCCGTCGGCCATAGCATGGCATTGACGGCCCCGATCGGCACCAGCCAGTCGAGAGCGATACCGGCCAGGAATGCGGCCAGCGCGATCAGCGGCGGCAAGGCGATCACGCCGGGATTGTCGCTCTCGCTCGTCATCGTCGGCCCAGGCGGCCGCCGGCGTGAGGCGGCTCCTTGCTACAGCTCGAACTTCAGGTTCGCGGCTTTAACGACTTCGCCGAATCGCTTGATGTCGTTGTCGATCAGCTTGCGGAACTCGTCGCCCGGGCCACCGCCGGGATTGACCGCCATGGCCTTGAGCTTGTCGCGCACGCCGACGTCGGCCAAGGCGCGCCGCAGCTCGCTCTCCAGCTTCTTGACGATCGCCGGCGGCGTGTTGACGGCCACGAACAGCCCGCTCCACAGGCCGAGGTCGACCTCCGGATAGCCGGCTTCCGCCATGCTCGGCACATCGGGCAGTTCGCTCGAGCGCTGCGCGCCAGTCACCGCCAGCGCGCGGATCTTTCCGCCCTGCACCAGCGGCACCGTGGGCGGGCCGTCCGCAATCGCGAACAGGCTCGTGCCGCCGGCGATGCTCAGCATCATCTCGTTGCTGCTCTTGTAGGGCACGCCGACGCCCGGCATGCCGGTCTTGAGCTTGAACAGCTCGGTGGTGATGGTGAAGGCCGGCGACGAGGTCGCGTAGTTCGACTTGTCCGGATTGGCCTTGCCGTAGGCGACGAGGTCCTTGACGGTCTTGATCTTGTCGTCGGCCGGGCCGGCCAGGATCAGGGGAAAGCTGGCGATCATAGTGAGCGGCACGAAGTCGCGCGTCGGGTGATAGCTGAGCTGGGGATAGATCGCGGCCGCGACCGACATCTGGCCGGTGGCCCCCACCATCAGGGTGTAGCCGTCGGCCGGCTGATTCTTGACGAAATCCACGGCCAGCCGGCCGCCGGCGCCCGGCTTGTTTTCGATGACCACGCTCTGGCCGATCAGCTCCGACAGTTTCTGCCCGACCAGGCGCGCGAACAGGTCGTTGCCGCCGCCGGCCGCGAATCCCACGATCATGTGGATCGGCCGGTTGGGATAGCCGGCGTCCTGAGCCCACCCCGGCTGCGCCGCGCCAACCGCAAAAACCAGCGCCACCAGCGCGATACGCCTCACTGCTCGACCAGATCCATGCACTTTCGTTCCTCCCTGGGTGGTTCCTGATCGCCCGGCCGCGAAGCTAGCGCATATGCCGGCGGCGTGGGAACCGGGCGGTGCCGGCGGGCGTCGAAATGCCCCGAGAGCAGGCGAAAACCTTAATATTTGATGCTACTTATGGGGGCGCAAAAGCATTGACTTTCGAGCGTTGCGCACTATCTTCCGCCACGACGATTGAAAAAATCAATCGACCGCCTTCCCGCGCATCATCGTCGTTTGTCCGGCGCGGTCTTCGACCCGGGCGGTCGCGATTCCGAGGATATATGCCCTTCTCCCATCTCGGCCTGTCGGCCAAAGTTCTCGCCGCGGTCAACAAGGCCGGCTATCCAAGTCCCACCCCGATCCAAGACCAGGCCATCCCGCAGGTGCTCGCGCGTCGCGACATCGTCGGCATCGCCCAGACCGGCACCGGCAAGACCGCCGCCTTCGTGCTGCCCATGTTGACCATGCTGGAGCATGGCCGGGCGCGGGCGCGCATGCCGCGCACGCTGATCCTCGAGCCGACGCGCGAGCTCGCCGCCCAGGTCGCCGAGCAGTTCGAGAAATATGGCGTCAATCACAAGCTCAACGTGGCGCTGCTGATCGGCGGCGTCTCGTTCGACGACCAGGACGTGAAGGTCACTCGCGGCGCCGACGTGCTGATCGCGACGCCGGGCCGCCTGCTCGACCATTTCGAGCGCGGGCGGCTGCTGCTCTCCGGCGTCGAGCTCCTGGTCATCGACGAAGCCGACCGCATGCTCGACATGGGCTTCATTCCCGACGTCGAGCGCATCTGCAAAATGGTGCCATTCACCCGCCAGACGCTGTTCTTCACCGCCACCATGCCGCCGGAAATCCAGCGCATCGTCGGCACGTTCCTGCACAATCCGGTGCGCGTCGAGGTGTCCCGCCCGGCCACCACGGCCACCACCGTGACCCAGGCGCTGGTCGCCACCGGACGCGAGCCGCACGACAAGCGCGAGACGTTGCGCGGGCTGATTCGCTCGGCCGAAGGGTTCAAGAACGCGATCGTGTTCTGCAACCGCAAGCGCGAGGTCGCGGTGCTGCATCGCTCGCTCGTGCGCCACGGCTTCAACGCGGTGGCGCTGCACGGCGACCTGGACCAGCCGGCGCGCATGGCGGCGCTCGACCAGTTCCGCAAGGGCGAAGCCACCCTGCTCATCGCCTCCGACGTGGCGGCGCGCGGCCTCGACATTCCCGACGTCAGCCACGTGATCAATTTTGACGTTCCGCACCATCCCGACGATTACGTGCACCGCGTCGGCCGCACCGGCCGCGCCGGCCGCGCCGGCACCGCCATCACCATCGTGGCACCGATCGACCGCAAGGCCGTTGCCGCGATCGAAAAGCTCACCGGCCAGACCATCGGCTGGATGGGAGCGCCGCCCGCCGAGCCCGAGTCCGGCGCGCGGCATGAGCGCGGCCGGCACGAGCGCAGCCGCCCCGAGCGCCGCGCCGGCAGATCGCGCGACGACGCGCCCCGCGCCGGCAAGCCAGGCGGCCGACACGGCGGCAAGCCGCACCGGCCCGAGCCGGCGGCGCCCCCCGTCACGCGGCTGGAGGATGTGCGGCCGCGGCGGCCGCGCGAGGAGCCACGGCGCGAGAAACCGCGAGAGGACGAGGCGGCGCCGCACCTTCCGGCCTTCCTGCTGCGCCCGGTCAGCGCCAAGGCCTGACCCTCGCGCCGTGCGGGATAACGGCCTGCTATCAACGGGTTAACCAAGCAAAAAATCGCCGGCAGCGGGCCGGTTGTAGGGTGTGACGTTTACCCCGGATTCATGGATCCCGCCTAGGATCGTGGCTCCGGCATGCGAACGCGTTCCGTTCGACGATCTGCCGTTGTGGATGTCGATCCCCGGAGTAGATCATGTCGCACAGCGACGAGCACGAGCGCACGATGGCGTTCGCCGAGATCGCTTTCGGGCAGATCAAGGCTCTGCGGCACCCCGCAATCCCGCGCAACTTCGAGATCTGGTACAATTACGCGACCGGATACAACCCGTCGCTCAACCAGACCGTCAACGAGGCGCTGGCGTGCCAGGGTACGCTGACGGCCAAGGACCTCGACGAGATCTACGAGACCTTCCTGTCGCCGCACCGCCTGACCGACCGGGTGGACGCCGTCGGCGCCAAGGTTGTCGACGAGATCGATCAGGTCATGGCGATGATCGACGCCGCCGTCGGCACCACGACCGGCTACACCGAAAGCCTGGTCGATGCATCGCAGAAGCTCGGCAATGCCACCGACCGCGACGGCCTGCGCGCGATCGTCGAGAGCCTGGTGTCTTCGACGCACGAGATCGAGAAGACCAATTGCACGCTCGAGGAGCGGCTGCAGGCCTCCAAGCAGGAGATCAGCCAGCTGCAGGAGCATCTCGAGGCGGTGCGCAACGAGAGCCTCACCGACCCGCTGACCGGCCTGTCCAACCGCAAATTTTTCGACCAGATGCTCGAGCGGGCGATCGCCGAGACCAAGCCCAACGACGAGCCGCTGTCGCTCCTGCTGACCGACATCGACCATTTCAAGAAGTTCAACGACACCTACGGCCACCTCACCGGCGACCAGGTGCTGCGCCTAGTGGCGCAGGCGGTGAAGCAGAACGTCAAGGGCCAGGATATCGCGGCGCGCTACGGCGGCGAGGAATTCGCCATCATCCTGCCCAACACCGGCCTGCGGCAGGCCCTCACCGTGGCCGACCACATCCGCCGCGGCGTGGTGTCGAAGGAACTGATCAAGCGTTCGACCGGCGAGAACCTCGGCCGCGTGACGATTTCGGTCGGCGTCGCCATGCTGCACAAGGGCGAGACCCTGCAGCAACTGATCGAGCGCGCCGATGCCTGCCTCTACGCGGCCAAGCGCAACGGCCGTAACCAGGTCATCTGCGAGACCGATCCGGAAGTGAGCCCCGGCGCCAACGCGCAGGTGGCGTAATCACACTCGGCTGTCATCCCGGACGGCGAGCGGCGCGCAGCGCCAAGCGAGCTGATCCGGGACCCAAGTAGCCCGGTGTCTCGGATTTCACTCGGCGCTCCAAAAGCAGCACAGGGACACATGGATCCCGGCTCTCGCGCCTGACGGCGCTCGGCCGGGATGACAGCCGAGGAATTTGAGGCGTTACCTCAGCGTGTTCGTCGCGGGTGTGAGCTGCACCGACTCGCCGCAGCCGCAGGCCGAGCTTTCGTTGGGATTGTTGAACACGAACTGTGCCGACAGCTTGTCGGTCTTGAAGTCCATCTCGGTGCCGAGCAGGAACAGGACCGCGCTCGGGTCGATCAGCACGCGGGCGCCGTCGGCCTCGATGACCTCATCGCCGGGCTTCACGCTGTCGGCATATTCGACCTTGTAGGTCATGCCGGCGCAGCCGCCCTTGGTGATGCCCACGCGCAGCCCCACCACCGGCCGGTCGGCCTTGGCCAGGATATCCTTCACGCGCGCCGCCGCGGCCTCGGTCAGCCGCATCACCTGGGGCTTGGGACGGGTCATTGTCATCGCTACATCCAAGCTGATCTTGTTCTAATCAAAGGCGAATCGCCGGAAGCATCCAGGCCCTACAGATAAGCATCCAGGCCTTCTCATACCAGCCCGCCCGTTACCACATGTTAAGCACCAGCCGCGCCTCGTCGGACATGCGGCTGGGGTCCCAGGGCGGGTCCCACACCAGGTTGACCTTGACCTCGCGGACGCCCGGCACGCTGGCGACCGCGTCCTCCACCATGTGCGGCAGCTCGGCCGCCGACGGGCAGTTGGGCGTGGTCAGCGTCATGTCGAGGGCGACGGCGCGGTCATCGGCGATGTCGACCTTGTAGATCAGGCCGAGCTCGTAGATGTCGGCCGGGATTTCCGGGTCGTAAACGGTTTTCAGCGCCGTCACGATGTCGTCGGTCAGGCGCGCCAGCTCGTCGGCCGGAATGTCCGATGCCGCCGGTGCTGCCTGTGCTGCCGTTTCCGGCTGCGCTGCGTTTGCGGCGGGCGCTTCCGCGCCCGGCTTGTTGTCGCTGGCGTCGCTCATGCGAAGAAATCCTGCGCTTTGCCGAGAGCCTGGACCAGGCTGTCGACCTCGTTGCGGGTGTTGTACATGGCGAAGGAGGCGCGGCAGGTCGCCGTGACGCCGAAGCGGGCGAGCAGCGGCATGACGCAATGGGTGCCGGCCCGCACCGCCACGCCGGAGCGGTCGATGATGGTGGCCACGTCATGCGGATGCGCACCCTTCATCTCAAACGAGATGATCGCCCCCTTCTCTTTCGCGGTGCCGAAAATGCGCAGCGAGTTGATCTCGCGCAGTCGGTCGTGCGCATAGGTGACGAGCCCGGTCTCGTGCGCGCGGATGCGCGCCTTTCCGACCGAGGTCACGTAGTCGATGGCGGCGCCGAGCCCGATCGCCTGCACGATGGCCGGCGTTCCCGCCTCGAACTTGTGCGGCGGATCGCCGTAGGTGATGTGGTCCTCGAACACCTCGCGGATCATCTCGCCGCCGCCGTTGAACGGCGGCATGGCCGCGAGGTGGCCGTGACGCCCGTACAGCACGCCGATGCCGGTCGGCCCGTACAGCTTGTGGCCGGTGAAGGCGTAGAAGTCGCAGCCGATGTCGCGCACGTCGACGTCGAGATGCACGGCGCCCTGCGCGCCGTCGATGAGCACCGGAATGCCGCGCGCATGCGCCAGCCGCACCACCTCCTTGACCGGGACGATGGTGCCAAGCGCATTCGACATGTGGGTGATCGCCACCATTTTCGTACGGTCGGTGAGCAGCCTTTCGAATTCGTCGATGAGGAAATTGCCCTCGTCGTCGATCGGCGCCCACTTGATGACCGCGCCGTGCCGCTCGCGCAGAAAGTGCCACGGCACGATGTTGGAATGGTGCTCCATGATCGAGAGCACGATCTCGTCGCCCGGCTTGATGCGCTCGCGCGCGAACGTATAGGCCACCAGGTTGATCGCCTCGGTGGCGTTGCGAGTGAACACGATCTCCTCGCGCCGCTCGGCATTGAGGAAGGCGCGCACCTTTTCGCGCGCGTCCTCGTAGGCTTCGGTCGCGGCATTGGCGAGGTAATGCAGGCCGCGGTGCACGTTGGCGTATTCGGCCGTATAGGCATGCTGCAGGCGGTCGAGCACGGCCAGGGGCTTCTGCGCCGAGGCGGCGTTGTCGAGATAGACCAGCGGCTTGCCGTAGACCTGCAGCCCCAGGATGGGGAAATCCTGGCGGATGCGCTCGACGTCATAGCTGCCGTTGGTCACTGCGGGATGCATGGTCACCCCCGCGCCGCCCGCGGCGCCTGCTCCGCCCGCGCGGCCCGCGCCGCCAGCCAGGCGACCACGGCCTCGATGAGCGCCTCGCGCAGGCCGGCGTGCTCGATGCCTTCCACCGCCTCGCCGACGAATGCCTGGATCAGCAGCGCCTCGGCCTCCTTGGGCGGGATGCCGCGCGCCTTGAGATAGAACAAGAGCGTCTCGTCGAGCGCGCCGGCGGTGGCGCCATGGCCGCACTGGACGTCGTCGGCAAAGATCTCCAGCTCCGGTTTGTTGTCGGCCTCGGCGGTTTCCGACAGCAGCAGCGCGTGCGTCGCCATCTTGGCGTCGGTCTTCTGCGCATGCGGCTTCACGATGATCTTGCCCTGGAACACGCTGCGGCCGTGATCATCGAGCACCGATTTGAACAGTTCGCGGCTCTGGCAGCCGGGCGCCACGTGCTCCGCCACCAGCGTGGTGTCGACGTGCTGGCGGTCCTTCACCAGGCTGGCGCCGCCGATGCCGGCGATCGTCCCCTCCCCGTCGAAGCGGATGAACAGCTGGTTGCGCACCACGGCGCCGCCGGACGTGAAG
>Ga0126380_10000294_pt1 | contig 15548 bp, 19 predicted proteins | sample PanSoiMetPlot_26_FD_92544 | JGI IMG/M metagenome (GOLD analysis project Ga0126380, IMG submission 92544) | Tropical forest soil microbial communities from Panama - MetaG Plot_26 | ecosystem: Environmental > Terrestrial > Soil > Tropical forest > Bulk soil | place: Panama | collected 2016-02-17
CGGGGTGCGTGCGCTCGAACTCCTGCGCCGCCGCCACCATTCTCCGCGACATATCCGGGTTTGAGCGGAAAGCCCCGTAGGCCCCTCGCTGTCCGCCGATTGTGCTGTGCGCGCCACGCTGGGTGAGAAAGTTGTTCATGTCCTGCGGGCTGGTGGGCGTCGCTGGCGTGGCGGGCATCCGGTTCGCCGCCGTGCCTTGGCCCTCGCCGGTAATTGCGGTCACGTCGTCCGGGGCCGCACCCGCCGCTGCTGTGACGGGTGCAGTCCCGGCACCGGCTCCCGTATCCGTGGCTGCAGCAGGCGACGGAGTGGTGCCGGTAGTCGATGGTCGTTGGCCGCTGAGGAAGCTCGCAAGCTGCTGCAGCCCGCTGGTCGCTTGCGGCAGCGCGGAAATATTTGGGATCGGCCCCGCACTCGCGTCCGGTTGCTGGGCCATAGCTGGAGTAGGAGCGGGGGCGGGCGGTGACACCTGCGGAGTTGGGGGACTAACCGTTGGAGCGACACCGCCCGCTTGCCCAGCCGGTGCCTGGGGTGCCGCCCCTGGCCGTGGCTGTGCATTCTGCCACATTGCAGAGAAAGGATCGGGCTGCTGGTCCTGCTGGACCTGCGGCGTCTCGGCGGGGCCGGGGGGACGGGGGGCTGTGGAGGGCTGCCCCGTCGATGCCGCCGCAGGCTGTATCCAAGATGGGCCTTGGGGCTTTTTGTTTCCAGACAGCACCCCGGATAGCTGTTTCACGAATGAGGCAAGAGGACCTTGCTGCTGCTGACGCGGACCGCCCGCCGCCGACGTAGGCTGTTGCTCCTGCTGCTGCTGGGGCTGCTGGCCACCGGAGCCTTGCTGATTGGGGTCCTGGGTGTACGGCCCCTGGCCGGGGACACCGGCTTGGCCGCCGCCGCCACTCATCATCTGCGACCCGAACATCGGGTCGAAGAACGGGTCGCCGACGACGTTCGAGGGATCGTCGAACTGCGGCGTGAAGAAGCTGCTGCCTGACGTGTCGCCCCCGCCGCCGCCGCTCGGCATCCCGAAGCCGCCGAAATCGGTAGCCTGCACATCGGCAAGTGCGCCGCTGCTGGTCGAGCCGCCACCACTGGTGCCGCCGCCCATCATCTGGCTCATTTCAACGCTCCTCCCAGGCTTGCCAGCGGGCCGACTTGAGATAGCGGACTTTGCTTGCCTGCGCCTGACGGGGCATTTCGTAGCGAGCTATTCTGTAGCTCGCCGAGAACGGCTTGGAATTGCGCGGGGATGCCTCCGGTCACGCTGGGTGCTTGACCCAGGTCCATGGCCTCTGCAGTCGAGCCGCCGAGGCCGAGTTGGTTGTAGCGATTGGCCATCGCCGCCATAGACGCGCCAGCGCCCATGCCGACCGCGTTCATCGAGAACGGGTCCACGAAGCCAGGGGCACCAGATGAGCCAAATCCACCGAAGGTGTTTTGCGACATCAACCACCTCCGCCCCCACCGCCGCCACCGCCGCCGGACTTGCCGCCAAGCAAGCTGCCGACACCGCTGGTGAGGCCACCGACTTGTTGATTGAGAAAATTAGACATCGCTGAAGCATCGGCCTGCGACATCTGACCGGCCTCTTTTGCTGCACCGGCTCGCGCGCCGCTGATCGCTTGCGTCACATTGGTCGAGTGCGGGATTTGCGCAAAGTCGGCTTCGCTCTTAATCGCGCCCTGGCCGAAATGGTACTGTGCCAGCGCCTGTTGCTCTGGCGATATTCCACCACCGGACGTGGCTTTCTGGCCAATGCCGCCGCTGCCGATGCCCATGTCACAGTTCCAGAGTGAAGCGCGGGCTTATCTCCTTCGCGCCCAGGCGGCGCGCAATTCCGCACAGATCATTCTCCGTGTCGGACGTGAGACGCCAGCGCACGCACTTGCGTAGCCTCGCCCACTCGATGCTGTCGCGCAATAGCTTCATGGCCTCCCACAGGGCGTCGTCGTCGGCGGCGATGAATACGACATTGCACTCAAACTCGGACGGCAGCCACGGCACGACCGAGATCATCGAGATCGCAAATGCGTTCTTGGTGCGGACCGCGCGGAACATCAGCGGCGACTTGAGGACGATGTTCCGAAACCACCCCTCGGTAGTCGCTTGGTCGTAGCGCGAACTGTACTTTTTTTTACAAAGAAAAATTAGCCAGGGTAAATCGTTTTCAGTTAACAGCCACGGATCGAGGAGAACCGCGTCCTGATCGTTCGTCACCAATACGGAAAAACCACCGGGCCTCTCGTCGCCCACCACCACGGGTTCGACACGTTTGGATCGAAACCCGGACCCGTTCCCGCCCCCACCGGAGCCGTTGTCGGCAGCGGAAGGATCGCGTTGTTCGCCGTGAGGTGTTCCTGATGGTTCGCGAAGGTCCACCATGATCGTTGCTCCGGTGTCTGCCCCTCGCCTTCTAGCAAAATCCCTGGAGGATGAATACCGAAGCCAAATCCGCCGATGGGATCGGCCTGCTGATAGGGCGGGTGAGTAATGGTGACGGGAACCGCGGCCATCGGCGGTACCTCCTGATTGAGGATGTACACGCCGTCGCGTCCAGGCGGACCGCTCTGCTGGCTGACGATGAAGGTTCCGGGTGCGATACCTGCGCCGGAAATATCAGACCCAATCAGGAACTGGCCGCTCGTGTTGATGATCGAGATCGTCTGCGTGCCGGTCGCTGGCGGCGTCACCGTCGCGTAGCCGTCTCCGGTCACGTCGGGCGGCGTTACTACGGTGATGGTGTAGCCGTCGTTGGAGTTCGCGGGCAAATCGCCGTTGAAATCGTTGTGCGCCTGCTGGTGCTTGAGGTTCCACGGCTGCGCCGGTCGATCCATCCCGATAGCCGGATCAAGAACGTATGGCAGCACCGTGAACTGAGAGAGATTGCCGTGAACGTCATGTCTGCCCATCACCGCGAAATACTGGCGGTGCTGCATCATGTGTTCAAATCCGAAGATCGGATCGTCAGCGTTCAGCAGAACTGCCGCTGGCATCAGCCGCCTCGTCGGCGACTGCCGCGTAGTTCGCGAGAAACAAGAGGAGAACTTTCCTGCGGGCCGTAGCGGTCAAGCGCCGTGCCCATAGGATCGAAGCCACGCGGCGAAATGCGGTCCATGCCAAAGTCGGAGCTACCGTTTCTTACCGCGCCGCGAGGACCTACGGTGGGTTCTGTGCCTAGCCGCAAAGGCCCTGCGAGTGAGCGTTCGGATTTCAGATAGCCGTCCGGCGACAGGAAGAATGCCGTTGGAGCGTTCCGTTCTACTCCTGTGTCCCGTCCCCTCGGCCATTCGCGCTGGTTCTCTTTGCTCATTTGAAGCACCAATGATAGTTGACGACGATCACGACGATCAACAGCGCCACGAGGATTTCAGGCTGCATCCGTTGCACCTTTAGTCCGTCGCAGCGGAAGCCCCCAAACGCGCAGGGCGCTGATAACCATGTCGAGGCTATCGCAAACCGCCACCTTGACGCCAGCGTCGAGCAACCGCATGTGCGTCACCTTCTGGATCGCGGTCGCCTTGCGACCGAATGATTTTAGCTCGATGCCGAACGTCTCGCGTTCGTAGAACACAAGAATATCGGGCATTCCCGGCTTGAGGCCCGCGCCCTTGAGGCGACCGGCAGTGGACTTGGCCATGATGCCCCAGCCAGCCGGGAAGGTCGTGTAGAACGCGGGCGGCATGAGAAACCAATCGAGGTAATCGGCCACACTCGCATGTAGCTCGCCCTCGGTCGGTTCGGTCAGGCGTAGTTTGAGCCGCTTTGCCTTGATCGTCACCGTCGCAACCCTCGAACTGGGCCGGTGCGCGCCCCAGGTCGAGGGGATTTGCGACCAACACGGCCCTGGCCGTGCCGAGAGCGGCCCCAATCACTCGGCCATGCACCGTTCGACCACGGTAGCCGATTGACTGGACCGCCCCGTCCTGGCGCTCGTCGATGTCTGCGCGCCATCAGTATCGCCTTCCGCGCGATCCCGGCATCTTCATGCGATTGCCGCGCCGTCGTCCGCGTCGTGTGCGGCGACCAAACGCGCCAAGATTGAAGAACGGCGGGCCGCCTGCTCCTGCGAGCTTGCGTCGTCCGCGCCGTGCCATCAGTACCTCCCGCGACCTCGCCGGGAACGCCGATACCGCTGGAAGCCGCCGTGCGGACTGCACGCGCGGGTTTCCTTGGCTCGCGTTCTCGGTACAGGAACCTCAGTGCGCGGGCGTCGGGTACGAAAGCGACCAGCGGGATCGACGCGAGAGCGCGGGCCTAGGTCCACACCTCTTGCCATCATAGCCTCCGCATTCTGCGGGAGCCGAAGTTCGGTCCCTTACGATAAGAATTAGGCCGAGGTGCCCAACGCGGTAAGCGCCAGCCTCCCGGCCTCAACATTTTTGGCTGAACGGCACGCCGCAGGTTGCGGGTGACGTTCGCGCCATGCTGGAGGGGCATTTACCGCCGCCTGCGGTGCTTTCGTGCCCTGATGCGGCGCGCACGTTTCGTCTGTTTCAAACGATGTCTACGGCGTGCCATCAGTACCTCCGTCTGCGCCCGCGCCTACGGCGGGGAAAACGGATGCGTCCGCCTCTGCGGACTTTTCGGCGACCTCGACGGGCCATTACCGCCTCCGTCTCCGACCGCCGCGCCTACGACGCCTTCCGCCTCGTCTGCGTCTTGCCATGCTTCTTCTCCTCTTTGTGAGTCGGCGTTACAAGATCAAGCGCCCCAAAGGGTACGCTCCTCGCTTACGATGTGCAACCGCTCCAAAGTGAAATCCGGCGAGATCGACTGCATGTCGATTGCACCAGCGATACCGGCACCCTGAATTGCTTGCGGCTGCATGTCGTAACGCATCCCCGATTGCAGGTGGAAGCCGATGTCCTGCTTGCCTCCCGGCATTCCACCAGCGCCGGTCGAGAAGATGCCGGTAAAGTCCACGCCGGTTCCGTAGTTGTCGTAGAACTCCAGAAACAGGCGCTTGAATTGCTTGATGTTGAGTTGCGACAGGCCGTTGCCGCGAATGAACTTGCTGGCAAAACGCTTGACCAGTGCAGGATCGGGCTGCGCGAACAGTTGGTAGAGCGATGTGCCGTCCGTACCGTAGGGCGTGATGATGCTGTCCTGTTCGTAAGCGCCGATGTTGGTAAGCTCGAGGCCCTGCGATGCGACCGACCAGAACTCGCGCCCCTGGCGCGGATGCCACATCAGCAAAAGATTTCTGGTGACGCCCCAAGGATCGGTGAACCGGCCATTGCACAGCAGCACGCGGTACCCGAACATCGTCGCGGGACACATCGTTGGATAATACTGGCTGTCGTCGAGCGTCACTGTGATGTTCGTCACCTTGTCGCCGATCTCGCGTGCCTCACCGCCGCGACACTCGAAAATTCCCGCGCCGTTGAACATCTGCATGTAACGACCGATGCGTCCGACCGGACGCGGGTAGCGTTGCCCGCATTGCGGGTCGATGTTCTCGTAGTTCATGTTGGTGGTGAACGGTGCTTCCGGCGTGCCCTGGCCGGATAGCTGCACGTTGGCGATCAGGTCGATGCTGCTGTCGCCGTAGACGTATAGGTACCCCGCACTAGCCGCCAAGTCCTGATAGGTCACGGTCAGCTTGTCGCCGAAATACCCAAATGAGCCGCCGCCGTCTGTCGTCGAGAAGTTCGCGCCGTTCGAGGGCGCGGAGAAGCTGATTACGTCTTTCCCGGCTACGAACAGCCTGCTCTGGTAGACCTCCATCGCATAAATCCCCGGCAGACCTGTCGGCATCGTGAACGGCACTCCCGGTGTCGTCTCCAGTCCATCCGTCAGCCAGTCCGGGGCCGGTGATCCCGGTGGGTACAGAACGCCGTCCCATCCATACATTCCTTGCGGTGATCCAAACAGCACGCCGCCCTGCTGGCCCGCGACGTTGCCAAAGAATTGCGGTCGCCAGACCTTGGCGCTGGCCCAATAGTTGGGAGGAATAGGGTTCCAGATTTGCCCTACGTTCCAGATTTGGTGCGTGTCGAGATCGACCTGATCGACCGTGCCGTTATCGAGAAACATCCAGCCGAAGCGGCCAGGAGGCGGCTTCTGAAACTGCGGCGTAACGTTGCCGATGAAGCCGAAGAACATCCGCACGATCTTCGCGGTCCCCGGCGCGGTGTAGATGGCCGGACCACGACCCCAGCACGAGCGTAGGTTGCCAGGGCCAATAGCGAACAGGTTTTCGTTCCACCATTCCTCGTTGTCGTCGATGGAGCCGCGTCTGCCCTGCTGGTTGAGGCCAGCCCATACACCAAGCGTGAAGATGTCAGGAGGGTTGTCGCTTTGGATCGCCATGTCATGCTGATCGCATCGTTGCGCCATAGGGCGTCTGGATCATTTGCGGACAGACGACGCTCGCACACATCGGCAGATCAGAGTTGAACATGATCGCCATTGCGGACGCATCCTCGCGCCGCTGTTGCTGCAGCAGAGCAAGGACCGCTGCCCAGTACGACACGGCATCGGTCCATGGGTACGGGATTGGTTCCAAGTCCTTGTCGGTGAGCAGCGGAGCCGGGATGATGGTGAGATCGACCTCCATAGGCATGGATTGCGTCGGGATCGGCGCGAGGTAGATCGAAGCGGCGGGTCCGACACCGTACTGCGCCCACCATCCAGGCTCGCTGATGGTGCCCATGAAGGTGCCGCCGTAGATGCGAAAGCGCGCCTGGAAATCCGTCCACACCAGCCGCCGCCATGTCGGCTTCCACGAGCCACCCTCGATGCGTCGCGTGTCCATGTTCCAGCGCCCGCCGATGCCGATGGAGAGCGAGCGGCAATGCAGGATTTGCTTCGCCTGCGGCATGACGCCTTGCGCGAGGCTGTCCCAGTCGGAGAACGGGTAGACTTCTTGGAACGGGACCGTGCGCGTCCCTGGCGGCATCACGCGCAGGCAGGCGCTCGCGGAAGCGATGCGCCGCCGCGAGCGATTGATGTAGTTGGTCAGCGTCGGGATCGAGAAGAACTGCCCCTGATTGTCATTCAGGAGGTTCTGCGTCTGCGTGATGTACTCGGCGAGCATGAGCCATCTTACATCATCGCGTTCGTCGCCGCTTCGGGGTTGCGGACCCTTGGAATGGCACAGGCCCGGTCGTGCGCGCACCGAATTGCTCGTGCGCGGGCACCGGAGGCAGAAGGTCGATCTGCGCCTGGACGACGGGTCCGACAATGACGCCGCGCGGGACATGACCCGCAGGCGGCGGCGTCGGGGGAGGGAACGGCGGCGGCGGACCCCCGCCCTGGCCTACGAGCGGCGGGGGAAAGATCGGCGTGAACGCGGGGAAATAGCTCTCGGTCGGTCCCGGTCCAGGCGGTGGATCGGGCGGCAACAGCGACCAGTCGCCGTTGTCCCACCAGCTTGGATCGACCGCGCCAGCCGTCTTGGGCGGACCCAGATATTCCCACTTGCCAGCGAGCCAGGGTGCGGTGTCGTCGTTCTCGACGGTGAACACGTCATCGGTCTGGATGCCGCTGTTGACGATGCTGTCCTCGACGCTGGGGGCGGTACCGAACCACTCGGCGAATGATCCTCGATCAGCCATGGGCGCGGCTCCAGTGTTCAACGTGCGGGGAGAACAGCCCGCCGAAACACCACCACCCCGGAGGGAATGGCGGGCAAGGCGGGAACGGCGGCCTGCACGGCGGCGGACAGGGCGGACGCGGGGGGCGCGTTACAGGAGGGCAAGTCTGCGGACCCCAAATCAGCCCTGTCCCCGGCGCACGGCTCTCAGTCTCGAATTTCCACGGAAACCGTGGGTAGGGCCATGTCCGTGATGCCGCCCAGCTATATGGGGGGTCGAGCAAGAACGAACAGGGAATGACGTACTTGCTCGGCGGCGGCGCGTCAGGCCGCGACGGGAATTGCGGCGGGCTGCAGCACGGTATCATGCAAACCCCTTACGGGATCGGAGGCGGCCCAGGCGGGAAGCCTGCCGCGCCACCACTGATGCCGTCGATGATGATGCCGGTCGAGGGCTTGCTACACACAAGGTTGAGCGCGGTCAGCGAGAGGCCGACAGACGCGATCTGGCCTTGCGGGATGGTCGAGTACCAGCCGGTCCAGGCGAAATTGGCGTCCTCGTGGATGACCAGCGTGATGTACTTGCTGTTGAACCCGATAGCCGTGCCCACTGGGCAGTTGAGATCAAAGAATATCGGGGTATCGCCGAGGAGGAGGCCACGGAACCCCGAATTAACAGGGTCATCCTTGCCCCACCTGCTCGATGGGTCGTTGTTGTAGCGTTCGACCGACATGAAATCGGTCAGGAGCGTCGTCCAATCCTCCACCGACATCACGACGAAATCCAGCGCCTCGCCGCCGCTGTTCTTCACGGCTTTGAGGAGCGTCGGAATAAACGTCGCGCGAGTGAGGACCGCACCCGCGCCAGCCACGTTGAGGCCAGCCCAGGTCGGGTAGGCGGTACGGTCGAGGCCCCCGTAGACGCCCGTAGCCCCATATGCGTCGCGCAGAGAGAACATCTGCAGGACGTTCGTAATCGGCGGTCCGAATAGCGCATTGGCCAGCGAATGCAGTGCTGAGTTCTTGATGTCGTTTAGCTTGAGCATCAGACGCGACGCAACGGCAATGGCATCTTGTGTTACAAGCTGCTCCAAGCCCAGCGACGACACTGGCGTTGCCAGCGCGCACATATTGAACTCTGCATTGACCGTTGCGGCAACGTCCGTTGGCAAGTTGAATTGCCCCGCAGGACCAATCCAGCTTGACACGACGTACTGGCCGGTCTGCACCGGCTGTGTGTACGGTGAGACGCCACCCGATGCGCGGATGGCATTTCTGAGCAGCAATGCCAGCAGCGGGTTTTGGCGATAGAGCAGCACCACCACCATTTGCGCGAACACGCGACGCACGGTTGCTTGTAGCTCGGTCCCAATGGGACCTGACGGGATGATGCCCGCGCCAAGGATCGGCATATCGCTCTCCTAACCCTTAGAAGGCTTGGCCGCGCTCCCGCTCCTGATCCTTGCGGATCGCGGAGAGGATTTCCTTCCGCGCCCACTCCTCTGGAGCGGCGGAAATCTCGGCAAAGCCGTCTTGTTTTGTGTGATGCCAGAAATGGTCACGACCGTAGTCGGTCGCATCACTTGGTTTGGGTTCTTTGGAGGCTCGGTACGATGCTGCAACCTCGTAATCACCGATGTTTTTTTCGAGCATGAATTTTTCCAGGTCCTTCATGCCTTCGTCGGTGAAACCGTACTCCTTTTGCGTTTTTGCGCGTAGCTCCTTGAACCGCGTTTCGGCGTCCGCGTCGGCCTTGGCCTTGGCGGCTTCGTCGCGTTCCTTCTTTTCCGCGTCTAGGCGCTGGTTGAACCGATCCTCCATGTCGAGGTCGGGTATCTGCATGTCGGGGTATTTCTTTTTGATGAGGCGCTTGGCCTCGGTCGTGAGCGCGGGATCGTTATAGATCGACTCGACGAAATCAGCGACCTGGGCGCGGCCCTTCAGAAAGTTGTATTCCTCGTCTGTGATTTCTCGCGGCATAACTGCCTCCGCAACAGGACCATCCGTTCGCATCGGGCGTCCCACATGGCGTGGGACGCGGGCATGGGTTTAGTTGTTGTTCGTCTTTCCGATGATCGACGGCTGGAGAGGAACCCCGCCCTCCGGTTTCGGCACCACCTTCGGTATCGCTCCCCATTCGCTCACCTCCGCTTGTGTATCGACTTGCAAGATCGTGCGCGGGGGCGTCTCCGGTGGCGTCGTGATCGGAGGATCGTAGCTTCGGTTCTGCGCCATAGGAATTTCCCTCGTTGTAAGGGTTAATCGCTAACGGGGCGTGTTCGCACAACTATCATGCTCCTGGCAGCGGCGTCGAGGGCATCGGGGCCTGCGCCGGGGCACCACCGGGCATTGGGGGCGCGGGTCCGCCGCCTTGAGGCCCACCAGCCTGCTGTCCCATGATTTTTTGCAGGAGTGCGTTGCGCACGGTGTTCCGCAGCAAATCGTGCAGTTGTGTTTGCTGCACACCGGCAGTAGTACCGCCACCCTGACCAACATGCCGACTGAGCGAGTTGAGCGCGCGTAGCGCGTCACGGTGGACAGGGCTTCCTGGCATCAGTCCAGGTAGGGCTTGTTGGAGCAGCGCAAGTGCGTTCGTGACCATCGTGATCGACGACGCTTGGTCGCCAGGACCGGGAGCAGATACCTGTGGCCCCGTCTGACGCCGAGAGAGTGCTGCTAATATTGGCCCTCCTCCTTGCGGTGGTCCGCCTGCTGCGCCTTGTCCTGCCGCATCAGGATCGGGACCGGGAGGAGGAGAAGCATCCATCCCTGGATCGTCTGTGACGCTGCCGTCTGCCATCGGACTCTCAATCTTGTCCGGTCAAGTGTCTAGTCGCGCGCAGCCTAAACCCGAATGTGTCGGTTCTGCAACCTACCGGCGACGCCTTCGGCTGCCGCTGCCACTGCGGCCCCCGCTCGGGAAACCGATAACGTCGCGCACGATCTCCTCGGTCTTTTCGGCTTTTGCGGCCTCTGCCTGTGCCTTCTGACGCTGCCGCAAGCGCGACAACAGTAGCTCGGCACCGGGCGGATGCAGCATGTGGATCAAATCCTCGGCGTCGATGGCCCCAGCCCGCGCCAGGGCAATCGCGACTTGGCGATTGTCCTCGGCGAAGGCAGGCGAGGCGCTGTGGCTGTCCACCTGCACCTGGAAATCGTCGGGGAACTCCTTGAGCGTGAACTCGACATCGTTATCGGTGCGATAGATGCGCGGGTCCTGTGCCTGCATGATGCGGAACGAGAGATACCCGCTCTCGGCGAGTTGGCGTTCGACGCGAGCCGCTTGGTCGATTAATCGGGGTGACGATGTTCGGACAAGTGTCTGCGCGTGAACGCCAGCCCGCACCCCAGGTTCGCCCTGACCGCTCATTATCGGGGAGAACCCGGAAGCCTCCTCGAACAGTGTCATCAGGAATTGGATTTCCTCCATCGTGCCGGGAGGCGGTGGCTGCGTGAGCGGATTGGCCTTGGCGTTCGGATTGGGGTCGTTGATGAACCCGCCCTCGCTGATGATCTTGAAATATTGCTCCTCGGTCAGCGACGTGAACCCGGAGAACACTTGCGGCGCGTTGACGTTACGATCCCACATGACCTTGAGATCGCGCAGGCGCTTGTTGAGGATGTCCTGCAGCATCTGCACATCGCTGATGTAGCTGCGACCGTAGAAATATCCGGGGGTTACGTTCGGCTGGATTTTGATGAACGACGAGCGGCCAGGGACCTTGGATAGGTTGCGCCGCGTGCTGCCGCCCTCGACGATGACATCGGGGTAGACGACTTGCATCGTGGTGTAGTCGCCGCCCCGGTCGCGGTCCTTGATCCATATCTCGCAAAATTTCACCGTTGGCGACAATCTTCGGTTCGGTCGCCATGGCGTCGGGACCGGAAACACGTTAACGATACCCGCAGCCTCGGAGCGCGGTGCGCCCCCCGGCTCTCCCAGCGGGTTCAATCCACCGATCACCATCTGATGGAAATATGTCGGCTGCTCCTCGTCCTTGGTGGTCGGGCGTCCGCTCTCGATTTGCTTGATGAGTTCGTCTTTGCGCGGGTGCTGATCGAGGATCGAGCGCAGACGTGACATCGTGGGGTAGGTGACGTGGACGAACGCTTCCTGCTCGTTCAGATCGAGAACCGTCTCGCTAAGTACGCCGAAATTCTGCGGGTGAACGGGCGCGAGTTTGAAGCCCTCGTCGTGGGGGAAATGTTTGAGCAGTTGACAGCCGTTAATCATCGACCATGTGACTGCCTCCGAAAAGACGACATCGCTGTCCGTCGAGCGGTAATCAGCCGAGAGTTTTTCCGAGACAAGCTGCGCACGCTTGAGGACATGCTCGTCCTCTCCGGTATCAAAGATCACCTGGAACCGTACATCGGTCGGCTGCATCAGGAAGCCGGACAGCTTGTCGATGAATGGTTTGGTCTTGTTGTAGATTGAGGCGCGGGCGTCGTAGGTGCCGCTGTAGTAATACTGAGCGGCGCGGGTGTAGACCATTTCGCGCTCGCCGACAGAGGCCATGCACTCGTCGATGACCTCCTTCACCCACTGCTGGAGGGTGCCGTCCTTACCGTCCGGGGGTATCCGTAGCACGGTACTCGATCTCTCGATAAATCGCGTTGAGGGCGTTGACGACGTTCGGCGGACTGCCCTTCATCCATCCCCAGAGAAATTCCTCGTACTCGACCAACTCCTCCGTCGTCATTTGCGTCAGCATCGTCATCCCCAGGTCCAAGGACATCACCCGCCCCCTGTAGACGAACGGCATCCCTACCAAACCTTCACTGCCCTTCGCTTCGATGCCGCAATCAGGTCAGGTTCAGCGCCGCTCTTGAGATTGGCCTGAAGCACGTCTAGCCCGTTGCCGTGTCGCAATCGTGTCTCGCGTCCCGCCGAGATCGCGGCCTCAAGCACGCCGTTTGCGGCCTGCCATGTGCTGGCGGGGATGTTTTTGGTCTGGTCCTTGTAGCGGACCGTGGGCACGCCCTCGCGGCGATGCTCCCGCTGCATGTCGCTGACGTGATAGTCATTCGACAGGATGTCCTCGGTGATGGCGTGCGCGCGGGCGCTGGTCGAGCCGCCGATGGCGATAGGCTTGAAATCCTGCCGCATCGCGCGGCGCTCGCACTCGGGGCACGGCGGCGGCGCTGCATCCCAGTCGTCAGCCGCGAGCGTTACCTCCAGCCGGTGGTTGCAGTCCTCGCATTGGTAGGTGCGAACGATGGGCATCAGAACCTCATTCGCGCCATGTGACCGCCTTCACCGCCCACATCTGCGCGGACTGGCTGTCGGTGATCGCGACGGACAGCATACGCTTGACCTCGCCGCTCGGCGCTTTGTTGCGCAGGTTGTTTAGCACGTCGATGATCTCGGCGTAGAGGCCCTTGATCTCGTCAACCTCCTTGAGACTGCTGGGGTTGAACGTGAGGCCGACTGCCTTTTCGCCGAACGTGAGTTCGCGTTGCTCGGTCATCAGTATCTCCCTTTCATGCTGGTGTTCCAATAACTGCCTTTGCTGCCAGCGGCCATGAACGCATCGAACTCGCTTTTGGGCACGCCCTTCAGGATGTAGCTCTGACCGCCTCGGTGGAAGCTGATTATCATCACCTCCTGCTCGTCATCGTAGTCCACTTTCGAGATCGCTGTGCTGGCGACTGGGTAGCTGACGACGGCCATCAGAATTTCTCGCGGTGTTCGCGGGCCTTGCGGTTAATCATCGCCCAGTGCTGGGAGAACGCGAAGGACAGGATGGTCGCGGGATTGGCCGGGGGCCGCTCGCCCTTCACGCTGTCCCAGGTCAAGTTGCGAGCGACCAGCCCCGGCCTGCGCCACTCCACCCAGGCGTGGTGCGCCAGGACTAAAGCTGAAACGAGGTCGTCGTTTTCGCCGGTATCGGGGCCTGATCCGATCCATCCCTCGTCCTCGATGATCGACTGCATCTGGCTAACCAGTGCGGGGGAGCGGATTTCGATCCTCCGCAGCATCATGCTGTCGCGTAGCTCGCTGTAGACCTGATGCTTGTTGTCGGCGTTGGCTTTCCAGGCGATGACGTTGCCAGCGCCGCCCATGGTGTCGGGCCGCTTGTACAGGAACCAGCGCACTGCGCCGATCATGTTGAGTATGTTCTCGGAGCCGGGAGCGCCCGCGATCATGCCGCGTTCCGCAAGCTGGCGCAGATTGCGGACCTCGGGCAGCACCGCTGCACCGACGCCCGTCACCTCCAGATTAGCAATGTGATCGCGATAAGCGCCAGCAAGGTGGGCAAGTACCCAAGCAAGCTGGTAAGTGAGCGGCTTGTTCGTGCGGAACTCAGCAACCTGGACAACTTGGTCGGCGTAGCACCGTAGGACTTGGATTGCATGATCGTCGCTTTCACCCCCACCGCCCCCTGATGGATCAACCCCAATGACGTACACGCCTCCCGGTTCAGGAGGTTCCCACACCTTCAGCATCGCCTCGTCGCGGTCGGTCGTCTGCTCGATCTTGCTCCCCATGAACGTCTCGTCGAAGATATACTTGTAGCCCTGATAGGGCGGCCCGGTAGGCGATAGTTGCTCGGAGATTTCCAGGGTCCGCTGTGCTGGAAAGAAGCCACTGCCGCTGGCGATGAAGCATTCCCTTTCGTGCCAGGGGTAATGCCTTAACATGTACTCCTCGGCTCGGTACTCGCTCTCTCTCCTCCACCACGCCACCTGCTCCGGTCGCACCACGATCCCGTAGTGCTGCTTCACATACCGCGCTCGTTGCAGTTCTTCGTCGCTTAAACGTCCATCCCAGTAGACGCGATAATCGGGATCGCTTTTGCGGATGGCGTAAGTCGGGTTCGACCAGAACCCCACGAAGATGAACCGCATGTGGCGGTCCTCTTTCGCCTGCTGACAGAAATTGTAGTACCAGTTGAAACCATTGGCGATGCTTTCCCAGATGTACAGGCGGGTCGGGTTCTCTCTCGCCAATGACGCCTTCAGGCTCTCGACGCCAGCTAGGGATTTCCATTGCGCGCACTCCGTCGCGTGAACCATGTTCAGCGCGCGTGACGCGCCCAGGTCCGGGTTCGAGCCTGCCGCGAGCAAGTCGATGACGCTGCGATTTGCAAACGCCATGCCGGTGCGGTTGTTTTGGATCAGTTTGTGTTCGGGGGATCGCCACTCTGGCGGTAGCGTCTCCAGGAGAGACGCGAAAATTCGCCGTAGGCGTTCGAGATTGTCAGTTCGATCAGCAATGATTGCGCCCTGTACGCCAGGATTAGCCAAAGCCCAAAATAGCTCGACCACGCTGCAAACAGTGGTGATAGCAACCTGTCGGCATTTGAGGACGACGAACTCGTGGACGCCCTCGTTAAGTCCTTTTGCGACAGCATCAATGACAAGGCGCTGGGACGGCCAGGGTTCCACCCTGCACCGTCCCTGCTCCTTGGTGTCGAGTTCAACGCTCGTTAGGAGATCGTATATCCCCTGGCGGACGGTCGGCATCGGCAACCTCTTTCGATTGCGTCACGATACCGTACACGTCGCCGTCGCGTCTACGCCAGCGGCCTGACATGAATTGGGTCAGGACGCTGGAGCGGTGTGCTATGGCTGCCGAGATCACCTGCCGACGTAGCAGTTCCTTGAGGTCGGGGTTGTCAATCATCGGAACCTCCGCTATATGGCCTATTCTCCACTTAGATTTGGGTTCCTTGGCCGCCGCCCCTGTCGGCGGCCTTCTTTTTTCAACTCGCCCACCCCCACCAAATCGTTGATGGCGCAGTCGTAGGCGACGTTCATCATCTTCATAAACTCGGATTTGGGGGTCTTGCCCTCGGACGTGCGTAGCTCGTAGGCGCGAACGAGGGTTGTGATCGTGACCTTGAGCAAGATCAGGATCATGGTTTCATCTGCGTTGAGGTCTACCAATTCGCAAAGCTGGTGACCGTCTTTCACCCAGTTGTGCAGCTTGCGCATGATCTGGGCTTTAGCGTCGCGTTGGATTTGATTTGTCATCGTTTTGTTCTCCTTTAGTTCTGGGTTTGCC
>Ga0126380_10000295_pt1 | contig 15545 bp, 15 predicted proteins | sample PanSoiMetPlot_26_FD_92544 | JGI IMG/M metagenome (GOLD analysis project Ga0126380, IMG submission 92544) | Tropical forest soil microbial communities from Panama - MetaG Plot_26 | ecosystem: Environmental > Terrestrial > Soil > Tropical forest > Bulk soil | place: Panama | collected 2016-02-17
CCCAGTTCATGGCCAGCTTGGTCAACCTCAAGCGCGATCCATTCGAGACGTCGGCAGGCGAATGGAATAAGGCAGCTCCTTTTGCGTATGCCGGTGCGATCGCCGGGCCGGTCACGGCTTGGGTATACAACTGGAACATCCTGCCCATCGGCCAGTTGCTTTGGCTCAAGGAGCTCGAGAGCTACAAACAGTTTCCTCCTCTTCAAAACCCGGCGAGCTGGAACCTGGATCAGGTCATCGAGCAGATCAGGAATGGAACGTCGCACCCGAGCCAGTAACCTGAGCGGGCGCGTTTTGATGACGGCGGGGCGCCTAGCGACGGGCGCCTGCCTTTTGTCATCCAGAAGATTTCGTGGGAAAGGAACATCTGCAATGTTTCGCATTCGGTTATTGCTTGCAACGCTCATCTTTCCGCTCCTCTCCATCGCACAAGCATTCGCTCAGGCGCCCGGAAATTGGACGCAAGTCGGCATGCTCACGTGCAGGCTCAATCCGAGCATTGGTTTCATCATCGTTGGGCATCAGTCCATGGAATGCCGTTACGTCCCGAGCAATTCCGCAGACCCGCCACAAGCCTATCAAGGTGCGATCAACACGGTTGGAATCGATCTCGGGATCAGCGCTGGAGGAGCACTTGCATGGGCGGTACTTGCGCCCACCGTCGGCATTCCAGCGGGCGCACTCGCCGGCGAATACGTCGGCGCCTCTGGGGATCTCGGCATTGGTCTCGGCGCCGGCGTCAACGTTCTGATTGGCGGTTCGGCTCGCACGGTAGCGTTGCAACCTGTGTCGGTTGAAGGCTCAATCGCTGTCAATGTCGCATTGGGTGTTTCGGCGCTCAAATTGCGCCCGGTACTTTGATGCTGCCGACTACGTGAAATGGTTCGTCGAACATGCTTTTGTTTTCGTTCCCGCGCAGGCGATCGTGGCGCAGCACCTGGCAAGCTTTCAGCAGTACCCGCCCCGGCAAACGCCGGGAACGTTCACGGTCAATCAGGTTATGGAAAACTTGCGGAGGCTCGCCCGAAATCCACCATCATCCAACTAGGAGCATGTCTCATTGACCCTTGCTTTTTGCGCTGCGAATGTCTGCTTTTGACCCAAGCAGGCATTTATGCCCCTTTCGGTGCACTGGTTTTTTACCGGTACGATGGCCGGGACGGGGGGCAGCAATGAGACGTCGCGAGTTCATCCTCGGCGGAACGGCAGCGACGTGGGCGCTTGCGGCGCGCGCGCAGCAGAGCGACCGCGTGCGGCGCATCGGCGTACTCATGGCGCATCACGAAAACGACCCTGAATTCAAAAATTACTTGGATGCATTCCGGCAGGGGCTTCAGAAACTCGGCTGGATCGAAGGCCGCAATATTCAAATTGACACGCGCTGGGGAGCGCTTGATGACGCGGAAATGAGACAACGATCCGCGAAGGAGCTTATCGCGCTAGGGGCGATCTCTTTTAGCAGTTCCAACCATTTTGCGCTGATGCCGGTTTCTGTCAATTTGTTCAGGTTGATGTGCCCGACGTGGCGAGTCCAAGGAGATCAAATCGACTCTCAGATGAGGAGCGACGTTCCGACTCGAAATTTTTTATTCAATCCAGCTTGGCTTCCTGCAAACTTGCGATATCGGGTCGAGGTTTTGGCGTCGGAACGCTGACACGTACCCTTTGCCGCCCGTCATGAAGCATATCCAGTGCCTTAGCTGCCGCGTATGACAAATCTATCCGCCGTTCGGGATCCATTTTGGGCAAAAATGGCCCACGATCTTTTACGACCACGCTTACGCAGTGTCTCCGCAGACAGACGTGCAAAATAGTGCCGAAAGGCAAAGTTCTGTGAGCGGCGATAAAATCCTCCTTGCGATATTGCTGGCCGTTCGCCAGCAACTTTCCTCCCTCCATTGGTCCGGAGCCGCCAATCCAATATGTGGCGATCATAAATACGAATGTTGCAGTGGTCATATTTTTTCTTCGTGCGCTTGAAGGCAATCTCAAGCGATTCGGCAAGCAAGACAACATTTGCGATGAGGGAGTCCCAGAAACCCGCCGATCCACGCGAGCGACCCGAGGATGTGCTCAGACCGGTAGCGAACAGCAGTAGAAGGGACATCGGGTATGCGAACCCGCGCGCTTCGAGGTCCAGCTTTCGGCCTCGCCTCGGCCTAGCTTCAAAGGCTCGCGGCAGCTTGCGCAAGCTTGCGGACGCCCGGGGGTGATGCTGATCAGAAGGTCTGGTTATCACCCCGATGATGTTTTGCGAGGCCTTTTCGGGCCGCAGCTTGACGATCGAGGAGCTCCCCTGCACCTGAGAAACCTTTGGTTTTTATGAATCCAGGATCTGCGGATTGACCTTCCAGTCCGCGCCGGAGATCTCGTCGCCCCCACGTGGAAATAATTGTCGTTGGTGCTGGACAGTAAATGCCTGCATCAGGGCGATGCAGGCTGGTCCCGGCCAATGAGGCCAGCCAAGCGATCGGCGAAGCTAGCGCGCGGCCTTTCGGATTCAAGTCGATTATTCGGTATCGCTCTGACTGAAACGACCGCCGGCCTCGATGGCAATATGATTGCCTCAATGTGACTAGCCCACGCATCCAGCGCTGCCTTTTTCTCGTCAGCGTAGGCGTTGCTGTTGTAGGCACGAATTAGGCGAGCAGGAAGGTGGTTCACGACTGCCTCGGCTACGTGCGGCGATACCCCGAGCTTTCCCAAGCCGGTGCGGACTGTCCGGCGAATGTCGTGCAACGTCCAATCTTCGACTTTGCACGCTTTATCCAATTCGGCTTTGGATTTGGACCAGCCGGAATATCCACCCCGCCCGCTGCCGAAAACAAAATCGCGATCACGTCGCGGAATCGCCTCGATAATTTTGAGGGCACGCTCCGAAAGTGGCACCATGTGCTCAGTGTGATTTTTGGTCCGTGACGCGGTCAGTGTGATCGTCTTGGCCTCGGTGTCGATCTCAGACCATTGGAGGGAACCGATTTCGTCGCGACGGCAACCGGTGAGCATCAGCAGCTGCACGATGCGTCCATAGTCGTTTTCGGGCGCCGCAAGCCAAACGGCGGCGACTTCGGCATCGGACAACGATCGCTCGCGGGGACCGTTTTCTTGTTGTTTGCTGGTGCCGACGACCGGGTTTTCGTCGCATAGCCCGTGGCCTATGGCCCAGCGGAAAAACGCGGATAGCGATGCCCTGGCCCGATTGGCCGCTACGGGCCCGCTCCGCTTGGCAATGGCATTGGTTTCGGCAGCAACATTCGCCCGCGCCACGTTGCGGATGGAAAACCTATGTAGGGGCCTCCACTGGATTTCCAGATGGCGTTTCGATTCTTCGTAACTGCGAGGCTTCATGGCCAGCTGCCTGGCAGCCAGATAGTCGGGAATGGTCGCGCCAATGGTCTGCGAGGGTTCTTGACAGGCGGCAGCCCTTTCGTTGGCCGGATCCTCGCGATTGAGAAGGACTACGGCGTATTTCTTGGCTGACTTTCGAGCTTCTGCTGCCGTGACCTCGCCGACCTTGCCGCAATTCAGGCGACGGTGTTTTGAGCCCATCTTGTACTGAAAAATATAGCTGCGGTGTTCCCTGCCGGTCTTTTGATCGGTACGTATGCGAAGCCCAAAGCCTGGGAATTTGCCGTCGAATTTGATCTTGTCCGGCCTCTGCTGTCCGGGAGGAAATTTGAAATTGCGAGCAGAGTCTTCAGTGATCGTCCAGACGGCCATATCGCCCCTCGCCTGGGAAGAACCTGGGAAGACCGACGTCGTCTTTCCCCCGTCTTCCAATCCCCCTTCACCATTAACTGAGGGTTCATGGCTTATCTATTGCGATTCGTGAATCTTTGTTGCCTTCGTCCCCTTATCCACAGGGAGCATATGTCTGGGCAACTGGGGGTCGATGAGTTCAAACCGGCCGCTCCGATTCACCGCGAAGCGTGATGCCGGGCAATAACGAGAGCACGACCACCCCTCGCGTGACGGGCGGTCTCAAGAACGTCACGCGCAACGATGTGCGCGAGTTGATGCCGCTATTCGGAACGCTCTTTCCATGCCCTCAGGCTATCCGAGATAACCTGCATCGCGGACATCGACGCCTGGCTCAAACCGGCGTAACCGGCAATCTCTCGGCTCACCCGTTCGCCCTCATCGCGCAGCATCTGTCGCATGCCTTCCAGTTCACGAATGACGCTGTCGATTTCATCCATGGAGGTGCCCGCGATACGCCGGATCAACGCATCCAGGTTTCGGGCTGAACCCTCATTGGACTGGCTTCGGTCGCCGGTTTGGCCGCGCAGGAACGCGACTCGAGCCCCACTCGGTGGGTCTTCCGGCGCACGCCGGTCAGGTGGCGCATATGCGTCCGGGCCTGAAGCAAGCGGATTCGCAATAGTCCACTCGGGTCGGATCACGGCCATTATTCCCTCCTGACGTGCCGGTCTTCCTAACTTGCCGACCGCAACTGCAGCGCGCAAATCCTTTTCAACCGGAATCAGCTTTTGAAATCAATGCGCCAGCACATTTTTGCGCCGTGTTGCACGTCGGTCATAGGCTCCCTGAGGGGCAGGTATTATCGTGATGGTTGAGCGGGCATCGAGCGGGCTGGGTCCTTCCCGCTTGTAGCGGTCCCGGTTGAACAGGCGCTCACGACGCTGTGGCCGGGGCCGCTTTACTCGCTGCCCTTGTAGAAACACCGTTGTGAATGATCGGAAGTCGCTGCGCGGCTCTCCGATATCGAAAGACAATACGTTTCTGTAGAAATCCACAGACCTATACCTCGTCTATACATGCGTATAGGTGCCCGTTCGGCACCACACAAGCTACGGTCAAAAACGCCCCAAAGGACAAGTACCCCGCTTGTCCCCTCACGTGGTGCACCGGCGAGCGCTACACGCGACGTCGGTGCTCTACGTTTGAGCACCAGCGAGCGCCTCGCGACTAGCGGCACGACGCACGAGTTCGTGCATTCCAAATCCGACAATCAGATTGGCAACAGGGCCCGCTTTTCAACGGCAAAAAACGCGGGCGACAGGGTATCCGTGTCGCCCGCGGGGGAGGAAGTATTGGCGTTTTTGGATATAGCTGCCCGGACGGCGGGAAGCTTGGAGATAACTTCGATTTTTGCTTGAGGTAGGCCTGATTTTTTGTGAAGGCGCTAATTAATCCGGCGCGTGCAACGAAAGCCCGAGCCGCGCACGCCGGCGCAGCCAGGTGGTGGCGCGATATTTCGGATCATGCGTGATCGCGTGCATTTCGTCGAGCACGGAGAGCACGCGAGCAACACCCAGATTGTCGCCAAGAGCCAAGGGGCCTTTCGGATAGTTCAGGCCGAGCTCAACCGCAATGTCGATGTCGGCTGGCGCCGCAATGCGCAATTCAGCGATGCGCGTGCCGATGTTGACGATCATGGCAAGGATGCGCTGCACGACGAACCCGGGACTATCATTGATCGCGGTCACGGGTTTATTGCCAGCTGAGAGAGCCGCAAAGGCTGCACCCAGCATGTCCGCACTTGTCAGCGGAGTTTTCATCACCGTGCGGCGGCCTTCGAAGCGTCCAAGCATGTCGACCGCAACCGTGCGTGCCGGGTCAAGTTTTAAACGGACGGCGGCGCCCGAGGCATCCTCGCCCAACGGCGTGACGAAACAGGGTCCGCTCGCGGGCGGCTGTCCACCGAGCTGGATCTTCACGCCCGCGGCCTGCAGCCATCGCGCGAGCTCGCGGCCACCATCCTCGTCGGCAACCCAGGCCGACGGCGGCACCGCTTGTGATGACACCGAAACGGTCGGCGGCGTTCCTGCCGCCGGACTCGCATAGTCGTAGAAACCGCGCCCGGTTTTGCGGCCTAACAGACCTCCGGCGACCCGCACGGCCAGTTGAGCCGAGGGTTGGTACATCGGTTCGCCAAAATATTGGTCGAAGATGCTCACCATCACGGCGTGGGCGACGTCGCCGCCGACCAGATCAAGCAATTCGAACGGGCCCATCCGAAATCCGGCAGCCTCCTTCATCAGGAGATCGACCTCGCGCGGGCTCGCGACCCCTTGCGATATGATCCGCAGGGCTTCGGGCCCGTAGGCGCGGCCAGCGTGATTGACAACAAAACCAGGCGTGTCGGCGGCAACGATCGGATGCTTATCGATACGCTTTACGAAGCCAGTGAGCACTTCCCCCAGTGCAGGGTCGCTCCGCAAACCGCTGATCACCTCAACAAGGCGCATCAGCGGCGGCGGGTTGAAAAAATGCAATCCGCCGACACGTTCCGGTTTTTCGCAAGCGGCGGCTACCTCCGTCACGGAAAGAGACGATGTGTTGGTGGCAAGCACGGCGTCAGGCGATAGGCGGCTTTCAAGCGCGCGGAACAGCTCGCGCTTCGCATGCAGGTCTTCAACAATGGCTTCGATGGCAATGTCCGCGTTCTGTGCCTGGTCCAAAGAACGGATCGGTTTCATGTGGCCAAGCACGTTGTGCTTTGTATCGGATGACATTCGCCCTTTCGAAACCAGGCCTGCGAGAGCTTTGTCCGCCGCCGCAATCGCCTCCTCCACGGCTCCGTTTCGCGAATCAAACAGCAAGGTGGTTAGGCCGGCTTGCGCGCAAACCTGCGCGATCCCGCGTCCCATGGTCCCTGCCCCAAACACCGCAACAACGACGTCTGACTTGGAAAGATTGACCGCCACGCGTCACTGTCCTTCGAACTTCGGCTTTCGCTTTTCCAGGAAAGCGCGCATGCCTTCTTTCTGATCACGCGTGGCAAATTGCAGTTGAAAGGCCTTGCGCTCCAGCATCAGCGCAGTATCCAGGGATGCATTGAGGCCGGCGTTCACGACTTCCTTTATCTGCATGATCGAGATCGGCGGCATCGCGGCAATTTCGCGCGCAATATCGAGTGCGCGTGGCAACGCCTGCCCCGTCGGCGCGACCTCGCTGACCACGCCCATACCGAGCGCTTCGGGGGCTCCGAACACTCTTCCCGTCATGATCAAAAGCATCGCGCGATGACGGCCGACAAGACGGGCAAGCTTTTGCGTGCCTCCCGCACCGGGAAGAATGCCCACCTTCACTTCGGGCAGTCCCAGTTTTGCGCCCTCGCCTGCAATAATGATGTCAGCGCATAACGCGAGCTCAAGCCCGCCGCCCAGCGCATAGCCCTCGACGGCCGCGATCAGCGGTTTGGGACAGTCCATGATCGCGCGCCAATATTTCTGCACATTGCGCGACATCACCTCGACCGGACCGGCTTCTGCCATCTCGCCAATATCGGCGCCCGCGGCAAAAGCAGCATCCGATCCGGTTACGATGAGGCAGCGGACGGCTTTCTCCGCGCCGTATTGCGTGACTTTCTCGGCAAGGCGCGCGCGCACCTCAAGATTGAGCGCGTTTCGCACCTGCGGACGATTGATCCGCAAAACGACGATATCGTCTGACGGACTCTCAACAATGAGGGATTCCGATACGGCCATGAAAATCGATCCAGAATGCTTGTTTTGACGCAGGATACCGCTGCCTTGCGGGCTATCTGGAATTTAGCACAGCGAGTGCATCGATGACGCCCGCTCCGACGTCATTGCGCTTTCCCGGAATGCGATGGGCAGATCGGGTCAGATTGCCCCGCACCTGGGCAAGAGAAAGTTTCGGCTTCACGGCCAGCAATAGTGCCGCCACGCCGCTGGCATGGGCAGCAGCAATCGAGGTGCCGGAAGTGACCTGATAGACGCCGTTCGGCGCAACCGCCATGATCTCAACCCTGGGGGCAGCCACCGAAACCTGCGGCCCCCGGTTGGCCTGCGGCATCAACCGATCTTCTGCGTCGGTTGCGGTCACACCTATGACCGCAGCATCTGCGGCGGGATATAGCGGTAGCGAGTTGGGACCGGCATTGCCGACCGCCGCAATCAGCACGATGCCCCGCGCATTGGCCCTGAGCAGCATCTCCTGCAGCATGGGGTCCCGAGGGCCGGCAAAACTCATGTTGACGATGCGAGCGTTTTTGCTCGCTGCCCAGTCAAGGCCCTTGAGGATATTGAAAGTCGTGCTTTGCGCGCTTTCTCCACTGCCCGAAAAGGCGCGAACCGCGAGAAGCCTGACCTTCGGCGCAACGCCGACCAGTTTGCTGTTTGCAGCGATTGCCCCGGCAATTGCCGTGCCATGCGAGCGGGCCGGTCCCGCCGCACCGATCGCATCGAACTCATCCACAATGACACCGGCGAGATCCGGATGACCCCGATCGATCCTGGAGTCGATCACCGCAACCAGCACGTCATCGCCTTTGTTGATGCGGTGCGCCTCAAGCAGGTGCAGCTTGCGCACTACGTATTGTGCAGCGGCGCCGTCTGGTACCGCGTCCGGTCTGACCGCAGGCTCGGTCTGCGTTCCGACATAGAGCTTGTTGGCCTGGCCGGCGGTGACGCCTGGAAAACCCCGCCGTATCAAGCGCAATGTATTGGCAACCGAGCGACCGCCATCGATGCGCCACCGGCTGATGGTCCGCCCGGTTAGGCTGAAATTTTGCGTCTCCAGTTGCGTCAGTTGTAACGTGCGCGCGAGCGCGTCGCGAATATCAGGCGGCGCGCTGCTGGAAAATTCAAGCAACAGTTCATTGTCAACAAAACGCGTTTCTCCCGAGGGCGGAACATCGAAATTGCGTCCACGCTCAACGTTCTTTTTCTTTGGCCTGCGTGGTGGTGTTGATTGTTGGGTACTCGTGGCTGTCACGGCAGGCGGAAACATCGCATCGGCCAAAAGCCAGCCCACCGGGCCCAACATGCAGCCCAAGGTCGTGTGGTAGGCCTCAGCGAGCGTCAGTTCTCGGCCGAGGATCACAGTTGCAATCATCGGGGAGACCGCCGCACACCCGATCGAACCTATGACGTACCAGCCGAGCGGCGTGATGCTATGGGTTACGAAGCCTCCCCAGAATGGGCTCAAGGATTGTACACGGCCATTGGTCGCGCACCATGCCCCCACGGTTCAAGTGACGGGAAGTTGCTGAAAGTCTAATGCGGTCGCGTCACCACAGCGTCGATCAGCTTGCGGCATTCCGCCAGCTCATGCAGGGCCGCGTGCAACTTGCGAAGGTCCTCGCGACCGAGGCGGGCAGCAGCAGCCGTCGAAGGCGGTTGACGCGACGCGGCCGAAACGGAATCCGGCGTCGCATTGGGTGGATCGGACGCGGAAACACTGTGGATGGCGCGATCGGTCGGGTCGACGCGGGGAACCGGCGCGCTGGTGAGAGGCGGTTCGACACGAGTTTCGTCGTCTCGATCCCCGAGGTCCCGACCGATGAGGGAGGACAGGCGGCCGCGCAAGCCACGCTCTTCGTCCGCTGGAACATCGTCTGCCATCACAGTCTCCTCGACAAACTCTTCTTCTTCGACTCTTCCATGTGGCGGCTGCGGCGCGCCTTCCTGCCAAACAACCTGAACGAACTTCGGACCTTGCTCGCGCAAGATGCGTTGCACGCCACGAATGGTGTACCCTTCGCCGTAGAGAAGATGGCGAATGCCGCGCAGCAGATCGATATCGTCGGGACGATAGTAGCGGCGGCCACCGCCGCGCTTCATAGGCTTGATTTCGTGAAAACGGCTCTCCCAAAAGCGCAGAACGTGCTGGGGTAGGTCGAGTTCGTCCGCCACCTCACTGATGGTGCGAAATGCGTCCGGCGCCTTGTTGTCCAAAGCGGGCCACTCCTTCCGAGTTGATCCAAAACGCGGTTACGCCGCCGAGATCGGCCTACGCTTGTTGCTCAGCGCTGCCGTTGTTAATGCGTTGTTTGAGGATCGCCGAAGGCTTGAACACCATCACACGCCGCGGCGAGATTGGTACTTCCTTACCGGTCTTTGGATTACGACCGATTCGCTGGCCTTTCTTTCGTACTACAAATGAACCAAAAGACGAAAGTTTGACGGTTTCTCCGCGCTCAAGGCAGTCGGTGATCTCCTTGAGCACCAATTCTACCAGCGCCGCCGATTCCGTCCGAGACAGTCCGACTTTTTGATACACCGCCTCACACAAATCGGCTCGCGTAACAGTTTTTCCGGTCATCGCCTGCCCTGCCCCCGGCGAAGGTATCCCGCTGAATTATCGACGATATTAGCATGGCCAAAAGGGGTCAACGGGGCCACTCCAGATTGTGAAAAGATACCCTCCACCCATTGCGCGCGCGCAACACGCCGCCCGGAAGCAGTTACCACCGCATGAGTGCGGATCCCCAGGTAAAGCCGCCGCCCATCGCCTCCAGAAGGATGAGATTGCCGCGTTTGATCCGCCGATCCGCCACGGCGTCTGCCAGGGCCAGCGGAATTGAGGCTGCAGATGTATTCCCGTGCCGGTCGACAGTAACCACGACTTTTTCGGGGGAAATACCCAGCTTGTGGGCGGACCCGTCGATGATGCGCTTGTTGGCCTGATGTGGCACGAACCAGTCGATATCCGCAGCCGAATAGCCGGTTGCCTTGAAGGCATCCTCGATCACGTCGGTGATCATGGCGACCGCGTGTTTGAAGACCTCGCGTCCCTCCATTCGGAGACGGCCGACTGTTTGGGTCGAGGACGGCCCACCGTCCACGTAGAGCTTCCCCTTGTGCCGGCCATCCGAACGCAGGTGCGTGGTCAGGATCCCGCGGTCCTCCCGAGTGCCTGCCTGCGGCTGTGCCTCAAGGACCAGAGCGCCGGCGCCGTCGCCGAAGAGGACACAGGTTGTGCGGTCGTTCCAGTCGAGGATGCGAGAAAACGTCTCGGCTCCGATTACAAGGGCACGCTTGTATGTGCCACCCCGCAACAACGCATCCGTCACCTGCAACGCGTAGACAAACCCGGAACACACCGCCTGCAAATCGAAGGCGGCGCCATGCGTAATGCCGAGCCCGCACTGCACCGAGACAGCCGTCGCAGGAAAAGTCTGATCGGGCGTCGAGGTCCCCAATACGATCAGGTCGATCGAACTTGCCTCGATATGCGCGTTGGCGAGCGCCGCCCGCGCCGCGTTCAGCGCAAGATCGGAAGTTAGCTCGCCTGGCGCAGCAATGTGCCGCTCGCGAATGCCGGTACGCTGCACGATCCAGTCATCGGTGGTTTCGACCGAACGAGCCAGTTCGTCGTTGCTCACAATGCGCGACGGCAGATAGCTGCCACATCCGAGCACGACCGAACGCAGCACTGTCACGAGCCTGCTCCAGTCGCCAGAAGAGCTGTGTTGCCCGCTTTTAAGTCGCGCGCCATCGACTGGCCAATCTTGGCGAGCAATTCATAACGCACCATGTCGTAGCCCATGTCGATCGCCGCCGCAGTGCCTTCATCGTCGGCGCCGCCATGACTTTTGATCACGACGCCATTGAGCCCGAGGAAAACACCGCCATTGGCTTTTCGCGGGTCCATCTTCTCGCGCAGCGTTCGGAACGCCTGCCGCGCGAGCAAGTAGCCAAGTCGCGCGGACAACGTCCGGTTCATGGCCAAGCGCAAGTAAGATGCAAGCTGATGTGCGGTGCCCTCTGCCGTCTTGAGCGCGATGTTGCCCGCGAACCCTTCCGTCACGACAACATCGACCGAACCTTTGCCGATGTCATCTCCCTCGACGAAGCCATGATAGTCGAAGTGCGGGAATTGCCCCTCGCGCAGGATGCGCCCGGCCTCCCGCACCTGCTCTAAGCCTTTGACTTCTTCAACCCCAATGTTGAGTAGCCCCACAGTCGGCCGTTCGATATCGAACAGCACGCGAGCCATGGCACTGCCCATCGCCGCGAGATTGACGAGATGCGCCTCATCGGCGCCGATCGAAGCGCCGACATCGAGCACCACGGATTCTCCCTTCAGAGTGGGCCATAACGCTGCAATTGCCGGACGCTCGATCCCTTCCATCATCTTGAGATTGAAGCGCGCCATCGCCATCAGCGCGCCGGTGTTTCCAGCCGAGACGGCGACATCGGCCTCATGCTTCTTCACCGCGTCGATGGCCAACCACATTGACGACTTCCAGCGCCCGTAACGCAGCGCCTGACTCGGCTTGTCATCCATGCGAATCGATACGTCCGTGTGTACGAGTTTCGATTTGGCTTTCAGACGCGGCAGGGCGTCGAGCACGGGCTGCACGACAGCGCTGTTGCCGAACAGCAAATATTCGATATCCGGATGGCGGCTGAGCGACAGATCAGCGCCCGGCAATATCACCGTCGCGCCATGGTCGCCCCCCATGGCATCGAGCGCAATGCGAACCTTATCCGGCATGCATCGCTCTTGGCGGCGTTCGCGCCGGCATCGTGGTCATCTTAAACGGACGCACGGGCGCGACCATAACGGCTCGGCCGCGACAAACAAGCTGGTTTTCCGCTGCCTGCATTGGCCCGATGCCCCCGCTTTTTCCCGGCTAGCCGCCGCTCAAGCGCTTTTTCAGCGCTTCCAGAGCCGCGAACGGTTTTGCGCTGCCATCGTCTGATTTCAGCGGCGAGAATTCGGCTCCCGGTTTGCGCGGATAGGGATCGATGCCGAGAAGCAGAAATTCGATTGCGATTGCTCCCAAGTCCACCTTGCCGTCGGACAGAGGTTCTGGTGGGTCTTCTTCAGCTACCCCACTCGTATGCTCGACTACCAACGACGGAGCGAATTTCAAATCGACGAATTCTTGCACTTCGCTCTCAATAGGCTCGAGCGTGACGACACAGGTCTGGCCAACCCGGGCATTGACTTGACCGCTGACGCGCACGCTCGCCCCTTGGCGCGCCAGATCGAATACTCCCGACAGCCGACTCAGCTCGCGCAATCCCGCAAGCCCAGCGAGCTGGGCGCGGATGGTGTCGGGTGCGTCAATCTCGACATGCAGGCCAGTGTCCGGAATTTCATCGACGGCCACCGGCACGCTCCACGCGGTTTGGTTTTTCTGCATAGTTTCAGTCTTCTGCCGAGCAACTTTAGCTTTCAACACGAACATTAACGTCTTGGGTCCGCCATTCGCAGCTTACCCGCCAAAAGGTCGGCCGGCTGCTGTGCTCCAAGACCCCGTACAGCTTCTCGAATATAGGCTGCAAGGCGCACTGGCGCAGCCGGCTCGGAGACTGCGCCGCCGTAGATATTCCTGGCCAAGGCCGCGACTAATGTCTCGTCCCCATCCGATGCAAGCGCGCCGCGATAGGCCTGCGCGCGCCCATAAAAAGCTTCGCCAATGCGCTGCATTTCCCTTGGCACTGATAGGTCGCTGACGCCGATTTCGCGCAAATTATCGTCCATGTCCTCGCAAAATCGGTCGAAAAGAGCCTGACCCATGGCCCGCAATTCGGAACTCTCCGCCAAACGGTCTAGGACAATCGTGAGATGCAGAACCAGGAGGTCAAAGCGCCCATTGACTGTGTCGGGGACCTCGTATTCGCGATAAAAACAAGGCAATCGCGCCTGTGCCACGATCGTGCCATACAGGGTCGAAATGGTGTCCTGCCGCGAGCTGCGGCGAAACAGGGGAAAAATCATCGGGTCGGTTCGGGGTGACAGCGGCTGCCACGTACGTCAACGTCCCTATTGATGCAAGTCTGAAATGAAGCTGCCAGATTCGGGGTCAAAAACAATTTCGCGAAGGTATCGTCTCGCGTTGGCGTTGGCGGGAGCATTCCTTCTTGCGGCCTGCGGCTTCGCCCAGGAAACGTTGCAACGTGGCTACGTGCTGCCAGAGGGTGCGCTGGAGCAGGTTCCCGTCGGCGCGACCCAGGAACAGGTGCTGATCGTGCTGGGCACGCCTTCGACCGTTGCCACGATCAAGGGCGATGTCTTTTATTACATCTCGCAAAAGGCCCAGCGTTCTGCCGCCTTCATGCCTTATGAAGTGGCCGATCAGCGCGTCATCGCGGTTTACTTCGACAAGGAACGGCGTGTCACGCGGCTCGCCGATTACGGGCTAAAGGATGGGAAGATCTTCGACTTCGTGTCCCAAACTACGGCCACTGGCGGGCAGGAGTTGAGCTACCTGCGCAACATATTCAAGAACGTCGGCTTCCATCTGTAGTTCGCCGCACATGAAAAAAGGGCCCGCGGCTCGCGCAGGCCCATGCATTTTCATTAATCTCGATCAGTGCGCCAGCACAGCAAGCAGCAACAGCGCTACGATGTTGGTGATTTTGATCATCGGGTTCACGGCGGGCCCCGCCGTGTCCTTGTAGGGATCGCCAACGGTGTCGCCAGTCACGGCGGCCTTGTGAGCATCCGAGCCCTTGCCGCCGTAGTGGCCATCCTCGATGTACTTTTTTGCGTTATCCCAGGCGCCGCCGCCCGATGTCATCGAGATGGCGACGAAGAGCCCTGTGACGATGACACCCAGCAACATGGCGCCGACTGCGGAGAACGCCGCGGATTTGCCGGCAGGACCGCCGCCTGCGATGAAGTAGATAGCGAAATAGCACACGATCGGCGACAAGACCGGCAACAATGACGGCACGATCATTTCCTTTATCGCCGCCTTCGTGAGCATATCGACGGCACGCCCGTAGTCCGGCTTGTCCTTGCCTTTCATGATGCCCGGCTTGGCGCGGAATTGCCGGCGCACCTCCTCGACGATGGCGCCGGCGGCGCGGCCAACGGCGGTCATTCCGAGCGCCCCAAACAGGTATGGCAGCAAGCCGCCGAACAGGAGGCCGACGACCACGTACGGGCTGTTGAGGGAGAAGTCGAGCTGAATGCCCTGGAAGTACGGGTGCTGAGAGGCGGTGCTGATGAAGTAGCGCAGATCCTGGTTATACGCCGCGAACAGCACCAGCGCGCCGAGCCCGGCAGAGCCGATGGCGTAGCCCTTGGTGATCGCCTTTGTGGTGTTGCCGACTGCGTCGAGGGCGTCGGTGGATTTGCGCACGGCTTTTGGCAGGCCCGCCATCTCGGCAATGCCGCCGGCATTGTCGGTGACCGGCCCGAACGCATCGAGTGCAACAACCATGCCAGCAAGGGCCAGCATCGAGGTGACCGCAATGGCAATGCCGAATAGTCCCGCTTGCGCGTAGGCGACGAGAATGCCGGCAATGATGACCAGTGCCGGCAGCGCAGTTGCCTCCAGCGACACCGCGAGGCCTTGAATAATGTTGGTGCCGTGGCCGGTGACGGACGCTGCAGCAATCGACCTCACGGGACGGAAATTGGTGCCGGTGTAGTATTCGGTGATCCAGATGATCAAACCGGTCACCACCAACCCTATGACCGCACAGATATACAGCGCCTTGCCAGTGAAAGACGCGCCGACGATCGGGCCCATGCCGATCAGGTAGTCGGTGACGAACCAGATGGCGATCAGCGAGAGCACCGCAGAAGCGATAAAGCCCTTGTAGAGCGCTCCCATGATTGATTCTTTTTTGCCCAGTCGCACGAAGAATGTGCCGATGATCGAGGTGATGATGCAGGCGCCGCCGATGGCCAGCGGGTAGGTCATCATCGGCATCAACGTCGGGGTATTGGCGAAGAAAATCGAAGCGAGAACCATGGTTGCGACGATGGTGACCGCGTAGGTCTCGAACAGGTCGGCCGCCATGCCGGCGCAGTCGCCGACGTTGTCGCCGACGTTGTCGGCGATGGTGGCAGGGTTGCGCGGATCA
>Ga0126380_10000296_pt1 | contig 15535 bp, 14 predicted proteins | sample PanSoiMetPlot_26_FD_92544 | JGI IMG/M metagenome (GOLD analysis project Ga0126380, IMG submission 92544) | Tropical forest soil microbial communities from Panama - MetaG Plot_26 | ecosystem: Environmental > Terrestrial > Soil > Tropical forest > Bulk soil | place: Panama | collected 2016-02-17
CCAGCCGCCGGCCAGCTTCCTTGTTGGAAGCGCCGCCGGCGATTTCTGCGAGCACTTCGCATTCGCGCGGGGTGAGCAGACTTCGACCCGGAAAATCGATTAACGCACCGTTTTTGTCATCGGCATTTTCAAGTCGATCGGGGAATGCTATGGCCCCGTTGACGCGCGCGACAATCGCGCGCGCATCGAGCGGTTTTACGAGGTAGTCAAATGCACCGCTTTTCACGGCCTCGACGGCCGAACTCACGTCCGCATCGCCAGTTATAATGAAGACCGGAGCCGGGTAGCTGTGCGCATTGAGTTCCTTGAGAACCGCGACACCGGACTTGCCAGGCAAGTGCAGGTCAAGCAGCACGCAGGCCGGTACGCACGTTCGCGCAGCAGCGAGAAAGGTTTCAGCATCGGCAAAAACGATGACTCGATAGCCGGCCAGCGTGAAAACGATCGAGAGTGCATCGCGCATCAGCGGATCGTCATCGACGATGAAAAGGTTGCGGATTCCCGGGGTTTCCACGCTTCCTGACAGATCAGCGTCAAACCGCGATCCATTTTGCAGCGACAGACCCGCGGAGTGAAGTAAAAAGTGCTGGTATAACAATAGCTTAAGGTATGATTGGAGGGGCGATTGGTACGTCGGTGCGGTGGACGCACATCGATAGACCGCGCCCGCATTCTGTGGTGATTTAGCCACAATCCTGGTCATGTCGGGCCCGGTCCCGATCCGGAGAGTTCATGCTGCAGGGTTGGGTCGTAATCGCCGTTGCGCTCTCGTACATCGGGTTGCTGTTCCTGATAGCGAGCTATGGCGACCGCACTCGCGGTCTCGGTCGCGAGGCTCGCGCGCGTTTGTTGATCTATCCACTATCGCTGGCGATCTATTGCACCTCATGGACATTTTTCGGTTCAGTCGGGCTGGCTTCACGCACGGGATTTGATTTCCTGACGATCTATGTCGGGCCCGCGCTGATGATCGCGCTGTTTGGCTCGCTGCTCATGCGGGTCGTGCGGCTTGCCAAGGCGCAGAACATCACCTCGATCGCGGATTTCATCGGCGCGCGCTACGGCAAGGGCCAGGCGGTTGCCGCGACAGTCGCCCTGATCGCCATCATCGGTACGATTCCGTACATCGCGTTGCAGCTGAAGGCAGTGTCATCGTCGCTTGAAACAATCCTTGCCCATATCACTTCAAGCACCGAGGTTACCCGCCCGCTTCTCGGGGACATTTCGCTCTTCGTAGCGCTCTCGATGGCGACCTTCGCTGTCCTGTTCGGCACCCGTCACATCGACGCCACCGAACACCAGGACGGGCTGATGCTGGCCATCGCGACGGAATCGATCGTCAAGCTTCTTGCATTCCTGGCAGTCGGAATCTTTGTCACGTTTTGGATGTTCGATGGCCCGGTAGCGCTGTTCAACGAAGCGATGCAACGGCCTGCGACCGCCGCGATCTTTACGCGAGAACCACGCATCGACACCCTGCTTGCCATGACGCTGCTGTCGTTCGTGGCGTTCATCCTGCTGCCGCGGCAATTCCATGTTGCCGTGGTCGAAAACAATGACGAAAAAGAGATCAAGCGCGCTGTCTGGCTGTATCCTCTGTATCTCGTCCTGATCAACCTGTTTGTGGTGCCAATCGCGCTTGCAGGCCTATTGACTTTTCCGGCCGGAAAAGTCGACAGCGATATGTTTGTGCTCGCCCTGCCGCTCGAAAGCGGCTCCCATTTCTTCACCATCGCGGCGTTTGTAGGCGGCCTTTCGGCAGCGACCGCCATGGTGATTGTTGAATCGGTCGCTCTCTCCATCATGGTTTCGAATGATCTGGTCATGCCCTTCGTGCTGCAGCGGCGCGGAGCACTGATCAGAGGCCGTGAAAACGTCGGTTCGCTACTTCTGACGGTGCGGCGACTGGCGATCTTTGCGATTCTGCTTCTCGCCTACGTGTACTACCGCTCGGCAGGCGAAGCGCAGCTGGCTTCGATCGGCCTCCTCTCGTTCGCAGCCATTGCACAACTGGCGCCCGCTTTCTTCGGCGGCCTCCTGTGGCGTCGCGCGACTGCGGCCGGAGCCATCGCTGGCATGACTGCCGGTTTTTTGGTGTGGGGCTATACCCTTCTTCTTCCAACCCTGTCCGACATCGGCGTGATCGGGGAGCGCATCCTCACCCACGGGCCGGCGGGTCTCAGCATGCTGCGGCCACAGCACCTGCTCGGACTCGATTTGCCTCCGTTGGTGCACGGGGTCACCTGGAGTCTTCTGTTGAATATGCTTTTCTACATCGGTTTCTCGCTGCGGCGGGAGCCGTCGCCGATAGAGCGCCTGCAGGCCAACACCTTTGTGCCGTCCGATTTCACGCCGATCACGCCGAGCTTCCGTTTGTGGCGTTCCTCGGTGACGGTAGAGGAACTCACGAGCACCGTTGCGCGCTATCTTGGCGAGGAACGCACTCGCTCCGCCTTTGAAAGCTTTGCGAGCGCGCAACGCATCAGCATGGAGCCGAAAGACGACGCCGACTTCCGGTTGATCCGCTATGCCGAGCATACGCTCGCGTCAGCAATCGGCGGCGCCTCATCGAGGCTTGTCTTGTCGCTGCTTTTGCGCAAGCGCACGGTTTCGACCAAGGCCGCATTGAAATTACTGGACGATGCCAATGCGGCAATCCAGTACAACCGCGAGATTCTGCAGACCGCGCTCGATCACGTGCGTCAGGGGATCGCGGTATTCGACAAGGAATTGCAGCTGATCTGCTGGAACCGGCAGTTCGGAGAAATTCTGGATCTACCGCCCAGCCTGACCCGCGTCGGTATCGGGCTGGCCGATATCCTGCGCTTCAACGGCAAGCGAGCCGACGTTCCTCCGGAGGCTGTCGAGGAATTCGTTCGCGAGCGAATTGACCGCTACGTTTCGGGCAGAGAACCGTTCCTGGAACGCTTCGCGCAGGGTCTCGTGATCGAGGTGCGCGCCAATCACATGCCGGATGGCGGCATTGTGACGACCTTCACTGACATCACAGCGAGCGTAGAGGCGGCGGAGGCGCTGGAGCGCGCCAACGAAACACTGGAACGGCGGGTTCGCGAACGCACCGAGGAATTGACCCGGCTCAACACGGCGCTCGAAATGGCAAAAGGCGAGGCCGACGCCGCCAATATTTCCAAGACCAAGTTCCTCGCGGCGGCGAGCCACGACATCCTACAGCCGCTCAATGCTGCCCGACTATACGTAACCAGCCTGATTGAGCGCGGCGGGCGCGAGGACCGGCGCCTGGTTGGCAATATCGACGCGTCACTCGAGGCGGTTGAGGAAATTTTCGGTGCCTTGCTTGATATCTCGCGGCTTGACACCGGCGCCTTGCGACCCGAGTTCGCCAGCTTTCGTATCGATGAGTTGATGCGTCAGATCGAGGTGGAATTCGCCCCGCTCGCCTCCGCCAAGGGACTGGACCTTGCTTTCGTGCCATGCGGGCTGGTGGTGCGATCCGATCGTCGCCTGTTGCGGCGACTGATCCAGAATCTTGTTTCCAACGCCATCAAGTATACGCCGGAGGGGCGCGTTCTCATTGGATGCCGCCGGCGCGGCGACCATCTGCGGATTGACGTTTACGACACCGGCGTCGGCATTCCGCAATCCAGGTGGCGCGACATATTTGTCGAATTCCATCGCCTGGATCAGGGCGCAAAGATCGCGCGTGGATTGGGACTCGGCCTGTCTATCGTCGAGCGTCTCGCCCGCGTGCTGGACTGCACGATCAATCTCGAATCGCAGACAGGGCGCGGCTCGCATTTCATGGTGACCGTGGCGCGCTCGAAGAGGACGACTGTCGAGCTGCCGGCACGCGATGAAATCCGCATCGATCCCGGACAACTTGCCGGCATTACCGCGCTGTGCATCGACAACGAGCCGTCGGTGCTTGACGGAATGGAAACCCTGCTTCGCGGCTGGGGCTGCGAGGTCATCAAGGCATCCGACCTGGGGCTTGCGATCGAGTCAATTTCCAGTGGCCATCTGATGCCTAATGGATTGCTGGTCGATTATCATCTCGATCACGGCAATGGCATCGAGGCGATCGTTCAGCTTCGCCGCCGGTATGGCAACCTCCCCGCAATCCTGATCACCGCCGATCGTTCCCCCGCGGTACGAGAACAGGCCCGCGCGCAGGGCGTTCAGGTCTTGCACAAGCCGATAAAGCCAGCTGCCCTCCGTGCGCTGCTGGCGCAATGGCGCATGATGCTGGCAACCGCAGCGGCGGAATAGTGATCAGCCTTCGGCAGCGATGCCTTGCGGCCATTGGCCGGCTTCGATCTTCGCGGCGGCGATGACGGCCTGAGTACGGCTCTCTACGCCCAGCTTCTGCAGGATTGCGGACACGTGCGCTTTAACGGTCGCCTCCGACACACCGAGCTGAAAAGCAATTTGCTTGTTCAGAAGTCCTTCCGACAGCATCATCAGCACGCGCACTTGTTGCGGCGTAAGCGTCGCCATTCGTGCCATCAACTCGGCCGAAGCCGCATCCGATTCGCCGGTCAGATCGACATCGGGTGGCGTCCAAACGTCGCCCCCGAGAATGCGTGAGATGGCTGTGCGCATCGCATCGACGCCCAGTGTCTTCGGAATGAACCCGGAAGCCCCGAAGTCCATGCACCGGCGGATCGCTGCCGGGTCGTCATTGGCAGACACGACGATCACCGGAACACCTGGATATTGGGCACGCATGTACATGAGGCCGGAAAACCCGCGAACGCCGGGCATTGCGAGATCGAGCAAGACAAGATCGACATCGCCGTTACGCTCGAGCAGTTCGACGAGTTCGTCGTAGGTGCCGGCCTCGGCGATATCCACCTGCTCCAACAGCCCTGCGACCGCCTCGCGTAAGGCGCCGCGAAACAACGGGTGATCGTCGGCAATGACCAGCCGATACTGCAACGCTTCAGTCAAACCGGCACGTTCCTCGGATTTCTTGGCGGCGCGGCCATGCGCCGCATCATTTGGTAGCTGCGCTTATATTTATGTTCCTCCCCTCCTTCTTCGAGTGCAAGCCTTTCACTGAGCGATGAAAATTCCGCTGGCGATTCTAGGTTGCAGTGCAAAAAACCTCTGATAAATCCACACTTTAGGCGGCCCGCTTGGTCGAAAGTCGAATAGGGCGGCTGGAGCCGCCGGACTAGAGTTTTCACAACCACCGCCAGCGGGGGCGCAGGATCGGTCGGTCCGATCAAACTGCGTCTCTCGTCAACAGCGGCGGGACGGTCGGAAACAACACCAACGGGGGACTCAAATGAGCACAGTGGCTGGTACTTCTGCCCGTGCCGGTGGAATGACGAAGGACGAAAAATTCGTCATCTTCGCATCTTCGCTTGGCACGGTCTTCGAGTGGTATGACTTTTATCTTTACGCGACACTCGCTCCATTCTTTGCTTCGCTATTCTTTCCGCCCGGCAACGATACGGCAGCTTTGCTGTCGGCCTTTGCCACCTACGCCGCTGGTTTTCTTGTTCGTCCGTTCGGCGCGCTCATCTTCGGCCGCATCGGCGACCTCGTAGGACGCAAATATACCTTCCTTGTCACCATCGTGGTGATGGGCGCCGCGACCTTCCTGGTCGGTCTTCTGCCGACGTTCGCCAACATCGGCTGGATCGCGCCTATTGCCCTTGTGACATTGCGACTGTGCCAGGGTCTGGCACTCGGCGGCGAATACGGCGGTGCGGCGACCTATGTCGCCGAGCATTCACGTCCCGACGAACGCGGATACACGACGAGTTACATCCAGACCACCGCGACGCTCGGATTCTTCCTGGCGCTGGTCGTTATCGGTTTCTGCCGAGTCTACATGGATGCCAAGGTGTTCGCCGAATGGGGCTGGCGCATTCCGTTCTGGGTGTCGCTGATCCTGTTGGTGTTCTCGGTCTATATCCGGCTCAAGCTGAACGAGACGCCGATCTTCCAGCGCATGAAGGAAGAGGGAAAGGGCTCGAGGGCACCACTGACGGAGAGCTTCTTCCACTATCCAAACAACAAGTACGTGCTGCTCGCGCTGCTCGGTGCGACGGCCGGACAAGGCGTGGTTTGGTACACGGGCCAGTTCTACGCCCTGTTCTTCCTGCTCATCACCTTGAAACTTGAGCTGATCTCCGCGTACGTCCTCATCGGTCTGTCGCTGATCATTGGCACGCCATTCTTCATCTTCTTCGGATGGCTGTCCGACCGCATCGGCCGGCTCAAGATCATCCTGGCCGGTTGCGCCATCGCAGCGATCACATACTTCCCGCTGTTCCAGGGTTTGACCCACTTCGTCAATCCGGACCTGGAAGCGTTCCAGAAGGCGAACCCGATCACGGTCACTGCCGACCAGTCGACATGCAACTTCCACATCTTCGTCGGTCCGTGGTCGAAATTCACCGATTGCGACCGGGCGCAGGACTTCCTGACCAAGCTGGGGCTGTCGTTCAAGACAGTCCATTCAGCCGGATCGAAGTCGGTTGACATGGAAGTCGGCGGCACCAAGGTGCAGGGCTGGGATAACGCCAAGTGGACGGCTGCACTCGCCGCCAAGAACTACCCGAAGTCGGCCGACCTGAAGAAGGTCAACTGGGTGATGGCCGAACTCATCCTCGTCATCATGGTGATCTACGTGACGATGGTGTACGGCCCGATCGCGGCCTTCCTGGTCGAGATGTTCCCGACCAAGATCCGCTACACGTCGATGTCGCTGCCGTATCACATCGGCAACGGCTGGTTCGGCGGGATGCTGCCGTTGCTCGCCACCGCGGTGGTGGCAGCGACGGGCGACATCTATGCCGGGCTCTGGTACCCGATCATCGTTGCGGTGATGACGCTCATCATCGGCGCCGTGTTCCTACGCGACACCAAGGGCGTGGATATCAGGACCGGCTCCGGTGTCGCGATCCAAAAAGGGTAATTGCGAGAAACCGGCGGCGAACCTCGCCGCCGGTTTCCCGCAACGCGGGGCGTTTTCATTTCCGGCTGCCGATATATTGAAGCATCACCTCCCGGCTGTGCGGCCGACGGCGGTGCTCGACCAGGTAGATGCCTTGCCAGGTGCCGAGGCCGAGTCTGCCGTCAACAACCGGAATGTGGAGCGACACTCCGTTCAGCATCGCTTTGAAATGCGCCGGCATATCATCCGGCCCCTCCATGTCATGAATCCAGGGCGCGTTTTCCGGTGCGAGCCGATCGAGCGCCGCGATCAGATCGGTCTGCACGTCGGGATCGGCGTTTTCCTGGATCGCGAGTGAAGCCGAGGTGTGGCGCAAGTAAATCAGCAATATACCGTCACCCGCCCTGGCCTGGCCTATGAAGTTCACTGCGCTGCGTGTGATATCGATGAATCCTGTCCCCCGAGTTTGAACCTGCAAGCTCGTGCTGGCGATCAGCTCCGGCTTCGTCTCGACGATTGGGGACATTCGGGCCGACATGGCGCGAGGCTGAAGCTTCCGTTCAGCTCTTGCGCATCAGATCTTTTTGCATCGTGACAATCATCTCGACCAGGCGACGCCAGGTCGATTCAATAAACTCGCGCGCACGCGCCATTTCCTCCGGGCTGGGCAGCTTGATCGTCACATCAGGAGCCTTGTCGGACGGCGGGGTCAGATCGCCCGGCGGCCGCGGTGGCGGTGGCTCTTTGAGGGCGGCAATTTCTTTCTTCAGTGTCGCAATGTTTTCCTGCAACCGGGCAATTTCGGTTTTCAGCCCGTTCAGTGCCGAAAGTTCTTTTTTTGCGCTTTCAACATTTGGTGCACCGTCGATCGGAACAACCTGACAAGTCCAGCCTGCCGTCTGGGCACAGTAGGCGACCTCACCTGTACTGTTATCGAGCCGCAGGAAGCCATTCTCCACCCGGTTAAAGCTGAAACGACTTGGCGCGCCGGCCGGCAGATTCTCTTTTGTTCGATTTGAGGTGTGCTCTTCGGCTTGGGCGGCCTCCTGATCCTGTCCGGGGGCACGTTCCAGCTTCTGGTCGTCATTGCGGATGACCGTCTGCGCCGGCGCAACCGCCGCGGCGATGGTCAAAGTCAAGATCAGGGCGGGCATTGAGACGCGCATGGATTGGCCTATAAACCGACTGCAGGTCTCGGCCAGCGTAGCACTGCATTTTCGCACTCTGAACTCATGTCCTCCGACCTTTTGGAAATTTTTGGCGGTGCACCCAACGGTCGGATGAATGGTCGAAAATCATGCCTTTTTTGATCCAGATCAAACACTTATGCCGCAGTTGCCGTTTCTTGACTCGCCGAAACCCGATCAGTATGGTCCGCGCGGCTTTTAGGGCGGCGGAACACGCGAAACCTGAAATCCACGCGGGTCGAAAGCATGACTGACGGCACGCGCGGCCCAGATGATCGCAACGAACCGCCGGACGACGAGGCTGCTCTCTCCGCGAGGCTCCAGCATCTCGGCACACGGCTCGCGAAAGCGAACCGGCCATCCGAAAACGGCTCCGGTCCTCGTCAGACCACCGATCCTTCCGCGATCGCTCGCGGTTTCCGGTTGTCGACCGAACTGGTTGCCGGGGTGCTTGTGGGCGCAGCGATCGGGTGGTTGCTCGACCGCTGGCTCGGAATTTCGCCGTGGGGGCTCATCGTATTTCTATTGCTCGGCTTCGCAGCCGGCGTGCTGAATGTGATGCGAGCGGCGGGAGTCGTTCGCGAAAGAGAATTGAACGATCGGTAGTCATGGCTGTTGATCCAATCCACCAATTCGAGATTCGCGAGCTGTTTCCGATCGCTCACATCGGCAATACCGAGATCGCCTTCACCAATTCGGCGGCCTATATGGTCGCCGCCGTCGTCATCATCATGCTGTTTCTTGTTGGCGGCACCGCCAAACGAAGCCTGGTACCGGGCCGCGTGCAATCAACCGCGGAACTGACGTACGAGTTTGTCGCCAGCACCATAAGAAGTACGGCGGGCAGCGAAGGCATGCGATTCTTCCCCTTCGTGTTCACGCTTTTCATGTTCATTCTGACCGTGAACATCATTGGTCTCATTCCATATGCTTTCACCGTCACCACTCACATCATCATAACGGCAACCCTGGCGCTGACGGTCTTCCTCACTGTCCTGGCTTATGGCTTTGCGAAACATGGGCTGCACTTCTTCAATCTGTTCGTGCCCAAGGGCATTCCACTCTATATCCTGCCCCTGATCGTATTCATCGAGGTGCTGTCGTTCCTCTCGCGTCCGATTTCGCACAGCGTGCGTCTGTTCGCCAATATGCTGGCAGGACACATCACACTGAAGGTGTTCGCAAGCTTCATCACCTTGCTCGGGGGGGCCGGAATCATAGGCATGGTGGGCGCCACGCTGCCGCTCGCCTTGGTCGTCGCGCTCACCGCCCTGGAGCTGCTGGTCGCCTTCCTGCAAGCCTACGTGTTTGCCATCCTCACCTGCATCTATCTCAACGATGCTATCCATCCAGGCCATTGAGACCCGGTAACGATTAAACAAAGGAGTTCATCATGGATCCAATCGCAGCAAAATATATCGGTGCTGGAATTGCCTGCATCGGAATGGGCGGCGCCGGCGTCGGCGTAGGCGCCATCTTCGGTCATTACCTGGCCGCGGCACTGCGCAATCCCTCTGCCGCACAAGGACAATTCGGCAACCTGATTTTCGGTTTCGCCGTCACCGAAGCGCTCGGCATCTTTTCGCTGCTGATCGCACTCCTGCTCCTCTTCGCACTGTAAGTCGGCAATCCATTCCGCAATGGCGACCACCGCCCATACTCAAGCGCCGAGCGAGCATAAGGGTGCGTTCCCACCCTTCGATTCCAGTACGTTTGCTTCACAGCTCGTATGGCTCGTCATCACTTTCGTGTTGCTCTACGCGTTGATGGCAAAAGTCGCACTGCCGCGCGTCGGAGGTATTATTGCGCAGCGGCAAAATCGGATTGACGAAGACCTGGCGCAGGCAAATGCCTTCAAGGCGCAATCCGACACGGCGCTTGCGGCCTACGAAAAAGCTTTGGCTGACGCCCGTGCCCGAGCGCAGACGATCGCTGGAGAAATGCGGGACAAACAAGCTGCGGAAACAGCGGCCACTCGTAAAAAGCTGGAGGAACAGCTCAACGCCAAGCTGGCGGAGGCCGAGAAGATCATCGGCGCCTCCAAGCAGGCAGCCATGGCGAACGTGCGCAACATTGCGGCTGATGCGGCCAAAGCCATCGTCGAGCGGCTGATCGGGACGACGCCAGCCGATAGTGCGGTTATTGCGGCAGTTAAAGACGCGCTCAAAAGCTGACGGAAAAGACAATGGAATTGCTCCGCGATCCGGAAACTTGGGTAGCCATTGCGTTCGTGATCTTCCTGGGCGTCCTCGCCTATTTGGGCGTTCATAAGATGATCATGAAGTCATTGGATGACCGTGCGGAGCGCATTAAGGCCGAACTCGATGAAGCGCGAAGGCTCAAGGACGAGGCAGCCGAACTTCTGGCTGAGTATCAGCGCAAGCGACAGGCAGCCGAAGCAGAAGCGCAGGACATTATAGAGGGGGCCAAAGCCGAAGCCGATCGGCTCGCGACGGAGGCGAAGGGGCGCATCGAAGATTTCGTCGCCCGCCGAACTGCGTTGGCGGAAACCAAGATTGCTCAGGCAGAAGCGCAGGCGACGGCTGACGTCCGCAGCGCTGCCGCCGACGCCGCTATCGCCGCCGCGGAGAAGATCCTCAGTACGGAAGCCAAAGGGAAACTTGCTGCCGAACTCATCGCCAAGGGAATCGAAGATGTCCGCAAGAAGCTGAACTAGACACGTTTTGATCAGCTTTGACGCGGCTTCGACGACGCCTTTGGCTTTCCTGCGGGCTTCCTTTTTTCCGGTTGCGCTCCGGTCGGATCGAATCCTACGTAGACGACATAGGAATCGATATTCGAGATCGGTTGCGGCAGAGGAAATGTTATTTCAGGATCAATGTGCGTGAACGGAACGCTATTCGACGAACCCGCAATTTCGACCTGCAAGCTCGCCAATTTCGAGAGAATGGTTTTTGGGTTTACGCCCTCCTGAACCAGGGCGAGGCGAATCGGCACGTTGACCGTACCCGGACCCCCCGCCGGACCGGTAATGACCCGGCCCTCGATTCCGACTTTCATGGTCATGACGCCGGAGTTTACCCGACACTCACGCGCGGTACGAACGATCGTGGCCTGATAGCGCAGATCAAGCGCGGTTGGCTCGCCCTCGGCGGGTTTGCCGCCGATCATCAGGGTAGCAGCGCCGGTGCGTACGATCACGCTGGGACATTCGATATCGGCTGCAGATTCGGCGCTGCCCTCGCTGCCGGAGCTTGCCTTTGAAGACGTATTGAAAAGATCCAGGGCGGAACCACTGAACAGGTTGCTCGAGCCGCACCCGGCGAGCATTAACAGTAATCCTGTTACGGCTGCTATCCCCGCCGCTGACTGAGCGACTTGTTTATTTCTCTGTTCGGGCATTTTTCTCGCCGCTTTTTTCTCTCTGCGTTTGATTGGGAGTGCCTTCAGCCAGCATCATCCTTTAGCCGTGCATACAACAAATGATCCTGCCAGACCCCGTTGATGCACAGATATCCCCGCGCATAGCCCTCTCGCCGGAAGCCGGTCTTTTCCAGTAGACGAACCGAGGCGATGTTGTCGGGAATGCAGGCAGCTTCCAGACGGTGCAGGCGCAGCGTCGTGAAGCTGTACGGTATCAGGGCCCGCACCGCTTCAGTCATATAGCCCCTGCAGGAAAAAGGCGCGCCAATCCAATACCCGATACTGCCCGCTTGAGCCACGCCGCGCCGAATATTGGCGACGGTTAATCCGCCGACCATGGCATTATCCTCGGTGCGGAAGATCAAATAGGCATAGGCCAGATCACTGCGCTGATCCTCAGCGTATCGCTTGAGCCTTCGACGAAATGCGCCCCGCGTCAGATCGTCGACTGGCCAGATCGGCTCCCACGGGACCAGGAAACGGCGACTCACCTCACGCAAGTTGGCCCATTCGGCGAAATCTCCGCTGTGAGGCACGCGCAACATGACTCCCTTGCCGGTAATAGCCGGCACGTTGTCATTGGAACTGACGGTCCTAAAGAACGCCATGAGGTGTCGGCTGAGCCCTTGCCCGTCAGGCCGCGCGGCGAACCAGACTTTCAGCGATTGCAGCGGTGCTTGCAAGGCCGCTGCCTGGCCCGAGTGCGGCAATTGCAGGTTTTGCGCGGCCGATGAGAGCACGACCGGCCGCACGGGCGCTGTCGACGGTGACAGCGTCAATCTTGGCAACGACTTCATCGAGCGGAATTGGACGCCCATACGCGAACATCTGGCGTGCCAATTGGCCGACCCGCGCCTCGGAGCTTTCCAGCGCCATCAATAGACCAGCTTTCATCTGCGCTTTGGCACGGTTGATTTCCGTATCGTTCAGCGTTTCGGTGGCATTGCCGATCTGATCGATTACGACGCGCATGAGCTCGGGAGCGTCGGATTCGTCCGTTCCGGCATAGAGAGCGAATAGCCCTGTATCCGCAAAGGGCATGTGAAAGGCGTGAATCGCGTAGCAAAGTCCACGCTTCTCGCGTACTTCCTGGAACAGCCGCGATGACATTCCGCCGCCCAGCACGCTGGTGAATACCTGCAAGCTGTAAAGCTGCTCGTCGCGAACGGGCACTCCCTGGAGCGCCATGGCAATGTGCACTTGCTCCAGGTCGCGGGTTTCCACTCTGGTGCCGCCGCGGAAATGCGCCGCTTCGGGCTCTGGAGCAGCAGGCGGGTTGAACCCGGCCAGGCGCTTATCGACTTCGGCGACGATCGCCTGGTGTTCAACGGCACCGGCGGCGGCCACCACCATGTTGGGTGCGCGATAGTTGCGCGCCAAATAGCTCCGCAGCCGCGTCGGGTTGAACGAGCGCACGGTTTCCGGCGTGCCGAGAATGGAGCGGCCGATCGACTGCTGAGGGAACGCCGTTTCCTGCAAGCGATCGAAAACGAGATCATCGGGCGCATCCTCGGTGGCGCCGATTTCCTGAACAATCACGTTCTGCTCGCGCCGTAATTCGTCGCCATCGAACGTGGGCTCGGACAGAATGTCGGACAACACATCGAGTGCAAGAAGGACGTCGGCTTTGAGTACTCGCGCAAAATAACCGGTCGATTCGACGCTGGTCGCCGCATTCAGGTCTCCGCCGACCGCCTCAATTGTTTCCGCGATTTGCCGGGCGTTGCGGCGCCTGGTTCCCTTGAACGCCATATGTTCGAGCAAATGCGAGATCCCGTGCTCGTCCGGCTTCTCGTTGCGGCTGCCCGAACCGATCCAGACGCCGAGGGAAGCCGTTTCAAGACGCGGCATTCGGTCGGTCACCACCGACAGGCCAGAAGCAAGACGGGTCACTTCAACGCTCATGCAGCTGCTCCTTCACGCGAAGCGCGTGATACTGACGTTACATATCGTTCCACTGCGCTCTGATCTGCCGGCAGCACGCTAACGCGCTCGTTGCGCTTTGCCAGATCGGCAAGTCTGTCCGGCAGAGCCGGTGCAACTCCGCAAGCCGCCCTTACCGCATCGGGAAATTTCGCCGGATGCGCCGTCGATAGCACGACCATCGGAACCGAAGGATCGCGCGTCTCCTTTTCGGCAACTGCGAGGGCAACCGCGGTGTGCGGGTCTACGCAATAATTGGCCTCGCGCATCCAGGCGCGAACTTCAGCCGCGCTCTCCTGCTCGTCGGCGCGATCGGCGGCGAACAGAAATCGCAGCTGCTTGAGCGCCGCCGCAGGCAACACAAAACGGCGGGATTGGGCTAGCGATGCCATCAATCCGCGCACCGCCTGGGCGTCCCGACCGCACACGTCGAACAACACGCGTTCGAAGTTCGATGAAACCTGGATATCCATCGATGGCGAGGTCGTGGCAACGACATCGCGAACCTCGTAGGCACCGGTGGCGAAGGTGCGGACGAGAATGTCATTGATGTTTGTTGCTACTACCAATCGATCAACCGGCAAGCCCATGCGCGAAGCGACATAGCCCGCATATACGTCGCCAAAATTTCCTGTTGGAACCGTGAACGCGACCTTTCGGTGTGGTGCTCCGAGTACGACGGCAGCAGTAAAATAATAGACTGCCTGTGCAACAATGCGCGCCCAATTGATGGAATTGACGCCGGAAAGCCGCAGGCGATCGCGAAAGGCATGGTGATTGAACATTGATTTTACGAGCGCTTGACAGTCGTCAAACGTGCCTTCAATGGCAATCGCATGCACGTTCGCGTCCGGTACGGTAGTCATCATCCGCCGCTGCACGTCGGAGATGCGTCCTTGCGGAAAGAGAACTACGAGATCCGCCTGCGTACGACCGCGGAAAGCTTCGATGGCGGCTGCGCCGGTATCGCCGGATGTCGCGACGACAATGGTGGTTCGTTCGCCGCGTTGATGCAAAACATGGTCCACCAGCCGGGCCACAAACTGCATCGCCAGATCCTTGAAGGCGAGCGTGGGTCCGTGGAAAAGCTCGAGGACGAACAAATTTGGCCCGAGCTGAGTGAGCGGGGCCACTGCAGGATGCCGAAAATTGCCGTAGGCTTCGCGGGCCATGCGCGCGAGGTCTGTCTCGGCAATTCCATCTCCGACGAAGGGCCGGACCACCTCGACTGCAACTTCGGCGTAAGGCTTTCCCGCGAAGCTTTCCACCGTGGCGCGGTTGAGGGCCGGCCAATGTTCCGGCACGTAAAGACCACCGTCGCGTGCGAGGCCAGCAAGCATGACCTCGACGAAATCGAGCGCTGGAACTTCGCCACGAGTGGAGACGTAACGCATTGATCTAGCTTTACTTTGCGACCCGATGACAGCCTTGGCGGCCGTCGCACAGTAGCCTTGGGCGTTGCCTTTCACAAGGAAACCGCTCAGTGCCGGCGAAAGAGATGTCGGGCAAGCCACACGACGTAAACACCCGCAAGGGCCAGCGCGAGCCCGAACCATGTAATGGCGTATTGCAGATGATTGTCGGGCAAATGCGCTTCTAGTTTGCCCGGTTTTGGCCAGCCGCCTGAGGGAGCCGGTTGCTCCTGATCAATATAGAAAGGGGCGGCCGTCGCCCATTTTTTGAATGCCGCAATCGAATTCGAGGCGCGCAGGTACCAGACATTGTTCCTGGGGTCGTCAGCGGGGGTGAAAGACCCGCGCGTCTCCGGCCAACGCAGAACGCCGACCACATCGATAATGCCGCGAGGATTACCCTCTGCGCGCGTGGCGGGATCCTTGCGGTCGGCCGGCACAAAACCGCGATTAACGAGGATGATGCTGCCGCCCGCGAGCCGGGCCGGCGCGAAGACCCAGTACCCCGGCCCTTTCACATCGGGCCGCAAGGGAGAGCCGGCGGTATACACAAGCGCTTCCTCGCCATCGAGGAACTCGGCAGGAAAAACAACGCGACGAAATTCTGCGCCATCCTCCCGCAACAGGGGCCAGCTCGCGCGAGGTGGTAGATTTTCGGGCGCGCGGGCGAGCCGGGAATTGATCGTCGTGATCAGATTTTCTTTCCAGACCTTGCGGTCGAGTTGCCAGACCCCCAATCC
>Ga0126380_10000297_pt1 | contig 15533 bp, 14 predicted proteins | sample PanSoiMetPlot_26_FD_92544 | JGI IMG/M metagenome (GOLD analysis project Ga0126380, IMG submission 92544) | Tropical forest soil microbial communities from Panama - MetaG Plot_26 | ecosystem: Environmental > Terrestrial > Soil > Tropical forest > Bulk soil | place: Panama | collected 2016-02-17
CCAGCGCATCGTGTTCGCCCAGGCCGCGGTGGAAAGCTGGTGGCGGCAGACCACGCTCGGCGACTGGGAGAGCAACGGCTGCCCGCCCGGCCACGGTCCCGGGGTGGACGGCAAGCCGGGCCTGTGCCCGCAGAGCTGGGGCGTCCTGCAGAACAGGTACCCCTACGAACAGGGCAGCTGGCCGGGCATCGCCACCTCCACCGCGATGAACGCGGACACCGCCTACGCGATCTGGCGGTCTTGCTTCGACGGCTACGAGACGTGGCTGAACACGGTGGAGCACGTGGGGGCGTACCGGGCCGGCGACGCATGGGGTTGCGTCGGCCGCTGGTTCGCCGGGCGCTGGCGCACGGCCCCGGCCCAGCACTACATCGGTACGGTCAAGAACTACCTGCGCGAGCAGGTCTGGCTCCAGCCCGACTTCCAGGAGCCGTAGCCTGCTTCGCCGCTTCCCGCCGGCCCGGATACCGGGGCACCAGCCCGGGTATTGGCGCCAGCATGGCGCATCGCCGCGCGATGATTCCGCGCTCCTGCCAACGTCACAACGGCGGAGAGCGGTGATAGGACGGGATAAGCCGGGGCCAGGCGCCGGGCCATGGTGGCGGCGGCCGCCTGGGCCGCGACGGGTCCGTCCGTTCAGGCGTGACGGGTGCGGCCGCCTGGCCGCACAGGAGGGAGTTCGATGAGCCGGGTACGTGTGTTGGTCGGGACGCGCAAGGGCGCGTTCGTGCTGAGCGCGGACGGCAAGCGCGGACGGTGGGACGTCAACGGGCCGTTTTTCGCGGGCTGGGAGATCTATCACGTCAAGGGATCGCCCGCCGCTCCGGACCGGCTGTTCGCGTCCCAGACGAGCGGCTGGTTCGGGCAGGTGATCCAGCGTTCCGACGACGGCGGTGCGACCTGGGAGCCGGTGGGCAACCAGTTCGACTACGCCAGTGAGCCGGGAACCCACCAGTGGTACGACGGGACGCCGCACCCGTGGGAGTTCGCCCGGGTCTGGCACCTGGAGCCCGCGCCCGACGACCCGGACACGGTGTACGCCGGGGTCGAGGACGCCGGGCTGTTCAAGTCGGCCGACGGCGGGAAGACCTGGGCCGAACTGCCCGGGCTGCGCACCCACAAGTCCGGGCCGTCCTGGGCGCCCGGCGCAGGCGGGATGTGCCTGCACACGATCATCCTCGACCCGGCGCGGCCGGGCCGGATGTTCGCCGCGATCTCGGCCGCGGGCGCGTTCCGGTCCGACGACGCGGGCGAGACCTGGCAGCCGGTGAACCGGGGCCTGCATTCGGAGGGCATCCCCGACGAGGACGCCGAGGTCGGCCACTGCGTCCACCGGCTGGCGATGCACCCCGCCCGGCCGGAGGTGCTGTACATGCAGAAGCACTGGGACGTGATGCGCACCGACGACGCCGGTGATCTCTGGCACGAGGTCAGCGGCAACCTGCCGACGGACTTCGGGTTCCCGATCGACGTGCACGCGCACGAGCCGGACACCGTCTACGTGGTGCCCATCACCAGCGACTCGCACCACTTCCCGCCCGAGGGCAAGCTGCGCGTCTACCGCAGCCGGACCGGCGGGGACGACTGGGAACCGCTCACCCGCGGCCTGCCGCAGGAACACTGCTACGTCAACGTCCTGCGCGACGCGATGGCGGTCGACTCACTCGACGAGTGCGGCCTCTACTTCGGCACGACCGGCGGCCAGGTGTACGCCTCGGCCGACGCCGGGGACACCTGGGCGCCGATCGTCCGGGACCTCCCGGCGGTGCTGTCGGTCGAGGTCCAGACGCTGTCATGATCAGGGTGGTGCTCCCGGCGCACCTGCGGACGCTCGCGTGCATCAACGGTGAGGTGCAGTTGCGGGTCGACGGCCCGGTCACCCAGCGATCGGTGCTCGACGCGCTGGAGTCGCGCTACCCGATGCTGCGCGGGACGATCCGCGACCATCACGCCGGCCAGCGGCGGGCGTTCATCAGGTTCTTCGCCTGCGAACTGGACCTGTCCCACGAACAGCCGGATTCCCCGCTGCCCGACGCCGTCGCCACCGGCGCGGAGCCCTACCTGGTCGTGGGGGCCATGGCGGGCGGCTAGCCGCGCCCGACAACTTAAGATTGACGATCCATGGCGACAACGTTAGATTGTCGCAATGGACGTGGTGCACCTCCCCGATCTGGTGCGGGTCGTCGAGCAGCGGGCCGGCTCCTCCCCGCTCGACCGGGCCGAGGCCGCCCTGGGGGTCAGCGAGGAACTGGCATCGGGCGCCGATGAGCTGATCGGCCACTTCGTGACGGAAGCGCGCCAGGCCGGGTGCTCGTGGACCCAGATCGGCGAACGGATCGGCGTGTCCAAACAGGCCGCCCGGCAGCGCTTCACCCTGCAGCCCGCCGCTGCCTCCGCGGCCAGGCCGGAACCGCAGCCCAGGCTGGTGGCCTGCCTGGCGGCCGCCGCGCGCGAGGCGAGTGCGGACGGCGCCGCGGAGATCGGCACCCACCATCAGCTTCTCGGGCTGTACCAGGAAGGCGTGGCCGCCGCGATTCTGGAAAAGGCCGGCGTCCGGGCCGGCGATGTGCGGCAAGCCGCCCGCGCGATGTTCCCGGGCGGCGGCGCGCCGGGTGAGCAACCGCCGCCGGAGTCGGCGGAGGCACGGGCGGCGGTCGAGGGAGCAGCCGGTCTCGCCCGGCGGGCGGGACTCCCCTACGTCGGCACCGAGCACCTGCTGGGCGCGCTCGCGCTGGACCCCGGATCGCGGGCCCGCCGGGTACTCGGCCACCTGGACGTCAGCGTCCCCGCCATCAAGAAAGAGCTTCAGTGCTACATCAGCCCCGGCAAGCAGCGCCGCCGCCGGGGAAAGCGGGCCGCCCAGCGGTGTTCGTTCTGCGGCAAGGATCCGGCCAGCGGCGTCCGCCTCGTCGCCGGCCCGGGCGTGTGGATCTGCACCGAATGCGTCGCGCTCGCCACCGAGATCCTCGCCGAGGCCAGGGACGCGGACGGACCCGCACCGCGCCGGTGACGGAGACCCCCCGGGACCCGCATCGCCCGCGTACCCACCGTGCCCGGAACGGCGAGCCCCGTCGATGCGCAAAGTTCCCCGCCGCGGGGCATCCTGCTCGTAGCGATATCTGGAGGTGATGGCTGATGACCGGCGAAACGGTCCGCGAGCTGCTCGAGCCCCTCATCGGTATGTCCGGGTCGATTTCCATGATCGTCAGCAGAACCGGCCACATCGGGTTCAACTCAACCGGGAGCAAGAAGCTGACCGGCGTGGGGGTTCGCCCGGACGGCTTGGTGCGGCTGGAGCGCGAGGCAGGGTGGGTCGTGATCGACCCGGCTGAGCTCGTGGCCGTGGTGTGGGACAGCGAGCCGGAGACCTCCGCGGGCCAGTTCCTGTGAGCGGAACGCTCGGTGCGCTCGAGCTCCACGGGGGCCGCGCCACCTTGGTCCCGCCGCTGGCTGCGCGCTCCGTGGTACCCGGCATAGACCCGCCGGGCGATGCCGCACCTCCGGGCGCGGGCTGACCGGCGCCGGAAGCGCGTCCCCGGTGCCGCTCCGGTAGGTCGGTAACGGGCGCCCCCGCGCGGCGCGGGCAGGGCGCCGAGTCGCGGGCAGGGCGCCTAGTTCGGCCAGGTCCGCTGGACCAGCTCGATCCCCGCGGCGCCAGCCTCGTCGGTCAGCGGCGGGGCGGGCGATGAACGCTGGGGCGGAACGCGGCGTATTACTGTCGTGGCCGCTTCGAGCTGTGATGGCAGGGCGGATACCTGGATGAGGTCCTACCGCCTGCCGCTGGTGGGATTTGTGCTCCCGCTGGTCAATGGTGACGTGCACGCTGCGGAGGATGTGGTACAGGAAACAATGCTCCGGGGCTGGCAGCACGCCCGAGAGCTGAACCCGGAGCACGCGGGGTCGTGGCTGCATACCGTGGCCCGCAATATTGCCATCTCGGCCTATCACCGGCGCCGCCGGGCCCGGCCCCGGGAAGTGCCGCTTGATGAGAACACGCTGCCAACGGCCGACGACGGCCTTGACCAGATATTCGACGCATGGCTGGTGGCAAAGGCGCTGGATTCGATCAGCGCCGAGCACCGGGCAGTGATTGTGGAACTGTTTTATCAGCGCAGGACCGTCGCCGAGGTGGCGGCGCTGCTGGCCATCCCCGAGGGCACGGTGAGGTCCCGTTGCTTTTATGGCCTGCGGGCGCTGCGCAGGGAACTTGGGAAGCTAGGAATCACCAAGCCATGAGCTGCCACATGACGATATCCCTGGGCGTCTACGTCCTGGGCGCCGCTGATGGCGCGGAGCGTGCGCGGGTGGAGGCGCACTTGCCTGGCTGCCCGGCGTGCCAGGGCGAACTGATCGCCCTGGCACCGCTGCCCGGGTTGCTCGCCGGCGTCCCCGGCGACATGCGGGCCCAAGGCCAGCTGCCCGGCGGGAGCGCTCCGCAGCCCGCACCGGCCATCAGGCGCGGCCGCCCGGGCCGGCGGTGGCGGGCCGTGGCCGCCGCCGCGTGCGTGGCTGCGGCGGTCGGCACGGCTGGCGGATTCTGGCTGACGGCGACGGGCGCGGCGCACCGGCCGGCCAGCGTCACGCTGCCCGGCACGCACCCCGCCGGGGTCACGCTGCCCGGCACGCACCCCGCCGGGGTCACGCTGTCGGGCACGAACCCGGCCACGCATGTGAGCGCGACCGCGGTACTCACCGCCACCTCGTGGGGCGCGAGCATCCAGCTCCGCCTTCGCGGGGCTCCGCTCAATGTGCAGTGCCGCCTGATCGCCCGTTCCCGCACCGGCGCCACCGAGGTCACCGGGGACTGGGAAGCCTGGAGCGACGGCCCGATCACCGTCCCGGCCAGCGCCGCCTGGCGGCCGACCGACATCGCCAGCCTGCAGGTGGCGACCACGGCCAAGACCCTGGTGACGATCAGTGCCCGCCGCCGGGCCCCGCCCGTGGGCGCCGCGCCCGGACCGGGGCGAATGCCGTGACCCGGCCCGGGCTCGCGCATGGCCGCGTGTGCCAAGGGTAAGGCGGCCCTCATCGCTGCCACCCTTTGTGGCACGGCCAGGAAAACGCTGGCGGCGGGTGTGCGGAATTTGTAATCACCGCGATGGCGGGAGACCGGCCGGCTTTGCCGGCGATCGCGTTATGCCGGAATCTGAGGGATGCACGGCCGCGCTAAAAAAATTCATCTCCTTCGCCCTGCCGGGTGAACACAGCGGACACTTCCGGCGTAGTACCGGTGAGCAAGCAAAAATGTCGCTGGAGGAGCAAATCATGGCGAGCAAATTTAGCGCGGGTGCCACGGACGTGCGGGCCCGTGATTCTGTCCTGGCCGGTATCGGCGAGCTGGCCTCCCGGACCGTCGTGCCCGGCCTTGCCGCGGTCGCGGCGGCCGGGCTGCTGGCCGCGTGCGGAAGCTCCGGCGGGAGCGCCGGTGCGGGCGGCGGCTCCGGGTCGGGTGCAAGCGCCAGCCAGGTATCCCAGGCGCCCCGGTCACCGGGCGTCGTGGTCTCCGCTCGCACGCTGCCGGGAGTCGGCACCGTCCTGGTCAACCGGTCCGGGAAGACGCTCTACTCGGCCCAGCAAGAGGCGCACGGCAAGATCCTGTGCACGGGCGGTTGCCTGAGCTTCTGGTTCCCGGTGCCTGCCAGCGCTGGCGCTGCCCTCCGGGCCCCCGGCGGTGTTGCCGGGGCGCTCGGCACCGTCCACCGCCCCGATGGCGTGACCCAGCTCACCTACCACGGCAAGCCCCTGTACACGTTCAAGCTGGACCAGGGTCCCGGCCAGGCGCAGGGCAACAACTTCACCGACAGTTTCGCCGGCACCTCCTTCACCTGGCACGCCGTCACCACCAGCGGTTCCCCCGCCGGGACCGGCCAGTCGGGAGGTGGCGGTGGCTACGCATACCAGGGCAGTTCGCCTGGTTACTGATGGCCCCTCCGGGCCGGACGGGATAGCCCCTCCGGACGGGACGTGATGGAGCCTCCGGGCGGACGGGCCAGCACGGGACCCAGCACAGCGAACGAGACCCACGCGGAAGCGGAAGGAAGCAGGATGAGCCAGGCGTGCGCCAGGTGGCGCGGCGATATCGGCGCGTACATCGTCGGCGCCCTCAGCCCGGCCGAGGCCGCCCGGGTCAAGCGGCATCTGCGGGGCTGCGCCGCCTGCCGGGCCGAGTACCAAGACCTGATTCCCGTCCGCGACTGGCTCGGCCGGCTGGGCCCCGCCGATGGCATGCCGGCGCGCCAGCCGCCGGGCGGGCCCCGGCTTGACTCAAGCCGCCCGCCGCGGCACCGCCCGCTGCGGCGCCGGCTAATGCTCACCGGCGCGGTCATCGCGGCCGCGGTCGTCGCCATGATCACCGCGATCTCCGCGCGCCCGGGCCCGCCGGGCTTCCAGGCCTTCGACCCCGCGACCGGAGTCCGTGGACAGGCCAGCCTGCACGCCACGCCCGCCGGTACCGAGATCGAGCTGACCGTCACCGGGCTGCCGGCTGGTCAACGCTGCACCCTGGTCACCGTGTCCCGGGCCGGCGCGGCTGTCGCGGGCACGTGGGCCGCGGGGTATGGCGGCACCGCCCGGATAACGGGGGCCAGCGCCATCCCGGTAAGCGAGCTCACCGCGTTGCGCATCGAAGCGCCCGCGCACCGTCTGCTGCTGAGCATGCCGGTCTGATCCACGGGGCCGGTAAGACCAGCCCAAGAGAGTGCTATGGATTTGACCGGCTGGGCGCAGGCTGGTGGGCTGGGCGCATGTCGGGGACGGTGGGGTTTGCCGGCCGTGAGGACGAATTGTCGCGGTTGCTGGAGGCGCTGGGCGGGGGCGCCGGGCTGGTGCTGGTGGTGGGAGATGCGGGGGTGGGCAAGACCCGGTTCGTGGCGGAGGGGATGGCCCGGGCCGCCGCGGGGGGGATGGTGCTGGCGCGGGGAGAGTGCCTGCCGCTGGCGAGCACGCTGCCGCTGTTGCCGGTAGCGGAGGCGCTGGGCGAGCTGAGCAGGCTGGACGGCGGGAGGTTGCTGGCGGCGGCGCTGGATGCCGCGCCGGAGTATGTCCGGGCTGAGGTGGGGCGGCTGGTCCCGGGGGCTGACCCCGGCGGTGAGGCGGTCCCCGGTGGCTGGGATGGCGACTGGAGCCGGGAACGGTTGTTCGCCGGGGTGGCGGAGCTGCTGACCGCGGTGGCAGCGCGGTCCGGGTCCGAGGTGGGGCTGGTGGTTGAGGATGTGCACTGGGCAGACAGCGCGACGCTGGATTGCCTGACCTTCCTGCGCCGGGGTGGGCATCGCGGGCCGGTGCGGGTGCTGGTGACGCACCGCAGTGATGAGGCACCGGTGGCGGCGCACGTGGCGGACTGGCTGGCGACGGTGCGCGGTGCGGCGGGGGTGGCGGAGATCGGCCTGGACCCGCTGTCGTGGGAAGAGACAGCGCAGCAGGTGGCCGCGTTGACGGGTGGCCCCGTGTCGGCGCGGGTGGCCGCCGAGTTGTACCTGCGTGCGGAGGGGAACCCGTTCTTCACCGAACAGCTGGTGGCCGCCGCGCTGAACGGTGAGGCAGGTGCGGGCGAGCTGAGCGTCCCGGCGGGGCTACCGGCCCGGCTGGCAGAGTTGCTGGTAGCGCGGGCGGCGCGCTGCGCCGGTGACGCCCGGGCGGTGCTGGCGGGGCTGGCGGTGGCGGGCAGGCCGCTGACCGAGGACCTGCTGGGCGCGGTTACCGGGCTGGGCACCGAGGCCGTACGGGACGGGCTGCGGGAGCTGGCGGCGGCCCGGCTGCTTGCGGAGGACACCGCCGACGGAGAGCACCAGCCCCGGCACGCGCTGCTCGGCGAGGCGGTGGCCGCGGGGCTGTTGCCCGGAGAGCGGGCGGCACTGCACGAGCGGACGGCGCGGGCACTGGCGGAAGCCGGGGACCGGGGGCTGTCGGCGGAGGTAGCCGGGCACTGGCAGGCTGCGGGCGACCCGGCCAGGGAACTGCCGGTCCGGGTGGCGGCCGCGCGGGCTGCCGAGCGGGTGTTCGGTTACGCGCAGGCGGCGGTGCACTGGCAGCGGGCGATCGAGCTCGGCCAGGAGCAGCCGGATGCCGTCGCAACGGTGGCCGGGATAGAGGTGCCCAGGCTCTACGTGCGCGCCATCGACGCGCTCTACATGTCGGGCGACAGCGAGGGCGCCGCCGCCGTCGCCGAGGAGGCCTACCGGCGGTTCGCCGGCCACCCGGACCCGGCGACCGCCGCGGTCATCTGCCACTGCGCCGCCTACTACCGGGCGATCGAAGCTCCTGATGCCGGGCTGCCGTTGATGGAGGAGGCGCTGCGGCTGTTCGAGCAGGCCCCGCCGTCGTTCGATCACGCCGACGCCTTGCTCGACTACGCCAACACCTTCCTGCAGTTCGTCGAGGGACGGGTGGAGGCCAGCGTTCCCGCGCTGAACCGGGCGCTGGAGATCGCCGACGCGGCCGGTGCCACGAAGCTGATTCCGCGCATCCTTTCGGTCATCGCGCTCGGCGCGTTCGTGCGCGGGGAGGTCGAGGACGGGTTCGCCAGCATTCAGCGGGGTTGGGCCCTTGCCCGGGCCACCAGTGACGTCCCCGCCCAGGTGTGGCTTGCCGTGATCGAAAGCGATGCGCTGCTCAAACTCGCCCGGTTCCGGCGCTCCGCCGAGGTTGCGCGGCACGGGCTCCAGGTCGCCCGGCAGGCCGGCCTGCAGGCCTGGGATGTCGCCACCTTCCTGGCCGCCAACGCCGCGGAGGCGCTGCTGGCCCTGGGGCGCACGGCCGAGGCGGCCACGCTGACCGGGCCGCCGACGACCACGCCCCCCGACCGGGACCACTGGCTGGTGCACGCGACCCGCGCCGAGACGGACCTGCTGCGCGGCGACGCCGACGCGGCCGCCGCGCGGTGGCAGGTGATCTATGCCCTTCCCGCCACCGTCACCAGAGCCGACTTCAGCTACGAGGCCGCGTACCGGGCGGTGGAGGCTTCGCTGTGGACCGGGCGCCCGGGTATCGCCCTCGAGGAGACGCGCCGCGCGCTGGCCCTGTTCACGGTGCCGGATATGACCATCTTCTGCGGACGGCTGCTGGTGGCGGGCATGCGCGCCTGCGCTGACCTGGGCGAGCAGGCCAGAGCGCGCCGCGACGAGCCCGCCGCTGTCGCCGCCATCGCCGCCGCTGACGGCCTGGCCTCATGGGCCGCCCAGATGGGCGGAGCCCCGTTCACCGACCACCCATACGTAGCCACCATCCCGGCTGAGCGCGCCACCTGGGACGCCGAGCGCGCGCGGCTGGCCGGGCCCAGCGACCCTGATGCGTGGGCCACCGCGGCGCAAGCCTGGCAGGACCTGGGCTGGCCGCACCGGGCGGGGTACGCACGGTGGCGGCAGGCCCAGGCGCAGCTGGACGCCGGGCAGCCGGCCGCGGCCGCGGCCGGCGCGCTGCGGGCCGCCGCATCCGCCGCCGACGGGCACGCGCCGCTGCTGGCGCACATCCGCATGCTGGCCGAGCGCGCCCGGATCCCGCTCCGGCCCGCGGCCGCCGTCACGGCGCCGCCGGCGGCGAAGGCACGTGCCCCATACGGGCTTACCCGCCGTGAGCTGGCCGTGCTGCGGCTGCTGGCCACCGGGCGCACCAACGCCCAGATCGGCGCCGAGCTGTACATCAGCCCCAAGACCGCGGGCGTGCACGTCAGCAGCATCCTGCGCAAGCTCGGCGTCTCCGGCCGGGTGCAGGCCGCCGCCATGGCCGAACGCGCCGGCCTCTTGCAGCCTCAGCAAACCTGAACACCATCCGCGCAAACTAAACACTGCCCGCGCAAATCTAAACACCCGGGCGCCACAAATCTTGGGCATTTGCCCGATTCGCGCCCCCGGGCCTTACCCGCATCCTCGGGATAGCACACCGCCGCACCCGGCCGGCCGCCGCGCCGTCGACCCGCCAGGAGGAACCCATGCCTGCCAGCGCCCAGCCACGAACCAACCGCCCCGCCGCCGCACCGGCCTACTACCTCGGCAGGCCCGTCCACCTGTGGCTCACCGCCATGCGCCCCGCGCGGCCACCGCGCGCGGGCCGCCCGGCGTCCCGGGCAGCAGCACCCCCGGAGGCCCGGTGACCAGCCTCAACGACCAGGCGAGCACGCTGGCCAGCCGGCTCACCCCCGCCCCCGGCCCGCCAGGCACCCTCAGCCGCATCTCCCCGCTGACACCGGTCGGTGCCGCGGTCACCGCCGCCGGGCTCGCCCGCCGGGCCGCGGACGCGCGGGAGCTGGCGGAGTCCCTGCTGGCGCGGGAGGTTCACGCGGTCGCGGTCACCATCGTCGACAACGCCGGCCTTGCCCGGGCCAAAACGGCCCCGGTGACCGGGCTGGAGCAGGCCACCCGATGGGGGCTGGGCCTGAGCCCCGTGTTCGCGGTGGCCGCCGTGGACGACTCGTTCACCACCAGCACCGCGGCCGGCGGCCCGGCCGGGGACTTGCGGCTGATGCCCGACCCATCCGCGCTGCGGGTGGCGGCCGCCCAGCCTGGTGGGCGTGGGCGCCCGCCGACCAGTACACCCAAGACGGGCAGGTGTTCGGCTGCTGCCAGCGCCCGTTCACCCGGCGAATGGCCGACCTGGCCGGCCTGCAGGGCCTGGAGGTCAAGGTGGGCACCGAGATCGAGTGGTTCCTCGGCCGTGACGAGGGCGGGGCGCTGGTCCCCGCCCACGACGGGCCCGGGTACGGCCTTGCCGCCCTGGACGGGCCCGGCAAGCTCGCCGACTACGGCCGCGGCCTGCTGGCCGCCTTGGGCGAGTCCGGCATCCGCGTGGGCCAGTTCCACCCCGAGTACGCCCCCGGGCAACTGGAGATCTCCTTGCCGGCCGCCGCCCCGGTCGAGGCCGCCGACCTGAACGTGTTCGCCCGGCACACCATCCGCGCCCACTCGACCCGGCAGGGCTGGCGGGCGTCCTTCGCGCCCGTCGTCGTGCCCGGGCAGATCGGCAACGGCGGGCACCTGCACCTGAGCATCTGGCGCGGCGGCCGCAACCTGCTCGCCGGCGGGAAGGGCCCGCGCGGCATGACGCCCGACGGCGAGGCGTTCCTGGCCGGCATCGCGGCCGAGCTTCCGGCCCTGACCGCGGTCGGCGCGCCCAGCGCCGCCAGCTACCTGCGGCTGCGGCCCTCCCATTGGGCCGGCGCCTACGCCTGCTGGGGACACGAAAACCGGGAAGCCGCGCTGCGGTTCATCACCGGCATGACCGGCGGCCAGGCAGCGGCCGCCAACGCCGAGATCAAATGCTTCGACCAGGCCGCCAACCCCTACCTGGCCATCGGATCACTCATCGCCGCGGGCCTGGCGGGACTCGACAAGCGGCTCCGGCTGCCGCCCGAGACCGCCACCGACCCCGCCTGCTCCGGGCCTGTCAAGCCCGAGCACGCCCCCCAGCGGCTGCCCGGAACGCTCGATCAGGCGCTAACGGCCCTGCGGCACTCCCAGGTGATCCCCGCGGCCATGGGAGCAGACCTTTACGACGCGTTCACCGCCGTGCGCGCCGCCGAAGCCGAAGCATTTCAAGGCCAAGACGCCGAGGCCATCGCCGCCGCCCACCGGTGGCGGTACTAACCGCCCGTACCAGCAGGGCCGGCCGCACGCTTTCGGCCGTGACTCGCGCAAACCCTGTCCAGCCGACCGGAGGATGTCCATGACCGCCAGACCGGGACCCGAAAGGCCCCGCCGGGCCGGCGCGCCCGCCTACTACCTGGCGCGGCCCGCCACGTGGTGGACCGCCACCGCCGCGCGCCGCGTGGCCGATGAGGGGCGCCTGCCTGCCGCGGGCACGCCGGCGCCAGGCACGGCCGCGGCCGACGGTGATGGTGCCGCGCCCGTGCCGCCGGCCGGTGCTGGCGTCCCGGTTGCCGACCCCCGCGGGGCGTGCCAGCAAGCCCGGGCCGCGGGGCTGGTCGTGCACCGGGCTGATCCGCTGAACGCCGAGACGCCGCTGCGGGAGCTGCCACGCGGGGCCGTGGTGCCCAGCGACCGGTTCTACGTCCGCAACCACTTCGGCATCCCGGCCCTCGACGCTGCCGCCTGGCGGCTCGAGGTCGGCGGGCTGGCCGGGCGGCCGCTGTCGCTCAGCCTTGCCGAACTGCGAGCCATGCCGTCACGGACCGTCGTGGTCACCCTGGAGTGCGCCGGCAACGGCCGGTCCGGGCTGGACCCGCGCGCGCCCGGTGAGCAGTGGGGCCTGGGCGCGGTCGGCGCCGCCGCCTGGACCGGGGTGCCGCTGACCGAGGTGTTCGCACGGGCCGCGCCGCGGCCAGGTGCCCGGGAAGTGGTGTTCCGCGGCGCTGACCGCGGGCCGGTCGAAGGACGTGCCGGGCCGGTGCACTTCGAGCGTTCCCTGCCGGTGAGCCGGCTGGGCTCGGCCGGGGCGCTGCTGGCCTACGCGATGAACGGCCGGCCGCTCCCCGCGGCGCACGGTTATCCGCTGCGGCTGATCGTGCCCGGCTGGTACGGGGTCGCTTCGGTCAAATGGGTCACCGGCATCGAGCTGACCGGCCGGGCGTTCGACGGCCACTTCCAAACCGACCGTTACCACATCGGCGGCGAGCCGCTCACCCTGCAAGGGGTCCGGTCGCTGATCACCGAGCCGCGGGCCGGGGAGTTCGCCGGGCCCGGCGAGGTCGTGGTCCGCGGGCTGGCCTGGTCCGGCGCGGCGCCCATCACCCGGGTCGAGGTGAGCCTCGGCGACCAGCCCTGGCGGCAGGCCACGCTCACCGATCCGGGGCACCCGCACGCCTGGTGTTCATGGGAACTACCGGCCCGGGTGGAGGAGCCTGGCAGCGTCACCGTCCGGGCCAGGGCCACCGACGCCGCCGGGCGAACCCAGCCCAGCGAGCCGGCCCGGAACCCGCTCGGCTACGCCAACAACGCCGTCCACCGGGTCCAGATCAGCGTGCGCCGGCCGCGGAACAGGCCGGCGGGGCCAGCCCGGCGCGCGGGGTCGCGGGCCGGCGCACACCACGGCGCTCCCGGCGCCGCCGCCCCCGCCCAGCCCGGCGAAATGGTCCGGCGAAGGGCCCCCGCATGAACCGGCCAAGGGCCACCGCCGGCCAGGCGCTGAGCACGGCACGGATCGCCCAGGCGAACGGGGATCCTCGCCTGTTCGCCGGGCGGGTGGCCCTGATCACCGGCGCCAGCCACGGCATCGGTGCGGCCGCGGTGCCTCGCCGCTGGCCGCGTTGAAGTCGCAGCTCACCAGTTAAGGGAAAGCAAGTCAATGATCAATCACCGTACTCAGGCCTCGTCAGCACGGCGTTGGCCCGCCACCCGGCCGGACCGGGCGGAGGCCGCTCACCAGGTTCAGCGGGCGCGGGCACACCGCGTCCTGCCCGATGCCCGCAACGCACCGCCGCGCCAGGGCTCCCGCGCGTTTCCCGGCCGGAGCCGGCCGCCCCGTCACCAGCGGCGATCAGCGGCGCGGGGCACGATCGTCACGCTGCGCGATGGGTCGCCGGTGCTGATCCGGCAGGTCCAGGCCGCGGACGTCCCCCTCGTGGCCGACATTTTCGCCCGGCTCAGCCCCGTCTCCCGCTGGCGGCGGTTCCTGGCGGCGAAAGGCCACCTGACCGAGGCGGAACTGCGCTACCTCACCGACATCGACCACCGCGATCACGAGGCGTTCGCCGCCCTGGACCACCCCGGAGGCCACGGCCTGGGCGTCGCCCGCTACGTCCGCCACGCCGACGACCCGCAGGCTGCCGAGATCGCCGTCACCGTCGTCGACGACTGGCACCGCCGGGGGCTGGGCACCGAGCTGATGAGCCATCTGTCCGACCGTGCCCGCCGGGCGGGCATCGCGCGGTTCACCGCGCTGATTTCGGCCGATAACGTGCCGATGGCCGGGCTGCTGCGCGCGATGAGCGCCGAGCTTATCCGCCGCGAGGCCAACACCGTGGAGTACCAAATCGCCGTGGTGCCCGGCGCGGAGCACAACCACGACCGGCGTGCCTGAAACGGCGACGAAGGAAGACGAGATGCGCTGGTCGTACCCGAACATGCCGGTGGCCGCCCGCCCCGGCACCGGGCAGGCGCCCGACGACGGGGAGGGCACGGGGGCTGTGCTGACGCCGGCCGAGGCGCGGCAGCTCGCCGCAGCGCTGCTCAGGCAGGCCGCTGCCGCCGAGCATCCAGATAGTGACGCCGGACCCGGCCGGGTGGTGGCCAGCTACGTTCGCGGCGAAACCTACGCGGCCATCACCCGCGGCCATGCCGTGCTGACCGACCAGCCCGCCACCGCCGGCGGCGACGATGCCGCGATGACGCCGGTCGAATTGTTCGTCGCCGCGCTCTGCTGCTGCGCCGCCTTCTACGCTGGCGGGCACCTGGATCGCCACGGTCGAGACCGCGACGGGCTGCAGGTCACGGCGGAGTTCGCCATGGCGGCCGACCGTCCCGCCCGGGTGCGCGGGGTCACGCTGAGAATCCGCGTGCCCGGCGGCATCCCACCCGCGAGCCACGCAGCCTTGCTCGCCGTCGTATCGCACTGCACCGTGCACAACACGCTCCGGCAGGCACCGGACATCGCCATCGAGCTGACCTGACCCGGCCGAGAAGGAGCCCGATGTCGCCGCCTGGCATGAGAATCGTGATCGTTGGCGCGGGCGTCGGCGGCCTCACCCTGGCGCTGCTGCTGCGCCGGCGTGGCCTGGCCGCCGACGTGGTGGAGCAGGCTCCCGAGCTGCGGGAGGCCGGCGCGGCCATCGCCCTTGCGTCGAACGCGACGCGGGTGCTGGCGCACCTCGGCCTGGGCGGTGATCTGGCGCGGCTGTCGACCGAGCCCGCCGCGGTCATCCACCGCGACGGCCGCGACGGCCACCCGATCAGCGCCCACCCGATGGGCCGGTGGTACCGGCGCACCTTTGGCGCGCCCTTCTACGGGCTGCACCGGATCGACCTGCAGCAGCTGCTCGCCGGTGCGTGGGGGCCCGGGCACCTGCACCTGGGGTGCCGGGTGGAAACGCTGGAGGAGCGCGGCGAGGCCATCCGGGTCCGATGCGGCTCGGGCGCGGCCTTCGACGCCGACCTGGTGGTGGGCGCCGATGGGGTGCACTCCCGCGTGCGCTCGTGGGTCGCTGGCGACCGCGAGCCGGTCTACTCCCAGACCTCGGGGTTCCGTGGCCTAGTTCCGGCCGCGCGGCTCCCGGGCCTGCCCGACCCCGGTGCCCTGCAGTTCTGGATGGGGCCGGGTGCCCACCTGCTCCACTACCCGATCGCCGGCGGCAGCCTTATCAACTTCGTGGCGGTCGTCAAGGGGCCCCCGCGGTGGACGGCGCCGACCTGGATGGAGACCGCCGCGCCCGGCGCGCACCTGGAAGCGTTCACCGGATGGCACCCGGCCGTTACCGAGATGCTCACCGCCGTGCCGCAGTCGCCGCGGTGGGGACTGTTCACCTTGCCGGCGCTGCGGCACTGGTGCCGCGGGCCGGTGGTCCTGCTCGGCGACGCTGCCCACGCGATGCTCCCGCACCAGGGCCAGGGGGCAAACCAGGCCATCGAAGACGCCGCCGTCCTGGCCGC
>Ga0126380_10000298_pt1 | contig 15527 bp, 10 predicted proteins | sample PanSoiMetPlot_26_FD_92544 | JGI IMG/M metagenome (GOLD analysis project Ga0126380, IMG submission 92544) | Tropical forest soil microbial communities from Panama - MetaG Plot_26 | ecosystem: Environmental > Terrestrial > Soil > Tropical forest > Bulk soil | place: Panama | collected 2016-02-17
AAAATGAAAGTAAACAGCCGAACACGTTGCGTACTGGTGTGCGCTGCTTTAATCGGGCTGTTCAGCATTTTTTCATTTCGTTTAATCTACCTGCAGACAATTAAGCACGACGAGTACGCCGGTCTCGCCGCTGAAAAGCACGTTTATAAGCAAATCATCCACGCAGAACGCGGCGCAATCCTCGATGCGAATAACGAAGTCCTCGCGCACAACATTCCTGTTCAAACAGTAGTAGCCGACGCCACCCATATTAATAACCGCCAGTCAATCGTCGATCTCGTGAGCGAGAAACTTGCGCTTCCGCCAGCGCAGGTCACAGAAAAGTTAAGCAGTGATCGCCGGTATATCATCATCAAGCGTGGAGTGCCCGAGGCGGAGGCAGACGCGCTGCGTGAAAAACTTCGCGCCGCTAATCTACGTGGAATCTATTTAGAGCACGACGCCACTCGCGTTTACCCAAACGGCTCGATGCTTTCCCATGTCATTGGATTCACTGACTTCGACCATCGTGGTGTCCAGGGAGTTGAAGCTTCGATGGAGGAATACCTTCACGGGCAGGATGGTTTTCGCTTCATCGAACAGAATCGCGCCGGACAGGAAATCGTGCCTTATCGCGGTCAGGAACGCCCGCCGCGCGACGGCTATCAGGTTCATCTGACTGTCGACCTTAGTCTGCAAAACATTGTTGAGAACGAGATCGACGCCGCGACGCAGGAATATTCTCCTCAAAAAGCCACGATCATTTTGATGAGGCCGCAGACGGGCGAAATTCTCGCAATGGCCAATCGGCCGGATTTCGACTTGAACCTTCGCGCCGAGGCCAAGCCGGAAGAAATGAAAAATCGGGCCATCATCGACATGATGGAACCGGGCTCCACCTTCAAAATAGTTGCCGCCGCCGCTGCTTTGAACGAACGCAAGCTCCGCCCCGATTCCACGATCTTTTGCGAAAACGGTCTCTGGAATTTCGGCGGCGCGGCCCTGCACGATCATCGCGCGTTTTCGTATCTGAGCGTCCGCGACATTCTGGTGAAATCCAGCAACATCGGCGCGGCTAAGCTTGCCTTGAGCGTGGGCGAACAAAGGTTCTACGAATACATACGTCGGTTCGGTTTTGGCGAGCGGACCGGAATTGAGCTGCCGGGTGAAATCAGTGGACTCATTCGTCCACCCCAAGCGTGGAGCAAGATCTCCATCACGCGTATTCCGATGGGACACGAGGTCGGAGTCACGCCGCTGCAAATGACAGTGGCGATGGCAGTGATTGCGAATGGCGGCAAATTAGTCACGCCACGCATCATAAAATCGATTAACACGCCGGAAGGAAAAACCTTCAGCTCACTTTCCCCTGTAACGCAGCGTCAGGTAATTTCTCCCGAAACTGCCAAAGAAATCGGTGATGCGCTGCGCGGTGTAGTGAGCGATCGCGGCACCGCTGCCGCCGCTGCCGTACCCGGTTTCACAATTGCAGGCAAAACCGGAACTGCGCAAAAGGTCAATCCCAGGGGCGGATACGAGCAGGGGAAGTATGTTGTTTCTTTCGCCGGCTATCTGCCGGCAGATCATCCCGAGTTTGTTGGTCTGGTCGTACTAGACGATGCGCACACAAGTAAACCGGAACTGAACTACGGCGGGCTCATCGCAGGACCAATTTTTTCCCGAGTGGCGGAGAAGGCGGCCCGCTACCTAGATCTTGAGCCGCATGAGGAGATTCGCAAAGCGATTCCCGTAGAGCGAGTTGAAAAAACAAGGCCGGCCGAGCGAATTCGCAAGCCTGGGCCGGCGGAACGAATCGCCTTAACCAATGCTTCGCGCCATTGAACACCTCGCCTTGGTTCGCGGCTGTGAATCCGTCCCGTTGCGGGCATGTTAAAGCCTCATGCAGCTCAAGACTCTCCTCTCCGCGACTGCAGTTCGCCAGATCATCGGGACACTTGATCGCACAGTGGAAAACATCGCGTATGACTCGCGGCGTGTGCAAAGGAATGGCATGTTCGTGGCATTGCGGGGCGGGAAATCCGATGGGCACGAATTCATCGGTCAGGCAATCGAAAAAGGCGCATCGGTAATCGTTGCCGAACGCGAGGAACAAAATCCGCGCGCAACTTGTCTCGTTGTCGAGAACACCCGCACCGCGCTCGCTGATTTTGCGGAAGCCTTTTTTGGCCACCCGGGTCGCAAATTAAAACTGGCGGCGGTGACGGGGACGAACGGCAAAACCACTACTACGTTTCTAATCAAGCACATTTGTGAAAATGCCGGCTTGCGCTGCGGATTGATCGGAACGGTGCGCTACGAGATCGGTGAGCGGGTTCTGCCGGCCATTCGTACCACGCCAGAATCGCTCGATTTACAGGAGCTATTGGCGCAGATCACCAACTCCGGTTGTAAGGCGGCCGCGATGGAGGTTTCTTCGCATGCGCTCGCACAGGATCGCACGCGGGGCATCGAATGGAACGTCGCTGTATTTACAAATCTTACCCAGGACCATCTCGATTTTCACGGGACCATGAAAAACTATTTCGAATCGAAGATGAGGCTCTTTGTCGGACTCGGGAGTCAAAACAGAAAGCGCAAACCCATAGCTATCGTAAATATTGATGACCGTTACGGGGAACAACTGCTCGACAAAATCGATGAGCGCGTGGCGGTGATCACCTACGGAATGGGGATGCGCGCGGATTTTCGCGCTTCAAATTACCGCGTTGAGTCCAGCGGCACGTCCTATCAACTGGATGCTCGCGGCAAGAGTTATCTGGTCCGTGTCCCGCTGATTGGCCGATTCAATGTCACAAATTCCGTAGCAGCGCTCGCGGCGTCCAATGCCCTTGGAATCAATCTGCGGGACGCTGTATTTAGTCTTGGCAAGTCGCCGCAAGTGCCGGGGCGCTTGGAGTTGGTCCCGGCAAAGCGGCAGTTTCAGGTTTTTGTCGATTATGCTCACACGCCTGATGCGTTGGGGAACGTTCTCAAAACTTTGCGCGAACTCGAGCCGAACCGGTTAATCACGGTTTTTGGCTGCGGCGGCAATCGTGACCGCCAGAAGCGACCGTTGATGGCCGAAATAGTGGATCGCCATGCTGATTACGCCATTATTACCTCGGACAATCCGCGCAAAGAAAATCCGGACACAATCGTCGCGGAGATCGAAAAAGGATTCCGATCGACGCACTACGAAAAAATCGTCGATCGCACCGAGGCCATTAATCGCGCCGTTGAACTGGCGCGGCCGCGCGACATTGTTTTGATCGCGGGCAAGGGACACGAAAATTATCAGGAGTTCGCGGACCACACTGTTCCGTTTGACGATATTCAAGTCGCGCGACGTGCGATTGAGGATCATCCAATGGAGTTTTCACCATGACGTTTTTGTTTCAGAATTTTCAGGCACGCACGATTCCGAGAAGCATTTGCGCCTCTTGTTCCCTCCGCATGCGCTACTCAAACCTATGAACCCGCTTGCCCTTGCTCAGATCGCAAAATTCGCCGGAGGATCGCTTTCGTCCGGCGACGGAACCATTTTGATCGACAAAGTCAGCACCGATTCGCGCACAATCAGACGTGGCGAACTATTCGTCGCATTGCACGGTGAAAACTTCGATGGACACAATTTTGTAGACGCTGTTGCAACTTCCGGCGCGGCCGGTGCCATCGTTGATTCCGCCTGGGAGGAACGGGTCCCGGAAAATTTTGCACTCATTCGCGCAAAAGACACATTACTGGCGTACCAGCAGTTCGCCGCCAACTACCGGAAGTCACTGACACTTCGTGTGGTTGCAATTACCGGAAGCAACGGCAAGACCAGTACGAAAGACTTCACCGCAGCAGTTCTCGCCCGCCGGTTTCCAGTCACGAAAACACAGGGAAATTTCAATAATCATGTCGGTTTGCCTCGAACAATTCTCGAAGCCACGTCGCAGGACGAAGTCGCAGTCTGGGAAATCGGAATGAATCATCCCGGCGAAGTTGCCATGCTGGCAAAAGTAGCCAGGCCCGACGTCGGTATCGTTACAAATATTGGTGTCGCGCACATCGAGTTTATGGGATCGCGCGAAAGAATTGCAGAGGAGAAAGGCGCGCTTGTAGAAGCCGTTGACTCAGACGGAACGGTCATTTTGAACGCTGACGATCCATTTACCCGTGGGATCGCTGCGCGCGCACGTGGCAAAGTGATTTTAGCCGGCACAACTGGCGGCGCGATTCGCGCCAGCGACGTCAACCAGAGCGGCAGCGGAACGGATTTCACCATTCTCGAGGGCGCGCATCGTTGCCGGGCCCAATTACCCGTGCCCGGTTTGCATATGGTTCAGAACGCACTGTTGGCAGTCGCTGCCGGTCGTGTCTTTGGTCTTTCCCTGGAAGAGTGCGCGGCCGGTCTGGTCGCCGCTCCACTCACAAAGGCGCGTTTGCAGGTCAAGGAAGTCCGCGGTGTGCAATTTCTCGATGACAGCTACAACGCAAATCCCGATTCCATGAAAGCGGCGTTGCGAACATTGGTTGAACTGGATGCGGAGGGGCGACGGATCGCTGTCTTGGGCGAGATGCGCGAATTGGGTGACGAATCAGGGCGCGGCCATCGCGAAGTCGGCGAAACCGCGGCCGCGTTAAAGATTGATCATCTGATCGCCATCGGAAATGTCGCTGCCATGATTGCAGAAGCGGCAAAACGTGCCGGCTTGGAGAACAGTTCAACCGTAGCGTCAACCGCTGAAGCCGCTGAATTCTTAACCGAACTCGCCGCGCCCGGCGACCTCGTTCTCATCAAGGGCAGTCGCCTGGCACGGACAGAGCACGTGATCGAAGCATTTCGCAATCCGCAATCTGCAATCGCCAATTCGCCATGATGTACTTCCTCCATCACCTGAGCGATCGGTTCATCGGGTTCAACGTTTTCCTTTATGTCACGTTCCGAGCCATTGCCGCAGCGGTAACGGCGTTTCTGCTCACGTTGATCTTTGGAAACTTCATTATCCGAATACTGATTGCGCTAAAATTGGGACAACCGATTCGCGGAGCAGCGGAAGTCCACCGCCTCGCTGAACTACACGGTGGTAAACAAGGAACGCCTACCATGGGTGGCGTGCTGGTTATCGGCTCCGTCTTTGTGTCGAGCCTTCTCTGGGCGCGCCTCGACAATCGTTTCGTTTGGCTGGTTCTGTTTTGCATGATTTATCTGGGCGCACTCGGCTTCGCTGATGATTACCTCAAGGTAACGAAAAAGAAGTCCGATGGCATCAGCGGCCGGATCAAACTGGTTTTTCAGACTGCTCTTGCCTTGATTGTCACCGCTGTTTTTCTCAATAGCCCTTTACTGGAAGTGCAGGCGCGCGCTCTCTACGTGCCCTTCGTTAAGACGCCACTCATTGCGAACATGGGCTGGTTCACCTTCGTGTTTTTTCTCCTCGTGATTGTTGGTTCCTCGAATGCAGTCAATCTCACCGACGGCCTCGATGGGCTGGCGATTGGTTGCACTATCACCGTGGCATTTGCATACGCATTGCTTTCCTACGCGGCTGGCAATTTCCGGATCGCCGAATATTTACAGGTCCCGTTTTATCCGTTTGCGGGAGAACTGACCGTCGTCTGCTCCGCACTGATCGGAGCGGGTCTGGGCTTCCTCTGGTTCAATTGTTTTCCAGCAAAAGTTTTCATGGGTGATACCGGATCGCTCGCTATCGGAGGCATGATTGGCGTCGTAGCGATTTGTTGCAAGCAGGAGTTGCTCTTGATTGTCGTAGGCGGTGTCTTCGTAATCGAAGCCGTCTCGGTGATCTTGCAGGTGATGAGTTTCAAACTCACGGGCAAACGGATTTTCGTCATGTCTCCCCTTCATCACCACTTCGAATTGACCGGCTGGAAAGAAAACACGGTGATTGTTCGGTTTTGGATCCTCTCGATCATCTTTGCGCTGCTTGGTCTTGCGACACTGAAATTGAGATAGAACATGCGCTACAAGAATCAGAATGTTGCCGTTCTTGGTGCGGGATTGAGTGGAAGCGCTGCGGCGTTGCTGCTCAGATCGGAGGGCGCGCAGGTCACAGTGCTCGACAGTGCCGAAGAGAAGAACTTGCTTAAATCGACGATCGACAATCTGCGAGCGCAGGATGTCCGCGTGATCTGCGGAGAGGCGGCGGACGAAGACTCCTCCGCATATGAAATGGCGGTCCTAAGTCCGGGCATCGATCCAACTTCACAACTGGTGCGCAATTTTTCATCGCGCGGAATCGACATCATCGGTGAGCTCGAACTCGGTTGGCGCTTTTGCGAGAAAATTCCGATCATCGCAGTCACCGGCACGAATGGCAAGACGACAACTACCGAACTGCTTGCCCAGATGTTGAATGCCTGCGGCCAGCGAACGATCGGGTGCGGAAATATCGGAAAGCCGCTGTCAGAAGTGGGGCGCGAGAAGCAGCCGTACGACGTCCTCACGTTGGAGGTGAGTTCGTTCCAACTGGAGACAATTAGGACCTTTCATCCATCGATCAGTCTCTGGCTCAACTTCGCTCCAGACCATCTCGACCGTTATCGATCGGTGGCTGAATATCGTGCGGCGAAGCTGCGAATATTTGAAAATCAGACCAAAGCCGATGTGGCCGTCGTGAATGCGATGGAAAAAATACCGGATATACGCCCGCGCACGATCACCTTTAGCGCCTACGCCAATGGCGGAGACTTCCGAGTCTTGGAGGGAGCGATTCTTTACCGCGACGAGTCAGTTTTACGACTGGCGGATACCAGGCTGCGTGGCTTGCATAATATCGAGAATTTGATGGCGACTCTTGCGGTCGGCATGGCACGCGGCTTGTCGTTCGGGCAGATGGTGCCATCGCTTTGTGCTTATGAGCCGCGTCCGCATCGCTGCGAGTTTGTACGCGAAGTCAACGGCGTCACCTATGTGAATGATTCCAAGGCGACCAACCTCGACGCGGTGGACAAGGCATTACGCGCGCAGACTAAGCCGGTCATCCTGATTGCCGGCGGTAAGGACAAGGGATTTAGCTTTGATCCGCTTCGATCTCTCGTAAAGGAGAAGGTCAGACACACGATTTTGATCGGCGAAATGGCCGAGCGCATCAGTTGCTCCTGGGCCGGCGCGGTCGACTCCGAAATCGCAAGCTCGCTCGCCGAGGCGGTTGAGCGCGCGCATGCCAGCGCAAAACCCGGGGAAATGGTTCTTTTCTCTCCGGGCACATCATCGTTCGACATGTTCAAAAGCTACGCCGATCGAGGCGATCAATTTCGCGCGCTCGTCCGCGCGTTGCCTGAAAACTGGTGATGAAGGTGCCGGGCTTCTTCAGACATAGAAAAGTGTGGGCTGCGACTGCGCGCCGCTCCTCGGCGGCGTCTGCTGGAATGGACTTTGAAGAAATGCCGGAACCGAACATGAAATTGTCCCGGGCGCTGCTGATTGTTTTGCTTCTGCACGTAGTTGCCGTGTCGGGAATCATCGCCTTCAACGCGATCAAAACGCGGGAGAATTCGTTTGTTCCGGCGTCTTCGGCAAATGCGGAGCCTAAACCGTCCGCGAGTGCCAGCGCAGCAATTCATACTGATGGCGGCAAACAGCAAACTGCAGTGGCGCAAAAAGAGAGCGCGCCTCGGGAGGATCCAAGACCTTCACACTCGCCTTCGAAATTGCCTTTGAAAGACGACAACGCCAGTGCCCCCTCTGTCGCCAGGGCTACCGCGGTCAAGCCTGTCTCTTCTGGAAAAACTTATGTTGTGAAGAAGGGCGATAACCCCGTGACAATCGCTAGAAAACTAAAGGTGCCTTACGACGATCTGATGGCGCTCAATCATATCGAGGATCCGCGCAAACTGCGGATTGGCCGAAAGCTGTTAATTCCCAGGACGACGAAGTCAAAAACGACAAGCGGAAAAGCAGCGAATCCCAAAGAAAAGAAAAATGAAGTGCGCGACTCAAAGCAAAAAGCGCACTCGACCTGACCATGCATCGTAAGAGCGCCTATATCCTTTTTCTCGCTGTGCTTGGACTTCTTGTTATCGGGATTGTCATGCTGTTTAGCACAAGCGCTTTTGCGCGCGACAGTCATGGAGACGTTTATTTTTTCATCAGGCGGCAGGCTATTTGGTTCGGAATTGGTCTTGCGGTCTGCATTTTTGCCGCGCTCATTGACTATCACATTTGGCAACGCACATGGTGGTTGTGGTTTGCCCTCGCGCTCGTTGCTCTGGGGCTTTGCTATTTTCCACACATCGGGATGCGCCTCAACGGCTCCCGCCGATGGGTCGCCCTCGGCCCGGTAACTTTTCAGCCCTCGGAACTGGCGAAGCTGGCGACAATCGTCTTCCTCGCTGCCTGGTTTGCACGACGCGAAGATGCAGGGAGCAATCTCGTTTTTGGACTTATTCTTCCGCTTGCGATCGTTGGCCTTCCGGCGGCGCTTGTTCTAGGGGAAGTCGATCTGGGGACGACGGCTTTACTGGGAACCACTGCGTTTGTGGTCATGTTCGTTGCCGGCGCGAGTCCATTATGGCTCGGTACAATATCGTTCGCCGGCCTTGGCGCGCTCCTGATTGTTGCCAGTCGAATCTCCGAGCGAATGGGGCGGCTCTCCGCCTTTCTTCATCCGCAAAACTACAAGGAAGACGCTGGCCTGCAGCAGATGCAGGCATTGATCGCCTGGGGCAGCGGTGGAATGGAAGGACTCGGTCTGGGTAACGGCCGCCAGAAAATGCTTTATCTGCCGTACGCACACACTGATTTCATTTTTCCAATTATTGGCGAAGAGCTTGGTCTGCGGTTCAGTCTGCTCGTGATCTTTTTGTTCGTGATCATCATTGTTTGCGGCATCCTGATCGCGCTACACGCGAAGGATCGGTTCGGTCTGCTACTTGGCTGCGGCGTCGTTTCGCTAATGGCTCTGCAGGCCGCAGTCAATATTGGTGTGACGACCTCGCTCCTGCCGAACAAAGGTTTGCCGCTGCCATTCATCAGTTATGGCGGGTCGAACCTGGTCGCGTGCATGTTCGGGATCGGCTTGTTATTGAACATATATCGGCAGGGCATTCTTGAGCCGCCGCACACGAAACCTAGCGCCGTTCGGGTCCGAATCACGCCGCGTATTTAGCAGCAATGAATTTACTAGTTTGTATAAGTCGTATGAGTCGGAGGTGAAGAATCAGATCTTATGAATGCTGTGATCGCATGTGGAGGAACTGGCGGACATCTTTTTCCCGGAATCGCCGTGGCGGAAGTGCTGCGCGACCGCGGCCACGAGGTGATGTTATTAGTTTCCGAGAAAGACATTGACGCTCTGGCGCTTTCAGGTCGCGAAACTTTCAGAGTTGAAAAATTGCCAACCGTGGGACTGCCGTCGCCATTTTCTCCAGCATTTTTTGGTTTCCTTCGCCGCTTTTACGAAAGCCTGGCGCGATGCCGATCTATCTATCGTACGTTCAAACCCCAAGTCGTTCTTGGCATGGGTGGATTTACTTCTACTGCACCGGTGCTGGCCGGTCGGATACGCGGTATCCCGACCTTTATCCACGAATCAAACGCTATTCCTGGAAAAGCGAATCGCTTGACGGCACGGATGGTGCGCGCGGTCATGCTCGGGTTCAAGGAATGCGCGCCCTTTTTCCCAAAAACCAACACTGAAGTTACAGGCACTCCAGTCAGGACTGACCTGATTCCTTTGGATCGACAAATGGCGCGCCAAAAACTGGGGCTCCGTGAGGAACTCCCCACGCTGCTTGTAATGGGAGGCAGCCAGGGCGCGAGTGGAATTAATCAGGCGATGATTAAAGCATTGCCGTTTTTGCGGAACGTTCCGCTGCAAGTGATTCACCTTACCGGCACGCGCGACGAGCGTTTGGTAGCCGATAATTATCGTCGCGAAAATATTCCTGCCCACATCGCCGCGTTTCATCATCGAATGGAAGAAGTTTACAGCGCTGCCGATCTCGTGGTTGCGCGAGCTGGTGCAGCCAGTCTCGCGGAGTTCGCCGCCTTTTCATTGCCCGGCATTCTGATTCCGTTTCCTTATGCGACTAATGATCATCAAACCCGGAACGCGGAAATCTATGCACGTGTCCAGGCAGCGATCCTCCTCAAGGAATCAGAGGTCTCGGGCGAGGTACTCGCGCACAAAATTCGGGAGTTGATCGAGGATCCAGGGCGGATTCAGCAGATGGCTGCGAATTCTTCGCGCTTGGCGCCGAAGGACGCCGCCGGGCGTGTGGCCACCACCATGGAGAGATATACGACTCATGAGGCCCGTCTCTAAAGATTGCAGCGTCACCACGCATCCTCCGCCGCAGACCGGCTCCGCGGCAGGGAACAGTCGTACGCTGCCGTTTGATCTGCAGGCATTCTTCACCCGTGAGCTGCACCGAATTCATCTTGTCGGCGTAGCAGGCAGTGGCATGAGTGGTATCGCCGCGCTCTTGATCGAGCTCGGGCACATAGTCAGTGGGTCGGACAAGGTTCGTACGATGGAAACCGATCGATTGCAGCGGCTCGGTCTGCGTTTTCGCGACCAGCATCGACCGGAAGACGCCGATTCCGCTGACCTCATTGTATTCTCCTCTGCAATAAGGAGCGACAACCCAATTCTTGTTACCGCGCGCGATTCGGGAAAGCCGATCGCGCGCCGCGCAGAAGCATTGGCCGCAATCATGCGCAGCAGACGCGGCATCGTCATCGCTGGAATGCATGGCAAAACGACAACCTCAGCAATGACGGCGCACGTCCTGCGGGAAGGCGGTTTGCATCCATCGCACTACGTTGGCGCTGAGATCCCAATTCTCGGAACCAACGCACACTGGGATCCGCGGGGTGGATATTTCGTTGCTGAGGGAGACGAGAGCGACGGTACGGTCGCTCTCTTTCATCCGGAGCACACGCTGATTCTGAATATCGAGGAGGAGCACCTGGACTTTTATGCAAACCTTGACGCGATAGAAAAGGTTTTCGCGCAATTGATCACGCAAACGAGCGGCAAGGTTTTTTATAACTTCGACGACGAGAATGCCGCGCGATTGTCTCGCTCGCTCACGTACGGAATTTCATATGGCTTTGGTGAGACGGCCGATTATCGCGCGGTCGATATCCAGCTCAAGGATTTTGCTTCGACGTTTCGGGTCAATCATCAAGGACAACAACTTGGCGAAGCAGTGTTGAATGTGCCCGGACAACACAATGTTCACAATGCGCTGGGTGTGATCGCGCTCGCGTCAGAGCTCGGCGTTTCGTTTGATAAAATCGCGAAATCGCTGGCCAAGTTCGAGCACGCACGGCGGCGGTTCGAAATCAAGTACGACAGCCCGCGATTTCTTTTGGTGGACGATTACGGGCATCACCCGACCGAAATCCGCGCCACGCTTGAGACCGCGAGATCGGTCGGCCGCAAACGCGTGCTCACCATATTTCAACCGCACCGTTATTCGCGCACGAAAGCGTTGCGGAAGGAATTTGGTTGTGCGTTCGCTGGTGCCGATCGCGTGGTAGTGACGGACGTTTATGGATCAAGCGAAGCGCCGATCCCGGGAGTAACCGGACAAATGATCGCTGACGAAATCGCAGCGCATGGACATCGCGGCGTCAGTTACGAGCCACGTTTGGAATGCGTGCACCGTGCAGTAGGGAACATGCTTCAGTCCGGCGATCTCGTTTTGAGTCTTGGCGCCGGAAACATTCACGAGCAGTTATCCGCCCTCGCTGCCGACTTGGTTATTGCAGAAAAATTGAAGGAAGTCGTGGGCGAAGATGGCGAAGTTCGTCTCGATGAGCCGCTCTCGAAGCACACCACCCTTCGCGTAGGCGGCCCTGCCCAATTCTGGGTCGAGCCGCGAAATGAGAACGCCTTTGCCCGGTTGATCCGATTTTGCCGGGACGAAAATCTTCCGCTCTTCGTGATGGGTCGTGGATCGAATCTTCTCGTCCGCGATGGTGGTGTTCGCGGTGTGGTCGTTCATCCGTGCGGTGGCGATTTCGACAAGATCGAGGTCAACGGCGCCGAGATTACCGCGGGTGCCGGGGCGAAATTGAGACAAGTTGCTTACGCGTGCAAAGCGGCTGGCATCGGCGGGCTGGAATGGTTGGAAGGAATTCCGGGTATGGTCGGTGGCGGCTTGCGCATGAATGCGGGGGCGATGGGCACGCAAACTTTCGAGAATGTTGTGAGCGTTCGTTATCTCGACCCTAATGGAGAGGCGCACACAAAGACACGGGACGAACTGGACGTGTACTACCGCAATTTTCCATTGCTGGAGAAAAATTTTGCGGTCTCCGCCGTTTTTCGCGGTGAACCCGCACCGCTTGAAGAAATCATTCGCAAGCTGGAAGCATCGCAGGAAAAACGGCGCACGTCACAACCCGCGGCGAAAAGCGCAGGCTGCATTTTCAAGAATCCTGATTCATGTCCTGCGGGGAAACTGGTTGAGGAGTTGGGATTGAAAAATTCGCACGTCGGAAAAGCGCGGGTGTCCGAGGTGCACGGTAATTTTATAGTCAATGACGGCGGCGCGACAGCGGCAGAGATGCTGGAACTAATCGAAAAGATCAAGGCAACTGCGCGGGCCAAACGCGGAATCGAGCTGGAGACCGAAGTGCAAATCGTGGGGGAACCGGGGTGACGATGGCGACAGATCAAAATTTACCGAAAAAAATTGCAGTACTAATGGGCGGCCCTGGGTCTGAGCGCGATGTGTCGCTGGCGACCGGTCGCGGCGTTTCTAAAGCGCTTCGCTCGCTAGGCGCGGAAGTCGTCGATATCGATGTTCGTGACGAAAACTTCGCGCTTCCGAAAGCTGTCGATCTGGCGTTCATCACCATTCATGGAACTTTCGGCGAAGACGGGCAGCTCCAGAAAATTCTGGAGGAGCGGGGCGTGCCTTACACTGGGGATGGTGTCGAGGCAAGCGGGACGGCATTCGACAAAATTCTATCGAAGGAAAAATTTCGCGAACACAACGTAGCGACTCCGGAATGGGAAGTCATCGAAGTCGGCAAGCGTCCAACAATTGCGATTCCACTTGTCGTAAAGCCGGCGAGACAAGGTTCTACCGTTGGCGTGGTGATCGTAAAAAACGCGAGCGAACTTGATTCCGCGATGGCCGAGGCCGGCAGATACGATGGCAAATTGTTGATAGAAAAATTTGTGCCCGGGCGCGAGTTGACGATAGGTATACTCGGTGATCAAGCCCTGCCCATTCTTGAAATAATTCCCAAGGGCGGTTTTTACGACTTCAACAACAAGTACCCGTTTCTGAATCCACAGGCTGGCGGCGGTGCCGAGCACGTTTGCCCGGCAAAAATCGACGCGACTCAGACGAAGCAGATTCAGGAATTGGCACTGCGCGCTTTTCGTGCGCTTGGCCTGGTTGTTTACGCTCGCGTTGACGTGCTGCTTTCCGAATCGGGCGATCCGTTCGTGTTGGAAGCGAACAACATTCCCGGCATGACTGAGGCGAGCTTGCTGCCCGAGGCTGCTGCGGCAGCCGGTATCAGTTATGTTGATCTTTGCGCACGGATCATCGCGCTTTCTCGCGCCAGAACGGAGGGGAGTCGAAAGTGAGCCCTATCCAGAGACGCTCCCAATCGCGCAATCGGCGTGTCTCCAATGTGCGTCAGCGCCGACAGCAGCACCTGCTTGATGTGAAAGTTCGCTCCCGCAGAGTGGCACAGCATCGCGCACGAAGAGCACTGGCGGTTCTCTCCCGAGTGGTGTTGCTTGCCGCGCTTTGCGCCGCGATTTACGCGGGGACGCGCGAAGCCGCGAGACGTCTATTTTTCGAAAATCCCGACTACACGCTGAAGACTATTGAATTGCAAACGGACGGAACCTTGCAGCGAGAGCAGATTTTGAAGGCCGCCGATGTGCGCGAAGGCGAAAACATTTTCCGCATAAATCTCGCTCGCGCTCACGATCTGATACAGCAGCTGCCTCAGACCGATGAGGTGGAGATCGTGCGAAAATTGCCTTCGGAGATTGATATTCGCGTGGTGGAACGAAAACCGGTCGCGTGGATTACGAGCGAAAAAGAAATTTCCGATCCTTTTGCATCAGACTCAGCTTTTCTAGTGGACGCGCGCGGTGTTTTGATGAAAGAAAAGAAGCTGTTGCCCGAATATCTCGGATTACCGGTCATTCTGGGATGCTCGAGTGAATCGCTCGAGGTGGGCAAAATCGTCGAATCGCCCGAAGCTAAGACCGCGCTGGAGCTGCTGCGCTTAAGCACCGGCAGCTTTTTGCAGATGCGCTTTCAGATTCGCGAGATCGATGTCTCCGAAAGTTATCGCCTGCTGGTGACCGACAAGAATCATAGTCGCGTCACGTTTGGTTATAAGGATCTCGAAACGCAATTACGCCGGCTGGAACAATTTCTAATTTATTGTGACGATTCAAAGCAGGAACTGGCGACATTAAACCTGCTTGTGCAACGAAACATCCCGGTGACTTTCGCGCCGCGGCCAGTCGCAGTTATTAACGATACAATCGAGCCTGCCATCGAACCGCGGATTATGAAGGCGATCCCAGTGCATCCTGCTGAAACCCGCGTTCGTCAAGGCGCCGCCGGACCAGAGACGGCGTCCCCACCACCGAAGGCGCGCACGACTTCAAAATTATCCCCCAAGGCAATTCCCACTCAGCGACAGAAAACGGATTAACACAATGGCGAGCAATAATTTGATGATTGGTCTTGAGATCGGAACTTCCAAAATCTGTGTCGTAGTCGGCGAGAGTCGGCCTGATGGCACCGTCAAGATTCTCGGTGTCGGCCAGACACCATCGCGCGGCGTACGCAAGGGCGAGATCGTTGATTTTGAAACAGCGATGAAATGCGTGCACGAAGCCGTGGTCGACGCCGAACAGAAGAGCGACGTGATGATCCGGAGTGTTTTTGTTGCCGTCGCTGGTTCACACCTTCAAAGCTTCAACAATCGAGGGTGCGTCATGCTGCCCGAGGACCGCGATGAAATTGACGAACAGGATGTCGAAGACGTAAAAATCAATGCTCGTGAGGTAAGCATACCTGCGCAGAACGCATTCCTTCATTCCATCATTCAACATTATCATGTCGACGGACAGGACGGCGTGCTTAACCCAATGGGGATGCTCGGCCAAAGATTAGAAGCAGACTTCCACATTATTCACGGTGTGCGGACGCGCATCCAGAACACGATCCGCTGTGTGAAAGAATTGCCACTCGACGTTGAGGATGTCGTTTTTGGCGGGTTGGCTTCTGCCCAGGTCGTTCTGACGCAACACCAGAAGGACCTCGGCGCATTGGTCATCGATATCGGCGGCGGGACGACTGACTATATTTTGTACGCGGACGGCGCAGTGAAGCAGAGTGGCTGCATCGCAATCGGCGGTGACCATATCACTAACGACATCTCCATGGGATTGCGCATCCCAATGGCGCGCTCGGAGAAACTAAAAATCGAGGAAGGAAGTTGTGTGCTTGGCAACTGTTTCCCAGGCGAAGCGATCTTGCTAAAGGACGATTCTGGCTTCGCCGGGAAGGAGATCGAGCGCGAGACGTTGAACACGATC
>Ga0126380_10000299_pt1 | contig 15523 bp, 11 predicted proteins | sample PanSoiMetPlot_26_FD_92544 | JGI IMG/M metagenome (GOLD analysis project Ga0126380, IMG submission 92544) | Tropical forest soil microbial communities from Panama - MetaG Plot_26 | ecosystem: Environmental > Terrestrial > Soil > Tropical forest > Bulk soil | place: Panama | collected 2016-02-17
CGGCGGGCGAGAGCGTGCGCATGGTGGTCACGCTGGACCCGATGCACAACGAGGAATTCACCAGGATGTCGACGATGGGCTTTACCAGCCAGCTCACCAAGCTGGACAAGCGGTTCGGGGGGCGGAAGGGATAGAAGCGCCGGGCCCTGCTGACGCTCGCTCTGATCAAGCTTTCAGCGTTCTGGCGACCGGGAAGCCTGCCCGCTTCGGTCAGCTCGATGCGGTCGGCCGACGCGGTGAACAGCGCGGTCCGATAGGCATTCTCCAGCCCGACGACGGCGGCGCTACTGTACGATCCAGCCGCGTTTCTGGAAAATGGCCGCGCCCGCTGGCGATACCAGGAACTTGACGAAATCGCCGGCGGTTGCCTTGCCCTGTCCCCGGCGCGTCAGCGCGATCCCGGCATCGCGGTAGATGCGCAGCTCCGGATCGATCGCAATGATTTCCGCGAGGCCCGGATCGTCGCCCTGCCAGATTGTCCACGTGAGCCATGCGTCGATGGAACGATCGTTGATCCACGCCTGCCGCGCGTCGGCGCTCGTCTTCGCATAGGTCACGATGTTCGCGCGCAGCGCCTTGACGGTTGCGATGTTGCCTTTGCGGCCGGCGATGTCCTCCCACAGCCCGTTCTGGCCGGCGCCGTTGACGATGAGGATCTTCACCCCGGGCACGAGCAGATCGTCGAAACTCCTGATCTGTCTCGGGTTGCCCGGTCGAACCAGGATGGCCGACGCCCGCAGGTACAGCGGGGTCACGCTGGCGGCCACGAGTTCACCGCCCATCGCATCGACGAAATCGGTCATCATGGTCTCGGAGCCGCTGTAGATGAGGTCGGCATCCGCTTTGGCGGCATCGATCCATCTTCCCGTCGGCCCCGCTGTGACGGCGATCTCGATGCCGTGCGCGGCCGCGAATTGGCGCGCCGCTTCCCTGATAGCCGGTTCCGGTCCGCCCGGTCCGTAAATCCGCAGGTCTTGCGCCGCGCCGGTGCTGACCGGGTTCGCAAGCGCCGCAATCATCATCATCCAAAGCAGAGGGATCGTCCGCATCGCCGGTCTCCTGCCTCAATAGGCTGTCCCTTGATGGCGGCGCGATTGGCATACACCATCGCAATTCGTGGTGCCACTCGCGGGACGAGGCTCGCAGGCCGGTGCAGCGGAGATCAGCGCGTAATCGTTCGCCGCTGGCCGCCATGCCTAGCCGGCGCGCGAGCTGAGCCGGGCCATGCCCACGAAGGCGGGCAGGGCCGGATTGTCATTGTTGCGTTCCCAGGCGAGGTAAAGTTCGACCGGCCGTGCCGGCCGGGTTTCCACGGGACGCAGAACGACGCCCTGGAACTGCAGGCTGGCGGCGGCGGCCGGGACGAGGGCGGCGCCGAGCCCGGCCCTGACCAGGGCGAGGATGGCGTGCACCTGGCTCATGTGCTGCACGTAGCGCGGCGCTACGCCAGCCTTGGCGAAGATCGCTGCGAGAAGATCGTAGAAGTACCGCGCCTCGTACGGCGAATACATCACGAACGGCTGGCGGTCGAAATCGCCGAGTGCCGGCCGCCGGCCTTTGGCCAGCCGATGATCGACCGGCAATGCCGCGAGCAGGGGCTCGCGCACCACGCGGAGCGAATCGAGCTCGCGGCGGACCGGCGGGCGCAAGAGCGCGACGTCGATCCGGCGCGACGCGAGGGCCTCCACCTGTTCGGCCGTCACCATCTCCTCGAGAACCAGATCGACGCCCGGCAGCCGTTCGCGCGCCGCGATGATCAGCTCAGGGAGGAAGCTGTAGCTGCCCGCCGCGGTAAAGCCGATCGCAACCGAGCCCAGGTCGCCGGCCGCGGTCCGCCGCGTGGACACGGCCGCGCTCTCGGCCAGGTGCAGGATGCGCCGCGCCTCCGGCAGGAACGTGCGGCCAGCCGACGTCAGGCGGACGATGCGGCTCGTGCGCGCCAGGAGCTGCACGCCCAGGACCCGTTCCAGGATCTGGATCTGCCGGCTGAGCGGCGGCTGCGTCATGTGCAGCCGCTCGGCGGCGCGGCCGAAATGCAGCTCCTCGGCGGCGGCGACGAAGCAGCGAAGCTGGCTGAGCTCGAACAACGATCCAATTCCTGCATCGATCCATACCCACTTTAGGTTAGACGAACATCGTTGTCCGGTCTATGGAAGCAGGTACCCGCGGCGTTACGAAGCCGCCAAGAAGAAACAAAGTTTTGAGCTTCGGTCCCCGACGACACCCGCCATGCGGATCGAGGACCCGGAGGAAACGCAAGATGCTGCGGTTCGGCTGAAGACCCCGACGGTCCGGTCCACTCGGGTGACCGGTTCACAGCGGGACAACAGCGCAACGCGGCCGCAGGTTGCGGGTTTCGAATCCTGACGTGTGTCGGCGGCGACGCGCCCGCATGCGCGGGGTTTGCGCGACAAGGAAGAGGTCATGTCGAAGATGAGCTCGGAGGAAGCGCCGGTGGTGACCGAGATGTCGGTCGTGCCGGTGGCCGGCCATGACAGCATGTTGTTGAACCTGAGCGGCGCGCACGGACCGTTCTTCACCCGCAACATCGTGATCCTCAAGGACAATGCCGGTCACACCGGCGTCGGCGAAGTTCCCGGCGGCGCGCGCATCCGTCAGACGCTCGAGGACGCGCGGCCGCTGGTCATCGGCCGCCCGATCGGGACCTACAACAACGTTCTCAACGAGGTGCGAAAGCGCTTCGGCCATCGCGATGCCGGCGGGCGCGGCACGCAGACCTTCGACCTGCGCACGACCATACACGCCGTGACCGCGCTCGAAGCGGCGCTGCTCGATCTGCTCGGAAAATTCCTCGGCGTGCCGGTCGCCGCGCTGCTCGGCGAAGGCCAGCAGCGCGATGCCGTCGAGACGTTGGGCTACCTGTTCTATATCGGCGACCGCAGCAAAACCGATCTGCCGTATCTCGGCGTGCCGCAGGCCAAGGACGACTGGCTGCGCCTGCGTCACGAGCCGGCCCTGACGCCAGAGGCCGTGGTCCGCCTCGCCGAGGCCGCGCACGCGCGCTACGGCTTCAACGATTTCAAGCTCAAGGGCGGCGTCCTGCACGGCGAGCAGGAGATTGCGGCCGTGACCGCGCTGGCGCAGCGCTTTCCGCAGGCGCGCATCACCCTCGATCCCAATGGCGCGTGGTCGCTGGAGGAGGCGGTGCGTCTCTGCCGCGGCCAGCACGGCGTGCTCGCCTACGCGGAGGATCCCTGCGGCGCCGAGCACGGCTATTCCGGCCGCGAGGTGATGGCCGAATTCCGCCGCGCCACCGGTCTTCCGACGGCGACCAACATGATCGCCACCGACTGGCGCGAGATGGGCCATGCGATCCAGCTCCACGCCGTCGACATCCCGCTCGCCGACCCGCATTTCTGGACCATGCAGGGCGCTGTGCGCGTCGCCCAGATGTGCCGCGAGTGGGGCCTGACCTGGGGATCGCATTCCAACAACCATTTCGACATTTCGCTGGCGATGTTCACGCATGTCGCCGCCGCGGCGCCGGGCAGGATCACGGCGATCGACACGCACTGGATCTGGCAGGACGGGCAGCGCCTGACCAAGGAGCCGCTGCAGATCAAGGGCGGCCTGATCGCCATTCCGGATCGGCCCGGTCTCGGGGTGGAGATCGACATGGCGCAAGTCGAGGCGGCGCATCGCCTCTACGAGAAGCACGCGCTCGGCGCCCGCGATGACGCCCAGGCCATGCAGTACCTGATCCCCGGCTGGGGATTCGACAACAAGCGCCCGTGCCTGGTGCGCTGAGCAACCGGGCAGCAAACACGTTACGCCACGCAAGGAGAATGACATGACCCCGACAGTAGAGCAGCGAACGATCAGGAAAGTGTCATGGCGGCTGTTGCCGCTGATCGTCGTCATCTACTTCGTCGCTTACATCGACCGCACCAATGTCAGCTTCGCGGCGCTGACGATGAACAAGGACCTGGGGCTCAGCGCCTACGTGTTCGGTTGGGGCGCGGGCATCTTCTTCCTCGGCTATTTCCTGTTCGAGGTGCCCAGCAACATCATCCTGGAGAAGACCGGGGCGCGCATCTGGATCGCGCGCATCATGGTCACCTGGGGCCTCGCCTCCGCCGCCATGGCGTTCGCCACCGGACCGGCGAGCTTCCTCACGCTGCGGTTCCTGCTGGGCGTGGCGGAGGCCGGCTTCTTTCCCGGCATGATCCTCTATTTCACCTACTGGTTCCCCAAGGCGTACCGCGCGCGGGTGATCTCGGCACTGTTCATCGCCGTGCCGGGTTCGAATGCGCTTGCGTCGGTCATCTCCGGCGCCATTCTCGAGATGGATGGCCTGCTCGGGCTCGCCGGCTGGCAGTGGATGTTCATCGTCGAGGCGATTCCCGCGGTCCTGCTGGCCTTCGCCGTGCTGGCACTGATGACCGACCGGCCAGCGCTCGCCACCTGGCTCGAGCCCGACGAGAAGGAGTGGCTCGAGACGCGGCTGCAGGAGGAGCGCCGCCGCATCGAGAGCGCGGGGCATCTCAGCCTCCTGCGCGGGCTGACGGACCGGCGCGTGCTCGCGCTCTCGGCGATCTATTTCACCATCGTGACCGCGACCTACGGCATCACCTTCTTCCTGCCGCAGATCGTCAAGGGCATCGGTCTGTCCAACATGATGACCGGACTGGTGACGGCGATCCCCTACACGATCGGCACGATCGGCATGTTGCTGTGGGGCGCCTCCTCGGACCGGCGGGAGGAGCGCCGCTGGCACTTCTGCGTCGCCTGTGTGCTTGCTGCGGTGGGCCTGTTCGGCGCCGGAGTGTTCGGCAGCTCGTTCCTGGGAATCGCCCTCATGTCAGTGGCGACGATCGGCCTCTATGGCTCGAAGCCGGCCTTCTGGCCGATGCCGTCGGCCTTCCTCACCGGCACGGCGGCCGCCGGCGGCATCGCGCTGGTCAACTCGATCGGCAACCTCGGCGGTTATGTCGGGCCGTTCATCGTCGGCTGGATCAAGGACAGCACCGGAAGTTTTGAATCCGGTCTCTACTTCCTGGCCGCCTGCGCGCTCGCCTCCGGCATCATCGCGTACTTTGCCGTGCAGCCGACGGCGCGAACAAGCGCGCCGTCCGGCCTGGCGGCCGCTGCGGGCTGAAAGCGAGTCCAAAGGACCTCACCATGGCACCAATGACCAAATGCCCACCCTGCAGCGCTGAGATCGCGCACCGTTGCCCACCCGATTTCTTCTGATCAACCCATGGGTCCAAAAATGTCCGCTGTTCCTTATCGACCGTTCCCCAACCAGTTCCGCGCCGACCTGCGCGCCGGCAAGCGCCTGATCGGGTGCTGGGCCTCGCTCGCAGCTCCGATCACGACCGAGATTCTTGGGCTTGCCGGTTTCGACTGGATCCTGCTCGACGGCGAGCACTCGCCCAATGACGTGACCACCTTCGTACCGCAGCTCATGGCGCTCAAGGGCAGCCCGAGCGCACCGGTGGTGCGGCCGCCATGGAACGAGCCGGTCATCATCAAGCGGCTGCTCGACATCGGCTTCCACAATTTTCTGCTGCCCTATGTGGAGACCGCCGACCAGGCGCGCGGCGCGGTCGCGGCGACGCGCTATCCGCCCGAGGGCATCCGCGGCGTCTCGGTCGCTCATCGCAGCAACATGTACGGGACCGTGTCGGGCTACTTTTCCGACATCAACGACAACATCACGGTGTTGCTGCAGATCGAGAGCCGCCAGGGTCTTGGCGCCATCGACGACATCGCGGCCGTGGACGGCGTCGACGGGCTGTTCGTCGGCCCGTCCGACCTCGCCGCCGCCTTCGGCCATCTCGGCAATGCCAACCACCCCGAGGTCCAGGGCGCCATCCGCCACGTCTTCGCGCGGGCGCGCGCCGCCGGGAAGGCGGCCGGCATCCTGGCCGGCGTCGAGGACGATGCCCGCCGCTATCTCGACTGGGGCGCGACCTTCGTGGCGGTCGGCAGCGACCTTGGCCTGTTCCGCGCCGCCAGCCAGGCGTTGTCCGACCGGTTCAAGGAACCTGCCCCGGCCACGGCGCTGCGCGCCGGGGCGAGATGACGGCAACACGGCAACACGAAACATGCGCAATCACGTCCGGAGACAATCATGAGCAAAGTTGGATTTGTCGGCCTCGGCATCATGGGCACCCCCATGGCGGCCCATCTCATCGCCGGGGGCCATCAGCTTTTCCTCTACGACCTGAGGCCGCCCCGGCCGGAGCTGATCGACAAGGGCGCGGTGGCCTGTGCGTCGGCCGGGGAGGTGGCGCAGCGCGCGGACATCATCATCCTCATGGTGCCGGACACGCCTGACGTCGGAGCGGCGCTGTTTTCCGAAAACGGCGTGGCGGCGGGCCTCGGCAAAGGCAAGATCGTGGTGGACATGAGCTCGATTTCGCCGATCGAGACCAAGGACTATGCCGCACGTATCGAAGCGCTCGGCTGCGACTATCTCGATGCGCCGGTGTCCGGCGGCGAGGTCGGCGCCAAGGCGGCGTCGCTCACCATCATGGTGGGCGGGAAGGTGGCGGTGTTCGACAAGGTGAAGCCGCTGTTCGCGCTCATGGGCAAGAACATCACGCACGTGGGCGCGGTCGGCGACGGCCAGACCTGCAAGGTGGCGAACCAGATCATCGTGGCGCTCACCATCGAGGCGGTCGGCGAGGCCCTGCTGTTTGCCTCCAAGGCCGGCGCCGACCCGGCCAAGGTGCGCCAGGCGCTGATGGGCGGGTTCGCCAATTCGCGCATCCTGGAACTGCACGGCGACCGCATGGTCAATCGCGCCTTCGATCCCGGCTTCCGCATCGAGCTGCACCAGAAGGATCTCAATCTCGCCCTGTCGGCGGCGCGCAAGATGGGCGTCAGCCTGCCCAATACGGCCACCGCGCAGGAGCTGTTCAATGCCTGCGCGGCGCATGGCGGCGCCAAGTGGGATCACTCCGGGATGGTGCGCGCGCTGGAGGTCATGGCGCGGCACGAGATCGGCCAGGGCCAGTCGGCTGCGTAGAGGGAATTCCCCTGGAACCCAATCCCCTATAGTGCCGCCGATCTGGCCATCGCGGAGTCGCAGCGAGCAATGTCCCGGGAGCTCCTTCTCGCCATGTTCCGCGCCGCCGTCGACGCTGCGCTCCCAAGCCGCGTGCTGGCAAAGCACCTGCCGCCGCCACCCAAGGGGCGCACCATCGTCATCGGGGCCGGCAAGGCCGGCGGCGCCATGGCGCAGGCCGTCGAGGAAAACTGGCCGGCACCGCTCGAGGGGCTGGTGGTGACGCGTTACGGCCACGCCGCGCCGAGCCGGCGCATCGAGGTGGTCGAGGCCAGCCATCCCGTGCCTGACGAGGCGGGGCGCCGCGCGGCCGAGCGCATCTTGCGCCTCGTCCAGGATCTCACGCCGGACGATCTCGTACTGTGCCTGATCTCCGGCGGGGGCTCGGCGCTGCTCGCCCTGCCGGCGCAAGGCATCACGCTCGCCGACAAGCAGGCGGTCAACAAGGCGCTGCTCGGGAGCGGCGCCACCATCGCCGAGATCAACTGTGTCAGAAAACACCTCTCGGCCATCAAAGGCGGCCGGCTTGCCGCCGCCGCAGCGCCGGCGCAGGTGGTGACCCTGATGATCTCGGATGTGCCCGGCGACGATCCGTCCGTCATCGCCTCGGGGCCGACGGTTCCGGATTCCACCACGCGCGCGGACGCGCTCGCCGTCCTTGACAAATACGGCATCGACCAGGCGCCGGCGCGCGCGTGGCTGGCGGACCCTGCGAGCGAGACGCCGAAGCCGGATGATCCGCGGCTGGCGCGCGTGCAGAACATCATGATCGCCCGGCCGCAGGACGCCCTCGAAGCCGCCGCGGCGGTAGCCCGACACGCCGGCTACACACCCTTGATCCTCGGCAACGCGCTCGAGGGAGAAGCGCGCGAGGTGGCGCTGGTGCATGCCGGCATGGCCCGCCAGTGCGCCGGTTTCGCGCAGCCGGCGGCGCCCCCCTGCGTCCTGCTCTCGGGCGGCGAGACGACGGTCACGGTGCGCGGCAAGGGACGCGGCGGCCGCAACGTCGAGTTCCTGCTGGCGCTCGCCGTGGCGCTGGAAGGCCATCCCGGCATTCACGCCATCGCTGGCGACACCGACGGAATTGACGGCACCGAGGACAATGCCGGCGCCGTCCTGGGCCCCGACACTTTGCGGCGCGCCGCCGCGCGGAACATTTCGGCCAAGGCCCGGCTGGCTGACAACGACGGCTACGCCTTTTTCGCGGCGCTCGATGATCTCGTCGTCACCGGGCCGACGCTCACCAACGTCAACGACTTCCGCGCCATCGTGATTGACCGGACGGGATAGGGAGAGCTTGGTCCGTAGCCCGGATGAGCGAAGCAAAATCCGGGAGCGGCCTTCCCGCATGTCGCTGCGCTCATGCGGGCTACGGTGCCGAGCGACCCGCACGACAGGAGAAAAGGATGACACCGCCGGTGAATATGGAAGCGAGCAAGCAGTTCGAGGTGCCGCGCGTCATCCGCATGCACCCGGACGACAACGTCGCCATCGTCGTCAACGACTTCGGGCTGCCCGCCGGCGCGCAGCTCCCGTCGGGACCCAAGCTGCGCGAGCACGTGCCGCAGGGCCACAAGGTGGCGCTGGTCGATCTCGCCAGCGGTGCGCCGGTGCGCCGCTACAATGTCGTGATCGGCTATGCGGGAGAGGCGCTGCCGGCCGGCTCGTGGGTCAATGAGCAGCGGCTCGTCATGCCGACCCCGCCGGCGCTCGACGGCCTGCCGGTCGCCACCGACAATGCGCCGCTCGCTCCCGCGCTCGAAGGTTTTTCGTTTGAAGGCTATCGCAATCCCGACGGATCCGTGGGAACGCGGAACATTCTTGCCATCACGACGACCGTCCAATGTGTCTCCGGTGTCGTCGAGCACGCGGTGCGGCGGAGCCGCGCCGAGCTGCTGCCGAAATATCCCAATGTCGACGACGTGGTCGGCCTGGAGCACATTTACGGCTGTGGCGTCGCCATCGAGGCGCCGGAAGCGGAGATCCCGATCCGGACGCTGCGCAACATCAGCCACAATCCGAATTTCGGCGGCGGCACAATGGTGGTGAGCCTCGGCTGCGAGAAGCTGCAGCCCGAGCGGCTGCTGCCGCCCGGGATGGTGCGGACGCGCGGCGCCTCCGGTGCGCGCGACTATGATCTCGTCACGCTGCAGGATCCCTCGCATGTCGGCTTCGACGCCATGATCGGCTCGATCATGCAGACGGCCGAGCAGCATCTGCAAAGCCTCGACCGGCGGCGCCGCGAAACCTGCCCGGCCTCCGCCCTCGTCGTCGGCATGCAATGCGGCGGCAGCGACGCGTTCTCAGGGGTGACGGCCAACCCGGCCGTCGGATTCGCCAGCGACCTGCTCGTGCGCGCCGGCGCCACCGTCATGTTCTCGGAGAACACCGAGGTGCGTGACGGCGTGGCGCAGCTCACCGCCCGCGCCGCCACCCCGGACGTGGCCAGGGCGCTGATCGCCGAGCTCGGCTGGTACGACCGCTATCTCGAGCGCCACAGTGTCGACCGCAGCGCCAACACCACGCCGGGCAACAAGAAGGGCGGCCTGTCGAACATCGTCGAGAAGGCCATGGGGTCGATCGTCAAGTCGGGCACGGCGCCGATTGCGGGCGTCGTTCCGCCCGGCGAGCGCGCGGGCGGCAGGGGCCTGCTCTATGCCGCGACGCCGGCCAGCGATTTCATCTGCGGCACGCTGCAGCTCGCCGCCGGCATGACACTGCACGTATTCACCACCGGCCGCGGCACGCCCTATGGGCTGGCCGCCGTGCCGGTAATCAAGGTCGCGACGCGCAGCGAGCTGGCGCGGCGCTGGCACGACTTGATGGACGTCGATGCCGGCCGCATCGCTACCGGCGACGCCACGATCGAGGAGGTCGGCTGGGAGCTGTTCCGCACCATGCTCGACGTGGCGAGCGGCCGCCGCCGCACCTGGACGGAGACGTGGAAGCTGCACAATTCGCTGGCCCTGTTCAATCCGGCCCCCGTGACTTGATCAGCCGGCAGCCGGAGAGCTGGGGCGACAACGACGTTGACTTCCTGCCATCCCGACCATCTCCAAGAGAGAGCCGGCGTCGACTGGGGCCCCAGGCGCAAGTGTGCTAGCCGACGGTCGATGCCGGCATGAACGACATTGCGCGCGCCGCTGTCAGCTTCCTGTCAGAATTGGAGGTGGTTTCCTCCACGAAGCTGCCGGTCGCATTATCCCATGCCGCGTCGATTGAAGCATGCGATCACATGTCGTTGTTCGACGGCGGAGGCGTGCGACTCCTTCATTGCTGCGGTTGTGGAAAGCTGCTAGCCACAATCATCGGCTTTTCGCCGTTGACGCGCCCGCACGTGGCGCCCTCCCGACTCGAACTCGGTTATCTCGGGGGATCGCGATGACCCAGGCCCAATCCGGTACGCTTGCCGCGCGCTACGACAGGGGCGTGCGTCTGCGCCAAAAGACTCCTCGCCAGAAGCATGCCGACCTGCTCGGTCCGCCGGATCGCGACCCGGTGGCGATTCTCGCGGCCGGCGACCGCACCCGCGTACCGGAGCTGGTGCCGGTCCGGTATGAGCGCATGCTGACGAATCCTTTCGCGTTCCTCCGCGGCGCTGCCGCTGTCATGGCGGCGGACCTGCGCTACCAGCCGGCAGCGGGAATTGCTGTCCAGGCCTGTGGCGACTGCCATCTCATGAATTTCGGCGCCTTCGCCACCCCGGAAGACAACATCCTTTTCGACATCAACGATTTTGACGAGACGCTGCCCGGCGTCGACTTCACGGTCGATCTCAAGCGGCTGGCCGCGAGCGTCGCGGTGGCCGGGCTGGCGGCGAATTTGTCCAGCAAGGGCGCACGGGCGATCGCGGCCGCAACCGTCGAAGCCTACCGCTCGCGCATGCGCGCGCTGGCCAAGTTCTCGCCCCTGGAGATCTGGCACAGCAGGATCGAGCTGTGGCGCGAAATCAAACAGATCGATGATCGTGCGCTGCGACGGCAGCTTCACGCCATCCTCACCAAGGCGGGCAAGCGCCTCGACGAGGACGATAACTTTCCGCACCTGGTCACGGGGGACCAGCCCCGCATCGCAGACAAGCCGCCGACGATCTATCATTTCGCGCGCATGCGCGATCCAAAACACCGCGTCAATGCCGAGCGCATGTTCGCGGCGTATCAGAAATCTCTCACGCCGGAGCGGCTGTTTCTGTTCGACCGCTACGCGCTCAGGGACATGGCCTTCAAGGCGGTCGGCGTCGGAAGCGTGGGCACGTTCTGCGCGATCGGCCTGTTCACGAGCGCAGAGGGCGCGCCGCTGTTCCTCCAGGTCAAGGAAGCGGGAAAATCGGTGCTCGAATGCCTCGGGCCCAAGTACAAGGGCCACCCCGGCCGCCGCGTCGTCGAAGGCCAGCATACCATGCAGGCGGCGAGCGACATTTTTCTGGGATGGACGCAGGACCAGGCGTCGGGTCGGCATTTCTATGTACGGCAGCTCAAGAACCGGCGGCTCGGCTCCGTCGGCGAGCTTGTCGAGGAGGATGCTCTCCTCAATTACGCGCGCCTGTGCGGGCGCACGCTCGCCCGCGCGCACGCGCGCTCGGCCGATCCGTGCGTGCTGGCGGGATACATGGGCAAGAGCGGCGCCTTTGACGATGCGCTGGCGTCGTTCGCCATGGCCTACGCGGGGCGCACGCAAAGCGACTACGATCGGCTGGTGCAGGCGAAGCCTGAACCCGCGAAGCGCGCTCCCGCCAAGCGCGAGCCTGCCAAGCGTCAGGCCACCAAGCGGCGGGGTGCAGAATCCAGGCGTCCGGCCCCGCGCGCGCGCGCGGCATGACGTGTTGCCGGTCACTCAACACCGTGCTGGTGCGGTGGCGGAGCAAGGCCGTACACGGCCGCCGGTGGCGGCCCTGGCGCGAAGTGCGCGAATGCGAGCCCGCAGCCTGTCGACAAGCTCGCTTCGCTGGCGGCCGAGCGCGGCGTCGTCCAACCAGCTGTGTTTCTTGGTGGTGCTCGGCGTCTGCGCGTGGGCTTTCAGGAAGGTCAGCACGGAGTCGGACGGCTGTGCGCCCTTGAGCAGGGTCATCGCAGCCGCGGCCACACGCGATCCTTCACCAGCAGCGGTTTCATAGGGCTTGCCTCCCGCGGCGACGCTGTCTCGCCACAGCTGGTCCGGGCGCAACGCGGCGGTGCGAATCCCGACGAGATGTTTCATCGCCAGGGTGCACCAGAAGCCGGCATGCGGCGCAACCCGCTTTGGAACTGGCAGCCGCGGCATGGCAACCGGATCGCAGCTGTCGAGGTAATCGTGCAGGAACGCATGGGTGCCGGGGTCGTCTTCGCGGGCCAGCATCAATCGGGTGCCGTTGAACTTCACGTCGTAGAACAGCCAGGCGCGCATCGCGGGCAGCCAGGCAATGGCCTTGACGTGATGATAGCGCCCCCACGCGAGCAGCCGCACCCACCAGCGGCCGCGCTTCGTGCTAAAGAGCAGGATCCAGTTGGGCTCGATCAAGGCAGCGAATCATCCCGTTGGCGCGATGTTCCCTTACCGGCCATTTGCGATGGTGGCGTGTCAGGCCGGTATCGTTCTGATGAACGCCAACGCACGCCTGTCATCAAACTGTGCGATTCTCGCCCCGCACCCGGGCAAGCGCGGACGCATTGACGATTGATTAACCATTTGGGCAGCGGCGCGCCGGCGGCGGCGCAAGACCAGTTCCGCACCGGCATCGATGACACGATCATCCTGCCGCTCGTCCTGATGGCCTTTGTGGCAAAGACGCTCTGCCAAGCCGCGCTTGCCCTTGTGCTGTTTGCATCCAACGTTGTTTTCACCCTCTTCCTCCGGGTGCTGATATCCCCCTTGCTGGTTGCCGCCGTGGCGGGTGACGGCATGACGTGGCTGATCTCGCGCCTCGCCGGCAGGCTGCCGCTGCCTGCGGCGAAGCGCGATGCGTGGCACGACCTCGTGGACCGACGCTGGTCGGGCCTGCGGCAACGGATGAGCCACAAGGCCGTTGCAACGGCGGCGCAAAGTGCGGTGCAGGGAGGAATCTCCTGGGTCTTTCAAAAATGCGGGGCGCTCTCGCCGCGCGCTGCATTGCTCGTCATCGCCGGCGCGATGCTGTGGCTGCCGCTGTCCGCCGCGATTTCAATCGGCATGCATGCGCTCCTGCTCGCGAATGCGGCATCCTTGCCGGCGTGGATGCAGTTCCTGCATCCCGTGGCAACCGTCATTGCCAAGAGCAAGGTTCTCGTCTTGGCTGCCTGTCCGGCAGCCTGGCCGCAGGCCAAAAAACATGCGTGCGTGCAGGCGGCTTTTCGCCGCACGCAGCGCATTGCGACGCTCCGTAGCATCCGCAAGACGGCACATCGCTACCGGCAGACCAAACAAGCCTTTGCACAAGTCGGCGACATAGGTGGCGGAAGCCGGAGCGTTCACTGACACGCAGGGCTTCCTCGCCCAATAGGAACGTGGGGTCAAATTTTCAGGGAGAGTCCTGATAGCCCTGGGAAGGCTTGGGCGGGAAAATTGTCGCCGCGATCGAGATCGCCTGCGCGGCTGCCACTGATTTGAACTTCTGGCGCTATGTCGAGATGTCGCTGGAGCCCTGCGCGAGCGCTGGTCGATCCCCGCGGCCGGGCTGGATACAACCGCGACATGATGGACGGCGACGCGCGCGACATTGCAAACAGACGACGCTAGCCAGGGATCGGCTTTGCTGCGATAATCCCGCTGCTCGCAGCCCGCACGGTCTACCAAGACATTTCATTCTTGGCCCGGCGTAAAGCTTCAAGCCAAGCAATTGACCAGGACCGTTTTGCGGTGCGCAGCAACTGCGGCGCGCCCCGTTATTTCATTGGGATGCGCTTATTGCGGCGACGATGGTCGCGCAACCTCGGAGCAGAGCCATGAAGAATCGTGCAGTCGGAAGGCCTGGCCCCCGCGCGGAGGGCACTGTCTTGCCACGGACGAGCATGAGTTACGCAAGACGGGCTTTCCTCACCCTCTCCTCGGCGGCCGCACTGGTTTTCGCCGGCGGGCGTTCATTCGCGCAGACGCCGGCCACGCAATCGACATCCTCGGAGCTCTCGCCCGACGAGCGGGCACGCGACACCGAGCAGAGAATGACCGATGACGAGCGGTTCTCGCTCATCATCAGTCTCATCGGCGCCGTTCCCTCGATCGGCGTCCCGCGCGACAGGCGCATTCCCGAAGGTGTCAACATGAGCGCGGGCTATACGCCCGGAATCCCCCGGCTCGGCATCCCGGCAATACAGAGCAGCGACGCCAGCATGGGTGTCACCAACCCGGGCTACCGTCCCGATGACAAGGGCGCCACGGCATTCCCGGCGTCCATCGTCGTCGGCTCGAGCTTCAATCCGCAACTCGCGCGCGAGGGTGGGGCGGCCATTGGCCGCGAGGCGCGGATCCGCGGATTCAACGTGCAGCTGGCTGGCGGCATCAATCTCGCTCGTGACCCGCGCAACGGCCGGAACTTCGAATACTACTCCGAAGATCCGCACCACAGCGCTGTCCTCGCCGCTGAGGCGGTCAACGGGATCCAGGGCGAGGGCGTCATCTCGACGCTCAAGCACTACACGCTCAATTGCAACGAGACCAATCGCCACTGGCTCGACGCGATCATCGATCCCGACGCCCACCGCGAGTCGGACCTTCTCGCCTTCCAGATCGCCATCGAGCGCGCGCAGCCGGGGTCGATCATGACCGGCTACAACAAGATCAACGGCGAGTACGCCAGCGGGAACCAACACCTGCTGAACGACGTGCTCAAGGGCGCCTGGGGCTACAAGGGCTGGGTGATGTCCGACTGGGGGGCCGTGCCCGAGTGGGAGTATGCGCTCAAGGGCCTCGACCAGGAATCCGGCATCCAGATGGACGTCAGGCAGTGGGGCGCCGAGGCGTTCACCGACCGATTGAGAACAGCCTATGCGCAGGGCAAGCTGCCGAAGGAGCGCCTGTCCGACATGGTGCGCCGCATTCTGCGCTCGGCCTATGCGGTGGGCATTGACAAGTGGGGCCCTGCGCCGGCGGTCGATATGGCGAGACACAACGAGCTCGCGCTCGAGATCGCGCGTCAGGGCATCGTGCTGCTGAAGAACGACGGCGTGCTGCCGCTCGCGACGGACAGGCCGCTGAAGATCGGTGTCGTCGGCGGTTATGCGCAATTGGGTGTGCCGACCGGCACCGGCTCGGGCGCGGTACTGCCCGCTGGCGGCTATGCCGGAAGCGTGAACATCGGAGGCGCTCACGGCTTGATGGGAGCCGTACGCAACCTGTACCTCCTGCCCTCATCGCCGCTGGCTGAGCTGAAGAAGCTTTTGCCGCAGGCTGAGATTGAGTTCGACGGCGGCTACACGCCGGCAGAGTCGGCCTTGTTGGCGCGGCGATCCGACATGGTCGTCGCGTTCGGGATTCGGGTTGAAGGGGAGGCTTTCGATCTTCCCGACCTGTCCTTACCGTGGGGGCAGGACGCGGTCA
>Ga0126380_10000301_pt1 | contig 15465 bp, 10 predicted proteins | sample PanSoiMetPlot_26_FD_92544 | JGI IMG/M metagenome (GOLD analysis project Ga0126380, IMG submission 92544) | Tropical forest soil microbial communities from Panama - MetaG Plot_26 | ecosystem: Environmental > Terrestrial > Soil > Tropical forest > Bulk soil | place: Panama | collected 2016-02-17
CGAGAAAGCGCGGCAGGAGTTCGAGAAGGCTATGGGCGCGGTCGATATGCCCGACAATGCGACGGCAGAGTATGACGAATGGCTGTTCATGCGTGGCTACGCTGCCGGGGCAGCGTCCCGCCCCGCCCACCCGCAGCCGTCGACGCCAGAGGAGGTCCGCTAATGGACATCCCCATGATCGGCGGCCTGATCCTGTGCCCCTTATGCCGCCAGCCTGTGACCGTCCTCACCAGCTCCACCCCGCAGCCCCTCCGTACCGCCTACTGCGCCAACGTCCGGTGCCGCAACTATCAGCGCCCCCAAGAGAAATCCCTTTACATCTCTGTAACCCAGCCATCACCGCTTGGCCCAGGAGCACCCCTGACGTGAAAACCGCCGACGAACTCGCCCCCCTGCTCACCGTCCACCAGACCACTCCCGGCCAATACGTCCTCCGGGTCAGCGACCTCAAGTGGCGCGACCTCACCGTCGGCATCGCCAAGCTGCTGCCCGACGCCAAATCGCTGGTCCTCATCACCCCTCTTAGCATCAAAGTCTTGCGGGTCGGCAGCGTAGCGAATGAGGCCTCTCCGGCTCCGGTTGCCAAACCGGAGAGGAACGCTGGGAACTCTGCCGACCCCAAGGCGGACGCCATCGCCCGCGAGTACCGGGACGCCGGGATCGAACTCGACCAGGAGACCCTCGATGCCATCGCCGCCCAGGAGGGCCACGCGCCCCCCGGCGACCCCCCACCCGCCCCGAGCCTCCAGGACCCCGAGGCAGCCGAAGCAGCCGAAGCAGCCGAGGCAGGCATGAGGGTAGTCCGCCGTACCCGCTCCAACGGCACCTCCGGCCACCCGGAAACCTGTGGCCGCTGCCGGGGCGCGGGCACCATCCGCATCATCGAAGAGGGCGGCGGCGCAGGCGAAGCACCTTGTGCTGTATGCCAGGGCTCAGGTGTGATACAACGATACGGATTGCGTCGATAGGAGGCACCATGACCTATTTCGCTTGCGACATAAAATCGGCATTCGAGGACGGCGGCATCGGCGGTTTGATTGTTTTGGCCGCGTGGCTGGTCAAGCACTTCTTCTTCACCTCCAAGAACGGGTCAAACGGCAGCGGCCCCGCCGCCCCCGTCCAAGGCTCGACGCCGGGGAGCTACCGCCAATGACCTCCCGCTTCTTCCTGCTCGCCCTGATCCTGCCCTCGGTTGGCTGCAGCCTGACTATGCCGCCCCTGGGAGCCCACGTCCACCCCTTCACCCACCGCGACCAGAGCTACATCAAGTGCACCATCGTGGCCTCTGCCGCCGACTCCCACATGGCCGAACAATCCTGGCAAGTCTGCCGTGATAGTTTCCTCCAGCAGCCAAGAGGAGGTCGACGCTAATGGCCACCAAGAAAGCCGCCACCAAGCCGCCCGGGCCCCTGAAGCCCCCGCCACCCGCCTACGAGTTCCTGCTCGTTTCGGTGCCGCTCGACGACCTGTCGCAGCTCAACGAATACGGTCGCGAAGGCTGGACCTGCGCGGCAATAGTGGGCCGCGACGTCAACGAGTTCCAAGCCTTATTGCAGCGCGAGGCCCACTGATGTCATGGCGCGAAGACACCGTGCCTGCCTGCCGCTGCTCGGCCCATCCGCTCCACACCGATAAGCGCCGCTGGATGGTCCCCATCCGCGAGGAGCGCGACTTCGTGGTCTGGGAGTGCCGCCGCTGCACCGAGATCGCCCACGTCCCGACCATCCAGGTCCGCGTCCTCCCCCGGGGCCGCGACCAAGCCCGCTACCGCCTCGCGGCCAAGGCCCGTCAATGAGCTGCGATATGTGGTGCTTCCTCAGCTTTCTCGGAGGGGTGGTCGTGGCCGCCTGGTACTTCCACTGGAGCCGCCACTAATCGCCCCCGCCATCCCCCGAAGGTGCCATTCTCACCACCGCCCAAACCCCGTATGCTCTTCGATGAGCAGCGCAATCGGGGGATAGGGCTGCTTCGATACCCCGGCAGGGCCTCATGGGCCCCCGGGGTATCCTTCCCTAGAGCCCCGAACCGCCTGGCGTGGTATGCTGGCCCGAAAAGGAGACCCTTATGGCCACCGCCGACGCCCGTCCTCTCGAGAACGTGCACGAGCAGACCCAGCGCGAAAAGGCCGCCGAGGCCTACTGGGCTGAGAAGCGCCGCACCGATGTCCCTCCGCTCCCTCCCGAACTCGAGCCCGAGCCTACCCCCGCGCCCCCTCCCCTCAAGCAGCAATCGCGGGCCGTCCAGGCCCGCTGGGCCGGGGAACAGGCCGCCGAGGCCGATCTCCGCTCCTACTTCGCAACCCTTCCCCTCGACCGCGCCTTTGCGTTGTACGCCAAAATGCGCCAAAACCTCGAAGTCGCCGGGCACATCCTCAACGACCGCTCGAACGTCCCCGAGGTCCAGAACTGCAAGACCTGCGGCCTCACCTTCGATGACATGGTCAAGCGCACCCGCAAAAACGACTGGTTCCTAAACCGCCCCCACTATCACGAGGGCGACCACAACATCATCGACGTCGACCACTTCTGCAGCGCCGCCTGCGTCTCCATGGAGAACAACAAGACCCAAGGTGTCTATGGCCTCCCCGACCGGGGCATGGTCCCCGGCGACAACCCGGCCAACCACCCCCGCGAATTCCCCGAGCAGCGCAGCCTCACCGACGCCGCCAACGCCCCGCTGCACAAGCGCAAGAAAGAAGGCTAACCCGTGACCCATGCCGCCGCCATCGCATTTGGTCTCGCCCTGGGCATCATGATCGGCTTCGTCCTGGGCGTCTGGCTAGGCTCCAAGCCGTCCCGCTAGCCCATGCTCAACCTCAACCATTTCGAGCAGTTCTGCTCCCGCCTCCTGCTCAAGCACCGCGACACCGGCGACATGGTGCCGTTCCGGTTCAACACCAGCCAGCAAAAAATCATGGCTAAGGTTCGCCGCCACCAGGCTAAGCACCGCCACCTGTGGCTGATCTTCCTCAAGGCCCGCCGCCTCGGCATCAGTCGCTGGACCGCTGCCCTCGCCCTTGCCCACTGCCTCCAAAAGGTAAACGCCCATGCCCGCGTGGTCGGCCAGCTCACCGAAACCGGCAAAGAGATGTACGACCAGGTGGGCGAGTTCACCGACCAGCTCCCCATGCGCCTGCCCCCGCGCACTCAGCGCGAGATGCTATTTCCCCACTCGGGCGGCGTCAGCCGGTTCAGCCGCGCCACCGCCAAGACGGTCATCGGCGGTCGCGGCCTCACCCACTCGTTCCTCCACCTCACCGAAGCTGCCTTCTACCCCGGCGAGGCCTCGTTCGTCGCCCTCCTCAACACCGTCAGCGCCGCCGACCCTGACAACGTCGTAGTCATCGAGACCACCGCCAACGGCATCGAGGGGCCCGGCGAGACCTACTACAACTACTGGAAATCCGCCGAGGCCGAACAGAACGAGTTCCTGGCCATCTTCCTGCCATGGTGGGAAGACCCCGCCACCCGCCTCCCGGACAAGCTGGCCCCCGACGCCCCCGCCGACGACTACGAAAAGTGGCTCATGTCGGAGTTCCACTGCACCAGGGGCCAGATCGCCTGGTTCCGCTCCACCCTCGAAACCAAGTGCGGCGGCTCCATCTACACCTGGAAGGCCGAATATCCCGCTGCCCCCGACGAGGCCTTCATCTCCTCGGGCGAACCCATCTTCGACTTCGAGGAGCTGGAGTACATGCGCCAGACCTGCGTCGACCCCATCATGAAAGGCGACGTCCTGGGCCCCCCGCGAAGCCTCCGCATGGTCGAGTCCCGCGACGGCCCGCTCTATGTCTGGGAAGAACCCCACGACCTCGACCACTACTACATCGGTGTCGACGCCGCCAAGGGCCAAGAAGAGGGCGACTTTGCCGCCGCCATCGGCTGGAACGCCGAGACCGGCAAACAGGCCTTCACCTACGCCGCCAAGATTGGCCCTGAACGCCTGGCCGAGATCGTCCACTTCCTAGCCAAACGCTACAACCGCGCCATGGTCAACATCGAGCTGACCGGCGGCTGGGGCTACCAGACCATGAAAGACCTGCGCGACATCTACCACTACCCCAACCAGTACCTCTGGCGTTCGCGTGACGACAAGCCCGACACCAAGCCGCGCCAAGCCTTCGGATGGGAGACCACCGACCGCAGCCGCCAGATGCTGTTCACGGTCTTCCGCAAGGCCGTGCGAGCGTCGCTACCAAGGGACTATGGGGACGGCAAGATGGTGGCGCACCCCGAGGTCGTAGTCCGCGACATCCGCCTCTACTCGCAGGCCAGCCGGGCCCAGTCCGATATCGGGATGCGCTGGAAGGTGATCCACGGCCACGACGACATCCTCATGGCCGGATGGCTGGGCTTCATTGCCCTCAGCCACTACCACACCCCCCACCCCGACTTCCGCACCGTCCACAACCTGATCAACCAAGACCAGGCCCGCCTCCCCCTGAGCTATGACGATAGCCCGGAGGCGACCGCCGACGGCGTCATCGGCATGTACTCGACCGAGCACCTGCGCCAGGTCCTCGACCGGGGCCGCATCATCGACCCCCAAAAGCGTCTGGAAGGTATCTAGGAATTTCTAGTGACCGCTCCCTAGCGCACCTAGCTAGATCACACAGCGGCCCAGCTTGACTCCCGCACCGCCCTGTGCGACACTCAACTCTCTGACTTTGCTCCCGACATTCTTGATTCTGGTGCGTCTCACCCTACGGCCCCTGCAACTCTCCTGCGGGGGCCTCTTTATTGCCGCGAAACGCCCCCGCGCAGCTCATTTCTTTCCTACCGGCATCGGCATCGTCTTCGGGGCTGCCGTGGGCATCACCGTCCCAGGAGCATTGGGATAGTCTGGGTAACCGCATACCACCGCCCCATTGACCGTGGCGCAGTACTGTAATGATGTCATCGCACGGTCAATCGCTACCACATCCACGCCCATGTCTGTGTGATCGCTGGCCTCAAACTGCTGCCCTGCCGCGTATTTCGAGGTCTTTCCGTTGCACTGCGGTTCGCCGTGACAGAGACGGTAACCGTGCCAGTCATCGAGAGGCGTGGTCGCTTCAGTTCGAGACATCAACCCGACAATCCCAACACAATCCTCTGTAGTTGGGTCATTACCGACACAGTTCCCTGTCGATGTACCCCAGATGGTCGAACTTGGCGGATTAATCGGATTAAATTGGTCATCGAAAGCCAGATAACAAGTATTGATCCTGCCTGTACTCGGGATAGTCGTGTGGTTGGGGCATTGTCCTAGTCGGTCCCGTTCTGTAAGTACTAAATTATGTACAACCTGATTCCGGGGGTCCAGCGTTCTTTCCTGTACAATCGCGCCCTCTGTAGTGGATGGATTCCTTATCCCCAGACCATTCACCGAAATGCTATTCACGTAAGTCCAATAGGACATAAACGCATAGGGTACAGTTCCACCCGTGCCCATCTGAACGTTATGGCTATTGAGAAATGGCGCGTTTGGAAGCGAACCCGCCACCAGGTTGAAATTAGAGTTATGAGTGATCGTTACGTGATCGGGACGACCTTGCCAGATCATAAGCTGACAACCCGTTGCACTGGAATTTGGGGGAGCTGTCCACGGGTACACTACATTTAGGCCCCAAGTCTCTGTCCCTTCCGCTGCTAGTGGGGCTAGTGGACTTGATCCCGGTAACACGTCACCGGGCATAATAAACGCCGCAGTATCCCCACCAGTACAACCTCTAATCATAACAGGTTGCCCAACAGACATCGTTGTCGCAGTTCGTCCCCTGACATTACCATCAAGGGTTGCGGTAGCCATAGTCCCAGCTGCATTTTCATGTACAACAGTGTTAGCAAAATTACCCCCAGAACCCGCTGATACCCGTATCTGATAAGTAGGCGAAGCTCCATTACAATCGGGATAACTCTGGCCTAGTCCATATTGAAGAACATTCTTCATAATCATTCGCCGGGAACCCATCGAGGCACCAACAGTACCGATAGCACTCCACGACCCCATTGTGGTTCCAGCACATCCATTACTAACAATACTATTCGTGTAGGTAATATCACTCGCTTGGACTTGGTAATTTAGTATGTTCGTCCCAGCTCCGTTGCCAGCAGAGGATGTCCAGTACACCGAATGATTCTGCCCACCCGAAGAGTCATTGTTCCGGTAGGACATCCCATCCATGAGTACCCGATGAGCGGCCTTATACTCCCATAGATTCTTCTTCCCCCATCCACTAGTCCCGGCGTAAGCAGCCCCGGAAGTAGGAAATATGCTTCCCGAAACTGGTCCTCTATTAACCGTATTAACTGTTTCGGCATTGGTAGGGCATCCAGTAGTAGTTCCGGTCACAGTAGCAATCCGTACCCAACCGTCCGTTCCTCCTGCTTGGGTAACCGCAACAGCGTTACCTGCTCCCCAAGCCCCTCCACAGTACCCATTACCGGGATTATTAACCGTTACTCCAGTGATCTCACCTCCCGAACCTACGCTGGTAATATTTATCGTCAGTCCACTTCCAGTAGCTAGCGGAACATTTTGCGTTGGAACAATACCAGTACCAGCGAAAGATATACCCAAACCAGTTATATTCCCCGTGGCACCAACGCTCGTGATGTTGATCGTGGCGTTAGTTCCGGTTAAGGGAATAATACTATTACGAATGTACCCTGACCCCGCGTTAGCAATAGACATCCCTGCTGTGGTCAATGCCCCGGCGTTTACCGAATTAATGTTGATTGCCCCACCCGTTCCCATCGTTGTAGGTACGTTCTGCTGAACGTGATAACCCCTACCACTAGCAAAGACGAGGGTCACGATAGAACCATTTCCATCTACAGCGGTAACCTCCGCTAGGCCCCCAGCTCCACCGATATACCCATTCGCCTGTAACGTTACAATATCACCCACACGATACCCGGAACCACCATTTGCAACGATTAGCGGTCCTGCTATCCTCCCAAAATTGTTAAGATTATTACCAATCTTCGCTCCTGTACCGTTGCCTCCTGTTATAGGAAATACCGCGTTTGGTCTGATGTTCTGATTAGACGCTAGATTCCAACTATACGGATAGCTAACAGCCATCGCCCGCTGTTCGACATCCTCGAACGGGATATAGTCTCGGTTGTCTCTTAATACGGCAACAGTATTGACGGGCCCCCATGAGATTAAGTTAATCTGGGAAGCCTCTACCCAGTTATGAACTATCTTTATCTTACGAGCGAGCACAGGGTTAAAATCATGTCCCTCATACCCTGGTCGCTGCATCCTGTTAAAATATAGATAGCTGAAACTACAATACTCGCAGTCAATAACAATTCCATTACCATTCAACTGACGACCATAGCCAGTATCAGTCACCCTGTCATTCACGATAGGAGCATTGGTCCAATCAGCATGTATCCAGTCATAAGCAAAGTGGATGTGTTGCGGTATCGCAGAAATTAATGTGGGGCGGCCAGCGTTAGTAGCTGTATTTATTATGTTGCTGCCGCTACCGGAGGTATTCATAACCTGAAACTCTCCGTTCAGGACGGCATAGTGGTGGTCACCTATATTGTTAGAGTCTATCGAGCCATTCATGGTCTGACAATTTACATTCGTGCACTCCACCCTATACATATGACTTAGATCGTTATAGTCCGCAGTATTGACCTGCTTCCCATTCGCCAGCGTGAACGCGCCTTGCGGGATTTCGTGAATCGTCCTGTTAATCTGATAGGACAACTGCGTCCCGTCGCAGTTCCAGTTCATCAAACCGATATCAGTAGATTGCGGTAGATTATCCTGAACCCCGTGGCTACACGGAGTAACACCTATCGGCAACGGATTGGACGAAGTTAGAATAATGAAGTTTGAGAAGCTGACATCGTCTCCAACACTTTGCCGTAATATTAGCCCCTGCCCAGCACTGAACCGCGACCCCGATGGGATGACGATCATCGTCCCCGGATGGTTGGTGCCGTGTATGCGGCACTGCTCCGCATTGTCAATAGCGGCCTGTAGTGAGTTGCGGTCGTTGGCGGTATACGGGCCATAAGAAGCACCACCGGGGCAGGTCCAGTTCCCACCAGTTCCCGAAGCCGGGAAATTGATCGTGTTGGATGTCTTTCCTACGTACTCCCAACTCCAAACCCATGTCTGTGGCAGCGCAACGTCACTCGCGACTGGCGGTGGAGTTGAGGCAGAGACCGTGATGCTGAGAGGTGCGCTGGCTGTGGCCGAGGTAGAGTCTGTAACCTGAATCGTAAAATTACTGGTCCCGGCGGTGGTTGGAGTCCCGGTAATCGTTGCCCCGCTGATACCCAGTCCCGCTGGCAGGGTTCCCGTTACGGACCAGGTAAGGGGAGGTGTCCCACCTGAGGCCTGGAGATTGCAGGTGAAAGGTTGCTGCGGGGTTCCGAACGGGCACGTCGTGGTGGTGATCGTCAGCGTGGGAGGAGGGGTTACCGTCCCGGATGACAGTTTAATCACTCCCTGCCCACGAATCGTCCCTTGTCCCTTAATGGTGGACTGCCCCAGAGGCGGCGGTGGTGGGGGAGTGGTCCCGGAGAAATCGTTGGGGTAGCACAGTCTCCCATTAAACAGTCGCGGCGTATGCAACGTGACCGTTCCGCCCGTGGCACTAGCTCCGGGGTTAATCGGCATCGCTACGGTAATCTGGCTTCCAGTAGCTGAGACCACCACATAGCTGCGGTTAAAAGCAGCAACGCTCATTCCCGCAACCGTAACTGCGTTGCCTACAGAAAGCGTGTTGGCAGGTACGTTTAGAGTGATTACCCCACTTGCAAAGGTCGCGTTGGTGATCGCCCAACTCCGCGTATAGAGAGGGTTGGGATCGACAGGACTATGAGCCATACAGAGCTGCGCCGGAATCAGGTAACTGTGGTGCGCTACCCCGTTGCACAGAATTGGATCTCCTGTCTGCTGATTCTGGTCATAAGGCGGCGTACAGGTTGCATCAAGCGGGGAACCCGTAGCGTCCACATCTGGCCCGATAGCAGGCCATCCCGGTGTTCCCCAAGGTGTCTGCCAGAACCTTGGAGGACCACTCAGGTATAAAGAAGCGGGTAGAGTTCGGGTCGCAGGAACTGGATTCGCGTTGATGTATCGCCAACCCCCTTGCGGTGGACTAGTAGGAACTTCGTTCTGCGCCGTGCAATTCGTCGCCGCTGGTGTACCGCAACTGCAGAACTGGCTAGTAGCCGCATCCGTCCCGCACCATCTGGTCGTACCCGTAACAGTGTCGTAATTACCCCAGCGCATCAGCAGTGGTTTGACTCCCGCGTCGTTAGCGGAAGGGCCGCCTAAAGAATTGCCCATCACCGTGTAGATGGCTGGCTGGAACCGTTGCTGTATCTCATACTGGTTCTGGATGGTAGGCCAGCCCATCACATTTCCGATGAAGTTCGTCGCCCGTGCAAAGGCATACAGTTCCGAGTTCATCATGGAAGCAGTGTTCTGCCGGGGCGGGAAATCATAGCCGTGAAAACGGTTGCGAAAGGCAGTGTGCTGATAGCTGGAGGCGTGGAAATTGTCTACTCCAACCAGATTGATCGCATTGCCTTCCAGCAGTGGAAAAGCCGTGGAATTATGTGCAAAGGAGATCAACCCTTGGTTCCACGTCGGGGGGTTGTAGCCGCTATCAATCGCGAAATTGTATGCAATGACCGATCCACGAGTGGTCCCTACCATCACACACGACACCACTCGCTCACACATGTTGTTCTGAAGCAAGTCGTAAGTGTCTTCAAATCCCAGCTCTACCCCGTAGCTCTGCGAAATCCCCGCCCGAGAGTCGTAGAAGTAGTTGTCCCGGATATCGCACTGAGCTGACTGGAAGGTGCCAATGTGATTCCGGTTAGCCCGAATCGTCCTCACATTCTTGGCCCAGCACTCGTAGCAGTTTCCGAGGTTTATTCCTACTCCTCCCGTCATCCGAGGCAAGCCCGACATGTCTACCGTCATGTCTTCTATGCCGTTCAACACGCTTTTGCGAACCCACCACACACGGGGGTCTTGGCTGGACCTCCAGTTGGTTTCGATCAACGGAGGCCAGATAGTGATCTGGTGATTGACGGGATCTATGGCAGTGATTCGATGGACCTCCATCTGGGCACGACTGCTGCGCTCCCCCGGAGCACAATGCATTACGGCAGCAGCATAATTAACCGCTGGACACATTCTCCCCGGAGCTGCCGCCGTGTAGTGGGTTACATCTCGCACCGTAACGGCATAGATTCCGGGAACATTGACTGTAGCCCCGCCAATGTTGTTCCCCGTAGTTGTTCCGCCTCCCGGTTGCAGCCCATTGAGCCGCGCCGTATATCGGAACGCAGTGATAGGAGTCGATCCGCACCCGGATGCTGTCGTATAGGTCGTCCCGGAAAGGAAGCACCCCACATCAGTGATGGTCCACCAAGGACAGTCAGAAGTCTGCATCCCCGATGTCGTAGGAACATTGGAGCAATATCCTGTCCCAGCCGCCATCCGCGTCCATTGGACGGTATTGTCGGTAACAGTTCCACCATTAGCCGTAGGCCAAGAAGGGGTAGAAGAACCGGACAGGCCACCAGAAGAAGAGAACATCAGGTTCCCGCCGCCTGCTACGAGCATGTTGGGCGGATATTGGGTATCAGCAGCCCAGTTCGGCGCCGTGCCACCGGAGTTATATCCCGTAGCATTGGTCCCTCCGTACACCAGCCCGATCCCAACCTGATCCCCAACTTGGAACCCGTGAGGAAGTGAAGCTGCAATCGTGACTGTTGTTCCCGACTCAGTCGCTCCCGGAACCGTACAGTACCCAGCGTTGCTCGTTGCCACCGTTGGAGGACAGATCCCAATGGAGTCGTTGCGCTGGTCAATGTGGATGATATTTCCCAGTCCTCCGGACGGAAACTGGTCAGTGTTCAGACCTGCCACTGAGTCCACCGTCAGTACTGTCCCACCCCTGCTATACCCTGCGGTCCACTTCGTGTCTCCGTAGTAATACTGTTCGCTGGCGGAAGCAGGACTTAAGATGATCGCCCCGCCATTGACCCCTCCTCCTGACACCTGAAATATGAGGCTTGTCTTCTCCGGTCCCTCGCCTTTGAGCAGAGTCTGGTTGACTACACTAGGACCATAATTAATCGCCGCCGTAATGTAGTACGTCCCCGAAACGAGCTGGACATACCCTTTCTTCCCTCCACAAGCCGCCAGAGCCGCACCAATATTTGCCACGTCTGTGTTTCGGTCGGTAGCTACCCACGTCACGGTGCCATCCTGGGTCGTGGCGCCAATAGTGTTATTCCAGTTGGGTTCAACGCGGTTTCCGCTGCTATCTAAAGTTTCTGCGGCGGAAGTTCCGGCGACCTGAACCACCATCCGCGTTCCTCCCGGCTGCCCTCCGAACCCTCCCCCAGAGCTGGTCGCCATCGCCTGCCCCACCGTGTACTGATGGCTAGGCATCCACGGCTGTACCCCCGTGGGCTGCACGGTCTGGCAGAGCGTATAGTCGGTCGGGATTCCACCGGGAATGCCTGCGTAGGTCCAGTCCGCTGCGCGAGTGGGATCAAGGATTCCCTGCCACGGCTGCGCCTGAGCCGTCGCCATGCCACAGAACAGCAGGAGTGTCGTAATCCATTTCATGTTCATTGTAGTGTGCAGTGAGAACCAGCCAGCGCACTCCCGGTTATTGCTCCTCCTCCCAAGTGCGCCAATTTGATTGTCAGAGTCGAGGCCGTCGCAGAGCCTTGATAGCTCCCTGAGGCCGTCAACGCACCCATCCCTCCGCTGGAGGTAAACGTATAACTGGCAATCGTCTTGTCTCCAGCAGCGGTAGCTATCGGATAAATGGCACTGTTCGAGGCTCCAGTAGGAGGGTAGGAGACTGCAAGAAAGTTACTTGCCGCTGATGCCGCAGCCGAATTATTTAACACTATTCCAAGCTGTGACCCACTTTGAGAGCCTATGTTGTACATCACCGTACATTCCAGCGCCCAGTTCCGCGCGAACGCCGGAAGGTTGAACGTGCATACTGTCGCCGTAATCGAACCACTAACAGTGACATCTGCGTTCAGGGAGCAGGTATTACGAGATGCTACCAGTCCTCCTGCCCCAGCTCCCGTAGCGTTGTTCACAGTCAGCAGTCCCGCCGCTGCCCGTCCCACGCTAACATCCACACTACCAGCCATACCAGTTGACCAACTAATTCGATTAGTACCAAACATCATGCCCACAGAGGCACTGGATACTCTAGCTACCTCCGCACCGTTACCACAGAAGCCGACTGCGGTACCATTTGGAAATACTAGTCCTCCGTTTAGTGCTCCAGTATTATTTCCAGTTAGTCCCGGACTAGCCGCGCAATTGCCGGGAGGAACCCGAACCTGCTCAGTAAAGATGGGTCCACCACTGGGACTACCACCAATCGGCTGTCCGTTCTGTGTTACTGGGACATTAAAATTACATCCCGTCGCCTGACAATCGAGAAAGATATTATGTTGCGTTGATAAAGCGCCAACGAGCTGTACTCCAGCTACTCCCGTAGCTCCCGGTGCAGCAAACCCCAGAACTTGTGTACTGCCGTTTGGTCCCTGAGTAGGGTGGAAGTACAACGAACTTTGCGCTCCAGAAGAGTGAGACACATAAAGAGCACCACTCCCCGCACTCACAATTGAAGCTACTGCTCCTCCGCTACCGTTACCTGCTAACAGATTCTGAGTCGATGGTAACGTCGGTCCAGTCCCGTTACCTTGGCCCAATATTGGTTGCCATGTTGATGTCGTTGGATTCCATGCCATAGCAACATTTCCGGGTCCAACCCCAAAGCCGCCGGTATTTGACGCTAATGGTGGCAGTGAACCACTTGTTGGTCCAGTACCTGTTAAAGGATGAGTAAACCAAAATTGATTTGGAAAGTTAGGATCTGGGGCATGGATATATCCCGTAGAGTTATTATCTCCCATGAATAATAACGATTGATTATCGAACCAATGCAAATGGGTAAATGGTCCTACTGTAGTAGCTAACGTACCGGGAGTTTGAGTATATCCAGCGAATGCTCCATGCACTCCCGGTAGCACCGTTCCACTCCCTCCTCCCGGTCCACCACCATCGATAGGCTGACCGTTATACGTAACTGGGACATTAAAGTTACAACCACCAACCTCACAGTCTAGATAAACTTGACTCGCCCGATCAGTCACGTTGCCGCCGATTAGTGCAACGCCACCGTTACGAGTCGCATTGGGGTTACCTGAATGCCCAAAGATCGCAGCTACTCCATTCGGAAAGCTCATGCTGTTTATACTTGCACCGTTGCCGTACCACTGTAATGCAGCATTTGCTCCAGTGAAGGGCGATGAGTTACCAGTTCCGTTTGAAATTAATACATTAGCCTGGAGAAATCCATTCTGTCCCTGTACTCTAGTAGCCTGTGCTCCCCCAGCTCCATCTCCTGCTATTAAATCTGTTGTTAATGGTAGATTACCACCCGGCCCAGTTCCACCCCCGCCGCCCGGATTTGGTGTAAGCAGTACAGAAGTTGATGCCCAGTTACCGCCAGCAGTCTTAGCCAAATTACAATTCACTGGACCAGCCGCTACCGCTATATTAGTACACATAGCCCCAGCTACCGCCTGATTCGGAGTCGTTATCCCAGCTAGAAATATCGTCCCTACTGGTGGCGTTGTCTGGGTAAGAACCGGAGCAACATCAGTAGTAGTGTTGGTAGGTACAGCCGCGAACGCAGTGAATAGTAGTGTACCTGCCTGCGTTGTCGTCATCGTACTGGTCAGGGCGTTGTTACCTGTCGCTGAACCAGCCGTAGGATTGCTTACAGACTGTACATTAGAATACGATACTATACAGGCCAAAAACTTCGATGAGGTATTAGTTCTAGTAACTGTCACCGTCCCACTCATGGCCTGAGCCGTACTCGTTGTACTAAATATCCATGTCCTGCCCGCACCAGTGTTAGTTGAGTTCCCAATTACATGATAGGTATTTACAGGATCTGCTACTGTGTAGGTAGCTCCATTTACCTGTGAGTAAACCGATACTAGTACCTTATCCCCAGCATGGATCGTTACTGGAGTTAAGAGTCGGTTATACGGAACGGCCATATTATTATCAGATACTACACAGTACTGAGGCTGACCACCCGGATCAACCGTACCAGTTCCTCCTCCTCCACTGCCTCCCGTAGCCGTGCCCGTAATGTTGGACCCATTCCGCGTCCACGTTACTGATGGACTATTCTGAAAGTTCACCGGACTGGGAACCTGTTCCCCATTCACCGTCACCGTTGATCCGCCTGTGGGTGCCGGGAAGTTGCAGGTCGTCCCCGCACAACTCACATTGCCGCTAAACACTAACGGACCCTGCATCCCGTTGATGGACTGCACCCCACCAGTCGATGAAGAACCTCCTCCGACGTTCTCCCAGCTAGTTCCGTTCCAGTACTGGGCCGCGCCGTTCGGCCCGATTCCAAACCCGCCCTGCCCAGACGCCAGCGGCTGCAGTGCCCCTCCGGGTCCGGTCATCATCAGCGGCCCCGTCCCCGATAGCCCCACCTGCGGAGTAACAATCCCGGTCCCGTCGTCGGTGAGGCGCGGACTTCCAGTCACAGTATTGGGTGCAGTGAAGAACGCAGCCTGCCCTACCGTCCCCGATCCTCCGAGACCAGTACCACTGCCACTGCCAATGGCAACCCATCCTGTCCCGTTGGGGTTGTACATGGGTATGCCACCCGTAGAGATACCAATTCCGCCCTGTCCTGCGCCAAGCGGATCAAGTGCCCCTCCCGGAGCATATAAGACAAGTCCGCCTGTGCCAGATACTCCTACCTGCGGGGTAACAACCCCAGTACCATCGTCTGTCAACCGGGGACTGCCGATGACGCTATTGGTTCCGTTATAGACCGCGAACTGTGGTGGGGTTCCATTGCCTACGGTTCCCGAACCAGTTCCCCCAGTCCCGCTCCCCGGTGGGCCTTCTGGTCCCGGCGGCCCCTGTGGTCCGGCTGGTCCGGCAGGCCCGACACCTCCCGTGGCTCCCGGTGGTCCGGCGGCTCCTGTGGCTCCCGTAGCCCCTGTAGCCCCCGCCGGGCCCTCTGGCCCCGTCGGTCCCGTCGCCCCTGTCGCCCCCTGTGGCCCAGTAGCCCCTGTCGCCCCAGCAGGCCCAGTTGGCCCATCGGCCCCTGGCGGCCCAGCGGGTCCCGGAGGCCCCTGCGGCCCCGTCCCCCCAACCCCGGTCACATACGCCGACACCGTCGTCCCGCTCAACTGAAACAGTACCGGCGTCGACCCCGCTGGAGGGGCCACGGTCGAATCGAAGTTCACGTTATTCGGATCCGGAGCCACCCCATCGATGGTGATCGACGTACCTCACCCGGGCCCACTTCCCCCCGGCGTAGTGCACGCCCACTGCGTCCCCGTCCACCCCATGTACTGCCCCGCCACGCACGTCGTCTGCAGCCCCAGCGTGTTCCCGGTCCGC